>Ga0308156_1000215_pt1 | contig 166333 bp, 125 predicted proteins | sample PhyAR2_FD_201041 | JGI IMG/M metagenome (GOLD analysis project Ga0308156, IMG submission 201041) | Phyllosphere microbial communities from UC Gill Tract Community Farm, Albany, California, United States - DLSL A.R2 | ecosystem: Host-associated > Plants > Phyllosphere > Unclassified | place...
CAAAGTACCCAAAGCGCTTCGTCAATCCGGCAATGGGCCTTTTGCGCATAGCCCTAGCACATCAAAAAAACAGCGGCACTTTGTTTTGTGTCGGGTTTTGGTTAGTGAAAGTTAGTAGATTCCCCGCGACACAAAACTCACTGCGTTTGAGGTTTGGTAGTGCTGGTTGTACTGATCTGCAACTGTTTTTTTGATTTAGCTGGCCCTTGGGATTGACTGGCGTACTTCGGTAAGGGTTGTGGGGTGGTGAAAGGTTGTTGGCAAAACGCCTAAAATATGTTTAAGGGCTTTGGATTTGTACTGCTACAGCTTTTATTCCACCGCGCTCGCTTTTGATCCTGCCTTGGGATATATGGATATGAAAGGAAGTGCAAAGCTTTCCGTGCTTTTTCCGGCGAAAATCTGCGAGGCCGGGTAGCAGGATGGAGATAGCATGGTGCGGAAAACATTTATGGATTGATTACTTTAAAACTATGAGGGGAACTCCCCTCCTAATTTAGGAGGGGCGGGGGTGGTAAATAGTCGTTGTTCCATCAATAAATCCGTCATTCCCGCGCAGGCGGGAAATCTTAATGCAGTTGCTATTTTCTTGCCTTGGCTCGGGCTTGCCTCGGCTCACCGCCGCCGAGGTGCTCTTTCTTTTCTCTTGATAGAAAAGAAACAAAAGATCAAGGCTTGGATCTGATGTCGGATAAATTCGTCAAAGCTTTGAGGTCGTCAGCACAAGCCCCGATGAAGAATCGGGGAGGGCGTGCTGCCTCTGTGTAGTGGTAGGTTGAAAGTAGGTGCAAAAGCTTTAACGTTTTCTCCTTCCATCATATCCTAGGCCGGATAGCATGGTGCAGATCGCATTGCGCATATAGCAAGGTGCGTATTGCAGGCTGCGATAATTTGTTTTTTGTCCTTTCCCTTTGAGGGGAAAGGTGCCGATAGGCGGATAGGGTTACGAGCCTCTGTGTTCTCTGTGACTTACTCCATGCCCTCTGTGGTTAAAAAAAGCCACAGACTGAAAAAAATCTGCGGCTTTTAGTTTTGTTGCATTAAGATCCCCGCCTGCGCGGGATCCGATAGTAATCGGATGACGACCTTCTGTTAAAATAAAAATCAAGGTTTCTTGCCAATATTCAAACGGATATTGACTTCGAAATCGCCATCGGTATAACCGCTAATGGCTGAAGTAGCCGTATTGTAGTAGGCCATAAAATACAGGGTCGATTTGTAATTCATCCCGAAACCAAAGGTAGCATTCTGCGTATTGTGGTACATGGCCATTACGTATAACTTATCGTTGGCGAAGTTTGCGTTTAAACCGGCATCCCATAAATTATCGTAATTCTTGATGCCCCTGAACACGCCTTTAGGCTCAAGGCTGATGCCGTTAATGCCCGACCCGAGCATAAACTTATAACCTACTGCCGAATAAAAGGTGGGTTTGTTGGCATAGTTTAAATCATCTTTCCTGAAAACAGAACGCATATTGGGCACGGCACCCTCAACAGTTAATCCTTTTGAGGTATAAGAGATCCCGAAATCGCCATCCAGATAATAACCCCTATCGTTAAAACGGGCGATGGATGGATCGTTAATATCGCTGTTTCTTATACTGTTCAAATCGAGTTTATCCTGACTGGCACCAAAAGAGATCCCGAAATTTAATTTCTGATCGTCGCTGTTTAGCGGCAGGTGATAGGCAAAGGTACCCACAGCCTTGGTGCGCTGGATGCCGCCCGATTTCTCGTTGTAGATGTTTACGCCCCAACCCACTTTATTTACCTGCTGATCGAGGGTTACGCTTTGGGTAATGGGTGCGCCCGGAATGTTTGACCATTGTTTGCGGAAACTGCCGTTGATGTTAAAACCTTCGTTAATGCCCGCCATTGATGGGTTTACGAGGTAACGGTTCTGAAAATACTGTGCATTGAGTGGAAGGATCTGTGCTTGTACAGATCCTAAAAATAATGTGCCTGCAGCAAATAGAAACGTTACGCGACGCATTTGCTTTATGTTTTTGGTAATTGCTCTCATGTCTGTAATTAGTCTCTAATGATGTTGATGTAACCTTTAAATGTACCGATGCCGTTGCCTAAATCGATGATGTAATAATAGGTTCCTTCGTTTAAGGGGCTACCGTTTATGGTTCCGTCCCAATCGTTGGCATAGGTATGTTTGGTGTATAATATCCTTCCGGCCTTATCGAAAATCTTTAAGGTGTTGTTTGGATAGTAATCGATGTTCTTCACGATAAATTTATCGTTGTAACCATCGCCATTAGGGGTAATTACGGTACTTGCTTCGAGTTTATAATCTTCTACTACGGTAATGGCAATGTTTTGATCGCTTACACAACCGCTCGCATTGGTTACGGTAACGCGGTAAGTACCGCTCTGTTTCGGGCGGATGGTTAGGGCTGCGGTGTTCTGTCCACTCACGATATCTGCGCCTGTCCAGCTGTACTGCCCACCGCCTGTAGCGGTTAAAACAAGCGCTTCACCTTTAGAAATGGATAAACCTTTATTGCTGCTGATGGAAACTACCGGTAAAGCATTTACGGTGATGGTAGCCGACCCGGTTTGGGTTTGGCCGCAGTTGGCATCTTTTACATTGACCAAATTATAGGTAAATGCCCCGGCTATATTGGTAGGTGCCGATACGGTTACCGATGCACTTGCTGCGGTAGTGCTTATTGTTTGGCTTGCCCCGCCGTTAATGTTGTAGGTAAAGGTATAAGGTGCCGTTCCGTTTGCGCCGGTAAAGGTAATGGTTTGAGGAGTTCCATTCAAACAAACGGCAGCTGTACCGGTAATGCTGGCGGTAGCAGTTGAAGTTACCGTTAATTTAAAAGTGCTGGTGGTTTTATCTACCCCTCCAAAATCTGTTCCGCCATTATCCATTACGGTAACCGTGATGTTGGCTACGCCACTTACATTGTTTTTTAAGTGGTAAGTAATGGTTCCTTTATCGGCACCGTTTGCGGCTATGCTTAATACATCAAACAAGTTGGCATTATCGGAAGTTACGGAAAGGATAGTGTTTTGCGTAGTTTCCGGGCCGGCAGAAATTCCTGTTAAGGCAATCGTCTGGTTGGCTGCTGTGTAACAAACAGCCTGATCTGCCACGGCATTAATACTTGGCGCACCATTGCCGAATAAATACCTGGTTCTGATCGGGTAATGATCGGTTGTGGTTGAACTGTAATTGGTGACCAGGTTTTTAACACCGTCTAAAACCTCGGCCGAGGCCGGAATGTAGTTGAGGTTAAGGCTTTTGCTAATGATTACGTTATCGATTACGGTATTAAAGCCGGCTGTAGATTGTTTTCCGGCTAAACTTAAAGGCAGGGTAACCGGAAAATAGTTCGTTGCATCCTGTGTGAAGTCGGAATAGGATGTACCGGTACCTGCAGGCATTGGGGCAATGGTTTTATTGGCATCGAGTACATCGTTAAAATCGCCGAGGATAATCACTTTTTTACCGGCAAGGTTAGCATCGAGCCAATCTTTCAATTGTTTGTTGCCATTTTTCCGCCTGTTGTAAGAATCAATCTGATCGGCAGTGGTACCGGTATTGGCTTTGGCATGAATCTCGACGAAATAAACCGTATCCAGTTTATTGTTGATCTTCACCTGGGCCTGCATCATATAAGGGAAACGGCCCGATGACCAGTTTTTGTAAGCACTACCATCGGCACTGGTTGAAGGTACAGCCGGGTTGTAGGTATCTCTTAAAATGCCTAAGGTAGAAATGGGTTTAATCAGATCGGTGCGGTACATAAAGGCCAGTTTCTGCGCCAATGGATAATCGGCATCGGCTTTATTATCGGCATATGACCCAAACTCGCTGAATACCACGTTGTAGCCTGCCGGTAAAACGGTACTTTTGAACAAAGTGGTATCTACCACCTCTGCAAAACCGTAAATATCTGCATTGAGGTTATTTACAATAGTTTTCACATTAGCTGCCTGTAAGGCATCGTTTGATGGATCCTGCGCCGGACTGCCAAACCATTCGATATTCCAGTTGACCACTTCGAGCGTATTGGCAACATCGAAGGTGTTTCCGCTAAGGGCAACGGTTTTATTTGCCGAACCGGAAGTGGCAATATTTACATTACCGGTATAACTGGTATTTACCGCATTTGGCGAAAATTTAACATAAACGGTTGGTGAAGTATTGTTGATATCAGCTTTTGGATAAGAGATGGTATTGCTATAGGTTCCACTACTGGTTTTGGATAGCGTGAAGTTGGCCGGAGCGGTTAAGGTAACATCGCCCGTTAAGTTTCCGGCAGAAAAACCAAATGTATTTGCTGCTGAAGTGGTATTGGCCGCCTGGAAGCCGAAACTGATGCTTGAAGGCGAAGTGGTAATATCAACCGCTGGTGGCGTGTTCGAGTTGGTTACCGCAAAATCATCAACTGTCCAGCGGCTGGCCGATGAAGTGGTAGAATTATACACAATAGCTACATAAACTGGTGTAGCTTTATAGGCTGATAAATCGATATTATCTGATTTGGTCCATTTATCGGAACCTGTTTCAGGAAACTTACCATCCAAATTGGTCCATGTGGCCAGGGCAGGGTTACCTGAACCCGTATAATTGGTTGAGATTTTTAACTGCAGTTTATCTCCTGCAAAGGCAGATCTGGTCCAGAATGATAAAATGGCGTAATTGAATGATGAAATATTTAAGGCCGGAGAGATTAACCAGTCTTCGTTAAGGATGTTCCCGCCCGAGTAACCATTAATCTGCACGGCATTGCCTGCACTGCCCGCACCAGTTGGGTCGGAAGCATCGTGACCAAACGTTGTGGTACAGCCCCAGGTTTGCGCGCCTGTTACGCTGTATTGGTAAAAACCATCTGATAAGGCTGCACTGCCTACCGTGGTACAGTTTTCGAAATTAAATGCCGTTTGGTTAGGATCTATAGCCGGACCTGTTAATGAAAGTGAAACCGAAGTGGCGCCTGCGCTGCTGTGTAAAACGGCGCCAATGGAATTACCTACCGCCGTTGGACTAAATTTAACATAAACCGTTTGGTTGGTGGCTAAATCTGCAGAAGTATAGCTAAGGGTGTTGGCGAAAGCGGTATTATCTTTCGAAATGGAAAAAGGACCGGTTACCGTAAGCGTAGTATTGTTGGTTAAATTACCTGCCGATAATACGTAAGTTTTGGCTGCAGATGTAGTGTTGATGGCCTGATTACTGAAGGCCAGTGTTTTTGGCGTAACTACCAAATATGGACCTGATGTTGACACCGGTTCTGTTACCGAACTGTTTTGTGGATTCGGTGTTCTGACAATAAAATCAGCAGCATTTTGATCACTATCATATCCGTTACCGGCAAATTCTTCTGTACCACCCGTACCCATGGTGGTGGCATCAGATGTGGCGCTTGCTTTTCTTTCTATCGAAGAGGTATTGCTTGGTGCTGGTGCAGGGGCGGTGCCTTCAAAGCCGTTGGCTGTAGCACCAAAACCTACCAGATCGATAACAGTTGTGCCGGTTGGCAAACTACCGGTTTGTGCTGTAGTGCTATTGCTTAATAGTACTTTACCTGCGGTACCACTCATGGTAATGGTGCCGATTTTATCAGGTGTTGGCAGATTGGTAGTGCCGCCTGTACCTGCCGATTGCTGAATGAGGTAAAATCCTTTTGGTGCAATGGAACCAGATAATGTTGTTACCGTCCAGTTACCTGTACCAGTTGCGCTGGCGTATTGCACGCTCCAGCCAGTTAAATCTACTGGGCTAAGCGTTGGGTTGTATAATTCGATAAAGTCGTTTTTATAAACTGCACCCGAATTGCCACCGCCACCATAAACTTCAGAAATAACCACATGGTTAGCACCTGTTGGCTCTTTTACTGATGAGTTTTGAGGATTAGGGGAAGTAACAACAAAATCGGTACTGTTGTTATCGGTATCGTAGCCGTTACCGTTAAATTCTTCAGCACCTCCAACCGCTAATGTAGCTGCGGTTGAAGTGGCACTTGCTTTACGTTCAATGGAAGTGGTATTTGAAATTGCCGGTGTAGGTGCGGTTTCGAAACCTGTAGCTGTTGGGCCAAAACCCACTTTATCTACCACGGCTGCGGTTGATGGATTGGCACCTGTTAAAAGCACGTTTGAATTGCTTAATATTACTTTTCCGGTTGTACCCGATAAGGTTAAGGTTCCGATGGCATCTGGTGTGGGTAAATTAACTGTTCCGCCTGCGCCAACAGCTTCCTGAACTAAATAGAAACTTTTTGCCGGGATACTGCCGGTTAAATCTGTTTTGGCCCAGGTGCCCGTACCGGTAGCGTTTAAATACTGCACACTCCAACCCGTTAAATCAACCGCGGTATTGCCCGGGTTATATAATTCGATAAAGTCGTTTTTATAAGTTGCGCCGGTGTTGCCACCACCACCATAAACTTCGGAAATAACAACATGTGTGGCCGCTACAGGAGGTGTTGTGCCTACGCCTGCCGTAGTGATGTTTTGTGTACTTGCGCCATTACTTGAGATACTGATATTGCCTGATTCAGGGCCTGTAGTTGTAGGGCTGAAGCGTACGGAAACTGTTTTATTTGTGGAGAGTTCAGCTACGGTATACACTAAAGACGTGCTATAGGTAACATTATCTTTTGAAAGATAAAAAGGTGCTGTAGTGGTTACATTAACCACATCCGTTAAACCTGTTGCACTCAAATTAAAAGTTTGTGCGGTAGAATTGGTACCTGTATTTTGAGAGCCAAAATCGAAAGCCGTTTGGTTTACCATTAAAATGGCTGATAGTCCGTTTCCGCTTACGGCAACGTTAACAGGGCTTGCGCCGGTGCTGGTATTGGTAATATTGCCGCTGGCATTACCTGCTACAGTTGGACTAAAACGTACATAAACCAACGGTGAGGCCGCAACCTCGGCGGTAGTATAACTGATGGCATTGCTGAACGTAACATTGTCTTTTGAGACAGAGAAGGGTGCCGTAGCATTTACTGAAACGTTTGCAGTAAGATTTGCGCCACCTAAAGTATAACTTTGTGCGGTAGAGTTAGAATTGATGTTTTGATCGCCAAAAACCAATGCGGTATTTGATGCGGATAAAACAGGTGTAGCGGTAGCGCTGCCATTGGGGGTGATGCTAAAATCGTCGACAGCGTAAATGCCGTCGCTTCCTAAATCGTCGGTATCTGTCCAGCGGATATAAAGCGTAGCGCCATTTGTCCAGGTAATGCCGGTGATGCTCCCTGAAATAGCCGTTTGGTTTGCAGGCAGGTTTCCGTCAACACCAGCTGCTGTGGTAGTGGTGGTTAACTTTTCATTAAGGTCCATACCGGTAAGCGGCAACCAGGTGGCATTTGCATCGGCAATGCCCGTAGCATTAAAACTATATTCGAAATTCAGTTTTTCGTTTACGGTAGCGTTTGAACCGGTTCTCCACTGTTCCATTACAGCTGATAAATCGATTGAAGTTACGGTAGCGCCTGTGTTATTCTGGAAGCCGGCACCAAATCTGGGTACTAAAGCACCAGAAGCCAAACTTCCAAAAGAGCGATCGGATGCCCCGGCAGTACCCACATTGTAAGCCGCACCGCTGTTTGATGAAGTGCTGTAAACCACTAATGGTAAGGCCGAACCAACGGTTGCGGTATTTGTACCGCTGGCTTTAACGGCGCTCCATCCGGCAACGGTTGAAGTCCCGGTAGATGTCATACCGTCAAAATTTTCTGATTTAGCTGTGTTTATTGCCGTTAATGAAACCTGGGCAGATAAATAGTTAACAAAAACCAGAAGAAATAAAATAAACAGTAAAGGTTTTTTCATAGAATAAATTATTGTTTACAACAAATGTATATGCAATTGCCTTATTATCAGATTAATTTAATGTTAATTCGAAAAAATGTGGAAAAATAAATGTAATGTGGGGTAATTTTATGGTTGTGTAAACGTTATTGTGATTTTTAAATAATATAGTAATGTTTAGTGGAGAGATCCTTGGCCTTTTCATAAACACTGTTCGTCATTCCCGCGCAGGCGGGAACCACGCAGTGCTCAGCGAAGCTAATCTTAAAGCACTTTGCTATCCTTTATCCAAAGGCTCAGGCTTGCCTCGGCTCACCGCCGCCGATGGGCTCTTTCTTTTGGCTTGGCCCAAAAGAAACAAAAACCCAAGGCTAGCATCCTTTCTTGTAAAAAGCTACGGAAATCTTGATAGCGGCAGCATCGAGGCTCTTAGCCCTTGCTTTATTCCTTCGCGCTCGCTTTGATCCTGCCTTGGGCTGTGGGGATATGAGAGGAGGTGCAGAGCTTTCCGTGCTTTTTCCGGCGAAAATCTGCGAGGCCGGTTAGCAGGGCGCAGATAGCATGGTGCAGAAATGACATTCATGGATAGATTACTTCGAAACTATGAGGGGAACTCCCCTCCTGATTTAGGAGGGGCGGGGGTGGTCAATAGAACTGATTTAAAAGATCCTTCGCTGCGCTTAGGATGACAGCAAAAAAACGCAGTTCTTCCGATCCACGGCTTTTCGTTTTAACATCAATCTAAATTTGCTTTAAAATCTGTTAGACGTTGCATTAAGATCCCCGCCTGCGCGAGGATGACGGATCATTCTTTAAAATTAAAGGGGAACTCCCCTCCTGCAGGAGGGGCTGGGGAGGTTTTGCCCCTGGCTCGGGCCTGCTCGGCTCACCGCCGCCGAGGGGCTCTTTCTTTTGGCTTGGCCCAAAAGAAACAAAAACCCAAGGCTAGCATCCTTTCTTGTAAAAAGCTACGGAAATCTTGATAGCGGCAGCATCCAGGCTCTTAGCCCTTGCTTTATTCCTTCGCGCTCGCTTTGATCCTGCCTTGGGCTGTGGGGATATGAAAGGAAGTGCAAAGATTTCCGTGCTTTTTCGGGCGAAACTCTGCGAGGCCGCGTAGCAGGGTGTAGATAGCATGTATATAGGATAGTTTCTAATATGACATTGTTTCATCAAAAAATCCGTCATTGCGAGAAGGCTTTTTCAGCCGACGAAGCAATCTTACTACTATGGGTTATTGGAGATTTATACTTTAGGTATACTTTTCATTATCTTTTACTTCACGCTGTCATCCTGAGGTACGAAGGATCTTTTAATTGCAGGTTATCGCAAAAAATCCGTCATTTCGACCGTAGCGGAGAAATCTTTTAAGTTAGGTTAATAGTGTACATTTTTGCCCCTGACTCGGGCTTGCCTCGGCTCACCGCCGCCGATGGGCTCTTACCTTTTTCTTGATAAAAAGGTAACCAACCTGAGCGCAGCGAAAGCATGCCTGCCATTAAAAACAACAAACACAAAGGCATAACTGAAAGGCTTGCATCCGTTTTTTATGTGATCATATTGTTTTTATCGGTATAAAAGATTGCTACGCAATTCTTGTAAAAAGCTACGGAAATCTTATTTGCGGCAGTATCGAGGCTCTTAGCCTTTGCTTTGTTCCACCGCGCTCGCTTTGATCCTGCCTTGGGCTGTGGGAGTATGAAAGGAGGTGCAAAGCTTTCCGTGCTTTTTCCGGCGAAAATCTGCGAGGCCGGGTAGCATGGTGCAGATCGCATGATGCCTACCGATAGTTTCTAATATGGTTGTTGTTCAACCAATAAATCCGTCATCCGATAGCTGTCGGATCCCGCGCAGGAAGGAATCTTAAAGCGGTTGCTATTTTATTGCCCTTTGCTCGGGCTTGCCTCGGCTCACCGCCGCCGAGGGGCTCTTTCTTTTGGCTTAGCCCAAAAGAAACAAAAACCCAAGGCTAGCATCCTTTCTTGTAAAAAGCTACGGAAATCTTATTTGCGGCAGTATCGAGGCTCTTAGCCTTTGCTTTGTTCCACCGCGCTCGCTTTGATCCTGCCTTGGGCTGTGGGAGTATGAAAGGAGGTGCAAAGCTTTCCGTGCTTTTTCCGGCGAAAATCTGCGAGGCCGGTTAGGATGGTGCAAATAAAGGCATCCTTCGACTAATCCCTATGTAACTATGAGTGGACACTATGTATCGTCATCTCGACCGCAGTGGAGAGATCTTTGGAATTGCATTGAAATTATGAGGGAAGCTCCTTTCATTACGGCCGGATAGCAGGGTACAGATCACATGGAGCATATTGCAGGATACACTAATATGTGACTTATAGGTTGCCAACTTTGTTATTAAGCCTGATTGAAACGGAAAGCCCGGAGCGAGGCACGAGTGAGGACTTGAAGTGTAAAGCAGGGCAGGAGGCCGCCATATGGAACCGAATCGTTCACTTTCAAGAAAAGCAAACCAATATTGTACCGGAAAGCTTTTACAAATACTCTTCAATATTTCCTTTACCCTCACGAATGATTTCAAATTCACCTGTGGTGCAATCAATTACGGTAGAAGCTTCATTATCGCCATAACCACCGTCGATAACCAGATCAACCAGGTCTTCATATTTCTCATGGATCAATTCAGGATCGGTAGAATACTCGATCACATCATCATCATCTTTTATCGAGGTAGACAGGATGGGGTTTCCCAGTTCTTTTACAATGCAACGGGCAATGTTATTATCAGGTACCCGTATACCCACCGTTTTTTTATTTGAACTTAACAGTTTGGGTACATTGTTATTGGCATTGAAAATAAAGGTAAAAGGACCCGGAAGTGCTTTCTTTAATACCCTGAAAGTAGTGTTGTCAATGGGTTTAATATAATCAGAAATGTGTTTTAAATCGTGACAGATAAACGAAAAATTTGCCTTTTCTGGTTTTATTCCACGTATCCTGCAGATTTTCTCGATCGCTTTCGGATTGGTGATATCGCAGCCCAAACCATATATCGTATCGGTTGGATAAATAATCAGGCCTCCTTTTTTTAATACTTCAACAACCTGTTCTATAGCCCTTTGGTTGGGGTTTTCCGGATAAATCTTAATAAGCATAGCGTAAAAATAACAAATTAAAACGTTTGTTGTTTAAATAACATTAACCATAAAGATTCTAAATACGTACAAGTAATTGTACAGGTTTTTTATTATCTTTAATTTTGAAGATTATTATCTAAAATCATGGAAATCACAAATTATACCTCATTCAGGCAAAGTCTTAAGTCTTATTTAGATAAGGTTTTTTCTAACCATACTCCATTATTTGTTACGCGGGCGAAAGGAGAAGATGTAGTTGTTTTATCTAAGGCAGATTATGATAGTATGCTAGAAACCTTTTATCTTTTAAAAAGTCCGAAAAATGCACTGAGGCTGGAGCAGGGGTTAAAGGATTATGAAAACGGTTTGGCAAAAGAACAAGATCTTCTGGATCATGATTAAATTGTTCCTGGATGGTGCATGGGAGGATTATCTCTATTGGCAATCGGTTGATAAATCGGTTCTCAAAAAAATAAATGCCCTGATAAAAGAAATCGAACGAACACCCCTCGAAGGAACCGGGAAGCCTGAGCCACTGAAACATCAATATGCTGGTTGGTGGTCTAGGAGGATTAATTTAGAACACAGACTTGTTTATAAGGTAGAAGATAACAAACTTATCGTTCTACAGTGCAGATATCATACTTAACAATAAAAACATGAGAAAAGCTTTCGTCGCGATTGCCGCATTTTTAATCGCCCTGACCATTATGCTGGGCCTTTACCATCCTTTTTTATGGTGGACATTCATTTTTACAGGTCCGTTTGTACTGCTTGGTATTTACGATTTGTATCAGCCTAAACATAGTATCGTGAGGAATTACCCTGTATTTGGGCGTTTGAGGTATTTTATGGAAGAGTTGAGGCCTAAAGTGTATCAATATTTCGTGGAAAGTGACACCAATGGTACACCCTATAACAGGTTAAACCGTTCGTTAATTTACCAGCGGGCCAAAACCGATAACGATACAATCCCATTCGGAACGCAGTTAAATGTTTACGAAAACGGCTATGAGTGGTTAAGCCATAGTATTGCGGCTATTTCGCACCATGAATTGAATTTAGATCCGCGTGTTACGGTTGGCGGACCGGATTGTAAGAAACCTTACTCTGCCAGTATTTACAATATTTCGGCCATGAGCTTTGGTTCGCTAAGTCAGAATGCTATTCTGGCTTTAAATGGCGGTGCCAAACTGGGTAACTTTGCGCACAATACAGGCGAAGGCGGAATCAGCGATTACCACCGCCAGCCGGGCGGCGATTTAATCTGGCAGATTGGTACGGGTTATTTCGGTTGCCGCAATGCGGATGGTACTTTTAATTACGACGCTTATGCCGAACGGGCACAGGCTGATCAGGTGAAAATGATTGAGATTAAACTTTCACAAGGGGCAAAACCTGGTCATGGGGGTATGCTGCCAGCAAAGAAAGTAACACCGGAGGTGGCGAGGATCCGTTTGGTGCCGGAAGGCAAAGATGTATTGTCGCCACCGGCACATTCGGCTTTTAATACACCTATCGGTTTATTGGAGTTTGTGAAAAAATTGCGTGATTTATCGGGCGGTAAACCCGTGGGATTTAAATTGTGTATCGGTCGTAAAAGCGAATTTTATGCCATTTGTAAGGCCATGGTAGAAACCGGGATTTATCCAGATTTTATTACCGTTGATGGGGGCGAGGGTGGAACAGGTGCTGCACCACAGGAGTTCTCGAACTCGGTAGGTATGCCATTGCGTGAAGGGGTTGCCTTTGTGTATGATGTTTTAAATGGTTTTGACCTGAAAAAACACATTAAAATTATTGCTTCGGGTAAAGTGGCCACCGGTTTCGATCTGGTTAAGAATATTGCCCTGGGTGCTGATATGTGTAATGCCGCACGCGGAATGATGTTTGCTTTGGGCTGTATCCAGGCTTTGGAGTGTAACAGCAATACCTGCCCAACAGGGGTGGCTACGCAGGATCCGAGTTTAATGAAAGGTTTGGTGGTAGAAGATAAAACCGTTCGTGTTAAAAACTTCCATAACCTGACGGTGGCCAGCGCGGTAGAATTGCTTGGGGCTGCGGGTTTACGGGAAACGCATCAGTTAACGCGAGCCTATATCAACAGAAGGGTGAGTCCGAGTGTGATGCAGAGTTATTTAGAAACCTTTCCGTATATCCCGGCGGGTAGTTTATTGCAAACCCCGTATCCAACCCGTTACGAATTAGGCATGGCGCTAAGCACTTCAAAAAGTTTTGCCCCAACCGATTATAAAGTATCTGCAGTAGATTATTCGCATGCCAATCCGTACGGAGATACCGTACATGAGGATGGAAGATAGTATTTTCGAAGTCTTTTTAGATTAAAAAAGAGGTCACGGTTTTCAAAAACATGACCTCTTTGTTCTTTTTGGCTATTTTTTAGAAAAGCAGGTGCAGTAACATCTAGGTTAGCTCAGCCCTGCTTTTTGCTCCAAGTCCGCACTCGTACCTCGCTTGCGGGCTTTCGCGCCATCCGATGGTTATCGGATCAGGTTTAGGTAGCCAAAACAGGGAAAGAATCAATGTTAAAATCACCAAACGTTCCTACGGAACGAAAACGCCAATTTTACAATTGGCTACCGATGAATCGTCCCGCTGGGACGGCTTTGAAATAAATTTTTCCAAAGGTATATTATTTAGGTATGCATAAATGTTCTTTAGTTTGAGAAGGTATTTTTATTGAATAAAAATCAATTTAAATGACAGTAAAGTTTCGGAAACAAATCTCCCCGAGAGATCGTCATTGCGAGAAGGCTTTTTCAGCCGACGAAGCAATCTTTATAGCAAGGACCACTAACAGCATAGATTACTTTCTTGAAACTTCCGGATTCTACTTCGCAATAACGACCTTTTTGAAGTCTGTCAATGGTAGTTCAGTTCAGGATCTTTATGGTAAGGTAAATACTGAAACAAGTGCAATATGATTGAATTCACTACCTCTTATTGCAATCAAAATAATGCATTAATAAAAAAAGAAGTCAAGTTTTTAAAACTTAACTTCTTTGATAATGGCCTATTTGTTCTTCCCTAAACCCTAAACCCTAAACCCTAAACCCTAAACCCTAAACCCTAAAACTCTGCGTTTTTCGGAAATCTTGGGAAAGCGATTACATCGCGGATGTTGGTCATTCCGGTTACGAACAATACCAAACGTTCAAAGCCTAAACCGAAACCCGCGTGTGGTGCTGACCCGAAACGACGGGTATCTAAGTACCACCACAATTCATCCTGCGGAATATTTAAAGCTTCCATGCGTTGCGTTAAGCGGTCTAAACGCTCTTCACGTTGCGATCCACCGATCATTTCGCCAATGCCCGGGAATAAGATATCCATGGCGGCAACCGTTTGTCTGCCTTCGGCATCCGGTTCATTCTGGCGCATGTAGAAAGATTTAATATCGGCAGGATAATCGGTTAAGATTACCGGTTTTTTAAAGTGTTTTTCTACCAGGTAACGTTCGTGCTCGCTTTGTAAATCAGCTCCCCACTCATCAATCAGGTATTTAAACTGTTTTTTCTGGTTTGGTTTGGAAGATTTTAAAATTCTGATGGCTTCTGTATAGGTTAAACGTTCAAAATCATTTGCCAGGCAGAAATCCAGTTTTTCTAACAAACCCAATTCACTGCGCTCGTTTTGCGGTTTTTGTTTATCTTCTTCAGCTAAGCGGTTATTTAAAAATTCTAATTCCTCTTTGCAGTGATCCAAAGCATATTTTATGACATACTTCATCATGTCTTCTGCAAGCTGCATATTGTCTTCTAGGTCGGCAAAAGCAAATTCGGGCTCAATCATCCAGAATTCGGCCAAATGGCGTGTGGTATTTGAGTTTTCGGCCCTGAAAGTCGGACCAAACGTATAAATTTTACCAAAAGCCATGGCAGCCAATTCGCCCTCTAACTGACCTGATACGGTTAAGTTGGTGGCGCGGGCAAAGAAATCCTGCGAGAAATCTACTTTGCCATCTTCAGTACGGGGCGGGCTATCGAAATCGAGAGTGGTTACTTTAAACATTTCGCCTGCGCCTTCGGCATCACTGGCTGTAATTACCGGCGTGTGCATGTACACAAAGCCACGTTCGTTGTAAAACTGGTGGATGGCAAAAGCCAAAGCATGGCGCACCTTAAAAACGGCATTGAAGGTGTTGGTGCGGAAACGCAGGTGTGCAATTTCACGTAAAAACTCTAAACTGTGTTTTTTAGGCTGTAAAGGAAATTTTTCAGGATCGCTATCGCCAAGGATTTCTACATTGGTGGCTTTAATCTCAACCGTTTGACCTTTACCAAGCGATTCGATCAATTTGCCTGTTGCAGAAATGGCTGCGCCGGTTGTGATTCTTTTCAAGAGCTCATCAGGTAGATTATTAAAATCGATCACTACCTGGATATTGCCCATGCAAGATCCATCATTTAAGGCAATAAACTGATTATTACGGAAAGTTCTTACCCATCCCATAACCGTTACTTCTGTGTCAAATGCTGTCGACTTTAATAAATCTTTAATTTGCTGTCTCTTAATCATATTGTTATTTGTGAAAGGCGCAAATTTAGAAAAAAAACTGGTATCGGTTAGCGGTTTGCGGTTTTCGGTTTGCAGTTTTTTTAAAGTGATTTGATATCTTCCTTAAATGTTTTTTTTCTGACAGCTTGTTAATATTGTGATGTTATCTGGTGACTTCATCGGTTTTTGATGAGATGGCCTCATAAACTTTGTAAGTTATTATTCTTTTTGACTTTATTTCCTGGATAATTCATTATTATGGAGTGTTTAAATTTAATTATCCGATTAATTTCTGTTTTTTATTGTTGAAATATTGTTTTTATGTGTTAATTTTTAGATTATATTTCATTTTTATAGGCGTAAATATCTTTTTATTAAGTTTTTGTTGGATTATTTTTTAATTTTTTAATAAAAACACTTGTTTTTGTGATTGAATTTTGTACTTTTGTAATGCTCGTTAATTATTATTATATATTTGGTTTAAAAAAAGCGCTGGCAACGGCGCTTTTTTTATAAAAACTTCAAGACTTATTCATAATCAACATAAACCAAACAACCTAAAACCAAGAAAGCTCCGGAAAACCGGGGCTTTTCTTTTTTATTGGATTATCATCCCGGCGGAAAATAGGTGAAATGGGGGGCTCAAGGAAAAGTCGTCATTGCGAGAAGGCTTTTTCAGCCGATGAAGCAACCTTATAACTATGGATTTTAGCGATCGTTGTAAGATTGCTTCGTCGTTCCTCCTCGCAATGACGATCCTTCACAGGGATTCTAAGTGCAAAAAAAAAGCTACCCTTTTCAGGATAGCTCTTCAATATATGTTTTGTTGTTGTTATTCTTCTGAGTAAGAAATTTTGTTCACGTGTTTATCAATTTCCCATCTTCCGGTACCTTCTTCGCCAATTACCTCGAACAATTCTAAGGCCCTGCGTGCTTTGTATTCTTCTTCACGTTGCTCTTTCAGGAACCAGTTCAAAAATTCCATAGTTACGAAATCCTGTTCTTTGTGGCATCTGGCTGCAATGTTTTTGAAACTTTGGGTAATTGCGATTTCTGCCTCCAAAGCATCTTCAAAAACTTCCCTGAAACTTGCGAATTCTGTTTTGATTCCGATAACTTCCGGCGAGATGGCGTTTCCACCCATATCCAATACATATTTGAATAATTTAAGCTGGTGGACCCTTTCTTCTTCAGATTGCTTTAGAAAATAATCTGCTGAATAATCGAAGCCATTTTGATCGCACCAGGATGACATGGATAAATATAGTGATGAAGAGTGAGCTTCTTTTTTGATTTGCTGATTTAATAATGTTTCGATATCCTGAGATATTAAACATTTGATACGCATTAGATCTTTCATGTTTCTGTACTTTAATAACAATACAAATGTAAACCGAATTTGTTCTGGATACGAATTTATTTACAATATGAAATTAGTCTAAATTGCTGATAATTAATTATTTGTAATCAGTTTAAATAAGGAGGGTGGGTGATGTAAGATGTAAAATGGAGGATGGAAAATGGATGGATAACGCCAAACGGATAGGGGTTGAGGATCAGTGGGATAATGATTGGTTTTCAGTTGGCAGTTTCCAGTTTCCAGTTGGCAGTTTGCAATTTTCAGTTGACAGTTTCCAGTTGTCAGTTTTCGGTTACCAGTTTTCAGTTTCCTGTGCAATCGTCATCCTGAGGGATAATTTATGATATAAAAATCAATATGATTGACGTTTTTTCCTTCGCACAATTCTTGCCTCGGCTCACCGCCGCCGAAGGGCTCTTACTTTTTGGCATCAAAAAGTAACAAAAAGTGCCGGCTGAAAATTTTTCTTTCAAAGCCAGTGTTATGGCTAGAGCAGTGCAGTCCGAAAAATTTATTAGGCTGGTTTTAAGTAGAACGGTGATACGGTGCTATGGCCTAGCTATACGGAAATGCATGATGCCGCATTCTGCTCATTAATAGGTAATTACAAAATAACGTCAATGGTAGTTGGTCTCAGGATCTTTTCAGACAGATACTTAAATAAGTTCAGTATGGCGGATTGAGTTGATTTGTAACTTCTATGTTAGCAGTTTTCAGTTGGCAGTTTTCATGTAATAGTCATCCTGAGTTTATCTTAGGATCTTGTTAGATAGATACTGAAACAAGTTTACTATGACGTATTGAGTTGCCAATGGTCAATGAACCAACAATAAACTAGTAAACCAATCTGTAAAGGCAGTCGCTAATGATATGGTTAAGCTTAAACATGGTAAAGGTGCCTTGCAGTAAATCTTTTAACGCAATGATTTCGAGGGCACTTAATAAATAGATATGTTCGCAGCCGTTAAAGGTAACCAATTCAAAATCTGCTTTTTGAGTATTTAAAAGGAGTGCTTCAACATCAATCTGTTCTACAACAGCTTTTAATTTTTGAAGCGTAAGGCAATTGTAGCGTGCAAACTTTCCCCCAAAATCTACATAGAAGCAATTTAACTTATCTGACTGATAAATTGATCCATGGGTATTTGAGAATACGTTAACGAGCTGATTAATATCTACACAAGCTTTTTCCATCGGTTACAAAAATTGACATTATTTAGATTAAATACAAATAAATTGTGAAAAAAAAATAGCGTTTAGCGTTTGGCGGGTGGCGTTTAGGTATGGTGGGAAGGAGGGAAGGAAGGAAGGAAGGAAGGAAGGAGGGAAGGAAGGAAGGAAGGAAGGAAGGAAGGAAGGAAGGAAGGAAGGCGGTTTTAATACTTGAGAAAAGTCGTCATAATAAGCAGATTTTTTAGTCTGCGAAATAATTCTACTACGATCGCTCGTCGCCGTATACTTAAAAATTGCTTCGTTGCCCGAAAACGGCGATTTCTGATGTAATTTACTTTTTGCTATTTAACCTTAAATACCATATGGTGGTAGCTGCCCCCCATAAACTCCTTTTCATTTTGGATTTTAAAGCCCATTTGCTGGTAGAGCTTCAAGGCCCGCGCATTATTTTGCTCAACTAATAAGCCAATCTTTTGATGCCCCGATTGTTTTCCCCAGGCCAGGCCTGCTTTAATTAATTGTTTGCCTATACCTTTGCCCTGGGCACTGGCATTTACACTGATGCTGTCTAGATAAAACTCTCCGCTTTGAGTCTCTGCATCAAAATGATTATCCGCTGTATCAGGCTGACTCAGATAAATTAAAAATGGCTTTCTGAGTTCAAGCAGCTTTGCACCATCATAAGCGGTTAATGAGCCGAGTACTTTTCCTTCTTCTTCAAAGACTAAGGTATTTTCGTAGCTATACTGATTACCCTGTTCCTGAAAAAAATATTCAAAGATGCGGTTGATGGTGTTCTGATCCTGAGTTTGGGTTAGCTTTGGCGCAAGCTCAGCCATGGCTTGAAGTAACAGCGGTACAACTTGCGTTGCATCTCCTGGTTTGGCGCGCCTGATCATGAAATCTCACTTAGTTTAAAGGTTTCTGCCACACGTATTCCTTTTTCGGTACGTTGTAAAGTGCAGCACTCGTTAATGGGATCGTGCTCCAGGAATAGGATATAATTATTGTCGACCGCTTCTTCCAAAAACGCCTGCTTTTCTGTTAATGTTTTTAAAGGAAACATGTCGTAGGCCATTACATAAGGCAGAGGCAGGTGACCTACTGAAGGTAAAAGATCAGCCATATATACAATGGTTTTGCCCTTGTAGCTTATTTTAGGCAACATCATGGCGTCGGTATGGCCGTAAGCAAAACTAATGTTGATGTCCTTTTGCCATTCTATATTTTCCCGTTCAACCACGAAGTTAAGCTGTCCACTTTCCTGTATGGGTAAGATGTTTTCTTTTAAAAATGAGGCTTTTTCCCTTGCGTTGGGTTCAACTGCCCATTTCCAGTGCTTTTCGTTGCTCCAATATCTGGCATTTTTAAAAGCTGGTATTAATTTTTCACCTGCTCTTATAATTGCCCCGCCAACATGGTCAAAGTGAAGGTGGGTAAGGAAAACATCGGTAATATCTGTTGTTCCGAAACCCAACTGTGCCAGTGATTTTTCCAGGGAATCGTTTCCATGCAGGTAATAATGGCTAAAAAATTTCTCATCCTGTTTATTTCCGATCCCGGTATCAACCAAAATCAGTTGATTGCCTTCTTCTATCAGTAAGCAGCGCATGGCCCAGGTGCAAAGATTGTTTGCATCAGCAGGATTGGTTTTTTGCCAGATGGCTTTAGGTACGACACCGAACATGGCGCCACCATCTAATTTAAATAAACCAGTATTTATGGTGTGAAGTTTCATTTTTTTAGTATCAAGTATTTAGTACCGAGTATCAAGATGCTATTGCTAAGTATCAAGATCGGATTGGTTAAAAATAAGAAAACCCTTTAGGATTAACTAAAGGGTTTTTATATATTTCGACTGAAGACTTCGGACTATAGACTCCGGACTACAGACTTTAGACTATAAGTGGATCACTTCTCCGTAGGCATCAGCAGCAGCTTCCATAATGGCTTCGCTCATGGTTGGGTGAGGGTGAACAGATTTGATCATTTCGTGTCCGGTAGTTTCCAGTTTGCGTGCTACCACAATTTCGGCAATCATTTCGGTAACGTTGGCACCGATCATGTGCGCGCCTAGTAATTCGCCGTATTTTGCGTCGAAAATCAATTTGATAAAACCATCTTTGGCACCTGCAGCACTGGCCTTGCCTGATGCCGAAAACGGAAATTTACCGATTTTCAGTTCATAACCTGCTGCCTTAGCTGCTTTTTCGGTATATCCTACTGAAGCAATTTCGGGGGTGCAATAAGTACATCCAGGGATATTGTTGTAATCTAACGGTTCCACATGCTGACCAGCAATTTTCTCTACACAGATAATGCCTTCTGCAGAAGCCACGTGTGCTAAAGCTTGTCCGCCAACTACGTCACCAATCGCATAATAACCTTTTACCGAAGTGTTGTAAAACTCATCGGTAACGATTTTGCCTTTTTCGGTTTTGATACCTACTTCTTCCAGGCCGATGTTTTCGATATTGGCTACAATACCAGCTGCTGAAAGCACAATATCAGCTTCGATGGTTTGCATGCCTGAAGCTGTTTTAACCGAAACTTTGCATCCTGCGCCGCTGGTATCAACAGATTCCACACTTGCAGAGGTCATTACCTCGATACCGGTTTTCTTTAAGCTACGTAGCAATTGTTTTGAAACGTCTTCGTCCTCTACAGGAACCACGTTATCCATAAACTCCACAACGGTTACTTTAGTGCCCATGGTAGCATAGAAATAAGCAAACTCTACACCGATGGCGCCAGAACCTACCACTACCATGCTTTTTGGTAATTCAGGGAGTACCATGGCCTGGCGGTAACCGATAATTTTTTTGCCATCCTGTTTCAGGTTAGGCAATTCTCTTGAACGGGCACCTGTAGCGATAATGATATTTTTTGCACTCAGTTCTTTTTGAGAACCATCAGCTCCTCTAACTTCTAATTTGTTTCCTGGTTTTACTTTGCCAGTTCCCATAATCACGTCAATTTTATTTTTTTTCATTAAAAATTGAACGCCTTTACTCATGCCGTCGGCCACACCACGGCTGCGTTTTACCACAGCAGCAAAATCTGCGGTTGCACCGGCAGTAGTAATACCGTAATCAGCAGCATGATTAATATATTCGAAAACCTGAGCACTTTTCAAAAGCGCTTTAGTAGGGATACAGCCCCAGTTTAAACAAATACCACCTAATGATTCACGCTCAACAATGGCCACTTTTAGTCCCAATTGAGAAGCTCTGATTGCAGCTACATAACCACCAGGGCCGCTGCCTAAAACAATAACGTCGTAATTCATCTGTTTTTTCTATTTTGTTATTTATCCTTCAGACGGGAGTTTGCCGGGATATAATGGATATTAATTTGGCCTGTGCTTCCGATCCGTTTAAAGATATTTGTTTCTTAATGTTCAGTTTTTATAACGTATATAGTTAAGGGGTCTGTTTCAATCTTGATAATCGGGCTTTAAACTTTAACATTACCAAAAATTGAATCAGGCTACTCCGTTAACCATCGTCCAAAACTAAAAAAAAAATGTCAATTGACTAAGCCAATATTCAGATAGCAGTTAAAATTTACAATGGTTGAATATTGTTAACCTCATTCTCTTTAAAAACGAAAGATATATTCGCCCTGATTTACAAAATTATATTTGGGTAGCTGAATAAAAAGTTGAATAACAGCCATGTTATTACTTAAAAAATAATTGTTGATATGTATTATTAGAAAAATACCAATGTTAATTTAATTTTTATGTCGAAATATTAAGCAACTATTGGTTTTGTTGTTAAAAATTTAGTTTTCCAATCAATGTATTGATAAACTGAAAGTTGTAATGGCTATCATATATGTTAAATGTTGAAAAATTATGACCGACTTAATAATTATTTAACATTGAATGTTAAAATCTGTTAAATTTTATTAGGACATTTGCAGCTACAAAATCCCTTTTGATTATCATTAACAACAAAAAAATTAAAAATCAAAGTATGAAGAAATCTTTACTTTTAAGATTAGTACTGGTTATTGTTGCATTTGTAGGTATTGCTTTTGGTGCAAACGCACAGGTGACTACATCATCAATGACCGGAACAATTAAGGATGCCAAAGGCGCTTTGCCTGGTGCAAGTGTTAAAGCAACACATACCCCAACCGGGACTGTTTATTCGGTTTCTACAAACAATGACGGGCGTTTTACCATCGGTGGAATGCGGGTTGGTGGTCCTTATACCATTGAAGTTAGTTTTGTTGGTTACACACCAGAGAAACAAACTGAAGTTTATTTAAAACTGGGAGAGCCATATGTTTTGAATTTAACGCTAACAGACAATAGTTCGACCTTAGCGGAGGTTAAAGTTGTTGGTCAAAGTGCAAATGCCATTTTAAATTCTAATAAAAATGGAACTTCCACAGTTATCAATAAAGATCAGATTCAGTCTTTGCCAACAATCTCTCGTAGTGTTAATGATTTAACCCGTTTAACACCGCAAGCTAATGGTACATCGATTGGTGGTGGTAACTACCGCTCTAATAACTTTACTGTAGACGGTGCTAACTTTAACAACCAGTTTGGTATTGGGCAGAACATTCCTGCTGGTGGTTCTCCAATTTCAATTGATGCATTAGAACAAATTTCGATCAACGTAACGCCTTATGATGCCCGTCAAACTGGTTTCACTGGAGGTTCGGTTACTGCTGTGACACGTTCTGGTACTAACAACTTTTCAGGTAGCGCTTTTTACACTATGCGTGGAGATGAGCAACAAGGAAAAAGGATTGGTGAAACATATAGAATTCCTGTATTGCAAAAGCTTGATGAGAAAAATTATGGTTTTAGCTTAGGAGGCCCAATTGTAAAAGATAAATTGTTTTTCTTTGTTAACTACGAAAAAAAACATACCATTCAACCAGGTACTCAACGTGTTGCTGCAACTGCAGCTGTACCTTATATTACTGCTAATCCAAATACTGTGCAGGCTACTGAAGGCTTTTTAAACCAAGTAAGTTCTTATCTTTTATCAAGATATAATTATGTAACAGGTCCTTACCAAGGTTATTCAAATATAAGCGACAACGAAAAAATGTTCGCACGCTTAGATTGGAATATTAATAAAAACCACCGTTTTAGTGTACGTTACAATCAGGTAGAAAGCAAAACTCCCGCTTCTGCCAGTACATCAACAGGTGGTTCACCAATTGGAACAGTAACTGGTTATTCATACTTAAATGCAAGATCAGGAACAGTTAGAAATGCCGGATTACCCTTCGCAAATACCAATTACTTTCAAGCAGCAAACCTATATTCTGGCGTTGCTGAGTTAAATTCCAATTTCGGTAGTAAAGTAACTAATGTTTTAAGGGCTACTTATTCTCACCAAAATGATCCCCGTACTACAGACAGTTCGCCATTTCCTTTGGTAGACATCTTAGATGGCACTGGAACAAATGCAAACTTAGGTAACGTTTTAACATCTTTTGGTTACGAACCCTTTTCTTATGGTAATTTAAGGGATGTAACTTCTTATACTTATAGTGACGATTTAAGTTTAGCCTTGGGTAAACACAACTTAACATTAGGTGTTCAGGCTGAATATAGTACAACTAAAAATGGTTTTCAACGTTTTGGAACTGGATTTTATACTTTTAGATCTTGGAATGATTTTATTACTAACCAGAGACCAGCTCAATATACTGTAACTTATCCTTTAACTGCAGATGGTTCTCAGGCCTATCCAAGCTTTAAGTTCGCTCAATACTCTGCTTATCTTCAGGATGAATTTACTGTTACCGAACGTTTAAAATTAACCGCAGGTTTAAGGGTTGAGCGTGCTAGTTATCCTGATGTGACAGAAATCAAAACCCATCCTTTGGTAGCTGGATTAAATTTTGCAGGTCAAAAAGTAGATACAGGAGTTTTACCTGAAAATAAGATTTCTTTCTCTCCGCGTTTCGGTTTCAATTGGGACGTAATGGGTGACCGCTCATTCCAGGTACGTGGTGGTACAGGCATTTTTACGGGTCGTATCCCATTTGTATGGATTGTATCTCAATCAGGTGATGCCGGTTTATTACAATACACTCAAAGTTATATAGGTAATGCAGCTCCGTTCTTTAACCCGAGTATTGCACCTCAGTTAACTACAACAGCACCTCCGGCAGGAAGTTCAATTCCTTCCTCTGGTATCAGTGTGATGGCTCCGGATCTTAAATTTCCGCAAACATGGAAATCAAGCTTAGCATTTGATGTTAAATTACCATGGGGAGTAGTTGGAACAATTGAAGGTATTTATGGACGTGATCTTAATGTAGCTTTTGCCAAAAATTTAAACTTAATTAATCCAGCTATCCAAATTACTGGTTATGGAGATACCAGGTTATTTTATCCAGCTGCAAATACGGATAAGTACTACAATCCTATTAATGCTTCTGGCTTACCTGTTACCCAAGGTACTCCAAATGGTGGAACTAACGGAAACATTTCAGGATTTAACGCAATTCAGATGACCAATGTTAAAGGTGGTTATAACTGGATGGCCACCGCTCAGTTAACTAAGCAATTTAATAGTGGTTTATCAGCGATGATTGCTTATACTCGTTCAGACCAACGCAATTATGGCGATCAAAATGGTGATCAGCTAGCTAACTTGTGGTCGTTACCTCAAACCTCTGTTAATCCTAACACACCTACATTAAGTTATTCAAGCAATCTAAACCCGGATCGCGTAGTAGCTAATATTTCATATAGAAAAGCATACTTTGGTAATTTAGCAACATCATTCTCACTTTTCTACGAAGGAACTCAACAAGGAAGATTCTCTTACACATATAATGGTGATTATAATCGTGATGGTGTATCTGGAAATGATCTGATCTACATTCCTAAAGCAGGTGAATTTACTGCGAGTGATTTTTCAGCTATACCCGCAAATACCAATGGTTACGCGAGAGCATACAGCGCACAAGAGCAAGCCGATCTGTTTGAAGCTTATATCAATCAAGACAAATACTTAAGCCAGCACAGAGGCGAATATGCAAAACGTAATGGTGGAACTTCACCTTGGAGAAATCAATTCGACTTTAGATTAACACAAGAGGTTTTCAAAGATTTTGGAAAAACTAAGAACTCTTTCCAATTTACAGTTGATATTTTCAATGTTGGAAATTTGTTAAACCGTAAATGGGGAAATCAAAACTTTGTAAATAATGCTGCCATTCTTGTTCCTCAAAATATTTCATCAATTGCTGCTGGAACTAAACCAACATTTAGATTGGCAAATTCATCAGGTGATATTGTTAAAGAAACTTTTGGTACAACTCAAACTATATTATCTACTTACTATATGCAGTTTGGTGTTCGTTATAATTTCAATTAGTACTTAAAGATTAAAAAAAATAAAAGCCCCGATCAAACGATCGGGGCTTTTATTTTAAACCTAAAACTATTTCCACCTGAACGCGATTTTATAATAGCCTATTTATTCAAAACTAATTTATAAACGATGAGTGGTTCAAGGCAAACCCATAACCATGCCACCATTAAAAGCATGGGCAGAGAAACATGACGATGTACCTGCTGTAATTGCAGATACAGCCAAAAAAAGTGAAGGAAATGTTTTAAGGATACATTTTCCTAAACATATCGATAGCAAATCCGATTTAAAAGAAACAGATTGGGATACTTTCTTCAAAACTTTTTATGAACATAAGCTCGATTTTCTTTATCAGGAAAAAAAAGCTAACGGTGAAGAAAGTACCTTTCATAAATTTGTAGCAAAGATTAAAAAACAAAAAGCCTGATTTTGATCAGGCTTTTTGTTTTTAATAATAAAACGTTCCAATTAGGGCGTATATTTTTTATTTCGCTGGTTCAGTTTTACCATTATGGCAGGTGATACAGGCAATTTTTGCAATAGTGTTGCCTTCTTTCATGGCCTCGTGAAAGTATTTTTTATTGATCTTAGCGGTCATACGCATCATCTCCCGGGCAGTTTCCTTTTCAGGTTTTTCATCACTGGCAAAATCAAGCTTTCTGGGATTGTCTTTCATCGGCGCGTGGCAATGGCTGCATCGCACGCCTAAGGCAAGCTTAAAATCGTCCATTACTTTATCCAGTTCTTCCTTGCTGATATTTTTGGGCAATACCTTTAAATTCTTTGCTTTTGGTTCGGGTTCGGGTTTAGGCATAAAAGCGCTCAGGCTTAATATAAAGCAAGCCATTAGGCCCATTACGATGGTCTTTTTATAATTCATGTTCTGTCGATTGGTAGAACTAATATAAATCTTTTTATGATACAGATATGACTTTTGCAGATTGTAATGGATTTATTGCATTATTGATGTTTCAGAGCGATCGTCATCTGATTATTATCGGACACGCTCAGGTGGGAAACACGGTTGCTCAGCAAAGCTAACCATCATGATGTGATGGACTCAGAGGCAATGACTTCCAATTGACTTTCCAACGCTTCAATATATCCTGATCATATAACAATTGAATCAAGTTGGGGACAACGGATAAATCGATGGAAATTAAATCTTTCAGGCCAGGGATGAAAATTGCAAAAAAAAAGCCCCAAATGATGTGTTCAGGGCTATGATTGATGGAATAATTTAAAGTTTAATTGTAAACAAATGTTCCTTTTTCGCTCTCAATGGTTACCTGTTTTTGGTTACCTTTTTCTACACGGCCAATAATTCTGGCATCGATATTAAAACTTTTTGAAATTTCGATCAGGCTATCTGCAATTTCCTGTGGAACATAAAGTTCCATTCTGTGTCCCATATTAAACACTTTGTACATTTCTTTCCAATCGGTTCCTGATTGTTCCTGGATCAGCTTAAACAGCGGAGGAACAGGGAATAAATTGTCTTTTATAACATGGATATCGTCATTGATAAAGTGAAGCACTTTGGTTTGGGCACCACCACTGCAATGTACAATACCATTAATCTGATTGCGGTGTTTTTCTAAAATCTGCTTAATCACCGGAGCATAGGTACGGGTAGGCGAAAGTACCAGTTTGCCAACGGTTATTTTACCATGACCTTCAATTTCAATTTCATCGGTCAGTTTTTTACCTCCTGAGAAAACCAAGTTAAACGGCACTGCCGGATCGAAACTTTCAGGGTAGATATTGGCAATTGATTTTTCGAAAACATCATGACGGGCAGAAGTTAAGCCATTTGAACCCATGCCGCCATTATACTCGGTTTCGTAAGTCGCTTGGCCCGAAGAGGCTAAGGCTACAATGACATCACCAGGTTTAATGTTGTCGTTGCTGATAATTTCTTCACGTTTTAAACGACAGGTTACAGTAGAATCGACAATAATGGTACGAACCAAATCGCCTACATCGGCTGTTTCACCACCCGTTGAGTAAATGGTGATGCCCTGTTCACGTAAATCGGACAGAATTTCTTCCGTACCGTTAATTACGGCGGCAATTACCTCACCGGGAATGAGGTTTTTATTACGCCCGATGGTTGACGACAAGAGGATGTTATCGGTAGCACCTACGCAGATCAGGTCATCAATGTTCATGATGATGGCATCCTGTGCAATTCCTTTCCAAACCGAAATATCGCCTGTTTCTTTCCAGTACACATAAGCTAACGATGATTTGGTACCTGCGCCATCAGCATGCATGATGTTGCAGTATGCCTCATCACCACCTAAAATATCGGGAATGATTTTGCAGAATGCTTTTGGGAAAATTCCTTTATCGATGTTTTTGATGGCATTGTGCACATCTTCTTTTGAGGCAGAAACGCCACGTTGATTGTACCTGTTATCACTCATGTTGCCGCAAAGATAGTTGTTTAAGGTGGAAGGTAAAAGGGGAGAAGATAGAAAGTCTGAAGTCCGGAGTCAGAAGTCCGGAGTTGATAGATCGAATATCGGTATGGAGTAGAGGTTTAATTTTTATAGGGTTGGTTTAAATATATAATTTGAAGATGTTTTGGAAGTGAGCGGTCGTTTTTCATGGCGGCCTGCAGCCCCGCTTTTCCTCCTGCCGTTTTAAAATTTTGGAGGGTATAAAAATGTTTTGATAAAAACGGCATCCGTACAATCGGGCTTATGATACTAAGTTTGGTTCGTTGTGGCAGGATTTTTCTTTGCACCGCCTGTTGTTAAATAAACCTGATCCGATGGCCATCGGATGAATGGATGCTGTTAAGGATGAATTTGAGAAGTTGAAAGATTCTACAGCAGGAAGGAAAGCAGGACTATCTGAACCGATGAGCAGTGGTATTGCTTTCCAAAAAAAAATGCCTTTTATAATCATAGGTTTTAGATCCTGAAACAAGTTCAGGATGACGAGACGAGGATGCTAATTTTTATCATTTCCTAAATCTTTAACCACCTTAAGGATTTAATGACATATAAGTTAATGGATATATGTATAGCGATCGTTGTAAGATTGCTTCATCGTTCCTCTTCGCAATGACGAATTTATGAAACAAAAAAGGGCGTAAAGTTAAACCTTACGCCCTCTGATTTAAACTTTAAGGCTTAAAATCTATTTCATGAATAATAATTCTCTGAATTTTGGTAAAGGCCAAACGCTATCATCAACAATTTGCTCCAGCTTATCAGCATGGTAGCGGATGGTATCGAAGTAAGATTTAACTTTCTCATCGTAAGCAATCGCTTTTTCGCGGGTATCTTCCAGTTTGTTGGTTACTTTACGTTCTTCTAACATCGCATCGATATTGGTTTTAACGATATCCAGGTGCTCAGATAGTTTTTTAACAATTTCTAAAGAAGACTTACTGTCTATACCAAATTCTTTTAATCCTTTAACGTTTTCAATTAATGAATTTTGGTAAGCAATTACAGCAGGGATGATAGATGTATTGGCTACTTCGCCCATTACGCGTGCTTCTATCTGTAATTTTTTGTAGAAGTTTTCCAACATGATTTCATGACGGGCATGAATCTCACGCGAGCTGTAAATACCGGTTGTTGCAAATAACTCAGCCGATTTTTCAGTTAAATAAGCATCTAACGCTTTTGGTGTGGTTTTGATGTTTGATAAACCGCGTGCAGCAGCTTCATCTTCCCACTCCTGGCTATAGCCATTACCTTCGAAACGGATTGATTTAGATTCTTTGATGTATTTTTTGATCACCGTTAACAAGGCGATGTCTTTTTTATCACCTTTTTTGATCAATTTATCTACTTCAGCTTTAAATTTAATCAACTGCTCAGCCATAATCGCGTTTAAGATCGTCATCGGAGCAGAAGAGTTTGCAGAAGAACCTACCGCTCTTAACTCGAATTTGTTACCTGTAAATGCGAAAGGAGATGTACGGTTACGATCGGTATTGTCCAATAAAATCTGAGGGATTTTAGGGATACCTAACCAAAGTGCATTATCTTCTTTAATTTTTTTGCTGATACGTGAGTGCTCGATCTCATCTAATACATCGTTCAATTGTGAACCTAAGAAGATAGAGATAATTGCCGGTGGCGCTTCGTTTGCACCTAAACGGTGGTCGTTGCTTACCGATGCAATACTTGCACGTAATAAATCTGCATGCTCACTCACTGCTTTAATGGTATTCACAAAGAAAGCAAGGAACATTAAGTTGTTTTTTGGCGTTTTACCTGGTGCCAATAAGTTTTTACCGGTATCGGTAATTAACGACCAGTTGTTGTGTTTACCTGATCCGTTGATACCTGCATATGGTTTTTCGTGTAATAAAACGCGGAAGTGGTGACGACGGGCAACTTTTTCCATCAAATCCATCAACAATTGGTTGTGGTCGATCGCTAAGTTGATTTCTTCATAAATCGGTGCGCACTCGAATTGAGAAGGAGCAACCTCATTGTGACGGGTTTTTAAAGGAATACCTAATTTCAGGGCTTCGTTTTCGAAATCTACCATGAAAGTGAATACACGCTCAGGGATTGAACCGAAGTAATGATCTTCTAATTGCTGACCTTTGGCAGACATGTGTCCGAATAATGCACGGCCGGTTAACAATAAATCAGGGCGGGCGTTAAACAACGACTCATCAACAAGGAAATATTCCTGCTCAATACCCAAAGAAGCATTTACTTTGGTGATGCTTTTATCGAAGTATTGGCAAACATCAACAGCAGCTTTATCTAAAGCAGCTAAGGCTTTTAATAAAGGTGCTTTATAATCTAAGGCTTCGCCTGTATAAGATACGAAAACGGTAGGAATACAAAGGGTTTTACCGGCTTTGCTTTCCATAATGAAGGCTGGAGACGAAGGATCCCAGGCGGTATAACCACGGGCTTCGAAAGTGTTACGGATACCACCGTTAGGGAAACTAGATGCATCCGGTTCTTGCTGAACTAAAGCGCTGCCTGAAAATTTTTCAATTGCACCTTCACCGCTAGGCTCAAAAAACGAATCATGTTTCTCGGCTGTAGTACCGGTTAAAGGCTGGAACCAGTGTGTATAGTGGGTTGCTCCGGCAGCCATTGCCCATGATTTCATGGCAGTAGCAATCTGGTTTGCGTCGTCTGCATTAATTAACTCACCTTGATTGATAGATGAAATTAATTTCTCATACACGTCTTTAGATAAGAAATCTCTCATTTTTTTCTTATCAAATACATTAGCGCCAAAAAAGTCAGAAATTTTAGCAGAAGGAGATTTAACTTCAGGCGAAATTCTGTTTTGAGCCTCTTTTAATGCGATGGTTCTTAAGCTTTTCATTAATTCGTTATGTTTTTTGTCAAAAATAGCATATTTTATCAATTCAAGTAAAATAATCACAAAAATTATATCAGTTTTATTGAAAATGAAATAAAAAAATGTTTTTCAGGTGAGAAATTTCATTTTTTGTAACGAAAATAGATTTTTCGGATGTTTTATGGAATCGAAGATTTTGTTGCATCATGCTATAAAAATAAAAGCTATGTTCAACTCTTCAATTAACGTATACAAGACCGAGTGGCTTGATCTTGTATTTGCAGACCGCAACAAAAACTATGGTGCTTACGATTTAAGATCCAAATCATCGTCGATTATGACGAGGGTACTTTTCGTATCAGGCAGTTTATTTGTACTGGCCTGTTTTTCGCCTTTGATTTATAACAGGTTTTTCCCTAAGGAAGATGTAGTGGTAGAAAAGGCAAAGGTTATTGATTTAACTCAGGTGATTCACCAAATGAAACCGAAAACGCCTGAACCGGCGAAAAAGGTTGAACCTGCAAAAGCCGATCTGGTTAAAGTCAAAACCATTGCACTTCAATCACAGGTAGTTGTGGTGAATAAAGTGGATCTTCCTGATCCGCCCACCATTAAAGAGATTGAGCAGGCCGTGATCAGCGATAAAACGCAAGATGGTATTGTTGCACCTAATTTGGTCATCAGCGATAATAAAGGCAGTGGCGATGGTACAGGTACAGCCAAGGATGGAGAAGGTACCGGCGATCCAAATGCGATTATAGATGCTATAGGAGTTGATGAATATCCGGAGTTTAACGGCGGTGCCAAAGCCTGGTCTAAATATATGGAGCGTAACTTAAGATATCCGTATCAGGCACAGGAAGATGGTATTCAAGGTAAGGTATTTGTAAGCTTTGTGGTAGAGAGAGATGGTTCCGTTACAGATGTTAAAGTATTAAGGGGACTCGGTTACGGTTGTGATGAAGAAGCTATTAAAGTGATCAAAAAATCTCCACTCTGGAAACCTGGCAAAAACAAGGGTGTTCCGGTGCGGGTGAGGTACAATATGGCCATTAATTTTCAGATTTCTAATTAAAATTGCTAGCTAAACCATGAAAAAGTACACGTTAATCTGGATGATCTTATGTTTGATTTCGGTACACTTAAGTGCCAAACCTTTATTGTCCGCTGATCATATTAAAACAGAGAGCATTAAACAGGCCAATGCCGATATTAAAAATGGAAAACCTAAATTCCTGATTCAGGGTGGGATTGCATCAATACGCATTAAAGGCCAGGAGTTGTTTGAGCAAAAATATGGTGTAGTCTATCAGGATTTGGGTTGTGTAGGACCTTCGGCCATCAGGATTGAAGATTATAATAAAGTAGTAGCTTCTTTTATGGATAAAAAATATGGGAAAGCCTGGAGAAAAGAAGTGAGGAAGGATGTGCAGGGGATATGATGGGGATGGAGGATGTATGATGTAAAATAGTAGATGGGTGATGGAAGACGGGAGATAAGATGGAGGGATGAGTGGTCGGTAGACTTCCATCTTACCTGTGCCATCTTACATCATTCCTTAATAACGCTCTTGTTTTGAGGTAGATGTAGGTTTAGGTGAACGGTTTGGGCATTGCTCAGGCCGTTTTTTTGTTTCGTTTCCTTGCCTAGATCATAGTGGAATAGAAGTCTGTTAGCATGATAGATTTTGGAAAGCAAATCCAGTGCTTTTCAGTTCCGAGTGTCCCGCCCTTTGTTTCAAATCCTCGCCCTCGTACCTCTGGCTCCGGGTTTTCCACTTCGGTCGGGTTTAGGTGGCAAGGCTGATAATGCTGTTGAAGAAGCCGAACGCTCATTTTCTAATAAAAAAATCATTTAGAGTGAGGTTTGATGATGGTCTGTGAGGACACAGACCATGGGGTCAGGATCGTCATTTGCGAGAAGGCTTTTTCAGCCGACGAAGCAATCTTTATAGCAAGGATCATTGGGGTGAAAGATTGCTTCGTCGTTCCTCCTCGCAGTGACGACTTTTTTAGAAAGTCTGTCAATGGTAACTTGTTTCAGGGGCTGTTAATAAATTTTAATTTAGTTATGGAGAGTTGTCAACTTTCTTGCGGCTATGCTATTAAGTTGACAACTCTATTGGTTACGATAAAAAAAATGGATGACGGTTTTTAATTCCATCATCCATTTTACGTCTTCCATCCAAATATTATTTTTGGTTTTCAATCCACTTCCTGGCATTCACAAAGGCCTCCATCCATGGTGAAACTTCGTCTTTACGGCCTGCAGGATAATTTGCCCAGTGCCATTGGAACAATGAACGTTCAATGTGTGGCATCATCACCAGGTGACGGCCGGTTTCATCGCATAACATGGCGGTGTTGTAATCGGAACCGTTCGGACTGGCCGGATAGGTTTCGTAAGCATATTTGGCTACAATTTTGTACTGTTCTTCTGTGTATGGTAAAGAGAATCTTCCTTCACCATGCGATACCCAAACCCCTAAAGTGCTGCCGGCAAGGCTCGATAGCATTACCGAATTGTTTTCCTGCAGGGTTAACGAAGTGAAAATACTTTCGTGTTTGCCGCTTTTGTTGTGCAACATTTTAGGTTTATCGGTATGGTCTTTATTAATCAAGCCCAGCTCAATAAACAATTGACAGCCGTTACAGATTCCCACAGATAAGGTGTCAGGACGGGCAAAGAATTTCTCTAAAGCAATTCTCGCTTTCTCATTATATAAAAATGCACCTGCCCAGCCTTTCGCCGATCCTAAAACATCAGAGTTAGAGAAACCGCCCACCGCACCGATAAACTGGATATCTTCTAAAGTTTCCCGGCCGGTAATTAAATCGGTCATGTGAACATCTTTTACATCAAAACCGGCTAAATACATGGCGTTTGCCAGTTCGCGCTCAGAATTACTTCCTTTTTCGCGGATAATAGCGGCTTTTGGTCTTGGCTTCGTTTCGTCGATTACCGGTTTTTTACCATCAAAAGTAAGCGGGAAACTGTAATTTAAAACATGGTTTTTATAATTATCGTAGCGCGCTTTGGCTAAGCCGTTGCCGGTTTGTCTGCTGTCTAACAAGTATGAAGTTTTAAACCAAACATCGCGTAAATGGTCAATATCAAAACTAAAGCTATCACCAGCATTTTTAACTTCCAGTTTGGCCGAAGTGTTTACTGTACCAATTTTGTGGAAAGCAACGCCATTTTCGGTTAAGGTAGCCTCTGCAGCAACATCAGCCTGGAAAACAACGGCAATATTCTCGGCAAAAAGCAATTTAGTGCTATCCTGCTCGGCTAAAGCTGATAAATCGAGTTGGGCGCCTAAGTCACGGTCGGCAAAACACATTTCCAACAGCGTTGTAATTAAACCACCGCTGCCAACATCGTGTCCGGCCTGGATATGACCTGCCTTAATTAATTGTTGTAAGGTATTGAATGCGTTTTTAAATTGTGCTGCGTCTTTTACGTCAGGTGTTTCGGTACCTACTTTGTTCAAAATCTGTGCAAAAGATGAACCGCCCAGTTTATAGCTGTCGGTAGACAGGTTGATGTAGTAAATGGCGCCACCATCCTTTTGTAATACCGGTTCAACCACTTTAGTAATATCATCACAGTTGGCACCTGCAGAAATAATCACCGTTCCCGGTGCAATTACATCACCATTGGCATACTTCTGTTTCATTGATAAGGAATCTTTTCCGGTTGGAATGTTGATGCCCAAATCGATTGCAAAATCAGAACAGGCTTTTACGGCTGAATATAACCTGGCATCTTCACCTTCGTTTTTACATGCCCACATCCAGTTGGCAGAAAGCGAAACGCTTTTCAAACCCTCTTTTAAAGGTGCCCAAACGATATTTGAAAGTGATTCGGCGATGGCGTTGCGGCTACCTGCAGCCGGATCGATCAGTGCTGAGATAGGTGAGTGGCCAACTGAAGTGGCAATACCTTCTTTACCCTGAAAGTCTAAAGCCATTACACCGCAGTTGTTTAACGGCAATTGTAACGGGCCGGCGCACTGCTGCTTGGCTACGCGTCCACCCACACAGCGGTCAACTTTATTGGTTAACCAATCTTTAGCAGCAACGGCTTCTAACTGAAGCACCTGTTCTAAATAAGTATTTAATTCGCTGTTGTTATAGGTGATGGCTTCGTATTTACGGTCAACTGTACTGTCTTCCATTACAATTTTAGGTGAGCTGCCAAACATGGCGGCCAGTTCTAAATCCATCGGCTTTAAACCGGTAGTGGCCGATTTAAAAGTGAAACGGTGGTCGCCGGTAACTTTACCAACGGTATACATCGGTGAACGCTCGCGATCGGCAATTTTTTGAAGGGTTTCGATATGTTCGTTACCGATTACCAATCCCATTCTTTCCTGCGATTCGTTACCGATAATTTCTTTGGCCGAAAGGGTAGGGTCGCCCACCGGAAGTTTATCCAGGTTAATCAAACCACCGGTTTCTTCAACCAGTTCTGATAAACAGTTCAGGTGTCCACCTGCACCATGATCGTGGATGGAAATGATCGGGTTGTGATCGCTCTCTACCAAACCACGAACGGCATTTGCCGCACGTTTCTGCATTTCAGGGTTTGACCTCTGAATGGCATTTAATTCGATGCCGCTGCCGTGCTGACCAGTATCAGCAGATGAAACTGCTGCGCCACCCATTCCAATTCTATAATTTTCGCCACCTAAGATTACGATATTATCGCCCTGCTGTGGTTTAAGTTTTTGTGCCTGGCTGGCTTTGCCATAACCAATACCGCCCGCAAGCATAATTACTTTATCAAAACCAAGGGTACGGTTATCTTCTTCGTGTTCGAAAGTTAAAACCGATCCGGTAATGAGTGGCTGGCCAAATTTATTTCCAAAATCGGTAGCACCGTTTGAGGCTTTGATCAGGATATCCATTGGCGTTTGGTACAACCATTGCCTTTCTTCTACACCTTGTTCCCATGGGCGGTTTTCTTCTAACCGGGAAAGCGCGGTCATGTAAACTGCCGTCCCGGCCAAAGGTAAAGAACCCTGGCCACCCGCTAAGCGGTCTCTGATTTCGCCTCCTGAACCCGTTGCAGCACCGTTAAAAGGCTCTACAGTGGTTGGAAAATTGTGTGTTTCTGCTTTTAAAGAGATTACGGAATCAAAATCGCTTAAAGTGTAAAAATCAGGCTGATCGGCACGTTTAGGTGCAAACTGTTGGACTTTTGGTCCTTTAATAAAAGCAACATTGTCTTTATAGGCCGAAACGATATCGTTCGGGTTTTCTTCAGAAGTTTTGCGGATCAGTTTAAACAAAGAGGTAGGCTGCTCTACACCATCAATTACAAATTTTCCGTTAAAAATTTTGTGGCGACAGTGTTCTGAGTTAACCTGTGAAAAGCCAAATACTTCCGAATCGGTTAAGGGCCTTTCTAATTTTTGCGCTAATGTATTTAAATAATCAACTTCTTCGTCGCTTAAAGAAAGACCTTCCTGTTTATTATAAGCAGCAATATCGGTAATTTCTAAAATGGGTTCAGGCTTGATGTTGATGGTATAAATATCCTGGTCAATCTTATCGTATTTTTGAGAAAGCATCGGATCGTAATCGGCAAAGGCTTCGTCAACCTTTTTAAATTCTTCGATCCTGATTATGCCCTGCATGTCCATATTCTGGGTAATTTCTACCGCGTTGGTACTCCATGGCGTAATCATAGCTGCCCTTGGCCCAACAAAAAAGCCTTTTAGGGCTGTTTGCTGTGAGATCTTGGCGCCGCCAAATAACCATTCGAGTTTAGTAATATCAGTAGTAGAAAGCGCTTTGTCTGTTTGCAAAACAAAAACCGTCTGCGATTGCCCTTCGACAGGCTCAGGATGACTAGAGAAGAAATGAATCATGCTTTTTTTTTGAAGTCGCAAATTTAGCGTTTTTAAATTTAATGAGTGAAGGAATGAGGGATTGAATGATAGAATTTTGAACGATTTTAAAATAATGGACGAATGATTGAGTTTTGAATTCGAGAATGCAGAACTTTGCAAATCATTTAATCATACACTCATTCTTAAATTCAATCATTACTTATGCTACGAATCCACCACATTGCTATTATCTGTTCTGATTACGAAAGATCGAAAGATTTTTATGTGAATAAACTCGGTTTTACGGTGTTGGCCGAAGTGTACCGGGCAGACCGGAAATCATACAAGCTGGATCTGGCGGTAAATGGTGTTTATCAGATCGAGCTTTTCTCTTTCGAAAATCCACCGGCAAGGCCGTCGCGGCCCGAGGCTCAGGGTTTGCGGCACCTGGCTTTCGAAATAAAAGATATTGAGCAGGAGATTGACAGGTTAAATAAACATGGAATTATCACTGAGCCGATCCGGATTGATGAATTTACGGATAAGCGCTTTACTTTTTTTGCCGATCCGGATGGTTTGCCACTGGAATTGTACGAGGTTTAGGATGAGTATTTTTAAGTTTAAGCAATTTGAGGTCGATCAGACCGGCTGCGCCATGAAGATCAATACGGACGGCGTTTTGATCGGGGCTATGGCCGATCACCAGAATCCTAAAAGAATATTGGATATTGGGACGGGCACAGGGGTGATTGCCTTGATGCTGGCACAACGTTTTCCTGATGCAAACATACATGCGGTTGAAATCGATGAGCAAGCGGCGAAAACTGCTGAACGGAATTTTAAACAATCGCCATTCAGTCATCGTTTAACGGTCAGTAATACAGCAATTGAATACTATAATTCGCCTGATAGATTTGATCTTATTGTGTCTAATCCACCTTTTTTTGTAAATGACCTTAAGAATGAAGAGGTGCGGAAAGGAATTGCCAGGCATGCTGCGGAAGGTTTTTTTAGCATGCTGGTGGCAAAGATCAGTGAATTGTTGACGGATGAGGGACAGGTCTGGCTGATTCTTCCCATAAAACAGGCTGAAGAGGTGGTTATACAGGCCGGATATTACGGAATGGAAATGGTGGAAAGCATATATATCCATTCCGACCGATCAAAGGCCGCTTTCAGGCAAATGATATGCCTGGGGAAAAATAGAACGGTACTACAGGAAAGTGATTTCTATCTTTATGAAGACTTAAAGGTGCATACGGCTGAATATAAAATACTGCTTAAAGATTTCTTTTTGGCTTACTAAGAAAATAGAATTTACATGTTTTCTGATATAATCTCATTATCATTTGTAATTTAGGTGGTGTAATCTCATCCAACTTAAAATGAAACGTATCTTAAATGTTTTGCTATTATGCTTCTTGGTATTGTCGTCACTGGCTCAATCAAAAAATCAAAAAAATGATGATCCTTTAGCGGGGATCGACACGTTATTTAACCGAATATTAAAAGATCAGGTTGCTGCAGGTTTCTCGGTAGCGGTTGTTAAAGGAGATGACATTATTTACAGTAAAGGTTTTGGCTACCGCGATGTGGAAAATAAAAAACCGGTTACGCCGAATACACTTTTTGCAATTGGTTCGAGCAGTAAAGCTTTTACGGGTTCTTTGTTGGGTTTACTCAGAAAAGAAGGAAAACTGACGTTTGAAGATAAGGCCGTAAGTTTGCTGCCACAACTACATTTTTATAGTGAAGAAATGGATAGCCAGATTATTCTGCGCGACCTCATGGCACATAGAACCGGATTGTCGAGATACGATTTTTCGTGGCTTTTGTTTAATACAGCCAATAGAGATAGCATTATTGCGCGGGTAAAATACATGAAGCCCAGTGCTGCTGTACGCGAAAAATGGTTTTATAATAATTTTATGTACCTCGCTCAGGGAATGATTGTAGAGCGATTGACAGGTAAAACCTGGGAACAGAATATAAAAGAAAAGTTCTTTATTCCATTAGAAATGAACCGCTCTAATACAGATATCAAAGCTTTTAAGGAAGATAGCGATGCTTCCTTACCTTACACAGTTGCGAAGGGGAGTGAGATTAAAAAGGTAGATTACTATAATATTAATGGGATGGGGCCGGCGGGTAGCATTAACAGCAGTGCAAACGATATGGCCAATTGGTTAAAGGTGTGGGTTAGTGGAGGTGTTTTTAAGAAAAAGGAGATACTGCCTACTGATTATGTCCGAGAGGCTGCAAGTTCTCAGATGGTAATGTCAGCCGATTTGCCTGCCGAGCATAACGACATTTTTCTAGCCAATTATGGTTTAGGTTGGATGATTGGGTCGTATAGGGGGCATTATATGGTAGAGCATGGTGGAAATATTAATGGTTTTTCGGCAAATGTTGCTTTTCTTCCATCTGATCAGTTGGGGATAGTGGTGTTAAGTAATCAAAACGGTTCGCAGGTTCCGGCAGTTGTACGCAATTCTATTGTGGATAGATTGCTTAACCTTAAAACAATCGATTGGAATGGAGAAGCCATGAAAAAGATAAAGGCCAACATGCAGGTTAATAAGGGCGCTAAGAGTACACCTATATTAAACACGATTCCTTCACATCCACTAAAAGACTACGTTGGTTCATTTGAAAACCCGGCTTATGGCACAATTAAGGTTTGGCAAGAGAAAAATGAGCTATATACCCTATTAAGTGATGAAAAAGTGTTGCTTAAACATATGCATTACGATGTTTTTGATCCAAAATCTATTGATAAAAATGGAGTAGTGGATACCGTACAGAGTAATCTGATGTTTAACTTTTCGGGTGGGGTAGACGGTAAAATACAAGGTATAGGCATTTTTTTAGATGGCAGCGATAAGCCTGTGATGTTTGATTTTAAGCCGGAAGCAAAAATACTATCGCTTAAAGAACTTCAAAAATATACCGGTGAATATGCTTTAGGTCAAATCACGGTGAAAGTCTATTTAAAAGGGAATACGTTGATGGTACATGTGCCTGGGCAGCAAGAATATGAAACGATAGCTACTGAAGCGGATACATTTAACCTAAAGGCACTTAAAGGGTTTAGTGTTAAGTTTGATGTTGCTGCAGATAAGCAGGTAAATGCAGTGTCTTTTATACAGCCGAACGGCATATTTAAGGCTATGAAGGAAGAATAATCACGTTATAACCTCCTTGAAAAGGTTGAAAAATAAAAATAGTTTGAAAAAAATAGGATTAATTTCAGATACCCACGGTTTTTTAGATGATGCGGTTTTTAAACATTTTGAAAGTGTGGACGAAATCTGGCATGCCGGCGATTTTGGTCAGGATGTAGCTGCACCTCTAGCCGCCTTTAAGCCTTTGCGTGGAGTATTTGGAAATATTGATGATGTGGTAATCAGAAATGAATTCCCAGAGAAAAATCGATTTAGCTGTGAAGGGGTGGATGTATGGATGACGCATATTGGAGGATATCCGGGTAAATACTCTTCCTGTGTAAAGCCTGAAATATACACTAACCCTCCAAAATTATTTATTACCGGGCACTCGCATATTTTGAAAGTGATGTTCGATGAAAAGCTGAAATGTTTGCATATAAACCCCGGTGCAGCGGGGAAACATGGCTGGCATAAAGTGCGAACCCTGATCAGATTTTGCATTACTGACGAAAATATTCATACCTTAGAGGTTATAGAATTATCGGGTAGATAATGTAAAATATACACTAAGCATGGTTTGTGGCGTTAAAACACTAGGACAATTTATTATAGAAAAACAGGCAGATTTTCCCTATGCCAAAGGCGAGCTGTCAAGGCTGCTGAGAGACATTGGTATCGCAGCCAAAATTGTTAACCGCGAAATTAACAAGGCAGGTTTGGTCGACATCCTGGGTGATGTGGGAACCACTAATATTCAGGGCGAAGAACAGAAAAAACTGGATGTGTATGCTGATGAACAATTTATCGCCGCTTTAACCAGTGGCGGGGAATGTTGCATTGTTGCTACTGAAGAGGAAGATGAAATTATCCATATCGACTCACCGGTTTCTCAAAATGCAAAATACATTGTATGTATCGATCCTTTGGATGGTTCTTCAAATACCGATGTAAATGTTGCGGTAGGTACGATTTTTTCTATTTACAGGAGGAAATCTTTTGAAGGCAGGGCCAGTTTAGCCGATGTGCTGCAGAAAGGTACAGAGCAAGTGGCTGCTGGTTATGTCATTTATGGCTCTTCTACCATGCTTGTTTATACTACAGGTAAAGGAGTGAATGGTTTTACGCTCGATCCATCAATAGGTGAGTTTTGTCTTTCGCATCCGCAGATGAAAATACCTGAAAACGGCTATATGTATTCTGTAAACGAGGGTAATTATGTGCATTTTCCGGATGGGGTAAAGAAATACATTAAATATTGCCAGGTAGAGGATGAAGCCACAAAACGGCCTTACACTTCGCGTTATATCGGATCTATGGTTGGTGATATTCACCGCAATTTGATTAAAGGCGGCATTTATATTTACCCCACCACTTCACGCTCGCCAAATGGTAAGTTAAGGTTATTATATGAGTGTAACCCCATGGCCTTTATTATTGAGCAGGCTGGGGGCAAGGCCAGTACCGGTTTCGAACGGATACTGGATATTAATCCGACTGAATTACATCAACGCGTGCCGATTTTTATCGGCTCCAAAAATATGGTAGAAAAAGCGGAAGAAATGATGCTGTTGTATACGGCAAAATCAACCGCTAGCGAGAATGATGTAGAGGCTAAACTGGAAGATCTGAATGTAATTGGCGGGTTGGATTAAAGTAAGGTAGCTTTATTTCTTTCTGCTTCGAAAATACTGTCTATAGCCAGGTTTGCTTTATCTTGAGAAGCAAATACGGCCAGCCGGTCGCAACGTTCATTTTCAGGGTGGGCGTTGTGACCTTTAATCCAAACGAATTTAACTTTATGGAGCTTATACAGCTCAAGGAACCTTAACCAGAGGTCTTTGTTTTTTTTGTCTTTAAAACCTTTGCTCACCCAGCCGAAAACCCATTTTTTCTCCACGGCATCAACCACATATTTAGAATCGGAATAAACGGTTACCTCCTGGTTTAAGCTTTTTAATGCTTCTAATCCTTTGATTACAGCTAATAATTCCATTCGGTTATTGGTGGTCATCCTAAAGCCGCCACTTAATTCCTTATAGTGTTGCCCTGCTCTTAAAATTGTACCCCAACCGCCTGGTCCGGGGTTTCCGCTAGCTGCTCCGTCTGTATAAATTTCGATCATAAACGTGGTAAAGTTATGTTTTTAGGTTTAAAATCGCCTATTTTATCTGTTGCCGAATTTTTTTTTCAAATTCAAATAATTGAATGTTAAGGAATTAAAAATTTCTTGTAAAAACATTGAAAAAAATATTTGCAGGGAATGTGAAAAGTCGTACTTTTGTGACATCAAAAAAACACGGTGGCTGTAGCTCAGTTGGTTAGAGTATTGGTTTGTGGTGCCGAGGGTCGTGGGTTCGAGCCCCATCAGCCACCCGTAACGGGGCAAAAGATTTTTAACAGTCTTTTGCCCTTTTTTATTCCCCTCTAATTTCTTGTTTATCAGGTAGATACGCTGAAACGTTTCACTCACCAAAGCGGTTCGATGTTGTAGGCTTTCAAAATCGAATTTTTCGGGGAACATCGAACCAATCAGCCTTCTCTTATCATTAATGGCCGATTTGGTGAAAATTGGAAATAACCGAGTTAACGTGAAAATGGCGTCATTTAGAATCGGCTCTAATTGTGCTATCGTATATTTCTTTTTCGTGATTTCCTCTAATTTTGCCTCCGTTCTTACGATATTCTCCTCGCATTCCAGTTTTAAGGTTTTATAATCGTTTCCATCAATATCACCTAACAGCAATAGTTCCCTAGCCCGTGTAAGCTTATTATTGTTTTCTGTAAGCTGTTTGGCCAGATAGGTTTTATATTCCTTGTTCTCCAAGGTATCGCTCGCGTATTCGTCCAAAATAACCATTTTGAAGAGTTCAGCAGTTTTTGCATTTAAGCTATAGTCATCCAAGAATTGAACAAATTGTTTATTTACTACCTCTGCTTTGTATCTGCATCCGCATTTAGAAGAGCAGTGATAATAATAATAGTAATTGTTCCTTCCTTTGGAAGCACTTCCACATAGTGTTCGATCACAACGGGAACATGCGAGAAAACCTTTTAACGGGAGATTATCATCAGAAAGAATCTTTGTTTTGATGGTTCTTTTCTTACCATCTAGTATATCTTGTACATCAAAGAATAACGAAGCCGAAATTATAGGTTGATGTAGCCCTCTTACCAATCGGGCTTCTTCATCTTTATATTTGGGCACAAGAATCTCTCCGCAATAGATTGGGTTTCGAATACAACGAAGAAAATTGTTCTTACTACATATCAAGCCATTTTCCACTGCTTTATTGAAAATCTGTTCGCTTGAGTATTTTCCCTTGGCAATTTCCTTGAACGCCCACTCCATCAATTTTGCCTGTTCGCCATCTGGAGCGATATATTTTCTTCCGTTTTCCGATGTCAGGTTAACGTAGCCAACAGGAGCAAGACCAGGCCATCTTCCTTCTTTTCTTGCTCTTCTCATACCATAAAAGGTATTTAGCCCTCTTCTATCGTTCTCAATTTCTGGAGCCGTAAGATAGATTGCAAGCATCATTTTGTTCTCAGGAACCGACATATCTAGTGGCTGTTCTATTGCCTGTGGCTCGACACCATATGATTTGAGTTTACTGATCATATTATATGCATCAGGAGCATTACGGCTGAACCTGTCCCATTTAGTGAATAGTACTAAGTCGGATTTGTTCTTTTGTTTGCGTAGTAAGGTCAATAGCTTTTCCCAAGCTGGCCGATGGAAAGTTTTTGCAGAATGGTCTTCATAGATTACCTTTCTTACGGTAATGTGCCCCGCTTGGCAATACTTCCTTAATCTTTCTTCTTGATCACGTTGAGAATACCCCTTGTCGGCCTGTTCGTCAGTGCTTACCCTTATGTATAAATCGGCAATTTTCATTTCTTAAAGTTTTGATCGACAATCAATTTAGCAATAAAATACATTAGTTCTAGCATCTCCTCGGCATCTTTTTTATCTATATTAATACCATTCTTTGATAAGATTTTTATTGCTTTTTCTGGTGTGATATTTCTCTCTTGATTTAATGTGTTCCTCATCTGGATATGGAGTTAAAGGAACAATTATGAAAATTGAGGCTTGGTTATAATGAGTTATTTTGGTATATCCCATTTGTTTAAAATGCATCGTTTTACTTTTTTAGTAAGGTGTGCGAACTCCTACTTTATGATTTTTAGCTGAATTGCGATATCTTGGGTGAGTTTTGCAAGAGGTCTCTTATGCACATCCTGTGGCGATGTGTAATTGCCAAGTATAAATCTGAGAAAGTCACCTTTGCTGAATTTTTTCGAGAATGCCTCATTTAATGCTTCTAAATAATTCTCGCTGTAAATCTTGTGCTTCCAGATAATTTCCTCAACAACATCCTTCAAAACATTATAGGTCGCATCGATTTTGAAAGTAGTTTGGTAGCCAGGGTCTGTACCATGATCAAAAATAATGCGGAGGTCTTCAAAATTTCGTGAAAGCATGTATTTGACGACTGAATGTTTATCCAGTTTGAAGCTGAATGGATTAAGCTGTAATGGGTCACTAGTGTAAAGAGAAAAATTGACTGGATTTCCAGATTTATATTTGTTGCAGTTTGGACAGCTCGGTGTGAGGTTAAAAAAGTTGGTACATAGATATGGAAACTCTGATTGAGGTTTTGAGTGGTCGAGTTCAAATTTTGCATAATCCTTATCCTCAAAATTTATCGACAAAGCGTACTGTACATTGCAGTAAACACATGCTCGGATTCCCAATTTTCTAACATATGGTAAAAAATCTTCATCTCGTACGGCATCATACCTCATGGCATCGCAAACATGTTCGTAGAATGCTTTTTTTTTATTATTGACAGTGATTTTCTCACTAAGCGTTACGGGGATGTGTGCGAATAACCTATTGTGAAGTTGATCGAACTTTTCAGGCCTGATGTCGTTAAGCAATCGATAAGATCTTATTATGACATAAACGTAATTTCCATAATTACTGACAAGCCCAGGCTCCAATGCCCTTAGACGGCCAAGCAGTATATTTAGTCCGCTCATTGGTTTCACAAAGCTGGCAATCCTGGACCGAAAAAGACTTTTCGCGTAATCGCGAGATAAATCCTCTATATGTTGGTTTATAATAATCCTTCTCATGGCCTTTGGTCTGAAATTCTATTAATCTGATCTTTCAATTGCTGAATTTCATCATCTTTCTGTTTTATTATCTCAAAAAAGGAATTTTGTTCGAATGCTTCGCTGTGAAGTTCAAGGAGGCTGTCCCTTAGTAGTGGCTCCCCGATAACCCCTATAAGTTCCCTCAATGTGCTTTCATTCCACGCGCTTTTTTTCGAAACTGGTAGCTTCTTAATTATCCGATCCAAAGATAAAAATGCCGAATTTATAGTGTTTTTTGCATGCTCACCCATAAAGCCGCCTTCCAGAAAGAAACTTTGATATAAAATATCATTTATATTCGCCGAATAAGGATTTACTAACTGTGCATCATCATGTTGACGTCCATCTTTTAAGTAAAGTATGTTCTTTTTTGGAATATCGGAAAGGATAAATGGAGAATGTGTAACTATCATAATATTGAAAGAACAGGCTCGAGTAAGGTTCAGCCTTTCGATTAAGTCCAATAGCCAAAATATGAATTGCCTCTGATATTCAGGATGAAAACAAATTTCAACCTCATCAAGCACAATATTGATGTTACGATACCTGATTCGGTTGGCCTGTTGAACAGACAAAAGGTTTTTCACATGATATACAATTGTGCTGATAGTATAGATGAACTGGCGCTCACCCGAGCTCAAGTCCGAAAGCAAGATTTCCTTCTGTTTGTTTTCTCCCTTATAAAGACTGATTTCTTGGATATAAAAAGGCGGAGGCAAGTGCTTGAGTATTTCATGTATATCTCCATAATTTTTTAAATCCTGATATGGCTTGTAACCCGATAATTTAAATTCTTTTGGCTGGGTTGAGTTTGATCGAATGAATTTTAAAGTCTGAAATATCTTGATGTTAGCATGTGAAGAGTGTTCGAGTATCATCGCGATTGCCTTGTCCAAAGAATTGCGAGTATGATTGGAGATTTCAGTTCTAAATTCCGTAACTTTTGGGATACCTTTAAATTCTTGATAATGGTCGTATTTTTCTAACACGCTAAGTGTTTTGTATACTAGGTAGGCATAAGAAAAGATATTGTTTTCATCCCTCTGTCCCGGCATCCTAAGCCCATAGGCCCGTACAATATGCCGACATAGACTTTTAGGGTTATCAAATTCATCCATAAGCTTTCCGAAAAGAGTCGGCACTTCTTCCTTTTTGTGTGCAGGAAACAGCTTTCCAATAAAATGTTCATTGTTCAGTTTGTAGTGAATATCGGCCAGAGAATAGCCTTTCAGCAACTCTTTTTCTCTTTTTTTGGATTCTATAAGCAGTGCTGAAATTCTAGAAATAGTCAGGTCGTATTCGCGATTAAGATCTATCTTTCCAGCTTCCCTATAGGGATTAAGTACAATAGGGGTGATATATCCATCGTTTTTACGGAATAGGCTATCAAGCCAGTTGCCTTCCGAAGATTGCCCGTAGGATGCTTTTGAGCCAACAAAATCCTCAGCAATATCCCTGGAGAAATCTCGACTGACCATAGATTGAAAAGAGTAGTTGGTAACGATAGTGTAAAAGCTGGATGAGGCAAGCTTTACAATGTCTTCTTTCTTAGCACCGTCTAGGTTATTAAAGCCAAGGAAGTCTTCCTTTGATTCACCAAAAAATACCTTTTGTTCCCCAAGAATTACTCCGAGTGATTTGTCCCTAACCATAATACTGCACTTTTCACCATCAATAATAAAATCAAGGTCAGCATAGATTTTTTCGATCAAAAACACTGGCTCAGCCGCAATCCTAAACGGCTCTGAATTCTTTAAGATGTAATATGAATAGTTGTTGATTATGCGGTAGATCAATTCCATGAGGGAACTTTTGCCACTTCCGTTCATTCCGACAACCGTTTGGATAAAGACCCTTTTTCCAAAAATGTTGGCTTCTACTGGATAGGAATTGCCCTTGCTTTCCAAATCAAGAAGATTAAACCGGAAGGTTTCGGACTTAAGAACCTTACGATAACGTTCGTGACATTTTTTATGGATTTTAAGCTGAGTTATTATAAAGTTTTTGACTGCCATATTGAGAGCATCATTTAATCATAAGATATTTATTTTTATTAAATATTGGCATAGTTTTTTGATTTCGAAGTTATACTTTTTTCCATAAAAAACTCAATGGTATATCCCAAAATGACCCAATACCTCTAATTCTGACCCGTCAACTTTGCTGTCACTTAAAATTTTGCAATGAAAAGTACAGCACCATTACCCACACACCTATTGTTTATCCGCAAGCTTCGGATTCCTCAGCTTGTCCTTTTTTCTTAGAAAAAAAGGAGCAAGCGGAAGTTAGGCAGAGCCTTACTTTATGCCCCTACGCTACTGCTATGGGGTCTTTAAGCATTCTCCGGGAATGCTTTACCAATACAAACAGCAAATGAAACGATAAAAAAGAATTTCGGTCGTCATTCCCAACCAGCAAATAGCTATGGAAAAAGAACATGTAAACACCATAAAATATCCTGCCATATTGGATGCGAAAATAAACAAACTCTCCCTTTCGCTCGGCCTGACCAAGCGTGCCCTGCTCATAAAAATGGTGGACTATTTCTACCGCACCAAAAAAGATCCAGCTGACCATAACGATGAGCTGCTGAAAAATACACTCAATAAAAGTCACAAGGCCTACACCAGTTTCATCAAGGCGCAGGAGCAATTGCTACTGATACCGATGAAAGAAAGTATGGATAAAATGATCTCCAACCAAAAGGACATCGTAAAGTATTTCAATGAGCAGGTACTAAACGCGAATAAAACTATCCTTAAAAACCAAGTGGAACAAACTGCCAAGCTTCAGCAGATGGAACAAATACTCGGTAAAAGCTTAGAGAATAAAGAAAAATTGAAATCCATTTTTCTGCAAATCCTCAACCATTACATTACCAGTCGCGAGGAACTCGGAGCCTTTAAGAACAGGGAAAAGGAAGAACTTGTAGACAATGCTCGTAAACAGGTTAAAAATTTATAGCCATGTACATCAACATTACCGATAGCGAAAAGGGAAACAACAAAGGTAGCAGTGGGCAATTGGTGCACTACCTTGATAAGGAGAACAGGTTACACAAACCCGAAGAACCGATGTTATGGTTCAATGGCAGTACCAAAACCGTTCAATCCTACGACGTAAAGAACAGACTGGATGGCAACATCGCCAAGCTTTGCCGGAAGGATGCGAAATTCTTTCTGATCAATATCAGCCCTAGCCAAAAAGAGATTGCCCATCTCAAGGAAAAATATGGTGAGGCTGGGGCGAAAGAAAAGTTGAAGGAGTATGCGGTCAACGTGATGGACGAATACGCCAAAAATTTTAAAAAGGAAAACATCCGATCAAACCAAGACCTGCTCTGGTTCGGCAAACTGGAAAACCACCGCTACTACACCCACAAGGACAAAGAAGTGAAAAATGGTCAGGTCAAACGGGGGACTGCAAAGCCTGGTGAGCAGATGCACGTACAGGTCATCGTCAGCCGTAAGGACATCACCAATAAGATTAGGCTTAGCCCAATGAACAAATCAAGAGGCAAGAATATCGAGCATTCCAAGAAATTGGGACAGTTTGACCGTGTGGCGTTCAAAAATTCGGGTGAGCGATTGTTTGACCAGCAATTTGATTTCCAGCGACCAGTAAGTGAAACCTTTGGTTACATGAATGCCAACACCAAAGGCAGTTTAAAAGAAAGGTTGGAGATGCGGGCAATAAATCATGTCACCAAAAACCAGCAAAACGAAAAGCAGGAAGTCGTACAACAGGAAACCCCGAAAAGCTACCTAAACCTGCCAGAACCGACCAATTACCTCGGCCTGCTATTGGAAAGACAGGATGCCGACCCGCTAGCTACCGGACTAAAGAGTAAGAAAAAACGCAGAAAAGGCAGATCGCAGGATAATGAACAGGGATTAAGTATGTAAACCAAAAATTAAGACGATGAATACAGGAGAAGATATACAGGGACTAAGAAAGATTACCGATTTTACAAGACTGCTCAGTATTTTTATACTGGCCATTCATTTTTACCTCAGTTGCTATAAGGCCTTTAGTGATTGGGGCTGGACGGCGGAGATTACCGACAGATTGATCGCCAACATCTCAAAAACGGGGCTCTTCAATGGAATTCTGATACCGAAACTTTCAGCCCTGCTTTTATTGGCGATCTCCCTGATTGCCGTAAAAGGCAGAAAGGATGAAAAGATACAGAAGAATACCATTGCAGCTTACCTTCTTACAGGGCTATTGCTATATTTCATCAGTGCTCTTTGTTTTTATCTCTACGCCCTGCCACAATTGATCGCCATTTTATATATTGGTATTACCGCTATCGGATACCTGCTCATACTGGCTGCTGGAGGATTGCTTACTCGATTGATTAAGTACGGGCTAAATAAAGATGTTTTCAATTCGGAGAACGAAACCTTTCCGCAGGAGGAACGCCTACTGGAAAATGAATATTCCATTAACCTGCCTGCAAAATACAGGCTGAAAAATAAGGTTCGGAACAGTTGGATCAATATCATCAATCCATTTCGGGGAATATTGGTTGCTGGAACACCAGGTGCAGGTAAGACCTATTTTGTGATCAGGCACATTATAGAACAGCACATCAAAAAGGGGTTTTCGATGTTCATCTATGATTTCAAGTACGACGACCTATCCAAGATCGCTTACAACAAACTCTTAAAATACCACAAGAACTACAAGGTAACACCGAAATTCTATACCATAGATCTGGAAAACCCCAAGCACCGCTGTAATCCCTTATCACCCGAAGGCATGGACGATATCACTGATGCAGCCGAATCAGCCCGTACCATTATGCTTGGACTGAACAGGGACTGGATCAAAAAGCAGGGCGATTTCTTTGTGGAAAGTGCCTGCAATTTCGTGACAGCGGTAATCTGGTACTTAAGAAAATACAACGATGGTAAATATTGCACCTTGCCACACGTGATTGAACTCATGCAGTTTGACTATGACACACTATTTGCGGTACTCAAAGAAGAGGAAGAAATCAGACCGCTGATCAATCCCTTTATTTCCGCCCTGCAACGGAAAGCAATGCCACAACTGGAGGGACAGATAGCCTCTGCCAAAATTGGTCTTGCAAGATTGTCATCTCCTGGATTGTATTATGTGCTGAGCGGAAACGATTTTACACTCGATCTGAACAATCCCAAAGAGCCCAAAATTATTTGCCTTGGAAATAATCCGCAGAAACTACAGATTTATGGTTCTGTATTGTCATTGTATATTTCAAGGGTGATCAAACTGGTGAACAGAAAAGGCCAGTTGAAAAGTAGTTTGATCTTCGATGAGTTTCCTACGATATTCTTCAACAATATGGATAGCCTAATTGCGACGGCAAGGAGCAACAAGGTTTCCACCACTATAGCCGTTCAAAGTACGGAGCAGTTGAAAAAGGATTATGGTGCAGAACAGGCGGACGTAATTACGGGGATTATCGGCAATATCATCGCTGGTCAGGTTACAGGAGATACAGCAAAAAAGCTGAGCGAGGGTTTTGGCAAGATTGTACAGGATAAAGAGAGTAAAAGCATTTCCAGTAGCGACGTCTCTATTTCCAAATCTACCCAGATGGATAGCGCTATACCCGCTTCCAAGATTGCTACGCTTTCCTCTGGCGAGTTTGTTGGTGTTGTTGCCGATAACCCAGATGAAAAAATTGTACTAAAAATATTCCATTCGGAGATACAGAATGACCACAAATCCATTGCCGAAGAGGAAGCCGATTACAAGCCTATCCCCGAATTGGAAAAGGTAACTCACGCTGATATCGTAGAAAATTATGCTTCCATAAAAGATGACATCGATAGATTGATAAAGAGAGAACTAAAGAAAATCGAATCTAGAAATACTGAGCCTCAAAAAAATAAAACTGAGGAAATGGGAAATAGTAACGATGATAATGAATCGATCGAGCACCAAGGAATTGTAATGTAAGATGCTTTTTAGCCATCCAAGTCTCTTGGGTACGGTTAAGAAAAAAATAATCTTCGGAACAATAAAAATAATTATCGAGCGTATTTTTATACGAGAGCGTTAATTTAGATAAGCGGTAATAGTCCATAGAAACTATTTCCGCTTTCTTTTTTGCTGAAAATTTTAGTAGTGGGGAATTAATAGCAAAATATTTTTTAATATTGACCTTGATTTTTAGTGAATTATAAGGGATATTGAGGGCAATGTCAGACTTTAGCAAACATACCGACCAGAAATTGGCATCCCTTTTAAGGGACGGAGATCAAGGTACGTTCGCTTTCATCTACAACAAATTTAAAGCTTCACTTTACCTCCATGCGCTTAGGACGATAAAGGATGCAGACCAAGCAACTGATATTGTCCAGGAAGTCTTCACCAACCTTTGGGAAAAGCGGTCAGAATTTGTTCCGACCTCATCTATTGATAATTATCTTTATGGAGCGGTGCGGAACAGGGTGTTCAATGTCATCGCTCACCAGAACATCACAGACCGTTATGCCAAATCCATCCAGACCTTTTTTGAAAAGGGCGAGTTTATTACAGATAACTTGATCAGGGAAAAGGAATTGAAACAGATTATTGAAAAAGAGATCAACGGCCTACCTAAGAAAATGCGTGAAGTATTTTTGATGAGCCGCGATACTGACCTATCACATAAAGAAATTGCGAAAGCATTAGGGATTTCAGATACTACCGTTAAAAAACAGGTGAGTAACGCGGTTCGTATTTTAAGGCTCAAGATTAATCTGGCAATTCTAATATTTTATTTTTTTTAAAATTTTTCTACTCCATTTGTCACTTTCACCTGTCTGACGTTTTAAAGGGGAAATATTTTCCTTTGGAGCTTATGAAAAACCAAGACATAAACAAATGATGAAATTCAATAGTCCTTACTTGATACTTTTTTTCTTTTGCAGTGCATTATTGTATACGCCTCTTATTTTTCTGGAAAATGGGGATCGCGAATATTGTAGAATAAAAATCAATGCTGATGTAGGAGATGGGAAATCTTATTATACCGGAAGATGGGCTACGAGAATGCCTGATACCTTTATCCATAACAACAACGTGCTAACAGAGTTAGATTACTTTATAGGTAGCACTTTCTAATATTAAATTATGAGCGAGTCTTTCTGATCAACCTTTCAGACGAGTAGATATTTTGCTTCTACAAAAGCCCCAACCGCAAATGGGGGTAGCAGCAGGCTAGACTGTCCCGGAAGATTCCTTCCGGGCGTTAATGCCAACGGATGTACTGACACATATAACTAACCAAACTATGATTAAAAATATTTATACTATTTTATTGCTCATGCTATTTGCATTTACTGCATCCGCACAGCATGCCGCGCCGATAACAATTGCTCCTGTTGCAGTAGGAAATCAACTGCCAAAAGCATTTTGGGACTTCAAACATCTGTTGCTGGAGCGTGGTGTACCTCGAGAATATGCGCTTTCTGCTGATAAAGGAAAACTTATCATAATTGATTTTTGGGCGAGTTGGTGCGGTTCCTGCATTAAAAGGTTTCCTGAACTTGAAAATATCGAAAAATCTTTTCCAGGAAAGGTAAAGGTGCTTTTGGTGAATTCAGTAGGTACAGGAGATTCTGCGGAGTCGCTTATATCAAGATTTAAATCTGGTTCGGCCAGTTTCACTTCCACAAACCTATCTATAATTGCTACTGATTCGGTATTTCTTAAAGCTTTTCCGCATAGGGCTCTCCCACATTATGTATGGATTGCCGATGGTGGCGTGCGTGCAATAAGTACTGCAGAGCTTTTAACAGTAGAGAATGTAAAGTTGCTGATTAAACATATGGATGAATTAGGAGATAGGCGGATGAAGCTTGATGCTATAAGGGCCAAATCTAAAAAAGATTGAAGTAATGGGATAGATACATAATATCTTCAATGAATATGGAGAACCTAGACGTAAAATCACTGATTGAGCGCTACAATAACGGCACTATTTCAGAAAAGGAAAGAGCACAACTGGAAAGTTGGTACATCAGCGAAGTCGGCTCTAATAGAGACTATCAAAGGCTGAAAGAAAATTTAATAAAACTTGATCAAAACTTTATTTACATCATTGGGAACAAAGAAGTTAAAACTACAAGGCTTTGGGCAAAGATAGCCATAACTGCTTCTTTTTTTGCAGTCCTTGGAGTAAGCCTGTATTTCTACACTTCAAAATCTACTAATACAATTACAAAGGATAATATTCAGGTAAATGATATAGCCCCTGCTGGTAATAAAGCATATCTCATCCTTGGCAACGGGAAGCGAATTGCACTTAATGATGCAAAAGATGGAGTTGTAGCAACACAGGCAAATGTTCATATTACGAAAACTGCCGATGGACAATTGGTTTATGTCATTGCGGAAAGCAAAGGTTCGTCTTCTACTTTAGAATATAACACAATCGAGACTCCAAACGGAGGTAGATATGAGATTGCACTTCCAGATGGAACGCATGTTTGGATGAATGTTAAATCTTCCTTAAAATATCCATCTTCATTTGTCTCGCTTAAGGAAAGAAGGGTTGAACTTAATGGAGAAGCTTATTTTCAGGTTGCCAAAGATAAACAACACCCATTTATCGTTAAGACTGCCCAGCAAGAGGTTACGGTGCTTGGAACACACTTTAATATTAGTAGTTATGAGGATGAAAAAGCAACCAAAACTACACTAATTGAAGGTTCTATAAGCATTTCTGGACTGAATAGCAAAAAATCTAAAATATTGGCCCCTGGTCAACAGGCTGTAGTAAAAAATGATGAGATAAAAATTGGAGAAGCAGATGTTGATCAAGCATTGAGCTGGAAAAATGGTGATTTCGTTTTTGCTGGCGAAGACCTTAAAGCAGTAATGCGCCAAGTAGCCCGATGGTATGATGTAGAAATCGAATACCACGGAAATGTGAATTCTTCTGGTGTAGTGAGTACGCTTTCCCGAACCAAGAAATTGTCTCAGTTATTGAAATTACTGCAAATAAATCTGGGCGTTCACTTTAAAGTTGAAGGAAGGAGGGTTTTGGTTATGCCTTAGAAAATTCTTGAGGTTGGCTAAAACAAAACCGGAGGCGTTGGAAGCGCCCCCGATCAATGTCTAGTTAATCGATAAATAATGCTACTAACACAATTTCAACAACTAAACTAAACAAACAAATGTATAAATTTTACTATACAAATGGGTATGGTGTAACCAGCTATATCCGAAAATCCGTCGCATTTATATGGAAGAATGCATGGAGTCATAGTATTAGAAAATGGCTTATGAAGATAAATCTTACATGTTTCATCTTATTAATAGCATTTCTTCAGACTGCTCTTGCTGCAAATGCTCAGAAAATTTCTTTGTCAAAAAACAATGCGCCGCTAACTGAAATCTTTAGAGAACTGAGGAAACAGAGCGGGTATGATTTTATAATCAACAAGAATCAGATCAAGATGGCAAAATCAGTTACCATTATGGTTAGTGGTGATGACCTTATAAATGTACTCAATAAATGCTTCGAATACCAGCCATTTACTTACGTTATGGAGGAAAAAACTATTGTTGTCGTAAATAAGAAGCCTGAACAGATTCAAGTAATCCCATCATTAGGTGTCAAAGGAAGGTTGGTTGATGAAAATGGAAAGCCCTTAGTTGGAGCATCTGTAAGTATAAAAGGAACAGATCGTAGAACTTTGACTAATGATAATGGAGAGTTTTCTTTTTCTAATGTTAATGAAAAGGAGATCCTCCTGGTTTCTTTTATTGGTTATGAAACGATAGAGGTCTCTGTAAAAGCTGACCTAGGAACTATTAAGATGACTATTGGTGCTGGAAAATTGGATGAAGTTGCTGTGATTTCGACAGGTTACCAACAACTGCCCAAGGAGCGGGCAACCGGATCTTTTGCCGTGATTTCAAATAAGGTGCTCAATGAGCAGGTCGGTACCGATATTATCGGCAGGCTGGAAGGGATAGTAAACGGTTATAGTATAGATCGCAAAAGTAACGGCGGCGGGGGCTATGGGATCATCATCAGGGGAATTAGTACCTTACGGGGTATACGTGCGCCGCTGATCGTGTTAGACAACTTTCCATATGAAGGTGATATCGATAATATCAACCCAAATGATATTGAAAGCGTAACCGTACTTAAAGATGCTGCGGCTGCATCGATCTGGGGAGCCAGGGCTGGAAATGGGGTGGTAGTAATCACTTCTAAAAAAGCAAAGTATAATTCGGCGTTAAAAGTGGCCTTTGCGGGAAGTTTTAAAGTTACAGATAAACCCAAGCTCTTTTACGAGAATAAGATCAGCGTCTCAGATTTTGTACAGGTCGAAAATTTTCTTTTTGACAAGGGTTACTTTAATGCTATAGAAACAGGCACAGATAGATTTGCACTCTCTGAAGCAGTGGAATTAAGGATTGCCGCAAGGGACGGCAAACTTTCGGCGTCGGAGCTGACAAGGAAGATGGATCTGTTAAGAAGTCACGACATCAGGGATGATCTTGACCGATACATATTCTCAAAGGCTACCGCTCAACAGTACTCGCTTTCCTTAAACGGCGGCTCAGATAAAAGGAACTGGCTTGCTTCATTCGGGGCAGATAAAAATATAGACGCGCTGGGTACATCCTTCAGCCGCTATAGTTTAAAGGCAGATCAGAATATAAAGGTTACCGATAAGCTTACTTTGGGTGCAAATCTATTGTTCACCTATTCTTATAGTGACAGGGGCAGGGAAGATGTTTCTAAGCTGAATACGACCACAGGGAGCTTACCACCTTACACCAGGCTTGCTGATGATAATGGCAACCCGCTCGTAGTCATGCGGAATTACAGGTCATCATATCTCTCTACTATTGGAAATGGTAAGCTTTTAGACTGGCAATATGTTCCGCTTGAAGATTATAAAAATATCTCGGGAGGCATTGGCGTAAATTCAGTCCTGGCTTCGGTTAGGGCTGCCTATCAGCTTACAGACTGGCTAAAATTTACGGCGAGTTATCAGCTTCAGCGCGAAGAAACTAAAACGAATACCAATTACCTCGAAAACAGTTATATGGTAAGAGAAATGGTAAACCTTTATTCTTCATTTGATGCCAATGGTTTGCTAAAGAGAAATATCCCGGCAGGATCAATCAGAGATCGGGCGCTTTCACTGCTTACTGCCCACAACGGTAGGGGACAGCTCGATTTTAATAAGTATTTCGGCAGGCACTCCATTGTTGCACTGGCAGGTGCAGAATTGAGAAGCACAGTGATTGATGGCGAAACCAAACGTGTTTATGGCGTTAACGAATCTACCCTCACATCTGGCGTTGTAGATTATGTAAACCCTTATCCCACCATCATAACAGGAAATACTGCATTTGTACCTAATGGTGATGGCTTTACGGGTTCTGTATCCCGATTTGTATCATTGTTTGCCAATGCGGCCTATACCTTTGATGATCGTTATACGCTCTCGTTAAGTGCCAGGAGGGACGCTTCGAATCTTTTTGGGCTGGCTACCAACGACAAATGGAACCCGCTTTTTTCTTCAGGTTTTGCCTGGAATGTTTCCAGGGAGAAATTCTATACCTCAACTTTATTGCCACTGCTAAAACTCAGGATGACTTTTGGAGCGAGCGGTAATACCGATCCCAAAGGATCTGCCGCTACTTCGATTATATTCTCGAGCATCAACTCTCCTTACACACAGTCTCCTTATGCGATCTTCAATAACTATAATAATCCTGAGCTAAAATGGGAACGTATTTACATGTTTAACGCGGGCCTTGATTTTGGCTTTAAGGGGAATAGGGTAAAAGGGAGCATTGAGGTTTTTAGGAAAAAATCAGTTGATCTTCTAGCCCTGAGCCCTATTGATCTTACCGCCGGGATAGGTACTACAGTAGTAAAAAATACTGGCTCGATACAGGGTGATGGCATAGACCTGGAGGTGAACACCGTTAATATGGCAGGAAAATTTATATGGACTACGGACTTTTTCCTAAATTATTACAAAGACCGCGTGATGAAAAACTATGACGCTTCTTCCAATGTCCGCGCAATGGTTAATGGAAATATTACCACCACTGGTGTTGTGGGATATCCTCTTTTTAGTATGTTTTCTTACAAATGGGCCGGACTTGATCCTCAAACTGGTGATCCGCAGGGCATACAGGCTGGCATCGTCAGCAAAAATTATACAGCCTTATTTGGTAATACATTGCGTATTGAAGATATGGTATATCACGGTCCTGCTCTTCCGGTTTTTTCTGGTGCTTTGGGGAACAGTTTTTCATATGGACGTTTTAGCGCCAGTTTCAGGCTGAGTTTTAAATTGGGCTATTATTTCAGGAAACCTTCCTTAAGTTATAATTCACTTTTTGTTGGTCGCGATGGTAATGGCGAATTTGCTTCGAGATGGCAAAAACCAGGTGATGAGGCATTCACCAATGTACCCAGCATGGTGTATCCGGCATCGTCCAGCAGGGATGAGTTTTATTATGGCGCTGAAATTAATGTGCTAAATGGAGATCATGTACGGATGCAATACATCAACATCGGCTTTGATGTTTCAGGCAATAAACCTGGGAAAAAGCTTTTCTCACAGGCAAAGGTATTTTTGGTGGCGTCAAACCTGGGAATTATCTGGCGGGCAAACCGTGAAGGTATCGATCCCGATTTCAGGGCTATACCAGATCCAAAAAATATAGCAATAGGTTTTAGGACAAATTTATAAGCACATCACTATTATGAAAAAAATATTTTATATTATCTTACCCTCACTTCTGGTTACGTTTTCCTGTAAAAAGTTTCTGGATGAGAAATCTGACCGTTCGTTAGCCATCGCTGAAACTTTGGCTGATCAGCAATCACTTTTGGATCATTATCAGGTGCTCAATCAGGCTGACGGCAATTCTGCAGAAATAAGTTCAACCGATTTTTATCTCACAGATGCCGATTTTTCTGCCAGATTAGAGAATGAACGCAATATGTATACCTGGCAGCGGGCAAATATATTTTTGCCAGACCTAAACGAGTGGGGCAATAACTATAGGGCTGTGTATAGGGCTAATAGTGTTATAGAGAATCTGGCTAAAATTCCGCGTACTGCTGCAAATGCCTCGCAATGGGATAATGTGAGCGGACAAGCTTACTTTTACCGGGCAAAGAATATACTGAAGAGCCTTTATGTTTGGGCACCTGCTTATGATTCAGCCTCGGCCGGTACGGATCTTGGTGTGCCACTTAGGGACGGTACTGATTTTAATGTGCCTTCTGTTAGGGCAACTGTGGCGGAGGGATATGCCCAGGTATTGGCCGATCTTAAGGTTTCCATACGATGTTTACCACCAGTTGCTGTACATGTAATACGTCCATCAAAGGCTGCAGCTTTCGGACTGCTGGCCAGGGCTTTGCTTTCTATGCGGAGGTATAATGAGGCTTATCTTTATGCAGATTCGTCTTTGAAGTTAAAAAGTGAACTCATGGACTACAATACACTTAATTCAGCAAGTACATTCCCTATTCCGAGATTCAATGTAGAGGTGCTTCACGACAGTTATTTTACCGGGGTTCCTCTATCAAACGTCAGGGCAAAAACCGATCCCCAGCTTATTGCTTTATACGAACCTAACGACCTCCGAAAAGTGATATTTTTTAACGATAACAGAAACGGAACATACGGTTTTAAAGGAAGTTATGAAGGGGCTACAACATTTTTTGCCGGCGTAGCTGTTGATGAAGTGCTGTTAATCAGGGCCGAATGCCTGGCCAGAATGAACAGACTTCCCGAAGCATTGACAGATCTAAACAAATTGCTCCGTAACCGATATAAGAAAAATACTTTCACAGAAAGGCTGAGTTCAGATCAGGAGGTGGTTAAAACGATGGTTTTGACCGAACGAAGAAAAGAATTACTGATGCGAGGACAAAGGTGGCCTGATGTAAAGCGCTTAAATAAAGAAGGTGCCGGGATTATGTTTAGCAGGATTGTAAAAGGAGTTAATTATTCCCTCGTGCCGAATTCATCTGGATTTGTGCTTCCTATTCCTGAGCAGGTAATTGAACTTTCAGGGATGCCTCAGAATCTCTGATAAATTTGGGAAATAACTTTCAAAATATTGATAATCAATTTTTTTCTGATCAAGTTGCTCTTCTGCCAGTAATTAATTAGAGACCTATTCAATAAAATACACTATAAAAAAAATGGGTGTTTTGATTTCAAATAATGGAGTTAATGATCGTACTGGTCGGATCGATATCCGACCTTTGCTATACTAAGTATACGAAACCTCAGGAAAGCAGCCCGCTCACATTCATTTAATTTAAGAATTAAATACATTTAAAATCACTTTTGCATTAAATAATCAAAACAAAAGATAGTTCAGATTATATTCCTCCTGAATAACTGCCACATATTTTTAACTAAATGAATAACCTTATCAAGGTTAATAATTAAATATGCTTTTCGCAATTGTCGCCGTTAATTCCCCACCCGGGGTAAAATTCATACTGAACTTGTGTGCAAATATTAAAAACATGAAAACTATTGATTTTGAAAAAGCAAGTTTTAAGGACTTTGAGAACATTGAAGGAATGGATCCCTATGGATGGGCAAAACTTTGGGAACAATACGTGAATGATCGTAGCAGGAATGGACAGTTCAACTATCGGCAGGAGAACCTTTCGGGCTGTGGACCTGAAATTGAGCTTAACCTGCCTAGCAATCCGCATCGTAACTTTGTGAGTTTGGTTTCTAACGATTATCTCGGTTTTACACAGCATCCAAAGGTCAAGGCTGCGGCAATTGCCGCGATTGAAAAATACGGTTCTGGAGCTGGAGCATCTCCAGCAATTGGCGGACATTATATCTTTCATCAGGAAATTGAGGATAAGATCGCAAAGTTCTTCAAAAGGGATAGTGCAATCGTTTTTAGCACGGGTTATACTGCCAATAGCGCATCGTTACAGGCTTTGCTAAAAAAAGAAGATTTGGCGGTATTAGATATGGCGGTTCATGCCAGTGTTTATGAAGGCTGTCTAAATACGAATGTCAAAACATTTCTGCACAATAATCTGGAAGCTTTGGAGCGGATACTGCAAACCTCAAAAGATAAGTATCGAACCAAGATGGTCATCATTGATGGGGTGTATTCCCAAGATGGAGATTTGGCACCACTAGATAAGATTATTCAATTAACCAAAAAATATGGTGCCTATTTAATGGTAGATGATGCCCATGGAACTGGGGTAATCGGTGATACTGGAAGAGGTGTGATCGAACTGCATAATTTATATAAGGAGGTAGATATTATTACTGGGACATTCAGTAAGACTTTCGGCCATGTCGGCGGTTATTTGGTGGCAAATCCAGAATTGGTTGGTTTCTTAAAATTCCAGGCAAGGCAGCATATTTTTTCGGCCACCCTTTCTCCCGCATCTGCTTGTATTTCGAGGGCAATTGATTTGGTGGATGAGGAACCGATCTGGATGCATAAGCTTTGGGATAATATAGATTACCTGAAAACTGGGCTTCAATCTTTAGGATTGGATACCGGTATCACACAGTCGGCAATCATACCTGTAAAGATTGGTGACATCAATCTGAATGCAAAGATATGCGGGATGCTATTGGAAGCGGGTATCTATGCCAATCAGATCAATTATCCCGCAGTTTCAAGGAAAGATGCCAGGGTAAGAATGAGTGTAATGGCAACCCATACGCATACCCAACTCGACAAAGTATTGAATGCCTGGGAATGGGTGATCAAGAAAACACATCTGGAAAAATAGAAATAGCAGATTTTGACAAAAAGGCGCTTAAATAAAGTTAGGGATGCTGATGCAACAAAAAAGAAATTTTTGGATGCTATCGGCAGGATTTTGACCGAGCAGGGTTTTAACGCCATAAGGACAAACAATATTGCCAGGCTACTTGGGAAGGATAAGAACCTGATCCGTTACCATTTTGGAAGTTTGAACGGACTTTTAAAAAGTTATATACAGGATAAGGACTATTGGAAGCCTTTTTTCGAGCGGTTTCGTTTTTCGGATCAGCCTGATGCAAAGGAAATTGAAACGCTTTTTGTTGCATTAATGCAGGAAAATTTCAAGGTGTTTGCAGAAAATGAAGAGATGCAAAAAATTATCCACTGGCAGATATCCGAATCCAGTCCATTAATGAGAAGCATTTCGGATGAACGGGAAGCAGAGGGCGATCAACTCTTAAAAATGGCTACCCCCTACTTCAGGGAAAGTGGGGTAAATTTTAAGGCGATCATTGCACTGCTCCTAGGTGGAAGTTATTTCATGGTATTGCAGCATAAAGCGATCAATGGTGTGATCTGTGGTATTGACCTTAACAGTGAAAAAGACCGTGCAGAGGTAATGGTGGCAATAGAAAAGATAGTGGAATGGTCATGGCAGTATGCCCAGGCGAATCATAATGATAAATTACAATCTACGAATAAGATGAACTACGAATTTGAACAACTGGAAAAGCTATCGGATAGTCTGCTAAAAAATCCAAATGATACTTTTTCATTTGATGAGCTGGGGAAGGAACTTAAACGTTTGGAAAGGGTGCTGCTCAAACAATTATTGGATTTGTCTAACGAGACACAGATCAGTAATTTCCTGCAAATCAACTTGTATCGAATGGGTGAAATCTGTGATGACCATTTTGACCCTAATGTTGCTGAAAACCTAGTTGCAAAGTTGATACTTAAGCTAATGGACCACCTTACCTCACAGGTAGAACCCTTATTGCCCGATACTTTGAGCCTTCCAAAACTTTTCTGCAAACAGCAGTCTGATATTTATCATGAAAAATGGCAGTTTCTTAAATCATCGCTGCTGAAGATGGGTCTGGATGAACAACTTTTAGCCATCATGGGAATCCCGTTTGATCATTTCACATTTGATGGAAAGATGCGCTGGCACAATTATAAGTATTTGAGAAAGTATGAAAAAGTGTTTGAAGAAATCGGCGAGGAACTTCCCAAAGACAATTATGAGCTGATGCATTTATTGATAGGGCTTGGTTTTAACCATGTACGTTTTGAGAACTATTGTACCAAAGTTTTTTCGGCCAAGATTGAGGGTTTGAACAGTTCAGAGGCGAAGTCATTGCTTAAAATAGAAAGGACTAGGCTGTTCCAAGTCAACCTTTACACCAAAATGGTATTTGATCAGGATCGAAAATCCGTTGATGAAGCACTGGCCAAATGGATTGATGCAACCATTAAGGGATTGTCTGATAGGCTACAGGACGTTCCAAATAATCCGATGAAGCTGAAGACAAGATTGACTGCCATGCAGTTGGCACTGTTCGAAAAGACACTTTATGCACATGGCTTTTATGATGAGCCTACGCTTGAAATTTTTTCGGAAAAGATTGCCTGTAATTTTTCTACCAAGGGGCAGGAAGTACTCTCGGCCCCTAGCGTAAAATCGAAAATGTATACCAAGGATATTTCTGCAATCAAACCGTTGGAACCGATGGTGGCTGCGGTTTTGGATGACCTCCGTAGTTTTCTGGAATAATGAATTTTTAGTTTAGTAATAGTTGGGGTCGGTCAGATTTATCTGTCCGGCCTTTTTTATGGGTCAATAAGATGTCCCATATCATTGGTTTCCAGATAATTTACGTATTCATAGATCAGGTGCTGATTAAATCCCGGTAAGGTCAGCAGTTTTGCAGTACGATGTACCAGCAAATCAGAAAATGTATGGAAGCCCAGTACCTCTGTTACGGATTTGAAATCGTTGCTTAATGGACTTTTCGCAATGGATTGTTCAATAAATTCAACCTGTCCTGTTTGATTCATAAAGATTGGTTTAGGCCTGCCATCCCGAATGCAGAGTTCTATTAAACGATATAGCGCGGGATACGTGCTATATCCGCTCTAGAGGTACCGCGAAGCACCCGACAAACAAGATAAGCCGCACCCGCGCTACAGCGCAGGCGAGCAGCCTATTTTCCCTTGTTTGTCTATTAAATTCGCGGTTTTCTAGAACAAGTCAAATAGCTATCGCTATATAATATTTTAACTGTCGCAAATATAAGCATAAGCTTTTTAAATCAGGGTATATGTTCTGTACATCTACTTTTTCCCCTTATGGGGAATAGTGTTCTTTGGGTTAATCCTGTCGAGTAATAGGTCTTACCAGTTAACAGGTTATGGCAGGAGTTACTTAATCAAAGATGTATGATCCAAGAACTGAGCAACAGATTACTGAAACAACTTGAAGCGGAATTAGAGGAAATTTCCTTTCAGAACTTAAGTCCCATCAAACGATTAACAACTGCACTGAAACCAATCAGGCAGGCCCTCAAAAAATTGAAGAGTTTAATCGATGAGCATCCCTTTGCTTCATCTTCCGAAGAGATCAAGTTCTTCAAATACATCAAGCCGGATTTCTACCGCTGGCAAATCTACTTCAACGAACTTTACACCATAGAGGAAAATATCCCCTTTTCTGATGTAGATGCCCAATTGCTCCACTTCGAAAACGAACTCATCTATGTGCAGCGCTTTTTTCGGGAACATAGTTTCCAGTACCATTATTATAAAAAGGACGCAATTGATCTGGACAGCCTATATTTTCTCCGCTATGCAGATCATGGCAGCGCCCTCTTGCCGAACGTACCTGACCTTGATCCAAGCTTTTCTACGGGCAGTGATTACCTTTTTGCCAAAATAAAGGCATTTGAAATGCTCAGGGACTGGCTCGGCGAAAGGATTACCTACCTAAAGAAAAATCCGTTGGGTTCTTATTATTCGGCCACAGATGTTGAAGAAATCCGCTGGACGGGTGACAGTATCAATCTGGCCGAACTTGCCTTTGGTATCCACCGCACCGCACAGGTCAACAATGGCAGTGCAAGTATTGGTGCCATTTTCAGATGGCTGGAAGATAAGTTTCAGGTCAGTATCGGCATTCCTTCCAAAAGGCTGAGCGAGATCAGGCGGAGGACGACTATCAGCAAGACCCGTTATCTGGATGAGATGATCGGGGCAATAACCAGTAAGCTGGATAAGGAAGATGAGTACTATCCCGAAAAGGGCGGCAGAAAATAGCAATATTTATTTTGATCTAATCCATTGAATGCCAAGGTGTAGTTAAGATTTATTCGAGGGATATACCACGATGCCTCAACCAAATATTTGCAGTCTCAGAAAATTTGTCCCTGTAATCTCATGGCAATGGAGCTATGGGAAAAAGATAAATTCTATGTTACAACAATTTACTTGGCAGCATTTTTTGGTTGCCACATTGGTACTAACGATCATCTGGTATGCCGTGGTTATTTTGATGTTCTATCGAAGGGACTTTTTTACAGTTTTTAGTGGCAAGAAAAACAGTCCTGTCAATCGCTTCAAAAAGAGCGAACCCTTACCGCACCGCTGGGAAAAAGGCGTGGACGATATTTCTGGTAAAGAAGTGAACGAACCCGTACTGATGGGAAAATCAAAGCTCCCTGATGGGGTAAGCAGGGTCAGTGTGGAAGAGATCAGTTTTTCAGGACCTGGCGATGATAGGGAACAGCAAGTGGGACTGGTTCCAGATGTGATACAGGAGATAAAGGAGGTGTTGAGTCTGCTTGCAGCACAGGATGGGAATAAAAAGGATTTTTTTGGGCTGATGGAAAAGGTCAGGGACAACTATCCCAAGATCGCTTCCAATCCCAATATAGGCAGCCTCAACAAGTTCATTGTCGAACATGCTCCATTCCATCTTTCTGCCGAGGAACTGGAAAACCTGTGGGACTGATGTTGGCTATCGCCTAACCATTATTCCTTAAAGCTAATTTTTAACAAAAAAATAATCAAAATGAAAAGTCAATTCAATCATTATAAAAAACAAAAATCATCCAAATTATTACTAATGAGCTTTGTATTGTTCGTGTTTAACCTGCTAAACACTGGTAGATCATGGGCGCAGGATGGAAATGCGGGAATTGCTGAAGCAACCAATAAGGTCAAGGGTTATTTCGACACGGGCTGCGACCTGATGTATGCCATCGGTGCAGTAGTTGGCATCATAGGCGCTGTCAAGGTCTTCAATAAGTGGAATGCGGGCGAGCCTGATACCAATAAGGTGGCCGCTGCCTGGTTTGGTAGTTGCATCTTCTTGGTCGTAGTAGCTACTGTTCTAAAATCATTTTTCGGGATATAGCCATGGCCAGCGTATATCAGATCAATAAGGGCGTGAACAAACCGATTGTTTTTCGCGGGCTAAAGGCACAGTACATCGCCTATCTCGCCGTAGGACTGGTGTTTTTACTGATTTCCTTTGCGGTGCTCTATATCTCTGGGGTCAGTCTTTTTGTGGTACTGCCGCTGATCCTTATACTTGGTACGGCGCTGTTTATCTCTACTTTTCGCCTTAGCCACCGCTTTGGCCAGTTTGGGCTGATGAAGTTCTTCGCCAAAAAAGGCTTGCCAAGGGCACTAAAGTTCCGTTCCAAAAGATTATTTACTACACTTAAGTACGGAGGCAGAGATGTTAGAAGCTAAAAATATCCTTCCAATCTACAAGGTGGAACATGGCTGTATTCTTTCGATGCAGGGCGATATCACGGTGGCATACATGGTGCAGCTTCCAGAAATATTTACCCTATCCGACAGGGACTACGAAGCCTATCACCAAGCGTGGCTAAAAGCGATCAAGGTATTGCCACAGCAAAGTATCCTTCACAAACAGGACTACTTTTTTAAGGGAAACTATAAAGCGGATTTCGGGCGTGCGGGAGATGGTTTTCTTTCACGTTCTTCGGAGCGGTTCTTCAACGAGCGTGAATGCCTCGACCATTCGTGCTATATCTTTTTAACTAAAAAGCCACTAGACCGTAAGGTGTCCTCATCGGCCTATTCTGGCATATTACGCAAGAGCATAGTACCTGCCCAAACGATCAGTCCCGTTCTGTACAGTGATTTTATGGATAGTGCCGGCCAGTTTGAAAGGATTATGTGCGACAGTGGATTTGTGTCGATGGTGAGGTTAGGTGATGATGAACTGGCCGGAACGGCAAACCGTGCCGGTATTATCGAAAGGTATATGTTTTTATTGGGCGAAAATGAAATGCCGATTATTTCGGACATTGGTGTGCGGGATGGCATCCAGATTGGCGCTAAACAGGTGGAAGTCTATGCGCTCTCGGATGCGGAGGATATGCCAGCCCTATGTGGCAGTCGCATCAACTTTGACCGTTATTCCACCGACCGCACCAAGTTCTCCATCGGATTTGCAAGTCCATTGGGTTGTCTGCTGGACTGTAACCACGTACTGAACCAGTATATCTTTATCGAAGACGCGCAGAAAACCATAAAGCGGTTGGAAACGAAAAAACTACGCTTGCAGTCCCTGTCGGGCTATTCCCGTGAGAATGCGATATCCCGTGATGCGGTGAACGATTTTCTCAACGAGGCTATAGCCTCGCAACGGCTTCCGGTAAAAGCACATTTTAATGTGTTGGCGTGGACAGAAGATGTGGTGGAAAAGGCGAACCTGAAAAACTTGGTGGGTTCTGCAATGGCACAAATGGATGCGGTAGCAAAAAGAGAAACAGCTGGTGCAGCACAGATATGGTGGGCCGGAATGCCGGGCAATGCAGCCGATTTTCCGATGAACGATTGCTTCGATACGTTTGCCGAGCAGGCGACCTGTCTGTTCAATTTGGAAAGCAATTACCGTTCGAGCATTTCTCCATTTGGTATTCGTATGGGCGACCGACTTTCGGGTAGGCCAGTTCATGTGGACATCTCCGATGAACCGATGAAGCTGGGCATCTGTACAAACCGCAACAAGTTCATCTTGGGGCCTTCGGGTTCTGGGAAATCATTTTTCACCAACCACATGGTCAGGTCGTATTATGAACAGGGCGCACATGTGGTACTGGTAGATGTTGGTCACAGTTATAAGGGGCTCTGCGATCTAGTAGGTGGGTATTATTTTACCTACTCGGAAGCTGACCCCATCAGGTTCAACCCGTTCTATCTGACTGGTGGCGATGTACTCGATACCGAAAAAAAGGAAAGCATCAAGACCCTGTTACTCGCACTTTGGAAAAAGGACGATGAAAGCTTCAGGCGGAGCGAATACGTGGCACTTTCCAATGCACTGACCTTGTACTATGAGCATCTTGACCGTAATCCTGATATATTCCCCTGCTTCAATTCATTCTACGAATTTCTGCTATCGGAGTACCTAGAGGTACTGGAAAATGGCAAGGTAAAGGAAAAGGATTTTGACGTGGACAATTTTCTATATGTACTCAATCCCTATTACAAGGGCGGTGAATTCGATTACCTTTTGAACGCTACGAAAAACCTTGATCTGCTGCACGAACGGTTCATTGTGTTCGAACTGGATGCGGTGAAAGATCATCCGATTTTGTTCCCCGTGGTTACGCTGATCTTGATGGAAATGTTCATTTCCAAGATGCGCAAACTGAAGGGTATCCGTAAGGTTTTGCTTCTGGAAGAAGCATGGAAAGCGATTGCCAAGGATGGGATGGCGGAATACATAAAGTACACCTTTAAGACAGTAAGAAAGTTCTTCGGAGAGGCTATCGTTGTTACGCAAGAAGTAGAAGATATCATTTCCTCGCCCATTGTCAAGCAGGCCATCATCAACAATTCTGACTGCAAAATATTATTGGATCAGTCGAAATACCAGAACAAGTTTGATAGTATACAGGAACTGCTTGGGCTTACCGAAAAGGAAAAAGCGCAGATACTGTCAATGAACAAGGCAAACGACCCCAAGAGGAAATACAAGGAGGTTTTCATTTCCCTTGGCGGCCAGCTCAGCAAGATATACCGTACAGAGGTATCGCCAGCAGAATACTACTGCTATACCACTGAGGAAAGCGAAAAGCTTTTGGTACAACAGTATTCGGAAAAATATGGCAGCGTGCAAAAGGGAATTGCCATGCTCGTTCAGGAGTTAAACCTTAAAAAATAAACGATATGAACCGTCCATGATGATTAATCATGGTAAGGAACATCTGGCAACTAAAAACAAAATAAAAAACAGATGAAAACAAGCAGAATGATAGCCCTAATGGCTCTTTTGGGATGTGTGATGCTTTTCGCCTGCAATGGCGACAGCAAGCGTTCGTCCATTATCGGCACCTATGTCAATTACGCTGGTGGCACCTACAGTGTTGCCCATGATACCCTTGCGATACAACAAGTTGAAGGGAATAATTTTACTGTCCATCGCAGGACAGGCTTCAACCTGATTAGGGAGGGCAAAATGGGCAAACGGGAACATGAGACAGAAGAATGGAATGCCATCTATAATTCTGAAAACGGTACACTAACCGAAACCAGGCGTGGAAAAATTATGGTGTTCCATACCGATCCGGCAGGTCTTTCCATTGGCAAAAGGGAATATCTCAAAATCAATTAACAAAAATCATTGACATGAAACTTATAAAATATATGAAAACCCCTTCAGGGCTTTTTCATGCCATTAATTTTCAAATAAGAAAAACTATGAAAAAATACATGGTCATACTCCCTTTGAGTACCATGACGCTTTTTGTGGGACTGCCCAAAGGGGCAAATGCGCAGCTGGCTGTACTTGAAGTGATCAAGGCGGGGGTAAAAAAGGTCATCAAGGCGGTCGACCTGAAAGTCCAACGTTTACAGAACGAGACAATCTGGTTACAGAATGCTCAAAAGGTATTGGAAAACCAACTTTCCAAATTGAAGCTGACCGAGATTGCGGACTGGACTGAAAAACAGAAAGAGCAGTACAGTAAATATTACGAAGAACTCTGGCGTGTAAAATCTGCTATTGCTTATTACAAACGTATCAAGGAGTTGACCGAAAAACAGGTAGCCATTGTGGACGAATACAAATGGGCATGGGGACTCTTCCAGAAGGACAAGCATTTCAGAGCCGAAGAACTGGACTACATGCAAAAGGTCTATAGTGGCATTCTTGATGAATCCATCAAGAACCTCGACCAGATATTCTTGGTGATCAATTCCTTTAAGGTGCAGATGAGCGATGGTGAACGTTTGGAAATCATTGCAAAAGCATCGGATGAAATGGATGCCAATTGGTCGGCACTCAAAAAGTTCAACCTGTCCAACATCGGTCTTTCCATCAAGCGTTCAGCTTCCTTGGATGAGACCGCCAAACTGAAGGAGATTTATGGGGTCGAATAACTTTAAAGTATTTGCCCTGATGCTGTTGATGCTTTTGATGGGCATCGGTGAGGGCTATGCGCAGACTTGGAACGAGTTTTTTCGCCAAAAAAAGACCCAGCAAAAATATCTGCTGGAGCAGATTGCCGCACTGAGAATCTATGCAGGCTACCTTAAAAAAGGTTATGACCTAGTGAATGGTGGACTGAACACCATAAAGGATATCACCAATGGGGAGTTTGGTCTTCACGATGTCTTTATCTCTGGACTGAAGAAGGTAAGTCCAATAGTAAAAAACAATGCAAAAGTGGCAGAGATCATCCAGATGCAGCTTGCTATGGGCAGGGCTTTTAGTGCGCTGAAAGCTGATCCCAATCTTACCGTATCCAATTTGGCCTATATCTCAGAGGTCACGGAAAACCTATGGGAAGAGAGCCTTAAGGATCTTGAAGAACTGCTGCTGGTGGTTACTTCTGGAAAAATGGAAATGAACGATGCCGAGCGGATAACCAGGTTGGATCAGATCTATATGTCCATGGTCGAAAAGTCGGCTTTTGTACACCACTTTTGTTCGGAGGTAGCAATGTTGATCAGTCAGCGTGAAAGTGAGGGAAGATCGATCAAACAATTAGGGAGGTGGTATGAGAACTAACAGAATAATAATCAGATTGGTTTTTTTCTCAGCAATGATTTTTGCGTTCAATGTCACGCTAAGGGCGCAATCGCAGGAGGCACAGCAACTGCTGCTCAATGTGGAAAAGCTTAGCCAGTTGAAGAATATCCTTTCGGATATGAAAAAAGGGTACGAAGTGGTGTCCAAGGGCTACAATTCGGTCAAGAACATCGCTGAGGGAAACTTTTCCCTGCACGAGGTCTTTTTGGACGGTCTGATGCTGGTCAGTCCAGAGGTAAAAAAGTACAGGCGTGTGGCAGATATCATTTCCTACCAAAAGCATATCGTTTCGGAGTACAAATCTACTTTTAGGCGTTTCAGCAAATTGGACTTTTTCAATCCAAGTGAGCTGGACTATTTGGGTAGGGTGTATAAACTGCTGTTCGACCAAAGCGTAGATAATCTCGATGAACTGTTAATGGTCATCACATCTTCCAAACTTAGGATGAGCGATTCGGAACGTCTTGTGGCTATTGACCGCATCTTTTTAGATGTTCAGGACAAGTTAGTATTCCTCCGAGACTTCAACAACAGGGCAACTTCACTGTCTCTGGCTCGGGAAAAACAGCGGTCAGAAATTAAACAGGTAGAAAAATTCTATCCCAACAACTAAAGCGTATGAAAACATTAAAAATAACACTACTTTTTGCAGTTCTTGCAATCTTGCCACTGCTTTCTAGTGCACAGGGGCTGGCGGGACAGATTGGCGAACTGCACTCGGTACTGGAAAAAGTATACGATGAAATGATACCGCTCTGCTCGGGGCTGATAGCGGTTGCCCGTGGTATCGCTGGATTTGGTGCCCTTTGGTATATCGCCAGCCGTGTATGGCGCCAGATTGCATCTGCCGAAGCCATCGACTTCTACCCGTTATTGCGCCCCTTTGCACTCGGACTTGCCATCGTCCTTTTCCCCGCACTGCTATCGTTATTCAATGGGGTGCTCAAGCCAACCGTTTCCGCTACTGGTAACATGGTCAAAGATAGCAACCTGGTCATCAAGGAACTGATGAAGCGCAAGGAGGCCGAGCTGAAAAAGTCGGCTAAATGGAAGATGTATGTTGGTGAGGACGGTTCTGGAAATCGCGAGGCCTGGTATAAGTATACCCATCCAAAAGACCCAAATGGAGACGATGAAAACTGGCTGGAAGCGGTCGGCAACGACATTAAATTTTGGGCAGACCGTCAGGATTTTAAGATGCGCCATAGCTTTAAGCAGTTTATGAGCGAACTTTTGGAGCTGGTCTATCAGGCGGCGGCACTTTGTATCAATACGCTCCGTACCTTTTTTCTCATTGTACTTGCCATACTCGGTCCGTTAGTTCTCGGCTTTGCAGTATTTGATGGCCTCCAACACACGCTTTCGGTATGGATGGCAAGGTATATCAACATCTTTCTATGGCTTCCCATCGCCAACATCTTCGGTGCAATCTTGGGCAAGATACAGCAGAACATGATCAAACTGGATATACAGGAAGTGGCTCAGAACGGGGATACGATGTTCTCCAGTCAGGATACCGCTTACATGATTTTTCTGCTCATCGGCATTGTCGGTTATTTCTGCGTGCCGACCGTGGCCAATTATGTGGTACATGCCGGAGGTGGGAACAGTATTCTTTCCAAGGTGAACAGTTATGTCGCAATGGGGAGCCAAAGCACCCAAAAAGGGGCGATGACCAGTATCGCGGGGCTTAAATATGGAACAGGTATGGTCAGCGATGCTTTTGGTGATGGCAAGCGCCAGATGTCGGGCATGGCCGAAACTTCGGGACAGGACTATTTTAAGGACAAATTACAGGGCAACTCAAAATCTTAAATTATGTTTACACAGTTTAAAAATATCGATACTGCCTTTAGGCATATCAAAAGGTTCAGTCTCTTCGTAATCGTGGGATGCGTGCTGCTTTCGGGTTTTGCGATATATAAAAGCTACGAGCTCGTCGAAAGGGCACAGAACCGTATCCATATCCTCTACAACGGCAAGGTACTGGAAGCTATCGCCTCTGATAAAAAGACCAATCTGGAAGTAGAACTTAGGGATCATGTCAAAACCTTTCACCACCTGTTCTTTTCATTGAGCCCTGATGATAAGGCGATAAAGAACACGGTTTCCAGAGCGCTCTATCTGGCCGATGAGTCCGCAAAAAAGCAGTATGACAACCTGCAGGAATCTGGATATTACAATAATATCATTTCGGCGAACATCTCGCAGGAAATAGAAATGGACAGTATAAGGCTGAACATCAACAGTTATCCCTATGGTTTTATCTGTTATGCCACCCAGAAGCTCATCCGCTCTACTAGTACCGCTACCAGAAAACTGGTCACCCAAGGGAGGATCAGGGATATCAAATCACAGACGGATAACAACCCCCACGGCTTTCTCATACAGCAATGGGAAATACTGGTCAATCAGGATGTACCCCAAAAACCATGACCATGAAATTCTTTAAAAAAATCAAACGTGATAAGGTACAGATAACACTTACCGACCAGATAGCAGCATACATGGATACTAGGCAGAGAAAACTGGCAAACTGGTTGAACCAAAAGGCAAGCGGCATTTCTGGACAGAAGATGCGTTGCCTGCTGATCGCCTTTTGCCTAGTTGTCGGCAGCTATCTGATGTATATCCTGTTACAGGCATTCAATTAAAAATCAAAAACGTATTCAAATGGATAAAAAAAAAAAAAAGACAAGCGGAAGGTACTGTTGTTTCTTCCATTGCTCATCGTGCCCTTACTGGTACTGGGCTTCTATCACTATCGCAACGGACGAAGCAATGCCATTTCAAAGGACAGCTCAAAAGGTATCAATACACAATTGCCAGATGCCTCTTTTACCACCGACACGCCCACAACAAAAGCGGACTATTACGCAAGGGCAGAGCGTGATAAGAAAGAACCTGAAAACGGCATTGCAGGTATTGCGGGACAGCTCGGTTTTGGTATAGATGGAAATACGCCCGCATCCAAGAGGGATGAACAGACGAGAAAAATCAACGAAAAATTGGAAGCGTTGAACAGGGAAATCAACCGCCCTGAACCCTTACCACAAACATCCAATCCAATTGCCAGGACGCCATCTGCGTCGATGAAAAATGATGTAGACCGGTTGGAAGCCTTGATGAAGACGATGCAGTCGAACAAGGGTGAAGACCCCGAAATGGTTCAGCTCAATTCGATGATGCAGAATATTTTGGATATCCAGCATCCCGAGCGAATCATCGATCGGCAAAAATTTGCCCGCTCACTTCAGCCTGATAGTCTTTTTAAGGCTACCCCAGCCGTTCTGGTGGATAACCAAAAGGCCTTGCAGGGCGCAACCATTAAGATAAAACTGAATGATAGTTTGCGCATTGGGACGATGGTTATTCCGAAAGGCCATATTGTTTTTGGAGCTTGTAGGATCACTAACCAAAGGTTGCTTATTGATATCAGCAATATCAGGTTGGGCACTTCTATTATACCTGTAGACCTTTCAGTGTACAGTCTGGATGGCATGGTCGGTATTGTTGCACCAGAGGCCGCCCTTATGGGAGCATTGAATGACGGGACGGATAATGCGGTTCGAAGTGTTGGCTTTGGGTTCGACCAATCGGTTGCCACTCAGGTAGCAGGTGCGGGCATCGATGCGGCAAGACAGCTCATCAGCAGAAAGGTCAAAAAGATCAAGGTCAAACTTAGCTCGGGTACGCCCATACTTTTGAGAAATAACCAGTCAAGACCACGCTAGGCAATTGCAAGATGTCACAATTGTTGAAAAGTGTGGAAATGGCGGCGGAACTTTGCCTATATCTTGAAAGCCAGATGTCCAAGGGAAATGAATGGGTGGTCTACGACACGGACAACCCGATTACCTCTTTAAATGACCTGAACTGCTTTGAAGATGAGTACGAGGCCCTTGATTTTGCTAGGGAGTATCAGCAGATATGGAATTGGCATGAAGCGGTACCTGCCAGCGACATGCTATACAGCCTAAGGGAACTCGGCAGGCAAAGGCCTACCGGAACAACAATAGACAAGGATTTTATACCATTAAAAAAAATAGAAGATATGAATTTGAATAACTTGGAAGACCTTCGGGAGGAAATGAAAAAATTGGGCTTCGGGGATGCCCATATTTCAAAAATGGAAGAGCACATGAGGGCCAATGATCCCCAGTTCAGGCTTTACGATGAGGTAAAGGCCAATCGTGGGCAGGTGGACATTACCCTACACTTCAAGCAGTCGGGCCAGTCGGACTACTATTACCTCAACCGATTGGAAGCGGTGCACAACCAGCTCAAGCCTTTGGAGGATGGCCAAAAATACATGGTCATCACCAAAAATGAAGAAGGAAAGAACATGGTCAAGAAGCTAGAGAACTTTAGCGAGGCTATCGATTTCTTTAAGACACAAAAGGGCAACAGCGAACTCGCTGTCGGTAAAGATGCTGCCAATAAATCTATGGTCGCTAATATGGAAGAAGGCAAGATCAACTATGTGTCAAGAGAATTTAAACGAGATTTCTATTCGCCACCATTGCCACAAACCTTTTGGTTGGATCACGGTAAGGGATTTACCAAAGAGCAGGCGGCAAATCTGGTGCAGGGCCGTTCGGTGTACCGCGATGACCTGTTGAGCCGAGAAGGCAAACCCTACAGTGCATGGATGCAATTGGATACCGAAAAGGAACGAGACCGTAACAGCAATCTGACTTTCCGCCAGTTTACCGATGCTTACGGTTATGATGTAAAAGCACTTCTGGATGATTATAAGATAAAGGAGATGACAGACCCCAAAAAGGCAGAGGCATTGGAAACTGCGCTGATGAACGGCAATAGGCCTTTGGTTACGGTGGAGAAAGATGGGCAGGAAGCCAAGATGTACCTTGAAACAGCGGTACGCTATGGAAAGCTGAATTTCTACCGTGAAGACGGCAAGCCAGAAAAACGCGAGCAGTTCCAAAAAGAGACCGGGCTTGAGATGAGTAATACCTTTACCAAGAAAATGGAAAAGGGCAAGGAAAAAGATGTCGCACAGGGTCAGGGCATCGGCGTTTAGTCCGAAAATGATATATTCGCCCTAATAGGGACAAATTAATTATTCATTATAAAATAAGAAAACATGGAAAAGTTTGAAAAAGTGAAGCAGCTTGTTGCAGACATCGAAACCGATGCAACCAAATTCTACAACCAGAATAATGGTGCGGCAGGTACGAGGGTACGTAAAGCGATGCAAGATTTGAAAGTGCTTTCTGGTGAAATTCGTAAGGAGATCACAGAGAAGAAAAATTCAAAATAGAAATCTTATTTCGAAGAAAAACCTGATCGGAAACGATCAGGTTTTTTTGTTGTTTTAGTTTCATATTGAAAGAGTCTCCTGATCATTTAAGAATTGTCGCCAGTAATACGGGAAAACATAGGTTCTATAGTGCCGGGAAGCAATCAGGCCGATTGTCCATATTCCTTGCTTTATGAAACCGAAATCTTTTTCTTTACAGTTGTTAGAAAATTCATCAACAATGGTCTGGCGAAATTCCCTAAAGTCATCTGGTAATTGGATATTAGATAAAGCGTAACCTGATTCCAGTGTAGCGTATTTATGGTATAAAATTTTCTCTGTATCGCTCTCCGGAAACCAAAGCAAAAGATCCATTTCGGGCAATAGTTGGTCTTTTAGTGTTTTAAACATATTGTACAAGGTGTTATCCCCAATAATTGCCGTCCACTCAACCAAAACCGTAAAAAAATTACTTGCTTGATACTCATGGCTCAACCTTTTATCAATATCGACATCCAGTTCTGCAATGACCCTTCTGTCATTACCAAATTCTGGAAAAATATTCAGGTACATTTTTCCTTCACCCATTTGTTGAAGGTATAGGCGCAACAGGCTTTGGATATCTTGTTTTCTTCCCAATTTATACAAAAAAATGAACGCAAGACAAATTTCAATATGGTGAGTGTCGGCTCGGGGACTGTATATAATTCTATTATTATTAAATGTGTAGATAATTGTATTTGAGATTTCCATAATCATCTTCTTTAGCTCTATAGCCAAATCCTTGACATTCTCTACTTTGCTTATGATTTCATGCATCTGAAGGATAACCAGTCCAGACAGTGATAAAATCCCTAGTTGCTCGTAAAGCGTATATGTATAGGTTAGTGAATCGTTTGCTCGTCTACTGAAGCCATCCTTGATATGTCCAATAAAGCCTATTTTTTTGTAATAGTCTACAAAGGTTTCTAAAACGATATGATATCCAGCAATAATGGCATGTATGAATTCCTTATCTGTTTCAAAAGCAGATAGTTCTTGCCATAACCGAAGAATATACTTCTCCGAACACCTAACAGCATGTTTAAGATTGTTCGCCTCCTCACAGTATTTGATTATAATCGCTACGATAAGATGAAGCTCCTTCAGTAACTTAAGCTTAGCTTTTTTTGATTTTGCAACTTTAAACTGACTAAAGATTATTTCAAGTAGTTTAGTGTAGTCTGCCAAATCATAATTGGGATTTTCAAGGTGTATTATTGTTTTTCGGATTAATGATCTAGTTTCATTAGAAAAACCGTGTTCGTTAAGCAATTTATTTTGAAAATTGTTGACTAGAAAATCAATTTCCCAAAGCGCATACTCAAATCCAGAGTTTGCCTCTGTGTATCCGCGCCACTGTTGCTGGACACTTTGTTTGAGCATCCCATTAAAAGCCACAACAATTTTAATAGGCAGTTTCTTATGTTGGGATGCAAGATTGCTCCTAACAAATACAGTCCTGATTTCATCAATAGATTGCTGGATACTGTTCTGGTGGACATTCCAGTTCTGACGATCAAGGTCACCTTGCTTGACCGTGATCAAGAATACCTTTTTTTTGTTCCCGTCTTCAAAATCTTTTCCAACTGCATATATATCAACGCCATATTGCCTTCCCTTTTCCGGTTTCGAAAAAATTTCTATCTGATATGCCCTTAGAATATCTTGAACTAGCTTATCTAATTCCCCATCCTCCTTCAGTGAATTAATGTACTCAGTTAATATCAATCTCATTTCTTTTCATTCTTTGGTAAGTTCTTCTCATGGTCTCTTGGTAGATCGGATTTAGTCTTTCGCCGGACGGGAATTCAATGCTCGTGCTGAAATGTCCTAGTGGCGAGGGCTGGTGAACAGGCTCGTTCTCTCTCCTTATAGCCCACCGATGCGAATGAACTGGAGTATTTTTAAAAAGCGAGGCAAGCCCGCTTTTCTTAACCTTTTTTGATTTTTCCGAAAATTGGTTCTGGGTATAAAACTGGATGTGTTGTAAAAGAACACTATCTGGTTGCATTTCAGGATAGGCATCTATCATGCTCAGATCTTTAAAATATTGCTCGTAGCTATTATTTAAGTCATCATAAAATTTAAACAGATGATTTGGTAGGTTTTTCTGCTTTAATATTTCCTTGATGGTATCTAATGAAGTACGGTAATTATATATAACATAGTTGTAAAAAAGCATAAACAGATTGTCTATCAAAAGAGTCTCATCCGATCCAGTACATTCTACCAAAGAAAACATCAATGATTGCAAGTGGTCTTTAGCGTATATAAATCCAATTATCTTAATGGATATATACAACTTATCCCTTAGCGGCAGGCTACGAAAAATAGTAGCATTTATCTTAAAATCGGAAGGTGAAATCTCATTTATGGTGCAAAGCTTCAATAAAGCCTTATGGATATTTGTAATGTCCGAATTTAGCCATTGCGTAAGTTTAGCACTAAATAGAACTTTGTCAGCAATGACCAGTTCATGCCAATTATCAGCAAGGAAAGATTTTGGTCCTAAAAATTCGAACCTCACTTCAATAAGCTCGTAGACAAGCCTAATATCCTTTTCGATTAGAGAATAAAATAGATGGTTCAAAATCCCAATATTTTTTTCGTTCTCGATTTTAACAATGTTGAAAAGGATTTTACGGAACCAATCACTATCAAAATCATTCTCCAAATTATTCAGTAAAAAATTTATAATGGCATTTGAGTCCTCTTGGGATACCGTTGTAGCTGATAGCTTGACTAAGTAGTCGAGTATGTCCTGAGACTTAAAGTTTTTTATGGAGTACAACTGCACACATTCAGCAGATGAAATGTAACCTTTAGTAAGGCTTTTATCTATTTCCTGTTTAAACTCTTCTTGACAAGATTGTTCAGATGGACATGCTACCCCAAGAGCATATAAAATGTTGAAAGCCTTATTTGTAGAATATTGCTTTAAGATAAAATTAAACCATTTGTCAAAATCAGTCTTTGATCCAATCATCCCACGCAAAAAGCTTGGAAGAAATGTACTCACTCTTTCCATTGAAATAATTCTTCCGATATTATTTTCAACCTCATGCTTAAACTTTTCATCGATTTCCATTTTCGAAATGATGTTCTTGCCAATCCTAGGTACTCCATAATCATTTGGATGGGAAGAGATAATCGATGTTAGATATTCTAGTACGCTTTCAAAGCTAACTTTGCAGTTTAATATACTTTGATCCAAAAAGTTGATTTCATTCCATGCCCACGTTGAAGATTTTATGTAGTCGTTCCATGAATATTTATTAAAATAATCTTGGTATATGACGACTTTATAGTACCCGCTCCAATTACCTAATATGCTTTTCAGTAATGGGAGATCATTTATAAAATTTTTCACAGCTTCCAGACTTTCGGGATTGTTTTTATCATCTGCTAAGTAGTAATGTATGAAAACAAATTGTACAAGAAATAAAGAGATACCCGATGATTCTTGTAATAGTTTCTTGTCGGTTATATTTTGGTCAATTAGGACATACAACTCTATTTGATTGACAAATCCATCAGTAATGTCTTTAAAATCACCTGTTGTCAAAATCTTTCCAAGTTTTCCATGTATTTCAGCCCAGTTTTGTTTTAGCTCTTCAATAGCTTTTAATGACTGATTTATTTTCTCGAATTCTTCCTTTGACATGTTGTTTAATTATTGATTAAAGATAGTCAAAATTTCCCCCAACCTTTTTGTGCCAAAATTTCTGAACAATCCATTGGGCTGGACAAGACTTCCCCTTTGGGTTTGCTGAAAAAAAATCTCCACACCTCGCTGCGCTTCGGGTAGTATTTTTTTTCGCAAAGTCTTGCCAGTCCACTGGATTGTGGTCAGGTGATTGGCTTTTAACAAAAAGGCAGGAGGCTTCAGCCGACTGAATTTTAAAAGGAAAAACCCATGCGCACAATCAAAGGCAGAAGCCCACCCACCGAACTAACTAGCAAAACGCCAACAGCGTTTCGCCCAATTAGAGCCGCCCTTTTGGGGCAGATAGTACAAATATTTATTCTTAAAAACTTAAAAAATAGAAATCATGAAAACAGCAGTAATCGAAAACGGAAAAGATAACGCAACAGTAAACACTAAATCAACTGATAAATCGGCAATCCGCCCGAACTTACCGTTAAAGGAAAATGCCAATCAAGTTGACCCCGACAAAGAAAAGCCAACGGCTGAAACCACGAAAACTGATACACTAAAGACCGAAGGACAGCCAAAGGAAGAAAAGAAAACAGATGTTGTGGTAACGGAAGCACCAAAAACAGAGCCGACCAAAAAGGAAATCAAGGAAGCGTTGAAGGAAGAAAAACCAGCGATGAACCTAGAAGCCACCATTAAATTGGCTTTGGACTTGAACCGCCGTATCAACCAAAGGGGCAAGTTATTAGAGACCATCGGCACATTGGAAGAATTCGAGATTGCTCAAAAAGATGATGCAGAGGGAACTGACGGCAACAACCACTATCAAGGTTGTGAATTGACGATTGAAGATGATAAGGGCAGAGAGTTTACAACCAAAAACCCTTTTATCATTAATGCTGTCGCTAAGATGGTCAATACCCTTTGCGTGGATAAATTGGCGGAAATCGAGGGCGAAATCTTTATCCCTGCTAAATAGTCTATTCGAAATTACCACCTCACCAATGGTGGGGTGGTATTAAATCCAAAATCATGTTTGAAGCATTTATAGAATTCTTAGACCAGTTGTACTGGACTGGCTACGGTATCGAATTCGATGAGGAAAACCCGACCGCATTCTATCAACAGTTGGACAGGTTCAAAAAACAACATAACCAAAAGCGATGAAGTACGAAACCCTATTTATCATGGTACGTGTGGCAGTCCACGCAGACCATAGCAGTTTATCTGAAATGGTGAACGAAATCGAAACACAATCAAAATTGAGCCTAAGCGATACCGCTAACATCAATATCCTAGAAACAGAAATCCTTTTATCAAGAGTAAGGAACATTAAAAATATCAATCATGGCGCACAACCTAAATTATAACAGAAAGACCGATAAGCACAGTTTTTTTTCGGTCAAAGAGAAAGCCTGGCACGGACTGGGTAGGATTATCGAAAACTATCCGACAAGTGGAGAAGCGATTAAGCACGCAGGACTAGATTACACGGTAGAAAAACGTAACTTGTTTACAATCGACAATGGACAGCCCCAAGCTGACGAACCCAATTTGTTGGTTCATTCGGAGATAGAAGTTCCCGATTATTTCGCTACCATTCGAACCGATACGGAGCAGGTTTTGGGCGTGGTCGGTAGGGATTACGAGGTAGTACAGAATATTGACGCCTTTTCGTTCTTTGATAGTATCGTAGGTGGAAAGGATGGGATTTTGTACGAGACTGCAGGAGCATTGGGAAAGGGCGAGCGGATTTTTATAACCGCCAAATTGCCCGAATTTATCAAGGTTGGCAAGTCCGATCTGATAGAACAATATTTGTTTTTGACGACCTCCCACGATGGTTTTGGAAGTATCACCGCATCATTTACCCCGATTAGAGTTTGTTGCCAAAACACATTGAATGCGGCATTGAAAAGCCAAACGGGAGCGGTAAAAATACGCCACACCGCCAATGCGCACGAGCGTTTGAAACAGGCGCATAAATTACTCGGTATCACCAACCAATTGGGCGCAGAAATGGAACAGCTTTTCAACCATTGGTCAAAGGTGAAGATTACCGACAAGCAGGTTAAGAAATTGGTACAGATGGCAATGGCACCCAACAAGGAAACGCTAGAAAATATCATCAAGGGCAAAAAAGATGAATTTTCTAGTGTGTTCAATAATGTAGTGGATAAGGTTTTGGAATACTCGGCAAGCAGTCCGACACAGCAGATGGAAACGACCAAAGGTACTTTGTTCGGAACGTACAACAGTGTAACAGGTTATTTTCAGAACGTGAAGAACTATAAGACGGATGAAGCAAAATTCAATTCCATCATGTCGGGCGGTGCATTAGGGAGGGCTCAGGCAGCGTTTGATTTGTGCAATGACTTTGCGAGGATTGGCGTAAATGCGCTGAATTAAAACTCTTAACGTAGAATAGGCACTAAGAGCAGGTTGTTCTTAGTGCTTTGCTATGCCCAAAATTTCGGGCGGCCCTTGCGGGCAATGAGTAATCTCAAGGCAGATGTAGGGGTTATTTTACTATATATTTTGGTTGCTCATTTAATTAAGTTTGAAATTCGCTCACCTGTTCGACATCTGCGTCGCTGAGAGCGTGTCTATTAACTTAAGAGTAATTTTTGTTATCTTCGAAAAGCTACAAGAATATGATCAATTATATTACAATAGAAGGAAACGTACTTACCTCTGAACTTGCTGACGGTAAATTAGGTGATGAGAAAGAAGTTCAGGCTTTTTTTAAGGATGAAGAAAACATTCCCATAGGTAAACTTGCCAAATACTTTTTGAATGAAAATCTGAACTTTCTCTGTGGTTCGGGAACTTCAGTAGCTATTGGTGGTAAAACCATCAACAAGGATGAAAATCCATTTGAAGCTATTGTCAAAGAACTAGAAGCCAAGGCCACCCCTCCGGATTATGTTTTGCAATTAATTAAATTTTTTAAATCTGATGAATTGCTCGAAAAAAAGTTTGACAAAATCAATCAGGAGTACCTTTATTATTTGAACAATAAGGAAGACGTAATTGCAGCCACGTTGATTAAGAGCTACCTGGATAAAGCATTAAAGGTCTTCGTAGACAAGTATGTTCCATTTCCTAACGAATATGTAAAAGACAAACTTGCTGTACATGAACTGTTTATTAATAAGATTATCAGTCGTAAAGAAACATTAAATAGGCCTAGAATTTTCACGCCAAACTATGACCTGGCCTTTGAAAATGCATGCGAAAAAATCGGAGCGAGTTATAATAATGGATTTCGTGGTGTGCATATGAGGAAATTTGATCCTGACACATTTCACAATGAAACCTATATCAAACAGGATTCTGGAGATAAAGGTAAGAGGATAGCAACTTACCTTAACATTTATAAGCTTCATGGTAGTATTTCCTGGCAGTATTCAGATAGTATAAATGATCTATATAACCTTAAAGAAATACAAATTTCTGACAGTTCAGAAAAAGGTGAGTTTGAATTTGAAAGTCTAATGATTTATCCAATTCAAACCAAAAAGTCCTATTCCCTGGATTTGCCTTATAGTGAGTTATTCCGAAATTTCTCTAAATGTCTCACAGAAACTCAAAACACGCTGGTTATCGTAGGTTATTCCTTTTTAGATGAACATATCAACGATATTATCAGGACAGGTTTATACAATCCAAATTTGTCACTAATAGTATACTCGTACTCTTTGATTACAAATACCAGTTCCCTCTTTCTGCAAACACTCAAGGCACGAAGTGGAAGTGACAACCGGATCATCATTTTCGAAGGCAATTTAGTAGGTGATTTTAGCAATGTGGTTAAGTATCTTATTCCTCTAAGTACTTTTATACCGGCTAAAGACACAATTATTGAAACTTTAAAGGAACTTTCGAAATAGAATATGGCATTTAAAATTGGAACTGTCTACCGGATGACGAACCGTTATCTTGAAATCATTCATGATAAAGATATCTTTTCCAAGCCCGTGTCATCAGGCAATGGGCTTCACATTATAGGTATGCTCAATGGATATGTTTCAATACCGCTGTACAATTCCCAGAATGCCATTGGAATTATTTTTGAGCAGCATGAACCTTCAAAAGAGCGGGAGGCCTTATTCGCTCCAAAAGCAGATCTTATCATTTCCAAAATCAGATTGATCGGAACCTTCAATCCTTCCAGCAATTCGTTCAAAAGAGGAATTGACTTTTTTCCCACTTTGGAGGCGGACGTGTTTACCGTTGAGGAAAAGCAATTGGAAGCTATCTATAACTCCACTATAAAACCAAATACTGCCGCACTTCAACTCGGGCAGGATATTTATTTTGACCAAGTTAAAATAAATTCTGATCCTAATGTTCTGTTTGGAAAACATTGCGCAATATTTGGTAATACAGGAAGTGGCAAGTCATGTACGGTGACCTCAATTCTACAGGGAGTCTATGGCAGCAGCGGGCGACTGCATAATGTAACAAACAAAAAACTAAAAACCATCATTATAGATTCTAATGAGGAGTACTCAGACATCTTTAATGACCGCCTAAACCCAAGAGCAGGGAAACCGTCATGGGTTGTACTCAAAGACTACTCCGATTTGGAACTATCCCACAAAGATTTAAGCTTCTATGAGATAACAGAACTCTTAAAAGAAGATTCTCCAAACGTGATACCTTATCTTAAAGAAGCAGTATTGAAATTAAAAAAATCGTCGAATGCTGATCATAAAGTATATTATGAATTTTCAGAATTGCAGATAGAAATAGAGGCAGCCGTGCCATTAAAGAATGGGAAAAAGGACGAGTTTACTATAGGTTTTCTAAAGCACGTAATCAAACGTATTAAACATTATTGTTCAGACGAACGTTTCGATGCGGTTTTCAACAAAAAGGGTAATAGTATCGAGGACTTCCTTAATTCAACCACAGAGCAGGTGCTTATTCTATCCTTGCGTGTATCCAATGATATCCTTGCATTGCTTGTATATATGATCAGTAAAAGCATTTTTAACTTCAAAACAACAACTGGGAATCGTCAAAAAGATAATATCCTATTAGTACTAGAGGAAGCACATCGTTACATCTCTACATCAAGTACAGATCAGATTAACAACTACTATATTGACAAGCTGGCACGCGAAGGGCGTAAATTTGGTGTAAATCTGATGGTTTCCACCCAAAGGCCTTCTGAAGTTTCTAACACGGTAATTTCTCAATGTAATTCACTGATAGTGCATAAAATAACCAACAGTAGGGATTTGGAATTTATCCGAAATACAATTGAATATGATGATAAAAGTCAGATTGATTTGCTAACCAGTCTTAAACAACAGCAGGCATTGGTATTAGGGGAAGCTTTTGCCTTCTCATCGTTAATAAAGATTGCTGATGCGGATCCTTTACCGCAAAGCGAAACGCCAAAAATTTTCACCTAAAATTCTTCTATTTAATTTGAATTCCTAAACTCGAGAATAAATGGTCAGGTTTTATTGGATTTCACAAGTACACTGATTAATAATCACTTGGCAAACTGGAGATTTAACCATTTTTTTTGCTAATTTTATTAGTGTATACTTGTCTTGGAATTTAGCGGGGAAGGCAGTAATGATACCCGTCCGCTATGCTATTGAAGCGTAATATTTAACCCCAGGCTAAAATTAGCTCGAAATTTAAATTGCTGCTGGGCTTGAAAATTCTGAAATTGCATAAACTTATAAGTTTCATAGAAAACCATGAAGGGATATATAGCAAAAAATAAAATTGCCGAACTTAAACAACTCTATCTTGCTCCTTTGCCATCCAGTCGCACTGGTGCACTTTATAATGCTTTTTCCTACCCGACGAAGATATCCCCAGAAGCTATTGGTATTTTTATAGCTTGTCATACTGAAATAGGTGCTACAGTCCTTGATCCTTTTGCGGGGAGTGGCACAACAGGACTTGGTGCAAAATTGGCAGACAAACCTACCCAGTATATGATTGATACAGCGAAAGCTTTAAAACTTAATCCAAAATGGGGTAAAAGGAAAGCTGTTTTGTACGAACTCAGTACGTTAGGTTCATTTGTTTCTGAAACTATGTCAACTCCTCCGGAAACGTCAGAATTTGAAAACGCAGCCTTAGAACTAATCCATCAAACTGAAGCAGAGTTGAATAATATTTATGCAATTAAAGACAATGCGGGTGGGCAAGGTATAATTAGGCATGTGATCTGGTCAGATGTATTAAGCTGCCCTCAGTGCAGCGAAGAAATTACATTTTGGTCAGCTGTGGTAAGACAAGAGCCATTGACCCTTGAACAGGATTTCATTTGTCCTCATTGCGGTTTTGCTGATGATATAGGTAAAATTAAACGTGCCACTGAGACTGTATGGGATGAGGTACTCCAACAAAGTCATGAACAGAAAAAAAGAGTTCCGGTTAAAGTGTATGGGAAGACGGGTAAAAAAACATGGAGTAGACTGATTACCGAGGACGAAAAAAAGGATATTAGGTCTATTCTAACTGCATTTCCTCTAAACAGTTTCCCAAAGCATCAAATACGTTGGGGAGTTTTATACCGTGCGGGCTACCATCATGGTATTACTCATCTTCATCATTTTTATACAAAACGAAATGCACAGGTGTTTTCTGCGTTATGGAAGAATATTCAAACATTTCCACCCTCTCTGCAATCAGCCTTGAAGTTGTTGCTTTTAAGCTATAACTCGTCCCACTCAACGCTCATGACTCGAGTAGTGGTTAAAAAAAATAGTTCGGATTTTGTCATTACAGGCTCGCAGTCTGGTGTGCTATATATTAGCGGCTTGCCTATAGAAAAAAATATTTTTGAAGGTCTGCGCAGAAAGATCAAAACATTTAAGCAGGCATTTGACCTAATGCATAAGAGCGCAAGTCAAGTACAGGTAATAAATGCAAGCAGCACTAAACTTAACCTCGCAGATGAGTCAGTTGACTATATCTTTACCGATCCACCATTCGGAGACTATATCCCTTATTCAGAAATCAATCAGCTAAATGAATTTTGGCTTGGTAGGCTTACTGACCAACATAATGAAGCAATTGTGAACAAAGCTCAGGAAAAAGGAATTACTGAATACCACATCATAATGCAGGCTGTATTTTCTGAGATGCAAAGAGTATTAAAGCCTAAAGGTTCATTAAGTCTTGTATTTCACTCTGCGCAAGCTGAGATTTGGCGAGCATTAATTGGTGCTTATCAAAGGGCAGGCTTCCAGGTCTTAACATCAAGTATTTTGGATAAAATACAAAATAGCTTTAAACAGACAAACTCTACAGTAAAAGTACAGGGAGATCCCTTGTTGCTTTTGACCAAATCAACTGCTTCGGGTAAAGTACTTTCAAAAGATGATCCCAGTGAAAAAGCATTGATAAGAGAATTGATTGATAGCGCATTTATGAATAGTGAAAACTTGGAAGAACAAAAACCTGAACGACTTTACTCAAGGTATATTAATGCTTGTCTAACACGAGGGAATCCAGTTTGGCTGGATGCGGTAGAATTTTACAAGCTGATAAAGGATGAACTTCTAAGATTACAATTCACACTTTAAACATAGTTTATTGAAGACCGATCAAATGATGAAGACAGGTAAAAAAGAACTTGGTCAATTCTTTTCCGGAAAAAGGATTGGTAGGATGCTTGCCTATCTGACTAGACAAAATGCAAAAGATATCATAGACCCGATGTGCGGGACTGGAGATTTGTTGCTTGCTTGTGCTGAGACCATTGCTCCCGCAAAAACACTGACTGGTGTAGAAATAGATCATGTAGTATACGAGCAGGCAAAAAAAAGAACAAAAGGTATTAAAACTTCTGTGCTAATTCAGGGTAATGCGTTCTCTCGTTCCGTGTTAAAGAAATTCTCGCCCAATGGTTATGATTTGGTGATTACCAACCCTCCATATGTTCGCCATCAAGAGATTAAAAAGTCAAATCTGACCGATGCACTTGCAATGGATGAAATCAGGGTAAACTTAATCAGTGAACTGGAACATTTTAATACACTTAGCGCAGAGGATAGAGAAGAGTTCCGCATTATTATCTCTAGTTATTCTGGGTTGTCAGATTTAGCAGTTCCTTCTTGGATATTATGCGCTATGCTAGTAAAGGAGGCTGGACAAATAGCCTTGGTAGTTCCTGAAACATGGCTGAGTAGGGATTATGCAAGCATTATTAAGTATATTCTACTGAGGTGGTTTAAAATAGACTATATTGTAGAAGACGCAAATGCGTCATGGTTTAAGCCTACACAGGTAAAAACAACTTTGCTTGTGGCTACAAGAATTAAAAAACGCAATTCGGTTTTATCTTGGACAAAGGAAAGTTTTAGCAATGCTCTTGTCTATAAGACCTCAATGACCGATTACAGTTTAGTTGGGAAAGTTTACCCCGGCGCCGTTGCGAGTGAGATTGCTTTTGTTGAAGCTATTACCAACGGTCAACAGCTGCCTGAATTCTTTGAATCTAAACATACATTTATAAAAGATTTCGCAACAGATTTGTTGTTTGCAGCTCAAAAATATAGGTGGTATAAACTACTTGAAAATACAACAGATGAAACTCCATCCGTGACGGAAAATATTAAGCGGTCTTCTTATCTCAGGCAATGGCATCAGTATTCAAAAGTATCTTTCTTTACGTTACAAGAATTGGGGGTTGAAATCGGGCAAGGTCTTAGAACTGGTGCGAACAATTTTTTTTACTTATCATATAACGCTGAATTGAACGAACAGATCTTAATCACTCCCAGGGAGGAATACAACATGAAGCCTTTTCGGTCACATTCGCGGTATTTCAGTCCTGTTCTCAGACGACAATCCGATCTGAAGGACAATTTCTGCGTGCACCTTAGCGACTTAAATCATGTTGCATTATCTTTGCAACATTATATTTTACCAGAAGATTTTCAGCATTTACCAAATGACCAGGCTTTCTCATTTTCATATGAACAAGTTCCGTCTGAACTTGCTCGATATATAAAGAAAGGCGCAGAAATGCGCAACGGTGGAGGCATTGATGATCCACTTCTTCCAGAGCTTAGCGCAGTTAAGACTAATGTCAGAAAGTGGAACAGTAAGAGGCCAAGTGAAAAGCCAAGATTTTGGTATATGCTTCCTGAATTTAAAGCGAGGCATAAAGGATGTTTAGTAATTCCACGAGTTAACTCTTCTGAACCAAAAACTAGGATTAATATAGACAACGTCCTGATAGATGCTAACTTTTCAACTTTATGGATTGTTAATGAAAGCAACAAATATAGCCAGTATTCTCTTTTAGCTTTATTAAATAGCACATGGGCTATTGTTTCAATGGAATTGTATGGAACGGTAATGGGCGGTGGAGCCCTAAAACTAGAGGCCACGCAACTCAAAAAAATTCCTTTTCCGTCCCTTAGTGACCAACAACTTACCGCATTGCATCTCATTGGCAAAAATCTTAGTCAGGCAAGGCACAAGCCAACCAAACTAATTAATAAGATTGATTCTATAATTTTGGAAAGTTTTGAATTTGGAAATGAACAATCTGAGAAACTAAAAGAACTGTCGAACATTAAAGCAAACTTGCTTAAAAAACGGATTAAATAATGGACGCTACTCAAGTAAACTTAACAGCCGCTAGGCTCTGTCTTCAGGAAAGCATTTCTCTGATTAACGCCGGAAAAAACGAACAAGTGGTGAGGGATAGTTTCACCTCGCATTTAAGACAGGTATTCACAGAAGCGCCAAATTGGATACTTCGCCATATTCAGGGAAGTGAAGCTGCTGTAAAAATTGCAAAGAATGGTAGTAGTAGCACGGGATTTGTCGACAATCTGGTAGATCTCACAGCTATTGAGTACGAAGGAGATTTAAGGAATTCCAGTAAATACCGTCAAGGTCATTTGCAAGTGAAAGATTATTGCGCAAGTTTGTTTAATGCTGGTAACGATCCAGACTTAATCATTGGTATATTATCTGACACAATACGGTGGTATGCCTACCAGATAGATGTTTCCGCTTTGAATGGAGAGGTCTGTAGTAGAGAAAACATTGTATTGATCGAACTTGAGCATATTGACTGTTCAGGTGCTACAGAAAAGGATGCAATGGATTTGACACGATTTCTGGTCAAATATCTCGCTCGTATCGGTGCAAGGCCAGTTACTGCAAACTCTATAGCTAAAGATCTCGGTTTTGAAAATCGCTTTAGTCGAACCCATGTGCTTGCCTTATCCGGGATTATTTCTTCCGCTTTTGAAGATAACCCAAAATATGCGAACCTCATCTCGGAACTCTGGTGCAACTTTGTAAGCTACTTAAGGGAGGAAGGTCAGTCTGATACTTTTGATTTGACTACATATGTGGACGAATACTATATCCTTACATTAGGTAAGTTGTTGTGCGCCAACTACCTGGAGAGCAAAGCACTTAATTCTGACGAAGCCGAGCTTTTCAGTATCATTAATGGATCCTTCTTTGAAAATAGAGGTCTGCTGAATTTCGTTGAGTATGACTATTTCGGGTGGATTAATGCCACTCCAAACATCGAAGTAATCCTTCCGATCGCTAGAAGCATGCAGCAAGATTTAATGGCTTATGATTTCCGCTCCAACCCAGTGGAGGATCTCTTTGGGGAACTAATGGCTCAATTGGCTAATCGTTCACAAAGATTGCTACTTGGACAGGAATGGACACCAGGTTGGTTATCCCAAAAGATTGTAGAGCAAGTAGTGTCAAGTCTTGATTCCGCTGTTCCTATTCAATTTATCGATATGTGCTGTGGGTCCGGATCAATGATTGTGGAAACTATAAAAATTGCGAAAGATAGAATAATAGCAGACAATGCCGATTTAAGTAAAGAAGCCCAGCTACATTTATTGAACCAATGCATTACTGGTTTTGACATTGATCCACTTGCAGTAATGCTATCTAAAATCAACTGGGTTCTTGCCGCACAAGACTGGATTGCACCTTTAGGTACACACCAGATCTCTATACCAGTCTACCACGCGGATTCGCTATTTGCCATTACGCCAATCTCCAATAGTGGTAGTGACGATCAGGCGAATGTGTATTTACTAAAAATAGCCGAGTACTCGATAGACTTGCCACAATATCTTATCAGCCCCGAATACCGCTCCTTTTTTGACAACCTAATCGATTATTGTTACCGATTGGTTCGTTCAGCGGAAAGTCAACCTAGTTTAAGTATTGATCTTCCAGACCTCACCGCACAAGTGCTTTCTATTCAGGTAGAGGTTGGTGTTGATCTTGATGACGTGCAAATTGTCGAGGTTACTGAATTTCTGAAAACCCTGATGGAGAAAATAGACCTTCTTAGCAGAGATGGAAGAAATGGGATTTGGTCGTATATCTTAAGGAATAGTTTTAGACCGGGCTTGGTATTGGGTCAATTCAATGGCCTTGTATCAAATCCACCTTGGCTTGCGCTAAGTAAAGTTGCGCACAACCCATATCAGACAATACTCAAGAAGAAGGCTAATGATTTTGGTATTAAGCCGTCAGGTTCTTCTCATTTGCATATTGAACTCGCTACAATATTCTTACTTCACGCTATTCAACAATACTTGGTTGATGGTGCGCAGATAGGTTGTATCGTACCAGAAACTTTACTAAACGGGCATCATCACAATCCTTTCCGAAAGATGGCCTTTTCTACGGCCAGTTCCGCTGTGGCGTTTGACATCGATGAAATTTGGAAAGTGCAAGAGCACGTGTTTAAAAATAATGCAATTGTACTATTTGGAGTAAAAAAATCACCGGATTTAACTTCAGTAGATTCCTTTTCTGGAAAAGTTGTTTATCAGACAATCCCTTCAAAAAATATTACCTTCTATAAAAATACCCAAGGCAACAGAACTGCATGGAGCGAGCACGCCATTGCCGATGATGGCTCTGGATTCTATACCCCAGCTGCATTCCGACAAGGCGCAGATATTATGCCGAGAAATCTGCTTTTTTATGAGGTAAGTGCGGGCTTAAATAGCAATCAGGTAGCGATAAAATCTATTAATCCCACAACCAGCCCAATTGCGTTCACTGTAAAGGACGCTAAAAAGCACCAGGGATTTACTTTAGCTTCAAGAATAGTTCCTAAAGAGTTCATTTTCGATGTGGTGACTTCCAATCTGCTCACCGCATTTGATGTTGCACCACTACAAAAAGCTTTGTTACCTATAAAAAAGAACATCAATAATGTTTGGGAAGTTCTTTCAAATACAGCAATAGTAGGTAAAGGGCCTAGTGTCGCGAATACTTTCAGCGATATTGCGAAGACTATTGATCCTTTAAGAGGTGATGCTAGTACAATATTTTCTCTTATTAACGTGAGAGGTAAGCTGAGCCAACAAATTCTTCCTCCTACAGGGTTTATTGTAATGACTGGTGCAGGTGGTGGAAAAGTATGTGCTGGATTTCTCGACCTTGGACAAATAGACGCAAATCGATTAATTTTAGATCAAACTGTATATTTTGCTCATGTTTCTACTCTTGATGAAGCGATTTATTTGACAGGTCTGCTAAATAGTGAAGCCATCAATGAGATAATCGAAGAGTTTCAGCCACGTGGGGCTTTTGGAAAAAGACATGTACACAAACTCCCATTTGGAGTAACCCCACCTTTTGATTCAGCGCAAGCTGCCCACCAGGACGTAGTTGCGAAAACAAAAATACTAATTGCCCAATATGAGATGATAAAAAAGAGCGATGCAGAAATAATACTGAACCTTAATCCCAACTCAAGTACCTTAAGCAGACGTCGAAAAAGGATTGGGCAACGTATCAAAGCACTCTCACCTTACGATGATTATGAAGGCGCCTGCAGAGCACTTTATGGGCTCTGAGTCAATGGTGTTTCTATTTGTTTAAAATTTTCGAAAAACCGCTTATTTCAATCAATTCGTCCACAAAATGGTTCGAATTACGCACCGCCACTGACCCGTAACGGGGCAAAAGATTTTGAATAGTCTTTTGCTCTTTTTTATTGCCGTCTAATTTCTTGTTTATCAGAAAGATACGGGATCAAGCGGAAAGTTGGGGGTATCATTTCAAGCATATATTTTCGATAATCTGAATAAGAAGAATTTAATATCTCTAACCCCTCTGGATGTTGCTCTAAAAGCTTTGATCTTTGCATTGAAAGATTCTGCAGAGGCATTCGTGGATCTGTTAATAAAAAAGTTTAGGATATACAGATAATGCGATTGAATTGATCTGGCAACAGTCCTAAAGGAATCAATACCGCATTCTAGCATTCCAGTTTTATGGTTTTATAATCGTTTTCATCAATATCACCTAACGACAATAGCTCTCTTGCCCGTGTAAGCTTATTGTTGTTTTCTGTAAGCTGTTTGGCCTGATAGGTTTTATATTCCTTGTTCTTCAAGGTATCGCTGGCGTATTCATCCAAAATCACCATTTTGAATAGCTCGGCAGTTTTTGCATTTAGGCTATAGTCATCCAAAAATTTAACAAACTGTTTATTAACCTCTTCTGCTTTATACCTGCATTCACATTTAGAAGAGCAGTTCTGGAAAGAACAGAATAACACCGGAGAGCAGTAGGTTGAGGAGAAGACCAAGTCATCAACATTGACCTCGCGGATGATCGTGCAGGCCTTCCATTCAGGATTCACTTTGGATGGCGTTGAGCAGTTCATGGGTAGCCAAGAACTTCTTCTGGCATCCAAGTTTAATTCATCTGAAAGCAAACTGATATCGCACATTAATGAAACTAGTTGTTTTACTACTAATTTGATCGTGGCCTTAGACTAAATGATAGAGATATGTAACTCATTTTGAACACAAAAAAGCGCTTTGAACAAATACAGACACTATTAGTCATGGAGTTTTGTACTTCACATTTCAATTAAAGAATATGAAATACGAAAATTCTAGGAAATATAAGGGGGAAATTTCTGAAGTTATTAACAAGAGCAAAATTCTGCCCAAGATTTGCCCATACCAATATCCGTTTATAGAAGTTTCATCCGTAACGTCTAAATTTATTACCGCTCTCCATTCGTAGCCATCTATCAGATTTTTCCAAGAGATATCCATTATCCTTTGGTCAAGAATGGCTTCAAGCTAACCGAAAAATGAATCTTGAAGTTTGTCCCTGAAATTTAATTAATACCAAACAAAGATTTTGAAAAGCTTTGTCAAAAATATATATATATATGTTATATTTAAACGTTTTAGTTGATGCTTATGTACAGATGTGTGATTATTGATGATGAACCGCACGCCATTGAAGGATTAAAGAGTTATTTTTTAAAAATGCCTGCACTGGAATTGGTAGCTACCTATACCGATCCTGTAAAAGCATTAAAAGAAATTACCGATGAAGAACGGTTGGATCTGATTTTATTGGATATAGATATGCCCGAAATTTCGGGGATCGAACTGGCAAAAATAATCAGGAATAATACCGAAAGATTGATTTTTACCACTGCCCATACAAAATATGGCTTTGAGGCTTTTGAAGTGCGGGCAAATGATTACCTGCTTAAGCCTTTTTCGCTCGCGAAATTTATGGATGTAATCCAGCGGCTGTTTTCGTTTAAGAATGAAATTTTCTCCTTTGAGCAGGGTAACCAAAAGGATGTGCAGCAGGATTTTTTCTTTGTGAAGAGCAGCGACGATAACCTGCGTCTGGTTAAGGTCAGATTTAAGGATGTTGTATCTGCCGAAAGCAAATCAAATTATGTGCAGCTTCATACCATTTCGGGCAAAAGGATATTAACATATATGTCTTTAAGCGAAATGTCGAAGAATCTCGGCAGTGAGCGTGGTTTTATCCAGTTTCAACGCAGCTTTATATTGAACAGAAACCTGATTGATTCTATTGATGGAAATGTAGTAACTATGGATGGCGGACAAAAAGTAACCATTGGCGATTATTACAGGAAACACTTCCACAAATTTGTAGACGATCATTTAATAAAGGCCAAACGAAAGGTTTAGGGATTTTAGTTTGGCCCGGGTATTAAATTCATCTCCAACCAGTAACTGTTAAGCTGGTAGTTAGCGTGGTAACATCTGTACTTAAGCCGTCTTTCCCTTTTTTCTGACCAAATGTGAAAATTGTTTTTACTTTGATTTTGTTGGTTTGCTGTTTCATAAATCGTTTTTTTTAGAAACTTATGTATTGCTTTTTTACCTGAAAAAAAAATTATGTAAACAGGCTTAAATTCTATTTATACCGCTCTTTATTCATGATTAAGATTATTAAAAAATGCATTAAAAAATATTGGATACACCTGTTGGCATGGGGTGTTTTTATAGCTTATGAAACCGTACTTATTGGGTTAATTTATGGCGTTTTTGGCAATCTGTTAACTTATTGCCTCCACTATGCAATTGTTATTTCTTATTTCTATACCGTTTGTTTCATCGGTTTGCCCTGGGCCACAAGGTTTAAAAACCAAACTTTCTACCGTATACCGTTAATTTTTACTGTTCTTTTCTGCATCTATCTTTTTTTTAACCTTGGTGCCGATATGTTATTGATTCGCTATCATATTATTACCCACAAAGTTTCTGTTGCACTAAACCGCGATTATGTTCTTAGTACCCTATACCGTTACATTTATTTCAGTGGCTTTGCTTCGGCCTATTACTTTATCAGAACTTATTTTTTTGAAAAAAAACGGAGCAACGAACTCGAAGAACAACGACTTCTTGCCATCATTAACGAAGAGCGCATGGCAGATATGCTTTCAAAATCGCACAATGATTTTTTGCGTGCTCAGATTAATCCACATTTTTTATTCAATACACTCAGTTACGTATACAATAACATTAAAATAAATCCGGAAGATGCCGGAGAAGCTGTTATTGTACTTTCTGATATCATGAGGTTTGCAATAGATTCGGGCGTTGATGATATGGTCATTATTAAAGATGAAATGGCACAGGTAGAAAAACTGGTTTATCTGTATCAGCTCCGTAAGAACCAATCTATTTTTATCGATCTGTATTTTTCTGCCGAAACTATGCATCTGCGGATGATCCCGCTGGTTTTGCTCACGCTGATGGAAAACATGTTTAAGCATGGCAATTTATGCGTGGAAGAGAAGCCCGCGCTTATGGCTGTATTTGCTGAGGATAACCTGTTATTTATCCAAACATCAAATTTAGTAAGTTACACCATCGAAAAAATTGGAACCAATAGCGGCATGAAAAATATCGAAAGCAGGTTAAGGACTGCATTTGGTGAAAATTTGAAATTTACCTACGGTTTGGAGGGTGAAGATCTATTTAGGGTAGATATCGTTATCCCATTGGGCAGATAATTATACGGTCTATCCCACTGATCATCAATAGTTGCCATTATCAGTTAATATTAGATAATCCGGAAAGAAATGATTTGAGGTTATTTTTGTAGGATCGGCTTACCGTAACCACCAGCCCTTTTTTTAATTCAATGTTATCGCCGTTAATTTTTTCGATCTGTTTTGCCGATATGATGAAAGATTTGTTTATGCGTTTAAAATTTTTGAAAAGATTGAGCTTCTCTTCGATTTTTGCCATAGTATAATATGGCATTACCACTTTGGTTAGGGTATGGATTTTAATATAGTTTGAAGCCCCTTCTATCGCAATTATTTCGTCAAGATAAACCTTTAGCATTTCACCTTTTGCGCTCAGCCTGATCATGATGTAAGGATGGCTTTCGCCAATTTTATTGACCAGGTTATTTACTATTGTTTCGAACTTGTTGAAATTGAATGGCTTGGTTAAAAATTGTTTGGCATTTACATTATAACCATCAACGGCATACTTGGTATGTGCACTTACAACAACAAGCGAACTTACATTTTTCCTTATAATATCAGACAGTGCAATTCCGGAAAGACCCGGCATTTCAACATCTGTAAAAAGAATATCGATCAGCTCATTTTTTTTAATAATATCATTTACAGCCTCATTGGGATCGCTGTACGATTTTTTTAAAGTCAAAAAAGGAATTTTATCTATGTACTGCTCCATTTGCTGGAGTACAGATAAGTCATCGTCTATTATAACACAGGAAAGTACCATCAAAAAGTTTAAAGGATTTTAGTTTAAGCTAACATTACAAATATATTCTTTCGATATTATAACAGTATCAGCCAGCTGATGCATTTCGCATAATAATTCGTGCAGGTTACATAATAGAAATTTTTTTTTCTAAAATAATGTCAAGATTAGCATTGTCGATATCGGCACTGAACAGATCAAATAACCAAATCTATGAAAAACACTGCATTGAAATTTATGATGGCGGCACTTATAATGGCCACACTTACCACAAACATCCATTATGCAATTTTGGGTTACCGCCTTGGCGATAAAAATAACCCGGGCAATGTAATGGCCCAGGATTCAACAGGTTCTAACGGAAGCAGTAACGGAGGAAACAGCAATGATGACAATTCCAATCCCAATAGCTCCAATCAGCTTTTCTCTCAGGAACAACTTGTTGATTGTTTTATTCCCGGAAATCCATCTCATAAAGGTACTTATATCAGGTGTGTAGTGGGATGGGCAATTTGTATACCAACAAACTGTACCGTTAATTGACAGTTTTATACGCCATTAGTTAGATACCCCAATTCTTTAATGTCTTAATGCGCCTATTGGCGAACCGTTTGTGCAAAAGATATAAATAATTGCTGTTGTGTTTTAGGCCTGTGGATGCTTAAAGGCAGTTTCACGATAAAATTTTTCTTAACGCTCATGAAATTTAATAAACGCTGTATTGTTTTAATACTTCTTTTGCAGCCTTTTTTTTTCTTTCTGCCCATCAAGGCCCAGGTGAAAAACAAATTCACTCTTTTCGAAAGCATTGATATGGCAAGAAAAAACTCACTTGATACGAAGATTTCTACCTATGCAAAACAATCATCGTATTGGGATTTCGCGGCTTATAAAGCTGGGTTTCTGCCAAAGTTTTCGTTAAGAGGGGTATTGCCCAATTATTTCAGGAGTATTAATATTTTAACGCTTCCTAACGGAAAGAACGATTTTATCAGCCAAAATGTAGCAAATTCAAGTTTAAGTTTAAACCTATCTCAAAATGTAGGGTTTACCGGTGGAAATCTCGCGGTTTCCAGTTCGCTCCAGCGTTTAGATAACTTTGGGAATAACCACTATAAATCTTATACCTCGGTACCGCTTTCTGTAAGTTATACCCAATCTAATGTGTTTTATAATGAACTGAAGTGGCGGAGGAAAATTGAACCTTTAAAATTGGAGGAATCAAAAAGGGCATTTTTTGAAAGTATAGAAAATATTTCCTATTCAACAACAGAGAAGTTTTTTGCCTTGCTTAAGGCCGATATCCAACTCAAACTCGATCAGCAGAATCTTAAAAATATAGATACGCTGCTAAAAATATCAAAGTCGCGCTTTGAGATTGGGACCATTAACCTCAACGAACTTTTACAGGCACAGGTTAGTCATTTAAATGCCCGAAAAGGATTGTCGGCATCGGTGTTACATCGGGAGGTTGCGCTACAAACATTTTCAAGGTACCTGAATGCACAATTGGAAAAAGGAACGGAGCTGGAACTGCCAGAGGATATGCATTTTTTTGCGGTAGAACTTGACAGGGCCATTACGATGACTAAGGATAACCGGAAATATTACTATGAATTTAAAAGGAGAAAACTAGAGGCCCAGCAGGAAATACAGCGTACAAAATCGTTAACCGGCCCTTCTTTTAGTATTAATGCGAATATCGGCCTTACCCAAAGCGATCAGCATCTTGGAGCTGCCTATAACGATCTTTTACGTAACCAGGCTGTGGGGATCAGTTTTTATTTTCCTTTAATGGATTGGGGCGTGAATAAATCAAACAGGAAAAGGGCCGAAGCAAACCTTTATCTTGAAGAAAATAGGATCAGCCAGCAGGAAATGACTATGGAACAGGATGTTTCCTATCAGGTAATGCGGTGGCAGCTTCAGAAAGAACTGATCCAGATAGCTAAAGAAACAAGGGATTTAGCAACAAGGCGCTATAATGTGGCCTTTCAAAAATATACCATAGGGAGTTTAAATTTTACCGATTTCAATAATGCTTTGCTTGATAAGGATAGGGCCACCAACGAATATGTTGATACCCTTCAGGGGTATTGGTTGCTTTATTACTCCATCAGAATGTTAACACTCTTTGATTTTGAACGGAACAATAACCTCGCTTTAGATGAACAGGGTGGTGGGAATATATAAAGATCATAATATGAAAATCGGACGTAACTTATTTATCCTGGCAATTACAGCAATATTCTTCCAGAATTGTAACAATGGAACCCAGGAGCAAACTGTAAACAATCATACAAGGGATGAAAAAGACAGGCGTGTTCTGGTGGAAGTTTCGAAAGCTGGGTTTGGAGATTTCAGTGAGGAACTGTTGAGTGACGGGAAAATTATTGCAAATGAAAAAGTAGCACTTTCTTTTCAATCATCGGGTAAACTCGTTCAGTTATCAGTAAAAAATGGCGATCGCGTGGTAAAAGGACAGGTAATTGGCAGGCTCGATCCTACAGAGTTAAAAATGCAGCTGGTAAGGGCAAATGAAAATATGGATAAGGCAATGATTGAACTGGACGACCGCCTGATCGATTATGGTTACCGTTTGCGCGATTCATCGGGTATTCCGAATGGAATTATGAAAATGGCCAAGATCAGAAGCGGCTTTTTAAATGCCAGGTACGAACTGGCGAATATAAAATATTCATTGCAACGTTCGGTACTCATTGCTCCTTTTACCGGAAGAATCGCAAATCTGGCCATTAATCCGAATGGTACCATAGATGCCTACCAGAAACTTTGCGATCTGTTTAACGATTCGATGATGAGCGTTGAGTTCTCGGTGCTCGAAACCGAACTTGGAATTGTACATGTGGGCAATAAGATAGATGTTGTTGCATACGGTAATGAGCTGTTATACAGGGGTAATGTTTCGGAAATTAATCCTGTTATCGATAATAGTGGGTTTATCAGGGTTAAGGCTATACTGCAAAATACAGATGGTTCGCTGATTGATGGCATGGCCACAAAAATCATTGTGAAAAAAACATCATCCAATACATTGTTCATCCCAAAAGAGGCTATTGTTCAAAGGCAGAACAGGAGCGTGGTATTTACCTGCGTAAATGGCCGCGCCGTGTGGAATTACGTTAAGCGCGGTAAAGAAAATACCAGGTATGTATCTATTGAATCCGGGCTTAAGCCCGGAGATCAGGTAATTGTTGGCAATAACCTAAAGCTTGCCGATAATACAGCTGTAAAGGTACAAAAGTTATTAACCGATAATCAAGCAACCTTATAGTATGAGTAGAGACCGTGCCTTTTCTATTTTAATACTTTTCGCAACGCTCTCCATTTTTGGTGCGGTATCAGGATTTTATGTATTGTATGGCCGGGATAATGCGTACAATGACGGACAAATTAATATCACTTTTCGTTATAGCGGTGCCCTTCCTGAAGTTGTAGAAGATCAGGTTACCCGCAAAATAGAAGGTTTGTTGGCTACAGTAAGCGGACTTCAGGAAATCAGATCCGTTTCGGGCAGGGGATTTGGTTATCTGAAGGCAAAGGTAACCGACCCGGAAAAACTAATGCAAAAACGTTTCGAAATCTCCACACTGATGGGCCAGCTTTATCCAGGCTTTCCAAAAAAAGTATCATATCCGGTAACCAGTGTAGATCGAAGCGATAAAAGCAAACTCCCTTTATTAAGTTATGTAATACCAGTTAACGGGTTCGATAATATAGAAGAATTTATCAAATGCAATATACAGCAACCTCTGCTTGCTTTAAAGGGAATCAGTCAGGTAAATATAATAGGGGCATCAAAAAAAAACATAGAGGTAGGATATAGAAGGAATGATCTCGAAAAACTATCGCTCACCACAGGGGTGCTGGCAAATAATCTTGCCAATGCAGAGGAAGGGTTAGGGAAAGTGCCAGACAGAACGGCGGGTGGTCAGGTGTTTTATAGAAACCTGATTGTTAAAAAAGAAGAAAATAATGTCCAGAATCTGTCTGATTTTCCGATTGGGATTAGCAATGGCCAAATCATTCCGCTACATCAGGTGGCCAGTGTGCGCATAAATCAATCGGATGATGAAAATATTTTTAGGATAGACGGTAAACAGGTTAGGATCGTAGAAATTGTTGCAGACCAAAAATACCACGTTCTTTTTACCTGGATGAGGATAAAACAGCTCGTTTCGGTTCTTCAAAATAAGATGCCAAAAGGTATATCTCTTTTACTGCAATATGATGAGGTTGCCAAAAAAAATACCGGATTGTGGCGCGCAATTATCCAGGTATTAATGGCTATTGCAATTGTACTGTTAACTGTTTTTGTGGTATTTAAACGCTTTAATCCCATACTGCTAACTTTTTTATTTATTACAGGGGCACTTTCTATTTCTTTTTTGGTATACCGGTTATTGGGGCTCAAACTTGATGAATATGCATATACGGGTATTGTTATCTCTGTTGGGATGATGATGACCAACTGTATGGCAGTGCTTATCTCGAACCTACGTGGCAAAATAAAAAATACATCATCAGGCACATTGGCAATTAATTTTGCCACAATTGCAGCCCTGTCGATAATTATTTTGCCCAACAGTGGTTTCGGTAACACCTACCATGGCTTTGCAATTGTGATTATGACAAGCTGTGTGATATCTACAATATTGGCAGTAATATTAATGCCTGCACTAATCGCTTATATTAAAGTTGAACATTCCTACTCATTGAAACGTAAAAAAGCCATAAGTCATTTAGGCTTTATAAATCTGTACCGGCACTTTGTTTTACATCTGCTCCGCTTTAGAATATTAATCCTTTTTGCTACTGTATTATTATTTGGACTGCCGTTTTTCTTACTGCCGGAAAAGATAAACAGCGACGAAGGTTTTGCGAAATTTTACAACAGGCTAACGGCAGTACCGCAATATAGAGAACACATAAAGCCCTTTATTGATATTGCGCTGGGGGGCACCCTGAGACTTTTTTGGCTACAGAGCAATAAGGATATACAAAGTGATGAAGAAACAAGCGAAACCAGAATCGGGATTAATATCGAGATAGCTAAAGGATATGCTTTTTCGGAGATAAAAGAAGTGGTAACTGATTGGGAAGATTATCTGTCGGCTTTTAAAGAGATACGGACTTTTCAATCAAGGATTGTTGACGCTGAGCATGCACAAATGGTAATCTATTTTGATAAATCTTCAGACAGTACAGGCTTTCCGATGATGTTTAAAAAGAAGCTGGAGCTTAAGGCGGATGAAAATGGCCTGGCCGAATTTGCCATCTATGGCGTAGGAGAAGGCTTTAGCACTGAAGTGAAAACAGAAAAAACGAACTATGCCATTAATTTAAGCGGGTATAATTATGAAAAAATGATGCTGTTTGCAGCACGGGTAGAGGATGAGCTTAAGGAAAATGAAAGGGTAAACCGGATTTTCTTTGATCAGGATATGCTATCCGAACGCAACGATTCGAGGCTGGATTATGTAATGAGCCCCATTAAACCAAAAAACGAAATTATAGGTTTGAGCGCTGCCAGGTTATCCAGAATGTTATATGATAACTATGGTGATGCTGAAACTACCATACCATATCAGTCGCAACTTATACAGTTGAGAGATGTGGAAGAAAAACCACATTTATGGGATCTCCAGCATCAGAACTTAAAAAGTGGCAGCTTCGGTTTAAGAATAGGGCAGGTTACGGTACTTCAGCGGTCAAAATCATTGTCTGAAATCAATAGGCTCAACCAACAGTACAGGGTGGTTGTTAATTATAATTTCATTGGCGACGCCTATCTCGGAAAAAAGGTTTCTGATCAGATTATCGAAAAAATAAGCAGGCAGCTTCCATTGGGCTATAGCATTAACGATGGACAGACAGATGATTTAAAGCAGATAACCAGAAACAGGCTATTATCCTTTATTTACATCGTTATCATTATATTTTTTGCCTGCGCAATTATTTTTAACAGTTTACGGAATGCGTTATCGGTTATTGTTTTTATCCCGCTCTCATTAATAGGTTTTTTTACATCTGCCTATGTATTTAACTGCTCCTTGCACGATGGGGGAATTTTACCACTTATTCTGTTAAGCAGCATGGTAGTGAGGGCAGCTGTACTTTTGGTCAATCATTTCAGTATCCGTAAAAGCAGTGTTTTTAGACCGGTTAATCATTATGTAAAAGTAGTATACCGAAATTTACTGCTTATCTCGCTGAGCATTGTATCATTGATATTCTCCTTGTTACCAACCGTTTTTATGCAGGCCAAAGACATTAGGAACGGGGTCAACTGGAGCATAATAAGCGGTCTGGTTATTTCCGTACCAGCTATTCTGGTTTTATTGCCCCTAACCCTGTTAAAACCTGCTAAAAGGTCAACTGTCCAGTTTATAACCAAATCCGGCAGCCATGATTAATTTCATTATTAAGAAGCCTGTAAGCGTGATAATGATTTTTACCGCGCTGGTTATTTTGGGGCTTATTGCGGTGAATAAAATTGCCAAAACCCCTCTTCCCAATATACAGATACCAGAAATAACTGTTCAGATAAACAGCCAAACGGTTTCAGCAAAATCACTGCAGAACAATGTGATCGGTTTATTATCTAACCGCTTCTCTCAGCTTTATGGACTCAAAAATCTAAATAGCGAAAGCCGCGATGGCTATGCTGTTCTGAAATTGCAGTTTGATTTTAAAACAGATCTGGATCTAACTTTTATTGAAGTTAATGAAAAGATAGACCAGGTAATGGATCAGCTGCCAAAAGGTGTACAAAGGCCTAAAGCTATTAAAACTGATGCGGCAAACATCCCCGTTTTTCATTTGGAAATTGCATTAAAGGATAAAAGTAACAAGGTAGAAGGACGGGATTTTGAAAGCCTCTCTACTTTCGCAGATCAGGTAATTAAAAGAAGGTTTGAGCAGTTGCCCGAGGTGGCATTTGTAGATGTAACCGGTTTATCGGGCAGAGAGTTGTTTGTAGAACCGGATTACCCGTTGATGAAAATTACAGGGCTGAACAACGGAGACCTGATCTCTGCCATACAGCAGCAGAATATGGATTTTGGTGGAATTGATGTGCTGCAGGATATGCAAACCCTCCATATCCAGGTAGAAGGGCAGCGGCCACTTACCCTAGATGATGTTTCTTCTATTGTTGTGGTAAAGAACGGCAGGCAGTTTAAACTCTCCGATCTGGCAAAAATAGGCTTGAGGAGTAAAGAAAGCAAAGGCTTATTCCTTTCGGATGGCAGACGTGCAATTGATCTTGCCATAATCAAACAGCCAACAGCCAATCTCGACGACCTGAAGGAAAATATCGACCAATTGTTAAGGTCGGTGCGCTCAGATTATCCGGATATTACTTTTCGCCAGAGCCAGGATCAGACCGCACTGCTTAAATACGCTCTTTCTACCCTTAAGCAAGATCTGATGATCGGTAGTATACTTGCCCTAACCATGATATTCTGCTTTCTCAGAAATTGGCGTTCGGCAGTTTTGGTAATCATTACAATACCTACATCACTCCTGATTACCATTTTACTGTTCAGTGTTTTTGGCCTTACCATTAATATTGTTTCGCTATCCGGCCTGGTTTTGGGTGTAGGGCTAATGATCGATAATTCAATAATCGTGATCGAGAACATTAGTCAGCAATACCTGGAGACCCCGGATTTTGAAGAAGCATGCGCACAGGGAACAGCCGGAATTTTCCGGCCACTGATTTCCTCGGTGTTAACCACTTGCTCGGTTTTTGTTCCACTCGTTTTTTTAAGTGGGATTGCAGGGGCATTGTTTTTTGATCAGGCAATGGCCATTACACTGGGGCTTTTTACCTCTTTGCTGGTTTCGGTAACACTTTTGCCTACATTATACCTGCTGGTTAACAAAAAGAAATCTACCCCATGGGCAGTTAGATCTGATACAATAACCAAACTTCTTTCTGTTTTAAGCTTCGATTTTTTCGAACGCCTTTACAACAAAGGATTTCATTGGGTATTTGCCAATAAAGTTTTTTCTGTAGTCATTGTATGTCTGTTGATTGCAGCCAATGCGCTTTTCTTCAGTTTGTTAAAAAAGGAACATCTCCCATCCTTTAACCGCTTAGAGCTCTCGGCCCATATCGATTGGAATGACAACACCGGCATCGCAGAAAATTCTTCGAGGGTAAAAGATCTAATTGGTCATATCGCACAGCTGATTGATCAGTACAGTGCCAGTATAGGTGAAGAGCAGTATGTTATGAATCATTTTGCTAAACCTGGCAGTACAGAGGCCGAATTATACATGAAATTCGCTAGCCAGCGTATGGCTGATACTGCTAAAGCGATGATTTATAGTTACCTGAATAAAAAATTTCCGTCATCTACGTTAACCATCAGCTATCCTAAAAATATTGTTGAGCAAGTTTTTGGTAGGGATCAAAAGTCGTTGGTGCTTAAAATAAGGTCTCGCGAAGAAAGTATCCAGCTTAACGATAAATTGAAGGATCTGGGCCAAAAACTATCGGTGATATTTAAAAAAGCCCAGATAACTACACCGAAAAAAAATAAAAATTATGTGCTTTATGCCGACCCGTCTGTATTGCTAAGGTACGCTTTGAGCCTGGAGGATATCCAGAACTACCTGCTCGAATACTTCAAAGGGCAGGATATTGGCTACCTATCAGAGGGGAATGCCCAAACAACAATCAGTTTAAAACATAAGCCCGAATTTTTTAATAATGTGGTCTCGCATATGGTACTCACCAACAGAAATGGGGTTGCAGTGCCAATCGGTAAACTGCTGCGGCTTACCACAATCGAAGCATACAAAAGCATATCATCAGATATGGGCGGCACCTTTATACCCATTGGGATAGAGAGCAGCGAAGAAGCTGGCATACTCGGTTATCTTAAAAACCATCTCAATGGAACAGATTACAGTATAGAGGGCAGTTATTTCGAAAACCGGGAGCTCATTGCCGAAATGAGCTGGGTTATAGCCGTGTCGGTATTGCTTTTATACTTTATTCTGGCTTCCCAGTTTCAATCGCTTATTCAGCCTGTTATTGTGCTGTTAGAACTTCCTATAAGTATGAGCGGTGCATTAATTATGCTGTTCTGCTTCCGCTCGTCGGTTAACCTGATCTCTCTGATTGGCCTGGTTGTAATGTGCGGAATTATTATAAACGATTCTATCATAAAACTTGATACCATTAACCAGTTAAGGAAAACGGGTAAATACGATTTAATGGAATGTATCCACCTGGCGGGTACAAAAAGGCTTAAATCTATTGTTATGACCTCCTTAACAACAATATTATCTGTAGTGCCATTTATGTTCGGCAGTGATATCGGTTCGATGTTACAACGGCCACTTTCACTTGCATTAATAGGAGGGATGATTATCGGAACCCCGGTTAGCCTTTATTTTATACCATTGGTTTACTGGTTTTATTATAAGAATGAGCCTTTTAAAGCATTATCCCAAAGTAAAAACATTAACATTTAAAAACAGTTGATATGACAGAACTTACTACAACATCAAAGAAAACCTTTCACAACCTGTCAACCGATTTTCTTAATCCCTGGAAAGATCAGATCCAATCGCTGGTACTGTTTATTGTACCCTTTATCGTACTGCAGCAAAGCTTGCACAATAGTTTTCAGGTATACTGGGACGATCATTGGGTACTTTTTAATACGTATACATCAGATGGATTAACCATAGCAAACTTAAAGGCTATATTTTCGCAGTTTTACAATGGACAGTACTCTCCTTTAAACCAGCTTTATTATACCATTATTTATTCCCTTTTTGGTTATAAGCCTTTTTATTTTCACTTTTCTGCCCTACTTATCCATCTGGTTAATGTTCAGTTGGTTTACAGGCTGGTTAAAAGCCTGCTCGGTTTTGTAAGGCATTTAACTACCGCGCAAATTAGCCAACAGGCATTTTTTGTGTCGCTTATATTTGGTATCCACCCTTTTCTTATCGAACCTGTTGCCTGGATATCGGCTTCAAAGATTCTTATTTATGCTTCTTTCTATATAGGGGCGTGCCTATGCTATTTAAATTATATCCGGTCAAAAAAAATCAGCCATCTTTTTGGGAGTGCACTATTTTTCCTACTTTCTTTTGGTGCAAAAGAACAGGCAGTTGCATTTTCCCTAACTTTATTCACTTTTGATTATCTGGCCGGACGGAATTTTAAGGATAAGCAGCTGTGGATTGAAAAAATTCCATTTCTTCTGCTTTCGCTCGTACTTGGACTGGTAACCATCATGTCTCAGGCCGATAACGGGGAAGGATTGATTTCGATGCAGAAAAAATATCCATTTTATCAAACGCTCATTTTTGCCTGCTATTGCTTATTTGAGTATTTTGTTAAATGCTTGATTCCTATTAGGTTATTGTATGTGTATCCTTTTCCGAACGAAATTGGAAAACCACTACCCAATTTCTTTTATTTCTATCCCACGGTTTTACTGCTGTTAACCGCTATCGGTGCAAAATTGATAAAAGACCGCTTTTATATTTTCTGCCTGCTCTTCTTTATTGTAAATATCTTATTAACCATCCATATTATCCCCATTTCAAGGTTTTCAATTATATCCGACCGCTACGTTTACATCTCCTCGATAGGGGCGTTTATGATTATTGTTGGACTCTTATTTTCAATAAATACCATTGGGAAAAAGTTTCAGATGATGTTGCTGATCGGCTATGTAGTGCTGTTAAGTGCCTATTCTACCCAAAGGATCAAAGTTTGGTACAATAGCGATTCGTTAAAAAAGGAACTCAAACAGCTGATCAGGAACAGACCGATGGATAACCAGAAAAAAACAAACAATTAATATGATTTATAACCTACTTAAAATGCAGCACTGGTGACTTAGTACCGGCAAACTAAAAATTATTTAATCAATAAATTTAAAAAACTAAAAAAAACAGAAAATGAAAAAGAAATTTTTAAAACTCGCAGGAATCGGAATTCTTACTTTGGCACTAGCTGCAAACGTTCAATACGCATTTAACGGATATGGTTTGGGAGCAAATAACTTTGGCTTTGCAGCAGCAGCGAGAGATTTTACCAATACCGGTAGCGGCGGCAGCGATGATAGCAACAGCAACAGTTCAAACAGCAGTGCCGGTGTATTAACCGATGAGAAAGTTGTTGATTGTGTACTTCCTGTTGGCGGGGGGTCTTCTTCGAGCACTGGAGGTAGTGTAACAATAGTTGATGGTATTCCTGTTGGTTCAGTTTCTAACAGTACTTCTACAACTAACCCTAACGGTTACATTAAAGGTAAAAAAACAGCATGCGAATGGGCCTGGGCTGTTTGTACCTCTGTAGAATGTATTCCAAACAAGTAACATTAACAACGGAGAGCTTTTGCTCTCCGCTGTTTTACCAATAAAAATATAATATGAACAACAGATTTTTACTGACGATTTTAGGCTTTGCAGCCTTATTGGGTACATCCTGCTCCGATATGTCGAAAATAAACAAGAGAAGTAACCTCAATAATGCACTTGTAAAAAACCAGCTTGTTGATGATAAGGCCGCTTCGCCGGAGATTATCCATGTCGATTTGGAAAAGAAAAGTGCAAGGGCCTCCGAACTTCTGGATATCTCGGCGGTAACCTACCTCGATAATTCACAGCTTTTGGGTAAGGCCGATAAGGTAATATACAGTACCGATCGCTTATACGTGCTGGATAAAAAGTTATCCGAAAGTGTTTTTTGCTACGATCTTAAGGGAAAACTTGTATTCAAATTATCGGATAAGGGAAAAGCCCCACGCGAATTTCAGGGCTTATACGATATTACGGTAGATAATCAGAACGGAAATCTTCTGGTATATGATGGCAGAAAGATATTGTATTACAATAAAGACGGCGCTTTTATCAAAGAGAAACGTTATGATGTATTTGGGAAAAATATTGCCTGCCTGCATAACGGAGACCTTATTTTTTCGACCGGAAATACCGCATGGAACAACGATTTAATGTATAATCTCATCACGGTTGATACCACCCTAAAAATTACAAGTAAAAACTTTAAACTCGAAGAAAAAGACCTTAAGAATAGCTGGTCTCCATGGTTTTACATGCAACAGCGCAACGAAGAGGTTTATTACACCGATTATTTTAACGATACAACCTTTAAAATCAGCAATAAAAAAATATCACCACAGTTTGTGATGGATTATGGTAAATATAAGGTGCCAAACGGATTAAAACAACAGATTGCAACCGGGCAGATGGAGCGTGATGAGCATTACATTTATGGCAGGGTAGTAAGCTGGCAAAATGCCACAACTTTCTTCAATTTCGGCTCCGGCTTGAACGGTTTTGTGTCTTCTTACTACGATAAGCGTAAGAAAAAGGTAAGGTCTTATTTTACCATCGTTGATGATTTATTCTTTAATGCTTTAAATCCGGTTCCGGTTGGTGTTAACGGCGATCAGATGGTGTACAGTATTGATCCGGCCATGTTGCATGATCTTTATGATGTTCTGAGGAGAAATGATCCGGCTAAACTTGCCGATTTATCAAAAAGGCCAAAAAATCAGGTAATGATGGATATCATCAAAAATACAAAAGTAGATTCGAACCCCATTTTAATATCTGCAAATATTAAAGAAAGCTTTTATGAATAAGTTATTACTTGGGTTAATATTGCTTATTTCTGCCTGTGCCCAAAAACAGGAGAAAAGGGTAGCTGATCCATTAAAAGATGCCAGCGAGAAAGATCGCGCAGCAATTGAAACTGTGATCAGGTACAAAGAAGGGCTGAGAAACAAATATGAGGGCCAGGAAATAAAGAAGGGGGTAAAGATTTTCGATGTAGAGAAAAAAGAGCCGGCAAAACTCGACGAAATAGCTAAAGATAGCCCCATTCTTGTTCTGCGGTTTTCAGAAATGGAATGCTCTATCTGTACCGATACGGTACTCAGGATGATCCGTAGCTCGGGTATAAATAAAAAAAAAGTTATGCTTTTGTGCGATATACCATCAAATGTCAAAAACATCCGGATTTTCAGGGAAAAATTTGGGTTTGAAGGGAAAATATACCGGCTTGATAGTGATTTGTTAGCCGGAAATGAGCTTAAGAAACTCGGTTTTCCGTTCATGTTTATTGCAGATGGCCAATCAAAATTAAACCAGGTGTTTTTCCCGGAGCGATATGCAGAAACCAAAACAAGGGCTTACCTCAAATCTATTAAGGAAAAATTAAACTGAACATAATGGAAAATATGATTAACCAAAGACTTAAATGGTTTGTTTACTTTGTATCGGCGGTTTGTTTTATAATCGCCGCATTTAAAAGCACCGGCTACTATCATTTTGATGAACACTATCAGATTATAGAGTTTGCACTTTTAAAGTTGGGAAAAACCAGGCCCGAAGATCTTGCGTGGGAGTACGCTGCCAAAATCAGATCCACGTTTCAACCTACTTTGGTTTACTTATTATTTGGAGGGTTAAAATATGCAGGTGTTAGTTCGCCCTATACATTGGCCCTTATCCTTAGGCTGATTACCGGCGCCTGCTATTTTACGTCGGTTTATTTCTTTATTGGTGCAAGTAGTCATTATTTTAAAGCAAATATGCACCTGTTTTATATCGGTATATCCTACATGTTCTGGTTTATACCTTTTATTAATGTGCATTTTTCTTCAGAGATTTTTGCAGGGATTTTCTTTTTGGCAGCATTATCGGTTTCTATTAACCCAAAACTTAAAACCAATACCGATTATCTGCTTATCGGTTTTTTTTTGGCAATATCGTTTCTGTGCCGTTTCCAAACCGCCCTGCTTTCGGTAGGCCTTATAGGTTATCTTATTTTTATAGAAAAAACACACAGAAAATGTTTGATAATGCTTATTGGAACTGGCCTCGCTGTTTTATTGATCGGGTTTATGATCGATTGCTGGTTTTATGGCGAAGTGGTTTTCACGCCTTATCAATACTATTATTACAACATTGTAAAAAAAGTTGCTGCGGCTTTCGGAATTGCTCCATGGTATTATTATTTTACTTATGTATTCAGGAGTGCGTCCTATCCCTTAGGTTTCGTTATTTTAGCTGCACTTATTTATACTATCTGTTCTGCTAAATACCATATTTTTTCGTTTGTTTTAATTCCCTTTTTGCTTGTACATTGTATAATAGAGCATAAGGAGGGAAGATTTCTCTTTCCCATAATAAGTTTGGTGCCTTTTATGGTTACGGCCCTGATACAATCTGTAACAGAAAGTCTTCCACGTTTAAAGCTGGCCCGAATGGTTTTCTATCTTTTTGGTTTCCTTTTGGTTGGAATAAACATATTAATGCTGCTCCTGTGCACATTTAAACCTGCAGGCCCCGGCAGGCAGGAATTAACCGCCTTTATAGAAAAATATTATCAGAATAAGCCATTAACCATTTATTTTAATTATCGCAATAACCCATACGATCCCCTGGACGTTCCCGAAAAGTTTTACGGACGTGGCAATGTAAAATTTCAGGTGCTCACAGATATATGCCAGATGGAGGATTTAAATTTTGAGAACAGGGGAAGAACCGTTCTGTTCTGCACAAATACCTACAACCTAGACTTAAGTATCTGCAAGGATCTGTTAAAACTGAAAAAATTTAAACAGGTAGCCTCTGGTGTTCCTCCATGGATTGAAAAATGGAAAATCTATTATCCTGGTCCAGATGCAGACTGCACTTTAGTGCTTTACGAAAATAAGTTTTATCCCTAATCTAATTAGAAATGAAATCAAAATCTAAGAACCACTTTTTTATCATCAAAATGATCCGCTTTGGCACAGTAGGCTTTTCAGGTCTTCTACTCGATTTTTCGGTTACCTATGTTCTTAAGGATACATTTTTTGTCAATCCCTATCTATCCAGCGCAATTGGCTTTATTGTAGCTGCAACCAGCAATTATTTTCTTAACCGGATATGGACTTTTGAAAGTGCAAACAAAAATATCATTCCACAATTTATCAGTTTTTTCTCGATTGCAGTTTTAGGATTGGTTTTGAATAGTTTTTGCATTATGTTGTTTACGCACCTGGATATCCAGTTTTACTATAGCAAAGCTTTGGCGGTTTTCGTAGTCTTTTTTTGGAATTTCGCGGCAAATTTCTTTTTAACCTTTAAAGAAAGAAAAAAACTTGCACATCTAAAATTGGCTAAACCTAATGTTCATAAATCAATTTAAACCCCTTGTTGTTTCCCGAGGGATCCAATTCGATCTTCATCTGCCTGGAAGGGAATGCTTGCCAGGGTGCGATCAGGTGGTAGAATAAAATTGGCTGTTCGATAAAGTAACGGTCTTTGGGATAGTTAATCCTGCCAATCCTGTTTTTTATCAGAAAATCTATAATTGGTGCTTTAGAATAAAAATGTACAGATTGTTCTTTCTGTCCCTGTCCAACAGGGATTTCTACGGTGGCTAGATGGGGCCTGTTTAAATCAAAGCTTTTAAATATTGCTATATTTAACAGCATTCCGGAAACAAACAGTACCGGCCAAAATAAAATCTGCCTGCCAGGGTGCTTAGAAAGGTGGCAGGCCATATATATAGCGATTAAAATATAAATGGCTAGGTAATAACGGTAAGAGGTGCTTTGGGTATATAGGGGCAGCAGGGCTGCATAAACAACTATTGTATAGGCCAACGCAGGGTAACGGCCTGATTTAAAGATATCTAGATATAAAAAATAAATGATGCCCGCTGCCATAAAGCAACCGCAGAAGGATAGTCCGATCCTTAAGAAATAACTGGTATCTATGGCATAAAGGTAAGCGATAACCCTGTAACCGGTTAAAACATCAAAAAAAGAATGTCCGTGGAATATAACAAAGCTGGCTCCGGCGGTAATAAGAAAGAAATGTTTTAAGTAGCGGAAATCAGGGAAAGGGAAATTTATTTCTTTAATGCTGAATTTCAGTATAAACGCTGTTTGCAGGTAAATGATAATGGGGAAAAAAAAAGCCCCGATTATACCGGATATACGGTTTTCTGAAAAGTAGTACATGCCGATAAAAAGAAACGACTGGTTTAAAATACTGCTTAGAAAAAGAAAAAGTTCTTTTTTGTAGGTTATTTTTTTATTCACTACCGATACAAAAATTAGGGCTATTGTACCCGCAAGAGAAATACATGAAAAAAGGATATGGTTATATGATCCCAATAAACTAAAGATTAGAAATAGCCAGATCGCAAGCCTGTTCTTTTTCTCTGGATGCCTGGCAATACTGAAAACAGATGCCGCCATAATCGAAATAAAAAATAGGGTAAATGTATTTACTTCCCAGGCAATACGTGGTGCACTGATCAATAAGGCAGATTGTAACATGATGAGCAGAAAACTGATTGCACTACTCCCCGAAATTTTCCAAAATGTGGCTAATAAAATAACCAGGCCGGCCAGATTGAAGAAAATTCCACATATCCTCAGCGAAACAACATTAATCCCGAAGAGTTTGAAACTGATAAGAGTGCTCAATGGCTGAAGTATTCCCGTGTAATTATTCATGCCGTGAACTTTATCTATACCAACATAAAGATAATAATACGCCTTGAGGCCACTCCACGCTTCATCACCATGTAAACCCGGAAAATCAGACAGCTTATAAGTCCAGCAGAATACCAGTAATATCAACAAACCACACATGCACAGCCCATAAATAAGCAGGTTTTTGCCGGTTTGGTATTTTTCGTTGAAAAGGGAATTAATTGTTTCTGTTATGTCTGATCTATTCATTGGAGCGTTATTTTTTTGTTCTAAAATATGAAAAAATCAATGATTTTTCTCTGGTAAATCGTTTTTCTTTTATATATTTAGCTATTTATACATCAATTTATGAGACTCCATCTGATCAGGTTTTTTTTAAGCTTTATACTTACCGCAACTTTAATAAATCAGGGAAAATCCGCTGCACAGGCTGATGAGCCAAAAGGTTTTGTGATAAAAGGAAATGTTAAAAATGCCGACGGAGATTTTTGGGAATTTTTAATTACTGATTTTATAAAAGCAAAACATCTGGTAGGTGTGCCCATTGATAAGAATGGCAATTTTATTAAGGAAATAGCCATTTCTGCTCCGCAGGATCTATATCTTTCGCTAAACCATCAGGGGATACCGGTTTTCGCTGTTCCCGGCGATACATTAATCATCAACTGGGATGCGGCGAAGTTTAATGAAACCTTTCGGATAACTGCAATTTCATCAGTACCCTCTCGTCAGGATGAAATAGATCTTGTTTTAAAACTGTACCAATCATATTGGTCCAAAACTCTGGATATGTTTAAAATTGTACAGAACAGGGAAATAGCAGGTGATGAAAAAATGCAGCAGGTGCAGGCCTTATTCAATAAATACTGTTCAGTGATTAACCAGAACCCCAAAAGTAAATACGTAGCCAAGGTGCTTGCAGATCAATACTATTTCTTTTTGCTGAGGTTTGTTGAAAAGATCAATGCACAGGAAAGGAATAAAAATGCAAACCAGTTTAAGCAGTATAGGCTAAATCTTGATAGCCTGAACGATGCCGCATTAAAATATGGCTGTAGGGAAGATCTGCTCAATGAAAATGTTTTTGCTTTTTCGCCAAACTACAGGAGCTATATCGAAAATCAAGTTCGGTCCAATAACCCCTTCAGTGAGGTTAGTCTTGCTAACCAAGGGCCGGCAAATAAAGAGTATAACTTTACCCTGGGCAATGGCTATGCCGGGCTCTCGGGTTTGTATCTTTCAAACATTATCATGGATTGGTACCTCACCAATTCGATCATTACAGGCTATTCTGATTATGGTTACGAAAATTCTGAGAAAGCATATCAAAAATTTAAAGATGATATTCTTTCCAGATCATATCGCGATACCCTTGAACGTTTCCATGATAAAATACAGCGTTTACGTTCGGGAACGCAGGCTCCGGTTTTTACACTTAAGAATACTGATGGAAAAAACGTATCGTTAAGTGATTTTAAAGGTAAGGTTGTTTATATTGGTTTTTGGGGTATCTACTGTAATCCCTGCATCAACGAAATCAATCAATATGCAGAAAAGATACATCAAAAATATAATGACGTTGTTTTTATAAATATCTGCGTGGATGCAGATGAACAGTCTTGGCAAAAAAAACTCAAAAGTTTAAAATTAAATGGCATAAATCTTTTAGCGAAAGGGTGGACAAAAAATCCTGTTTGTCAGGCTTATAACGTGTCTAGTATTCCTCATCATGTATTGATTGACAAAAATGGAAAACTTATTGACAATGTTGCGCCTGATCTTGGCAGTCTAATGGATGATAATAATGTACTTGATCAATTGCTAAAGATGTAATATATATCATGCCAAAGGAGAGTTTTAGTACAAAAAAACAAAGCCATTTTAAGAGGACTTATTTAATATCGTTGCTCGTATTTTAATTGCTGTAGAGGGCACAAAAACTTATGACTTAGATCTCGACCGAATTTCAAAAGAGGCTGGGTGAACTTCCAACAATACTTAAGCCCTCATTTGTTACTGGAATAAATGAGCTGATAACGATCTTCAAAGGGATATTTGAAATTGTTTCTGATTAAATACCCATTAATATTGATGGCGAGATCTTTTTTAGTTGGAGGCCGGAATAGGGAATTAATTAAGGGTCTAGTGGATCGAAGAATAATTAATGAAATCAACATACCAGGTCTTAATATAAAGCTGGTTACGCTTTTTACCCAAAATGAATGGTGATGGTGTCTCCGGCACGATAAACTCTCCATTTCTAATCACTCACAATCAGGAGCATACTAATCGATTTCATTTCGAACTGCCAAATTTGAGAGACTTTCTGTGTATTCCGGTCCATGCAAGTGGCTGGGTAAGGGAAAATAGGTTAATCTTCGAAAATACAGCCTAGTTGGTCAAGATAGACAAGGTTTAAAATTATGGTGAAATCAAGCAGGATCTTGAGCAAACTGGTGGATATGCTTTGTCCATTACTGGTGTATTACAACTCAAAAACTCTAAAATTGGAGTTGAGGATATGCAAAAAATGATATAGGCTATCGGTTTGTTTTCACCTTCTTAAATGGAAGATGAACTTTTCCCCGTTTAATACAAGGCTGGGCTAGTCCACTGCTTCCTGGACCGATTTCTCTTCAAGACATGTTGACCGGTATAAGTCTGTAGGCTAGTGGTTACCACAAGCTGGGCATAATGGGATTAATGCGATGTGGCACGCGTTTATAAGCCTAATGAAGGATTCGGACAGTCAGGAATGCGTTGATTGCCTGTTGCACTGGTATGTTGAAGCGAACAACAATAGGATTTAGCAAGGAGCTATTGTATTGCCGCAAAATGCTTTTGAGTTACTGTTCAACTGGCAGATGATCGAGCAGCGCAACCTGTACACAGCGGCTCAAGGAAAGGCAACCAATACTGCAGAGGAAATCAGAATTCTGATACAGGACGGAAATATTCCGCTAGATATTCCTGATAAATAAAATAGTTGAAAACAATTGCGCACTGAGGAGATCAAATTTCGGGATTTTCCTGAACTGTTTACTTTTATCCGTAACTCGATTACAAACGCGAACCATACTAAGCGAATTAAATTTGCAAAGCACCTTCTTTGGCTATACATCATATCAAAGATGTTGGTATATGTTATCTTGAACTATTACTTTTAAAACTCTTTAATACTGTGGTAAATACGTCAGCCGGATCTCATCAAATATGTTTGTAGGTGGAAATGAAGAAATAGTTCCCTGGCATAAAGTCGAAGATTAGGTTGTGAGATAAGATTTTGGGATTGGCTGGTACAATTGCCTTCCGGAGCGCGTTGTTACTACTAGAACTACTTTTCGAACAACCCTACTGTAAAAGAGAAGTTCTAGTAGATAGACTCAAGATATTAAGAGTAACGCTTCAAAATATTTAAGTGGGTTAGAAAATTGGAATTCTAAAATCAAAAAATCTGAAAGGAATACTATACATGAATATTGAACTATTTGAACTTTTGAAAAGGTAACAATATATTATTGATTGCTTTCCTCTAAAATTTTTGAAAAACCGCCTATTTCCATCAATTCGTCTACAAAATGGTTCGAATTACGCACCGTTACTGACCCCGAGTTTTAAAAGCAGTTCTGAAAAGAGCTGCTTTTTTTGTTTAAGGGGATTTTTTGTGGAGTAGGATAAAAAAACAGATAGCTTTGTTTTTTACTATTTTCATTTCACATGCCTTCTACCTAACCTCTTTGCTCAAGTTATTTTTAAGTTTGAGTCCAGTCATTGATTTGGAATTTTTTGATGAACTCAATCAATAACTTTTTAGGAGAAGCTGATTAGGTGAAACACCATATTTCTTTTTGAAAATAAATGAAAAATGAGAAAGGTCTTCAAAACCGACCTCCAGATAAATTTCCGTCGGCTTTTTCTTTTTTTCGACCAGATGGTAATAAGCCAGCTCCAATCTTTTGTCGGTTAACCATTTTTGGGGAGTAGTGTGGAACAGCTTCTTGAAGTCCCTGTTAAAGGTTGATAGGCTACGGCCTGTTAGATAGCCCAATTTTTCCAGAGACATGTTGAACATAAAGTTGCGCTGCATAAAATCAATCAGATCGATCTTGCCGGGTACATCAAAATTGGCCAGGACGCTATCTACGCTAGGTTCAATCAGCCTTAGGATATTGATGGCCTCTTCGATTTTAAGGTTGGCCAGACTTTCTGGGAATTCACTTTTCACATCAAAATAGGGTATTAGTGATGCCAGGCAACTTTCCAACAGCGGGTGGTTACTGAACCGATATATTTTCTGCAGGGGAGGTGTTTTCTTTTTAGGCTCGGTTTTTTCATAGAACTTCTTCAATCTTTCTGTAGACAGATGCATGACCACGGTCTTATGTGGCAATCCGTTTTTCGGATAGTTGATGATCGTGGCAAGTTCGTTCCTTGGGATCAGAAAAATATCGCCTGTTTTGAAACTGAAGGTAGATTCTGCCTGTATAATTTTTGTTTCCCCGGAAATAAACCATACCAGCATGTGATCATCAAACATCAGGTCGGATTTGAACAATTTGTCTTCGTAGCTGGAGAGCTTGATGTCATTTGTCAGATATTTAGAGATATGTTCCATTGTGATAAAGTTATTGGTTTTTGATTAGATTCCATTAGATACACTGGCCGCCGTCGATCAGGTACTCCGAACCTGTGATGAAAAGTGGTCTAACCACTGGCTAGGAAGGCAATCAGTTTGGCCATTTCTTCCGCTTTACCGAACCCAGACAATGGAATGGTACCGATCATTTACTCTTCAAGGGATTGTTTCAACCCGATCTTATCCATGATCTTCCACAGGGCCAGGGCCAATGGCATTGACCCTGATCTTGCGTCCGTAAAGTTTCTGTGCCGCGATTTTCATGACCGCATTCAAGGGCGCTCTACTTGCCGGTGATGATCAACTGTGCGCCGTTTGCTTTTAGCTGTTTGGTAGTGGCACAGCCTATACCACTATTGCCGCCAGTAATCTGGTTGGTTTATCCTTTTAAGTTTTTCACGGCTTAGTTCACGTTAAATTTTATACCGGTCATTTCCTCGGTCAAATTCCACAGTTTTTTAGCACTGTTTTCGTCCAGCGAATATTCCATTACGCCACTTTGATGCGGTTTAGCGACTATCTGTATGGCGGGATCTTCCGATATCAGTTCGGCGATATCGGTATCTTCGCAGTACACGCCGCCGATGTTATTGAGCCGCGGACTGGTAGCAGCCCAAACGGATGTTGCCGCACCCTGTGGAATGTTTTTCAGGCTGGCCAAGATGTCCGGACGTATGTTCCCGGTTTCATCAAAAAAGCCCATCTGTTTGAACAGTTCCATATCAGCATCCCTGGCCAGTTCTGTTCCGGCGATTGATCCGGGGTGCAGAGAGTATGCCCTTACCTGATGCGCTTTTGCGCGGTTATCAAGTTCTAATGCAAATAGATTGCTCGCTGTTTTTGATTGTCCGTATCCAATAAGTGTTTGGTATTCCCTGTGCTCGAAGTTGGGGTCGTCGAAATTGAAAGGAGCAATGTGATGTCCCAATGAGGAGACATTGACAACGCGTGCGCCTTTGGCATTTTTTAGTGCTGGCCATAATCTTGCTACCAATTGGAACTGTCCAAAGTAATTGGTAGACAGTTGTGATTCGAAACTGCGGCTATCTCTTTGTAAAGGCACCCACATGATTCCAGCATTGTTGATGAGCAAGTGCAATGGCCTGCCGGATTCCAGGAATTTTTCAGCGAATGCATCGATGGTTTCGGGTCTGGCAAGGTCCATTGTTTCGATTTCCACTTTTTGAATGCCTTTTAGGTTTTTCTTCGCTTTTTCGATGTCCCTTGCAGGTACAATTACAGTTGCGCCAGCTGCTGCCAGTACTTTTGTAGTTTCGAGACCAATGCCAGCGTTACCACCGGTTACAATAGCGATCTTTCCTGTGAGGTCTATGCCTTTGATGACTTCGGTTGCTGTTGAGGTAGCGCAAAAGCCTGAACCCAATGGGTGTTGTAACGCGCCTTGATAGTTGTTCTTTTCCATTTTGTTTTGATTAAATGTGATAAGACAAATGTAGGAGGTTGATTAACGGTGGATTTTGTTTGGCGTGTCAATTTGCTTTGTTTAGAAAGTCATATCTTTTGTTATCGGTGTTAGGTTAGCAAAATTTATGAACATAAACTGGCTTGTTTTTTCTAAAATTTTCAAAAAAAAGCAGCCTATTTCCATCAGTTTGTTAATGAAATGTTTTGAAATACGTAGCGACATTGACCCGAAAGATGCTGCCTTTTTGATACAGACTGAGCGTCTATAATTCCTAATCAGGCGATTAATACCCCTTTTCCCTGAATTGGCTACGAAATGCCCCGATTTCACTACGTCAGAGAATCCATGGTTGCTGATCTTTGTACTATATCAAATTTTAAATCATTAAAAAATGAAACAGTCAAAAACACCAATTATCAGTTTTAGTCCGGTTGTATTACCAGTTGCGGGCCGTTACGTAGACCTTGAAATGAAAGTTTCTGCTCCCGCCAGCGGAAACAACCTGCCCGTGATTCTTATTTCCCATGGGCATGGACCTTCTAACTTTCTTTCATCGTACAAAGGGTATGGACCTATGGCAGATTTTTTTGCGGATAAAGGGTTTGTAGTTATCCAACCTACCCATCAAAATTCCAAAGCACTCGGGCTTTCCCCGTCCCTTCCCGAAGCACCCTTGTTTTGGAATTCGAGGCCAGCGGACATGAAGTTTATTCTTGATCACTTGGAGGAAATACTTTCTACAGTACCAGGGTTAACAGAAAGGGTTGATAAGGCAAGAGTTGCCGTAGTTGGCCATTCGATGGGCGGGCAAACAGTAGCGATGCTTTCTGGCATGGAAGTAACTGATCCTGCAACAGGTAAGATTGTTAATGCGGCAGAGCCAAGATTAAAAGCTCGCGTGCTTATTGGTGCGTCTGGCGGGCCAGAAGGATTTAACGGAGCCGCCAGGCAGCTTTATCCGGTATTGGCTGCCGGCAATTTCAGCACTATGACCTTGCCGGCACTTATTGTGAACGGGGACAAGGACGTAAACCCCATGTTCTCTGATGTGGACAACTGGCGTGCAGATGCATACTATCAAAGCTCTGGTCCAAAAGATCTGTTGACGGTATTTGGCGCAGAACACATCTTTGGTGGCATATCAGGATATGATGCCCGTGAAACAAGCGATGAAAATCCAGAGCGCGTTGCTTTTGTATGTGAAAGCATTCTTGCCTATATTCGTAGTGCATTCGATCCGAACAATACAAGTTGGGAAGATGCAAAGAAAGCTCTTAACGGCGCAGGTGCGCTGGGCAGCATTGAAAGTAAGTTATAAATCAGGCAGTATGAAGAATGAGCTATCTAACCACAGATTTGATTCTTTATCAAGATTGCATAAGGCGCTGGATATGCCGGCACCTATGCATCCGTTGGTAAGTTTAATAAATAATGCTGAGGGAACTATTCCACTGGAAAGGCTTCCCAGTCCGCATATTTTAAGTTTTTACAAAATCTCCTATAAGATGAACTTTCAGGGAAAGTTCAAATATGGGCAGCATTACTATGATTTTGGTGAGGGGGGAATGTTTTTTGTTTCACCTAACCAGATCACAGGACAACATGCACCTTTAAGCGATCAGTCTGGCTATACGTTACTTTTCCATCCAGATCTTTTACTTGGCTACGAGCTCGCCAGGAAGATCAAAGAATATGGATTTTTTTCCTATGCTATCCATGAAGCGCTGCACTTATCTGAAAAAGAAAAAATCACAATTATTTCTGTTTTTCAAAGTATCGAAGAAGAATTGAAAAGCAAGATCGATAACTTCAGTCAGGACGTTGTTATCTCCCAGATAGAACTACTGCTAAATTATTCAAATCGATTCTACAGCAGGCAATTCATCACCCGTAGAGCAGTAAGCAGCGATCTCCTTCAAAAGGTAGAAGATATTTTACAGGTTTACTTCCGGTCGGCAAATCCCCAAAAGCAGGGGCTTCCTACTGTACAATTTCTCTCCTCGCAATTAAACGTCAGCTCCAGTTATTTAAGTGATATGCTGCGGTTACATACGGGACAAAATGCACAACAGCACATCCACAACCATCTGATCGAAAAAGCGAAAGAACAGTTATCGACAACTCCGGCTTCAATAAACGAGATTGCCTATGAATTAGGTTTTGAGCACCCGCAATCCTTTAGTAAACTTTTTAAGCTTAAAACCAGTGTCTCGCCCCTGGATTTCAGACGTTCTTTCAATTGACTTAGTTCAAAACACAATTGCCTCATTTTGTTGAGACTTGCTGTTCTTTTTTCTAATGTTTAAGGAATTTTTTATGTAGTTTAACCATATTTGAATGCGCTAATTAAATCAGTACTCTTCTAAAATTTTCGAAAATCACGATTTCAATTAATTCCTCCACAAAATGTTTCGAATTACTCACCGCTACTGAGCCAGAGTTTCAAAGCAGTTCTGAAAAAAGCTGTTTTTTTTGTTTTTAGGTATTTTTAGATCAATGCCTAGCGCGGCCTTTCTTCTGATCTGGCCGTTCAACAATTTTTCTATTCGACTTGTTTAGTTCATATGGACATCGCTTTTGAAAACTATTACTCGGGTACCAGCGGGCTGTTGTTGCCCGTTCCCAATAAATTGCACTACCCCAAAGAATTTCAGGAGAAGAGCAGGCTGTGCTATTACGCATCGCTGATGGATTCTATCGAGATCAATTCTTCCTTTTATAAAATACCGCAGGCTTCCACGATGAAAAAATGGGCGGCTGATGTGCCTGAGAAATTTCGGTTCACTTTTAAGCTTTTTAAGGAGGTGACCCACAATAAGGACCTGGCCTTTGATCCCGAGATTGTATCCAGATTCCTTTCAGTTATTTCGCATGTGGAGGATAAAAAGGCCTGTCTTTTGGTGCAGTTCCCCCCGAGCATCAGGATTGCTCATTTTGCGCAGTTGCGCTTTCTCATGTCGGTGCTTAGAACTCATGATCCTTTTTTTGAGTGGAAGATCGCTTTGGAATTTCGGCATCCTTCTTTATATATAGATGAGGTGTATGAACTTTTGGAAGAGTTTGGGCTTGGTATGGTGATACATGATAAGTCGCCTGCCAGTTCTCCGGTAAGGGAAAGCCATCCCGGTTTTATCTACCTCAGGTTTCATGGTCCGGGAGGAAACTACAGGGGAAGTTATGCAGACGACGTACTGTACGAGTATGCAAGTTATGTAACCGAGTGGCTTTCAGAAGGCAAAAAGGTATTCGTGTATTTCAATAATACGATGGGAGAGGCACATGCCAACCTGAATATGCTGCGCCAGATCGTTAGGGATACCTATTAGTATCTGCTGAAGGGTAGGTCTAAACTTTTCGGGCATGAACAGTGTTTCAATCCAGCAAATCGATTAGTAAGATCCGTAAGAAATATAAAAATAGGCGTGTTTAATCTTAAAATATGTTATGGCTGAACTACCAGACTTAGAAGTGTTTGCGCAGATCCTTTCGCGTCGGTTCAAGGGTAAAACCCTAAAGGAATTGGAAGTAAAAGTGACAAAAAAGCTAAACGTGACTGCTGCACAGCTCAAGGCCAGGCTCGAAGGAAAAAAGCTTTCGAATGTTTTACGCTATGGAAAAACTTTGCACTTTCATTTCGGTAAGGAAATTCTACAGGTTCATCTGATGCTTAGGGGTGAACTGGAGGCGATCCATAGCGGTTCGGAGCTGCCAAAATACACCATACTTGCTTTTCATTTTTCGGGGGGTGAGGGCTTTGCCTTGGTAGATAGCTTGCGTGCGGCAACACCTACCTTAAATCCCGACGCTGCTAAGGCACCAGATGCGCTTGAAATGGATGAAAATTATTTTACCGGGGTGCTGTTCAAGAGCAAGAAAATGGTTAAGGAGTTGCTGATGGACCAGAAGAAGATACGGGGCATTGGTAATTCATATGCAGATGAGATCCTGTGGGATGCCAGAGTATCCCCGTTTTCGATCAGCTCGGCCATACCTGAAAAAATCCTCAATAAATTGTTCGATAGTTTGAAGTCTGTTTTGAAAGAAGCCATTACAGCTATCGCAAAAGAGAACGGAGATGAGCTTCGTGGTGAGCTGCGCGACTTGATGAAAGTACATGGGGCAAAGCTGAAAAAATCTCCTTCCGGAGCAGTCGTGAAGTCAGAAAAGATCGGCGGAAGGACCAGTTATTATACCGATGAACAGCAATTATATTCCTAAAAAGCAATTCTGAGTATTACCGGACAAATCTTGCTTTCAATATGGTGGCATTTGAATTTGTTATCCCAGCCGTTTTTTCCAGACTGCCTTCATTGACTTATAAATCGGATGGGCCTCTGCTAATTTATAGGTGGCGTAAAATATTGCTGCGGATTTAGCTTTCTCTGCCGAACCAGTGCCCCGCTCAAGTGGCGTATAATCCTTGTTTTTATCGTATTTCTTTCCGCCTTTATAATTGGCGTATCGCCTGGCGCGGGTATAACCCATCTGCAGGTATTTTCTTGCCATGTCTGCCCCAACAAAATTATTTTCTTGTATATAGTTAAGGAACATTTTAAATATCTTTTCACTGCTATCTTTTGCGAGTTCTGGCGTCCGAAACCTCCAGAACTGGCCAATCTCAGATTTATAAGGCTCGCAGATCAGAACACCCTGTTCGCCTTTGCCAACCCTGTATTTTTCGGGATTATTTCTATAATTGATATCCCGCTTCCATGGATATGTTTCCATATCAAAATCCAGGTATGATGGTTTTCTTGCTGATGGCATAGCTAAGCAACATATCGGCTTTTGGTTCTGTTTTAACCCAATGAGATTTAGTCTGAAATTTTGATGATGGTTACCGGTATTAGCGGCAATAAAGGCCTTTTCAATTTGGATTGATCTTACTAGTTTTTTTAAGCCTAGGTTTGGTAGCGACGTTTTGCTTAGGCTTTTTCGTCGCAGCAGTTGTGCTTTTTGATGATTTGCTTACAGGCTTTTTTGACGAAGTTTTCTTCTTTCGGGCATTTTTGACCCGGTATTCAAGTAAGTAGAGCCTGGTCTGCCATTTTTCGATGGTGGCATCTACGTTTTTTGGAAAGCCTGTTGATTCTAACAGACCAAGTACATGCGCCAGCTCACGTGTGCTCTCTGCTTTGGCCTTGTTTTCTTTCATCCAGTCTTGTTGTTTGGTTTCGTAGGCTTTCCGGTATTCGGCTATAGCCTTTTGAATGAGCTTGATCTCATCCTCTTTTGATTTAGCTTTGCGCAACAGTACCATCTGCCTGTTCCATGCATGGGAATTGGTTGGATCTGTCCGCGAAGCTTGCTGGTAGCGTTTTAATGCGGCAGCGCTATCGCCCGCTCTTTCCAGTTCGAGCCCAGCATCAAACTGCTCCTTTGACTGTATCTGTTTTAGTCTAGACATAACTGATTTTGGAACAATTAGCCAGGGCTATTGTTTGATAAAGGACAGTAGCGGTTATGACCACACGATGACCCTCGGGCAATGAGCGTAATGCTAACTTTGAATTTAGCAATTAATGAAATGAAGAAAATCGGATTTTTATCTTTCGGGCATTGGTCCGAACATCCCTCATACCAGGCGCGTACCGCCAGTGATACTTTGCTGCAGTCTATCGATTTGGCCGTTGCGGCCGAAGAGATCGGGCTCGACGGCGCGTATTTCAGGGTACACCATTTTGCTAGGCAATTGGCATCGCCCTTTCCGCTGCTTTCGGCAATTGGTGCGAAAACTTCAAAGATCGAAATCGGAACGGGGGTTATCGATATGCGCTATGAAAACCCTTTATATATGGTTGAGGATGCGGGTGCGGCCGACCTGATCTCTGGTGGCAGGTTACAACTGGGCATCAGCCGGGGTTCGCCCGAGCAGGTGGTTGAAGGCTGGCGGCATTTCGGTTTTTCGCCAAAGGATGGCGAGAACGATGCGGATATGGGCAGACAAAAGGCTTTGGAGTTTTTGGAAAGACTGAATGGCGAAGGTTTTGCAAGGCCGAATCCAAATCCAATGTTTCCCAATCCTCCGGGACTGTTAAGGTTAGAACCCTATTCCGAGGGGCTGCGCGAACGCATCTGGTGGGGAGCTGCTTCTAATGCCACTGCGGTGTGGGCGGCAGAGCAGGGCATGTACCTGCAGAGTTCTACATTGAAGTTTGATGAAAATGGCAAGCCCTTCAGCGTTCAGCAGGCTGAGCAGATCAGGTTGTATAAGGAAGCCTGGAAAAAGGCTGGACATGATCGCGAGCCAAGGGTGTCTGTCAGCCGTTCTATATTTGCGCTGATGAACGATCAGGACAGGTATTATTTCGGACAGCAGGGGAAGGCGGCAGATAGTTTTGGTTATATCGAGCCCACTCAACGGGCAGTTTTTGGCAGGGGATATGCCGCTGAGCCCGATCAGCTGATAAAGGAACTGGCTGCAGACGAGGCAATACAGGAAGCAGATACGGTATTATTGACCATTCCAAACACGCTGGGTGTAGATTACAATATTCATATTTTATCAGCCATTCTGGAGCATGTTGCGCCAGGACTTGGTTGGAGATAGCCGAAATTGATTTTTTTTTAAATCACAGCAAACATATTCGCGATAATCGTGTTTATATACTGAGAGCGTTAATTTAGATAAGCGGGAAGAGCCTTTGGTTTTTTCCGCTTTCTTGTTTCTGTATGATATACAAACGATTTAAGGAGTCAAATTTTTGGAGATAATGATGGCCGTCAAAGGTAGAGCAATGAATTTAAATTAAACGATGACAGGCTTCCCTATGGAATTTGTATATGGCCGGCCTGCTTTATGCGGTTACATCGAAAAGCAGCAATATCTTTATGCCTCTGAGTAACCGGAATCTTTGCCAAAAGAAGGCTGATCTCTGCCATGCATCTGCTTCTGCTTATTTTTTAAAAGGTAATGCGCATTAAAAACGATAACCGATAGGAAGATAATACTGTAGGCCGCCATTTGTAAGGGACTGATAGGCTCAAGATATACCAGAGTTGCTATAGCAAATGCAATAATGGGGTTGATGTTAAGCAACATGCCTACTGTTGATGAATTCAACCCCTTTAAGGCATACAAATTCAGAAATAATGGAATTACCGTAAAGCCAAGTGCTATCACTTCTATTAGTACCCAAAATGTCGTCGTGCCAGGTATACGCCCGCTGTAGGCAGGGTAAAAGGGAAGCAGCAGCAAGGCAGAGAGCACAATATGGAAGGTGAGGGTGATGAACTTATCAAACCCAACATTTTTACGCTGGCTTACCAGGTACGCGGCATAACTTGACCCAATAACGATACCATAAACCATATCCATAATATTGGCATAGGATAGGAGTAAACATCCAATTATACTCAATGCAACAGCCGCCCATTGTATTTTATTGAGCTTTTCGTGCAAAAGCCAGTAAGCAAGCAATGTCGTAATAATCGGGCACACAAGATAGGCAAGTGAGGTGGCCTTAATGCTTACGTGGTTGAGCACGTAAATAAATGAGAACCAGTTGATATTTAAAAGAATACTTCCACCTACATTCAGTAAAAGCATATTTCGTTTTTGTTTAGCAGGTAAGGCTTTAATATCTGAGAAAGCTTTAAGCAAATCGGCACGCTTAAATAAGGCGGTAATGAAAACCATTAATATGGCGCAGCTAAAAATGCGGTAAAATAAAATATCTACCGAAGCATATCCGCTCAGCGGTTTTAAAACTAAGCTAAAAAAGCCCCAGGTCGCATACGCGAATATAGCAGCAAGATAATATTTTGCGGTTTTCAATTTGCCTGAATGTTGATCTTATAATATCCATAAGCATGTAAAGCACATTTATGGCTTGAAATACAAATTAACATATATTTATTGATCTTTTAACTGTTTATTGTATCATACCCGACGTTCAGCTTTACGGGACTTGCCATCCCAGCAGATGCAGATGATGCCCCTGCAAGCATTATACAAAAATATATTAAGTTGGTTTGGTACTAACTGATCATTTTTTTAATATCTACCGTTCGCTCAACCTGCTCAACAAGGAATTGATACGCTGGAAGCACTGGAAGAAATGAGCTACCGGTTTGTTGTTTACAGTTGGATAAGCTTGCGGGAAATCTTAACAGACTGGTCGCACAATTCATCAGATACCCGGCAGATTTGAAGTAATGTCAATAAGAGGAACAGTGGACCGGGAAGGCGGCAGCTCTATTAAAAACATACACTGAAAGGATTCTCAACAGATTGGTAGAAAATCAAAACTTTCAACGCTGTTATACGTTAACAAACGCAGATACTACTATCGCCATCGAAAATCGATCGCCGTGACCGTATTGGAATCACTTAAAATCGATACCGATGGAAAAACACATACTCATCATTGAAGATGATCAAGAGATCAGTGAATTATTTCAAATGATCTTTGAAACGGTAGGTTATCATACTACTGTACTGAACATTGCACCTAATCCTGAATTTATCGATAAGGGAGGCTTTCATTTGATTGTAATGGATATCAGACTCATCGGATCACGATATAATGGTAATGAATTATGCAGATTGTTCAAATCGAGCTATCCTAACAATAAAACACCTGTTTTATTGATGTCGGCTGAGTCTAACGGAGATATTTTAGCGCAGGAATGCGGAGCAGACGGCTTTATGGGTAAACCTTTTGATTTTGATAATCTGCTGACACGTGCTTTTGAAATGATGGCTTAGCGTTTATGGTTTTACAACGAGTCATGATCGCCCTGTAAAACCGGTCTTTTATTGAGCCAATCAGTTACCTGAAGGTTAACGTTAAGAAATATAGCAGCATCATTTCTTTATACAGATCAATACAATAAAATTAATCAAGATATATCATTTCACATACACCGCTGTGGAAATTCACATTATTTATGTTAATTTTGCTAAAAATATTCGCAAAGAGATCGTATGAGTTCGAAACTTCCCAACGCTGATCAAACATTTAATATCTCTGACGAGCATCTTGATATTGCACTTGAACAGGTTTCCATGGGTTTTTGGAGAGTCAACCTGGTTAATAGCAACTTTATGGCCTGCACCCCGCAGTGCAAAAAGAATTTTGGCTGGGATCCATCCAAAGCATTTAGTTATGCTGAAATGCTAAGTTGTATACTTCCTGAGGATCTGCCGGAAATGCAGGCCAAGGTTTCAGCTGCGATAGAACATCAACAGCTTTATAAGGCTCAGTACCGGGTAAAACATCCTGATGGCAGTGTTCACTGGATAGACGCAAATGGTAAAGTGTTGTACAAAAACGGCATCCCCTATGAACTATTAGGAACAACGCTGGACATTACCGAAAAGAAAGATTTAGAAGTACTGCGTGATGAGCTTTTGAATGTGGCCATGCATGAACTGAAAACACCACTGTCGGCTGTAATGGCATCCTTACAATTGCTCGAGCGTATGTTGCAGCCGCGGAGTGAGGAAAAAGCCCTGAATATTGTAACCAGGGCGCTGGGATCAACCGAAAGGATTAATCGTCTTTTAGGCGAGATGGCCTTACCGGTAAATGCAAAGTTAAAAGAAATCAGCCTGGCAAAAACAACGTTTGATATTCGCAGACTTGCCGATGAGATTGCAGACAATGCCAGGGTTATTCATGCCCATGCGAAGATCGAAGTGCGGGCAGATTCGGATGTAATTTTGGTACATGGCGATCGTCATCGGATTGCCCAGGTCATCACCAATCTGATCAACAATGGAATCAAGTATTCTGAAAATGATCCAAATCTCGAAATTACCATTACATCAGATCATGATCAGGTCAACTTCAGCGTCAGGGATTATGGAATCGGGATAGCGCCGGGAGATCGGAAGAAAATATTTCAAAAATTTTACAGGGCCAATACTAAGTTGCAGGTCTATGGCCTGGGAATAGGATTGTATCTGTGTGCAGAGGTGATTCTTCGCCATGGGGGCAGCATTCAGGTTGCAGATATCGAGCAGACAGGCACAACTGTTATATTCTATATACCAACAGGCAATATTTAACAGAACTTTTAGGTCTGTCTACCTTATTATAATATCCTTGAAAGATAGCCAACTAAATTTCACGTTTCAGGAGATAGGTAAGTTAACGTAAACACTAATAACAACTGAACATCACGAGCGGAACTCATACTAAGCTTCGCGTCAGTTAATTTATATTTAATTTGCTTTCTCTTTATGATTGTTTTTGAACATGATTGATCTGCTAATCCTTAAAGGGTAATCAGATCATTTGTCGACTTATTACTGATCAAACTCAAAATCCATTTCTTTTCCGGATATAAGGTTATACACTACGTTCCCATTTTTAATAATATAAAAAATATCCATCTGCCCTCGTTTATACCGGATATACGCAACCAGGTTTTTGTTTTGTCCATCGAAAGAATTAATACCCCCTCCATCTTTTTTATTTGGCAGATCTAAATCGCGGTAAACATAAACAGAATAGAAATCGTAGTCTGGTAAAATCGCAGAATTGATTTTCCTATTGACTTTATCCCCAAGCAGTGCATAGGTTGATTTTTTATAGAAAAAGTTTCCCCTGATATAAAAATAGTCAATGCGATTGTTATTTGTTCCTGATTTAAATTGTTTAACATCTGGACTTAAGGGCTTGAGCTCAAAATTTTGCTGTTTGCGGTTGTTGCAGGCGGTGAGTACCAAAAGTAAAATAATCAAATGTTTCATGGTCCGTTTAATTCGTATTGGTCTTTACAATCCTGCCCTGGTCTCAGGTAATATTACTGAACAATATCTTTCTCTTGTAAACCGTTATTTCCGGTTTTAAAAATGAGGATTGACGCGTTATTGATGACAGAGCAAGCTTTACAGCTTATCGAAATTTTAAATCATATTCACTTTTGTCCAAAAAGACAAGCGGATTATCGGTCTCAATCATTTCTTTAATGGCCATCTTTTTATCGTCAGACTTGTGATAAAAAGATTCTGCTATTTTATATCCGATTCTATAGCCGAGATCGCCAGGCCTGTTTTTGCTGCTTGCCGCATTGAATAACCAATTCTGGAGATTTTTGGTGCAGAGTTCGCTCTTCATTTCCTGCCACAGTTCCTTTTCGTGTGCAGTTGCATACAGCGAAGCGCGACTACCGGTTTCCTGATTTCTTTTCATAATCAACACCTCAGAAATAAAACTGGCAACACCCTCTTTAATCACATTTTCAAGTAAAACACACTCACAGGCTGTCGGATTCATTTTTCGCTGTTGGGTATGGATATATTCGTGGGCAATGGTCTCCCTTACAAAATTTAAAACATCTGCCTGATCTGATCGCGCTAATATATCTGATCTTAAATTTTCATTGGTGATTTCTGAAACATCACAATTCTGATCCCCGGCGATCATCTCCAGCCCTATTAAAACATAATTGTTGGAAATGGTGCCTCCAGAAGACATTGGTCCGATAGTGATGGCTATCCTGGCCTCCTTTCCATTGGGATATAACGAACGGGTCTGCCTGATGATATCCGATAAGCGTTCCGAATCTGAAAATAACAGGGTATTTTGACGTACGCTTTCATAAAATTTTTTATATTTTTTAATCCTGTCAATATAAAATTCCGGCGAAAAATACCTGACTTTCGCAAATTCCTTCAAACCGTTTGTAGCCCGGTCAAGATATTTACTTTGAATAATATTAACGCTGTCGCTATAGGTTTTAGCAGCTTTTAAGGCATCGAATGCTTCCCAGAAGTGCTTGATGTCAATAGTTGAAACATCTTTTGCATTTTCGGGTTCAAGGGCTTTAGCAATCTTTCTTCTCCGCTCCAGCACACTTTTACTTAGCCGGGCAAAATTCATACTGATCACCCCATCTGGTGAAGGTTTTGGAGAGACTGATTTGATGTTGATTATATAAAGTCCGCCTTTTGCGGGTTCATACTCCAACTTATCGGTTCCTTTATTACCGTCGGCAAGATCTGTTGATAAGATTTTTTCACCAGCTTCATCATAGAGATTAATTTCAATATCAATGTTTTCCTGATAAACCTTAATCAGATAAACTTCACCCTTCTTAAGCCGTACATTATAGTTTAATTCATTTTTGCCACTAAATGCAGTCTTTTTATCATTCTGCTTAAAATCAACAAAATTCTGAGCATAGGAAACAGCGTGCAGTAAAATAAATAGAACGGTAAATAATTTAAACATGTTTTTATTTTAATAGACACTTTAAAATGTATATCGTTGCAATATTTTAAAAATCACCCGTAGAAATTACTTCGGTAATATGCTTCATCATACAATTTAAAATTTATTTATTTTAATATTAATTAAATAATTTGCTCTGCTGAGTTCAGCTATAAATTACTTTTTCAATATTATAAATAAAATGATTTATTTATATAAATTACGCAAAACTGATCTTCTACAATTCACTTAAACTCCCTGGAAATGCCGTCGAAATTTAATGCAGCCCTTATTTTTTTTCTCCTGTTCAATTTAGTGCATTCAGTAACTTTTTCACAGATTATACTTCCTTTTGAATTATATGATAATAAAAGTATTCTGATCAAACTGCCTGCATTGAACGGTAAGGATTCGTTAACTTTCTTTTTTGATACAGGTGCCTCGACCATTTTACTCGACAGCCATGTAGCCGAAAAATTTAATATTAAGGCAGATCTTCACCAGGAGATCCGCGGGGCAGGGGGCATTAAGATGTACCGCTATACTATGGGACAAAAAATTTTTCTAAATGAATCAGTAAGTATTGATCATTTAAATTTTGTTCTTGATGATCTTTCCAGACTTAATGCAACGGTTGGTAGAAAGTTTGATGGTATTATTGGGAATGATATCCTGAGCAATTATTTAACTGTCGTAAATATTACAAAAAGACAAATATTGCTGTATCCTTTTAAAACACAATTGAACACGGCTGATTATAAGGCCATAGATTTTGTTCTGGATGATGGAATACCTATCCCACGTTTTGGCATTGATGTACATTTATTGAATGGGGAAAAGCTTTCCGGAGATATATTGTTTGATAGTGGCGCGGGCCTGGCACTGCTTTTTAATACCCCTTTCCAGCAACAACATGATTTATTAACAAAAATAGGCAAAACTGTTTCGAGTACGCAGAACAGTTTAACCACCAAAAGTACCACTACACTTGCAGCCATTGCTTCTCTTTCTATTGGTCCATATATTTTCAAAGGGAAACTGCCTGTAAGTATATCGTCAGACGGGGATGGGGTGAGTGCTTCTAAAAAGTACCTGGGTATATTGGGCAGCCAGATTATACACCGTTTTGATTTTATTCTGGACTATAGTGCCAAGAAACTCTACCTGAAACCAAATTTTTTATATCAACAGGATTTTATTACCGCTGTTGCGCCTTTTAAAATTATTCTGCAGGGAGGGAAGGTGATGATAGACGAAATCATGGAGCAATCTGCAGCCTACCGTTGCGGCCTTCGGAAGGGCCAGGTAATTACTGCAATCAATAAATTGGAATCCAAAGATTTAAAGGACTATCGGAAAATGCTGTTGAATGAAAATCGAGAGGTTGAAGTAAACTATATTGACAACGACGGGCAAGCCAAAAAATGCGTGTTTAAGATAGAGAAATTATTATAAAGGTTCTTATCAAAAAGGAGTTCCAGACGAAGACATCGGGTTGAGCGCAAATTTTGCTGCTATCCGTTATGCAAAGGTTATCCGCTCTATCCGGCGTGGCCCCCAATAAGCCAGCTACCGCAAATTTCACCGCTGGTTTGGATAAGATTCCAGGTCATTGCCGAAATAAGATGTGAGGTTATGCTGAAAATGCTTCCGCTATAAAGGTTTTCGAAAAGGCAGGCTTGGCTTAAAACTTTCAGCCGGTTTCAATGGTTGTAACACCATGCAGATTTTATCCTCAACCGCTGCGCATGGGTCAGCAACAAAATTATATCCCTATCAGCAGTATGCGATAGAAACCCTGTTTGAAAAAATGCAGTCAGGCACTGAGCAGCTACGTCTGCTCTTCCAGTTGCCTACAGGCGGCGGTAAAACGGTTATCTTTTCTGAAATTGCCAATCGTTTTATAAACCAATACGGAAAAAAGGTGATTGTGCTTACACACCGGCAAGAGTTATGCAAACAGACTTCGCTTGCCATGAAAAATGCTGGTGTTTTTAATAAAGTAGTCGATAGCAAAGTTAAACGGATAGCCAAAAAAGATTATTATCACTGTTATGTAGCCATGGTTGAAACCCTTAAACACCGGATCGATGATGGTTTGATCGATACTAAAGGGGTAGGTCTTGTAATTGTTGATGAGGCCCATCACAATTCTTTCCATAAACTGCTTAAAAAATTTCCGTTCGCCAGGATAATAGGGGTTACAGCCACACCTTTTTCGGCAGATGCAGCGCTGCCGATGAAGAGCTTTTACACTGAGCTGGTGCTTGGAGAGCAGATCAATTCGCTGATCGAAAAGGGCTTTCTGGCAAAACCAAAGAGTTTTGCTTATGAAGTAGAACTCAACACGCTGAACAGGGGCATACATGGTGATTTCACGGTGAGCAGCTCTGATGAGCTATATTCATCGAAAGTAATGCTCGATCTTCTGGTTCATGCCTACAGGGAACATGCCCTTGGAAAAAAGACGTTAATTTTCAACAACGGCATATTTACCTCCCGAAAGGTATTGGAAGTTTTTGAGCAGGCGGGTTATCCTATCCGACATCTGGATAACCACACCGAAAATGCAGAAAGGATTGAAATATTAAAATGGTTTAAAAAGACAAAAGGTGCGATATTAACATCGGTATCTATATTAACTACTGGTTTTGATGAACCGTCTGTGCAGTCGGTTATCCTGAACCGTGCTACCACCTCACTTACGCTTTATCACCAGATGATCGGCAGGGGAGCAAGGCGTTTGTCCGGTAAAAAGACTTTTAATATTATCGACCTGGGCAATAATGCAGAAAGGTTTGGAGAATGGGATGCTCCGGTGGATTGGCAGCATGTATTCGAAAACCCCGAAATCTATCACCAGATCCTGGCAAAAGCCAGCGACGATATCCATCAGATGCCTGCCGAAATGAGAAACAGGTTTCCCAATAGTACGGAGATTGCATTCGACGTGCTTGCCGCCTATCAAGCCGCCATGGATAAAGGGGAAAAATCAAAAACCGTGCTCCGCAATTCCATCAGGCAACATGCGTTGATGTGCACTGACAATGCTGACACGGTGAGCAAGGCATTTGAATTGGTAACCGAACTCGAGAAAGAAATCGACTGGAGGATAAAACAATATGCGAAATGCCTGGGTTCGGTAACCAAAAACTATATCAAATGGTTGGGCAGCGATTACCGGAGCCGTTTGCATGGCCTGATCGAGAAAATAATGTCGAGGCGGGCGGCAATGCGCACAGCGGTTTAGTCTGTACATGATGAAATGTTTTAAACGATGAAAATTATCATTGCTTTTTTGTTTTTAAGTCTACCCTGGCTAACATTTGGCCAAACAGGCAAATGCTACAAGGACACCATTAATCACAAAATAAAAGTCACCTTCTATTTGGAAGGATTAAATGAAGTGTTTATTAATGGTAAACACGCGCTGTGTTCATGATGATGTTGCACACAGAAAGGCTGTTTCTACATGCCTGCCCTTTTACCCGGACGACTGCTGTTGAAATAGGCTCAATTTGGCCTGTCGCTGTTCGTAACAGGCTTGATTTAACCTAAATGAGGCCAAAATTATTGCTGTCGCTTTAAAGCGTTAAGTTTTAAGTATGGATTTTGTATAAAAAACGAAGCCCTGGCTTTTCAAATCCGGGGCTTCCTATTTATATTTTCGCAAGTAGTTGTTCCGCTGGTCCCTGATGGATGGCGTTAGGCTGTTTCACCACAATTTTCCCAGGTTTCTTTTTCTTAAACTTCCGGCCATACCATACCAGGAATCCGGTAATCGGTAAACTGGCGCCGATGAGTGAGGCCAGAAAGGCCAGCACCTTGCCAGGGAAGCCTAAAATACTGCCTACATGGATATCGTAATTCATCTTTCTCAGTTTCTGTCCAAAAGAGGCTTGCGCATAAGTTATAGAATAGGCATCTTTCCGCTTCAATTCGTTCAGGCTATGCTGGTCAAACGTGTAACCCTGGCTATTGTAAAACTGTCCTTTATTTGGGTACACGGTAATGTTGATGGCAGCCTTTGCATCTGTGGTATCTGCAAAATTATAATAGAATCCCATCGATTTAGGGTGTCGCGTGATCACCTGCTTCCAGGCCATGTCCATCGCTTTTTCCGGTGTATAGCCTTTTCCTTTTAGCGTAGAGTCTGAATCCAGGCGTTTATATTCTGCCAGCTTATCGCCGCCGGAAGTGACCCAATAAATGCCCTCACTATACCATTTAATGCCGTATACCATTCCGGTAAGGGCTATGGCCAGCAGAAACAACAAAGCATAAAAGCCGAGTACGTTGTGCAGGTCGAGGTTTACCCTTTTAAAAGAGGCGCCCCATTTGATTTTAAAACTTTTATCACGCGTGGACTGATTCCATTTTTTAGGATACCACCAGATCAGCCCGGTAATCAGCAAGACAACGAAAATCAGGGTACCATAGTTCACAATAGGCCGGCCTATTTTAGCCGGCATCCAAAGAAAACGGTGTCCGTTTAAAATAAACCTGAAGAAATCCGATTCGCCGGGTTTATGCACTTCGGTACTGATCACTTCGCCCGTATAAGGGTTCACTTTCAGGATGGTATTGCCCGTACGGCGATCTTTCGGACCAGCATTGGCGGCCCTCAAATTTAAGTTAATGGCTCTGCCCTGCTGGTAATTGGCGTATGAAGGCACTTTCTCCGGGTAAAGTTTCGCGGCAATCTGCATCAGTTCAGATGGTTTAACCACGGGCTTATCCTGCCAGGCTACTTTTGTTTCCGGTTCCAGCAGCCCGGTAATTTCTTCATTAAACACCCAGATACAACCGGTGAGGCACACGATAAGTACAATGATGCCAGATATTAAACCTAACCACAAATGCAGCCAATTGTTGATGCGCTTTAAAAGCGTGTCTTTTTGCTTTTTCTTTCCTTGATTTCGTGTCTTGCTCATAGTGCCTGTTTGTTGTTCGGATATAGATTATTTAAACCGGTAGGTAATACTTAATCTTGCATTGCGTGGAACCTCATAGATATAGGTATAGTACGATACGGATGTTGCCGTTTCGGTAGCCAGTTTGGTATATGATCCCTGCGTCAACAGCCTGCGGTCCAACAGATTATTCACTAACGCGGCAATCGTTATTTTACCCTTTTCGTATGAAACGCCTGCATCAAAACGATAATAGGCAGGTAACATTAATGGAACCGAAGTAGATCCGGCATAACGATCCAATTGGATCTGGTATCCCGCACTCAATCCAAAACCGTTCAACAAAGCGCCTTGCTTCTGGTAGCGGTAAGACAACCAGCCATTGGTAATGTGTTTGGCAGAGTTAGGAGTATGCCTGCCTACCAGTTCTGGTTTAGCATCTTCACTTACGGTGGCATCTGTTAGCGCATAATTTAATACCACGTTTAACCCAGGGGTAATTTCTCCATTGATATCCAGTTCAATACCTTTCGATATGATACCCCCTAATTGGATCTGGGCATTTGGATTCATCGCCAGGTGTGCCGGATCAAGATCGGCAGTTAACACATTTTTCTTCTTGATGCGGAAGGCAGCTGCGGTGACGTTCCATTTACCATCAAAGAAGTCTTTTTTAAGACCCAGTTCGATATTATTGCCACGGATCGGTTTGAAAGGGTTTCCGGCATAATCCTGACCGGCAACAGGCAGAAAACTTTGGTCGTAGAGGGTATAGGCACTAAAATCTTTTGCCAGGGTTACACTCAAACCGGCCCTTGGGCTAAAAACATTATCAGAAAGCTGCGTGAGGTTGGTTTTGCCAACCGTTACGGCATGTGTAAAACGGCCGGCCAATGTTAAACGGACTCTTCCATCCAGCATGCGGAGTTCATCCTGCAGGTAGGCACCGGTATAGGTGAGGTTAGTGGCATATACATTTGATCCCGAACGGTTCTGAATGCTGCGCGAACGATCGAAGACAGGAATCTTGTCAAAAGGAATACCATAAACCGGGTTATAAATATTAAAGGTAGCATTGTTTGCCAACTGCAGATCAGGCTCCTGTTTGCTGGAAAAATCGCCCCAGGTTTTCAGGTTGCCCATATCAAGTCCGGCCAAAATACGGTGTACAATGGGGCCGGTAGTCAGGTCGCCCATCAGGCTTACCTGGATATTTTTATTAATGGCCAGTTCTTCGCTAATGTTCAGGTAGCGGCGCATATCGCCATTGGCTGCTATTTTGGATGGCCAGGGGGTACCGCCATCTAAACCATAACGCAGATAGGCCGCCTGGGCATTAATCTTCCAGTCATTATTTAAACGGTGGCTCACATAAACAGTGGCATTGTGGTCATAAAGTTTTGCAGGATCAAGCGCCGGATCGCCAAGAAAGAAACTCGGGTCTGTATCACCAAATCCTTTTGGCGAAAAACCGTAAGAACCTAACGCCTGTGCTTCCACATGCTGCGTCGTATATTCAGCAGTGATCAAGGTATTGCTATCCACCTGGTAGCTAATTACGGGAGCAATAATGTATTTATCCGTGTAGTTGTATTTGTTGTAACTATCTTTGGTTTGTGCGGCCACATTCAGGCGGAATAGTAAACGGCCGTCTCGGCTTAACTTACCGTCCAAATCGGCAGCTACGCGGCCGAGGTTGTAACCTCCGCCGGCCACGCTTACCGAACTGCGGTTTTGACCGGTAGGCTTCTTGGTTACCACATTATAAATACCTCCAGGTTCGCCGTTAGCCATCATAAAACCAGAAGGACCTTTTACAAATTCGATGCGATCGATAGTTGCTTCATCGTCAGCTAATGGTCCCCAGGGCATTTTTTGGTTCATACCGTTCCGGAAGGCCGGAATACTGGTGCCACGCATGAAAATATTGGCATATTGGGCATCCCAATGACCTACCCGTAAGGTACCGCTCACATTTCTGGTTACCCCATCAACAATATCAAATACCTGTTGGTCTGCCATTATTTTGCTGGTCACAACCTGGATATTCTGCGGTACCTCAATCAGCGGAGATTGTAAGCGCAGTGAAGGGGATACTTTATCTACTTTATATCTTTTTTTGTTCGTACTGATTTGTACCTCGTCTAATTCGGAACGGTTTTCTTTCAAAGAGAAATCCGCAATCACGGTACCACGTGCGGAAACCTGTATCTCTTTTTCCTTTGGATACAGGCCAACCGCCGAAACGACCAGGGTATAATTACCAACCGGCACACGCCTGATCTGGTAAAAGCCATCCTCGTCAGTTACCGAGCCATAACGGGTGCCTTTCAACACCACGCTTACATTGGCAGCCACACTACCATCGGCAGTAGTGATCCTTCCTCTTACCACACCGGTTTGTTCATCATTGCGGTTTTCAACAAGGCTATCTGTAGGATTTACGCAATATCCTGTCAGTGGATTACCAGAACTGGCATGAGCTGCAAATATTCCGGTGCAGCACATCCCTAAGAATAAAATTTTCTTAAATTGCATTTACTTTAAATTAGATGTTAAAGGTATCCGGGTTAAAATCCGGTAATGCCACACGGAGTTCAGGTCCGCTGTGGCATTTTTTTTGCAAAGGTATATTTATTTAGAATAAATCCAAATAGATTTGACGTTTAGGACTAAATCGTTTAAGTCCGCTTTATAGTTTCCGCATGCCTGACAATATCGGTATGGATTGATGGTAGCAACCCGTTAGTAAAAACCTTCAGTTTCGTCTGGTCTCTTTAATGGATTATCCTAAAACTTAATTTTAATAATTAATCATATTTTTAAAAGACATAGGTGTACCCATAAGCGCCAGCGTTAAAAAAGGCGCATATTGGTTACTTTGTACAAAACTGAACCATTTCCGTACAAAACTGAACCCCTCTTTATGCACAAGTAGCTAGTTTTGGAATCTCCAAATATGACAGCTATAAATTATGAGATCGGCAGGCGGGGTTTTCTGCAGCGTTTCGGTAATCTCCGACCGCAGGTGATATTGATGCCATTTTTTGCAAAGATTAAAAGCAATTTAACAGTGAGACTTTATATTTTTTCACTGCTGCTTTTGCTTTTGGTGGCCTGTTTGCCTTGCGCTGCCCAGGATGGTTGCTACAGTCGTCTGGACAAAGATACCCTGACGATCGGCAATCAATTTATTGAGCGTAAGTTTCTTTGGAACAAGGGAAATGTGATTACGCATAGCTTAAGCGACAAAAAAGGCCGGAAAGTTTGGCTTAACAAGCTTAAGAGTCCTGATTTTTACATTCAAGCTGGCAATGCACCTCAAAACGGGGATTATGAAGTGTTGACAAGAAAAGAAGATGCCATTCACATCGCCGAACAGCAAACCATTATCTCTTTTTCTATAGGTAAGCTTGATATCAGGCGGGTTTACCGGATTAATGCTCAAAGCGCTTCAATCGCCTGCGAAACCTATCTAAGAGGGCAGCTAGTCGGTATATCAGGGGGACAAGTCATCAATGCTGCTGATCAAAAAAATATTGAATTTACAGAGGACATGAAGGTGAATGGTTCTACCGCCATTTTAGATCAGTTAAAGCTAAACGGTTTCCATTGGCAGGTTAAGGCGGTCGAATTTTTTGACGTAACCGATTGGAACAACAATCTGGTACTGGAAAATAAGTTTATTCCCTATAGAAAAAAAGGTTACCGGGGCAACCTGCTTTTTGCGCATAACCAGGAAAAAGATGCCGGTTTTTTCTACTTAAAGGAAGCCCCGGGGGCTGCTACGCAGCTTGCTTACGGCGGTCAGGATTTTACCACTGAATTTGGACATTTTGCCGTAAACGGATTAGGGCTTAATGCAGGGGATGTTCGTCAGGATGAGTGGCGAAAAGCTTATACGGTGGTGTTAGGCGTTTACAGCGGCCAGGAGTTTAACCAACTACAGACCTTACGTGGCTATCAGAAAACCATCCGTAAAAATGAGCCACAGCGGGACGAAATGGTGATGATGAATACCTGGGGTGATCGGAGCCAGGATGCTAAAGTGAATGAAAAGTTTAGCCTGCTGGAACTGGACGCTGCAGCCAAATTGGGTATCACCCATTTTCAGATTGATGACGGGTGGCAGCAGGGAAAAAGTCCGAATTCTGCCCTGGCTAAAGGATCTTTTAAAAACATTTGGGACAACCCCAATTATTGGAAACCTGATACGGTAAAATATCCGAATGGCCTTGGTTCGATTGTAAAAAGAGGTAAAGCACTGGGTATAGAAGTCTGCTTATGGTTTAATCCCAGTATTCAGCATGACTATGCAGACTGGGAGAAAGATGCTTCAGCAATGGCCGAACTGTACCGGCTGTACGGAATCAGGACATTTAAAATTGATGGGCTCTCCATTCCCAACAAACAATCAGAAATTAACCTAACAGAAATGTTTAATAAGGTGTTGAGCGAAACAGAGAACCAGGCTGTTTTCAATCTCGATGCTACTGCGGGTCGCAGGGGCGGTTATCATCTTTTTACCGAATACGGCAATATTTTTTTGGAGAACCGTTATACCGACTGGCAAAACTACTATCCTTACTGGACACTCCGCAATTTGTGGCAACTTTCTAAATATGTACCACCAGAGAAGTTGCAGATCGAATTTTTAAACAAATGGAGGAATGCAGATAAGTATGGCAGCGATTCATTCGCGCCATCCAGCTATACTTTCGAATATCTATTTGCTATTACCATGGCCGCCCAGCCGCTGGCCTGGTTTGAAGGCACGGGTTTGCCCAAAGAAGCCTTGCAGCTGGGCGCATCAATTGCGAAGTATAAAAAGGTGCAGCACGATTTTCATCAGGGAACCATTTTACCGATTGGCGATGAACCTTCAGGCAAATCATGGACAGGTTTTCAATCGATTCACAAAGATAGGGGTTATTTTATTGTGTTCAGGGAAAATACAACTGAAGGAACGGGCATACTGGAAACCTGGTTACCCGAAAAAGTTAAAATACAATTAAAGCCGCTGCTGGGCAACGGGAAGCCGATGGTTCAAACCACTGGTAGAAAAGGAGCTTTGAAAGTAACCTTGCCTGCTATAAATGATTTCGTGATGTACAGCTATACCATTTTAAAATAAACCAATGAAAAACATATTAAATCTTTTCCTTTTAACGTTCCTCAGCATTCCCGCAATCGCCCAAAAGAGGCTTAGTCTCAATTCTCCCGACGGGCGGTTGCAGGTGGATGTAAGCATTACCGATAGTATTCGTTTTCAGCTGGCGCATGATGAAGAAATTGTTCTGAATTCTGGTGCCATAGCCATGAAACTTGGCAATGGAAAAACCTTCGGCATCAAATCTCATTTGAAACAAAGCAAAACCATTACCGTTAAACAGGAAATCCCTGCCCATTTTTATAAAAGAAACCGTATCAATGATGAATATGCAGAATTGACGCTGGAATTTAAGGAAGATTACAAACTGATTTTTCGACTTTACAATGAAGGCATGGCTTACCGTTTTGTATCTACGGCTAAGCAGGATTTTATTGTGAATGAAGAACTTGCCGCTTTCCAGTTCCAAAAAGATTACAAAGCCTACATTCCATATGTAAAAACTAAAGAGAAGACCATTGAGGGCCAATATTTCAATTCGTTTGAAAATACTTACACCTACAGCTCTTTGAGTAAAATGGATAAGCTGAAGCTTGCTTTTTCTCCTTTGGTGGTAGAATTGGATCAAGGTAAAAAAGTGTGTCTGGCCGAAGCTGATCTGCAAAGCTACCCAGGTATGTTTCTTTTTAATCCTGCAGGAAGAACTGTTCTCGAAGCCAACTTTGCCCCTTATCCAAAAACTATCGTGCAGGGCGGACATAACCAGCTGCAGCAAATCGTCACCGCGCGCCAGCCTTATCTTGCTAAAAGTAGGGCAAAAACAAAATTTCCCTGGCGTATAGCCATTGTCTCCACCAGCGATAAAGATTTAGCTGACAATGATATGGTTTACAAACTGGCCGAGTCCAGCCGGTTAAAGGATATTTCATGGATAAAACCAGGCAAAGTAGCCTGGGAATGGTGGAATAATTGGGGACTGAGCAAGGTAGACTTTGTTTCAGGTGTGAATACAGAAACCTATAAGGCCTATATCGACTTTGCTGCCAAAAATAAAATTGAATATGTGATCTTGGACGAAGGCTGGGCAGTAAATCTGAAGGCGAGTTTATTTGACGTTGTACCGGAAATCAATCTGAAAGAACTGGTTGCCTATGGGAAAACCAAAAATGTAGATATTATTCTCTGGGCAGGATATTATGCCTTTGCGCGGGATCTCGAGGAGGCTTGTAAGCATTATTCCCAGCTCGGCATAAAAGGTTTTAAGATCGATTTCATGGACCGCGATGATCAGGAAATGGTTGATTTTCATTACCGGGCGGCAGAAACGGCAGCAAAATATAAGTTGATGGTTGATTTTCACGGTACCTATAAACCTACCGGGCTAAACCGGACTTTTCCGAATGTAATTAATTATGAAGCCGTAAATGGTCTGGAGCAGATGAAATGGACAGGGCCAGAGATGGATATGGTTACCTATGATGTAACGATGCCCTTTATCAGGATGATTGCCGGCCCGGTAGATTACACTCAGGGTGCCATGCGTAATGCTACTAAAAGTAGCCATAGGGGAATAAATGATGAACCCATGAGTCAGGGAACCCGCTGCAGGCAACTGGCAGAATATGTGGTTTTTGAATCGCCCTTAAATATGCTTTGCGATAGTCCGGACAATTATGCGAAGGAGCAGGAATGTACCGATTTCATCAGCGCTATCCCTACGGTTTGGGACCGTACCATTGTACTTAATGGTGAGATCGGGCAATACATTACCACTGCCCGCCAAAAGGGCAACACCTGGTACCTGGGCGCTTTAACCAATTGGGAGGCACGCAAACTTGATCTTGACCTCAGCTTTCTCGGTAGCGGAGACTATGCTGCAGAAATTTACCAGGATGGAATTAACGCCCATAAAATCGCCTCCGACTACAAAAAGCAACGGATGGAGATTCCGTCCGATCGAAAATTATCCATTAACATGGCCCAGGGCGGTGGTTTCGCCATGAAGATTTTTAAAAAACAAACACCGTGATTTTATGAAAGCAAGCAGAACCATTTTTAATTTGCTATTACTGTTGTGTTGTTTTTTTTCTAAGCTTTCGGCGCAGGAGACCCTGGTTAATGTATACGGCAGAACAACGCAACCCCTTAACGGTAAATGGGAAGCGATTATAGACCAGTACGATCAGGGAAGGAAAAACAAAATTTACCTTAATAAAAAACCAACCGGAAATACAGATTTCTATGAATATGCCTTTGATGGTGGCTTAAAGTTGAATGTGCCTTCAGACTGGAACAGTCAATTGCCCGAACTCAAATATTATGAAGGTACGGTTTGGTACGCCAGGCATTTTGATGCACCCCAAGGAGATCACGAACGCCTGTTTATTTACTTTGCTGCGGTAAGTTATCGTTGTAAGGTTTATTTGAATGGAAAGGAAATTGCCGAACATGAAGGTGGTTTTACACCTTTTCAGGTGGAGATAACAAATCTGGTGAAACCATCAGACAACTTTTTAGCACTGGAGGTAAACAATACCCGGACTGCCGATGCTATTCCGGCAAAATCATTCGATTGGTGGAATTATGGTGGCATCACCCGTGATGTGATGCTGGTATCGACTCCTAAAATTTTTATTCAGGATTATTTTATTCAATTGGATAAAAATCATCCGGATCAGATTAATGTGAAGGTTAAAGTTGTTGATAAACAAAAAAATGTAGCGGTAAAAGTTGAGGTTCCCGAATTGAATATCAGGCAAAACCTCGTTACCGATGATCAGGGGATTGCGAACATGTCAATCGCCAACGTAAAAAAAATACAGCGCTGGTCGCCGGCATCACCCAAACTGTACCAGGTGTTTGTTTCTACAAAAGAAGATCGGGTAGCAGAATGGATTGGCTTTAGAAGCCTGGCCGTAAAAGGAACACAGATATACCTGAATGAGAAGCCTGTCTTTCTAAAATCGATCAGTTTTCATGAGGAAATTCCACAACGCAAAGGTAGAGCTTTCTCTGAAGCAGATGCCATGATGCTTTTGTCTGAAGCGAAAGCTTTGGGCTGCAATATGATCCGTTTGGCACATTATCCTCAAAATGAATATACGGTACGTGCAGCTGAAAAAATGGGTTTTTTGTTGTGGGAGGAGACACCAATCTGGCAAGGAATTGATTTTGAAAACCAGGAAACCAAAAAGAAAGCCGGAAAGATGATTAGCGAAATGGTGATGCGGGATAAAAACCGATGCGCCATCTCTTTCTGGGGTATGGCCAATGAAACCCAGCCATCTGCTGCGCGGAATGAATTTCTTAAATACCTTATCAAATGCACGAAAGATATCGATAGCACCCGTTTAATTACGGCTGCATTTGATCTGGTTCGGTTTAATCCGGATAAGCAACGTTTTGTAATGGACGACCCATTCATCAACGAAATTGATGTAGTGGCCATTAATAAATATATGGGCTGGTATCATCCCTGGCCTGTTACGCCAAAAAAGGCCATTTGGGAAGTGGCCAGCAACAAACCTCTAATAATTTCAGAATTTGGTGCGGAGGCTTTGTACGGTAAAACCGGTGACGCTGATGTAGCAAGTTCATGGAGCGAAGACTACCAGGCCCAGCTTTACAAGGATAACCTGGAAATGTTTAAAAATATTCCGAATCTCAATGGCATTTCGCCCTGGGTATTGTTTGATTTTCGGTCGCCATTTCGCTTTCACCCCGCTTATCAGGATGGCTGGAACAGAAAAGGACTGGTTTCTGATCAGGGGTTTCGTAAAAAAGCCTGGTATGTTATTGCAGATTATTATAAAAACATCAAATAAATTTATGAGGAGATATTTTTTAGCGCTGTTGTTAACGGGGTTTTTATGTAACAACCTTGCAAATGCGCAAAATTTGAAAACCGTTGTTGAACAAGCCCTGGATTTTGCTGAAAAGCAAAGCTTGTTAATGGCCAGGAAATATGAGCATCAACCAGGCGTATTACCGCGTTCGTTCGAAGCAGGGAAAAGCACCATATCTGATTCGCGCTGGTGGTGTAGCGGATTTTTTCCCGGTTCGCTATGGTATGTTTATGAGCATAGTAAAAATCCAGCGCTATTAGCGTTTGCTAAATTGTATACGGCCAGGGTAGAACGTGAAAAATTCACCACCGATAACCACGATGTAGGTTTTATGCTATATTGTAGTTTTGGCAACGGCTTACGTTTAACCAACGATACATCTTACAAGGTAGTTTTGCTGAAGGGCGCACAATCGCTGGCTACCCGCTATGATCCTAAAGTTGGTCTCATCAGGTCATGGGACCATAATAAAGCCATCTGGCAATATCCGGTTATTATTGATAATATCATGAATCTGGAATTGTTGTTATGGGCCAGCAAGCAATCGGCAAATGAGCAACTGAAAAAAATAGCGCTTTCGCACGCTGATAAAACCATGGCGCATCATTTCAGACCAGATTTCAGCTCTTATCATGTCGTTTCATATAACCGGCAGACTGGTCTGCCACATAAAAAGCAAACCCACCAGGGATATGCTGATGATTCTGCATGGAGCCGTGGACAGGCATGGGGCCTTTACGGCTATACTTATCTCTATCGCGAAACCAGAGAAAAACGCTACCTGGATCAGGCCATGCATATCGCTGATTTTCTGATCAACCATCCTAAAATGCCTAAAGATTTTATTCCTTACTGGGATTACGATGTTCCTGTACAGACTAATACGCCAAGAGATGCTTCAGCTGCCTGCATTATGGCTTCTGCATTAACCGAATTGAGTGATTTTGTAGATGCCGATACTAAAAAGAAATATATGGAAGTGGTTGAAAAGCAAATCCGGACACTCGCTTCTGATGAATATACGGCAAAGCTGGGCGAAAACGGAAATTTTATCCTGATGCACAGCACCGGAGCATTTCCCTTTAAATCAGAAGTAGATGTGCCCTTAACCTATGCAGATTATTATTATGTGGAGGCGCTGAGTCGTTTGAAGAAGAAATTATAAGCCTGGATAGTCGTCATTGCGAGAAGGCTTTTCAGCCGACGAAGCAATCTTTATAGTAAAAATCATTAGCCTGATAGATTGCTTCGTCATTTCGACCGCAGTGGAGAAATCTTTGAACTATGTAAGATTTCTCCATTTCGCTGCGCTTCAGTCGAAATGACGGCGATTCTTTAAATCTGTCATTGATAGCGACAAGCTAATCTTCAACGTAACAAATCCGAAAGGAATTACAATTTATGATATACACAGTTAACCGTGGCGATGATAACACTTATTTTAGCTGCATCCCTTCGCTATTGATAGCTGTCAGCTGAAACTGGAAAGAAATTGATAGATGGGAAATTTAAACGATCATTAGAAAACCAAAAAGAATACCTGCGTATGCATTTCGACCTTAAGGATATCCGGAAAATCTTCTGTTTGCTGCTTTTTTTTTCAGCCTTTTTGCTGAATAGTGCCGCTGCAATTGATATTTCCAGGTATCGTTTCCATGTCATGCCCGAAACATCATATTACAGTGGTATTCAGAGCATCACCAAAGATAGCTTGGGACGCATGTGGTATACTGGTCCCGATGCTGTTTTTATGTATGACGGAAACAGTTTTTATCAGCTAAATGACCTGGCCTCGAAGAGCAATCCAAAGGTAAAATGGGCTTACGGTTCTTTGGTGACGGATAAAAAGGGTGGATTATTTTTAGGCACTAACCATGGTTTATTGAAGTTTAACTATGGGCAATTTAATTTTGAACTGGTTCTGCCTGGAAAAATCCGCTCTATATGTCTCCATAATGATGGCAATTTATACATGCTCTCTGGCGACAGTTTATATATATCTGGCCTGGAGAAAAAGGTTTTTAAGAAAATCAAACTTCCTACCAACAGATATTTTGACAGTGTGATCAGCCTGAAAGGAAATATTTATCTCTCTCAGGAGAATTTACTTTACAGATTTGATACCAGAACGGCGCACTTTTCAGTTTTTACCAATTTGGGTCAAACCTCCTTTGTGGTGAATGATGCTGTAGCCTATGGGGGCGACTATTATTTTCTTACCCAGCGGGGTGGTATTTTCGTGACCGACGCCAAAGGGGTAATCAAAAAAAATATTCCGGTTACAGGACCGGGTTTCCAGACCACGATTGCCAAAAAAATCTTTATCGATCAGGTGGGCATCATGTGGGTAGCCACACAAGCCGGACTGCTGCTTTATGATCCGCAAACACAGACCAGCAAGCTGCTCAAAATGAATCCGAACGATGCTTTTTCATTGCCCAATAACTCGATATGGACCATTTACGGAGACCCTGACCAGGGGGCATGGATTGGCACTTATGGTGGCAAAATTGCTTATTGTTCACTTTATGATGCTTATGTCCGTTATTTCACCACCAGCCCGGGCGGGCTCAACCATCCCATCGTAAGTGGTTTTCAGGAAGACGATATGGGCAATGTATGGATTGCTACAGAGGGCGGCGGACTCAATTATTGGAACCGGAAGGATGACAGCTTCCGCCATTTTACCAAGGCCGAAGCCAATTCCATCAACTCCAACATGGTTAAGCGCTTAAAATTTGATTCCGATCGAAAAAAACTGTTTATTTCCTCTTTCAATGGAGGTATTTCTGCCTATGAAATAGCGACAAAGCGTTTTAGTAACCTCAACATCCTTTTACCCGGAAGCCGGCAGCCTTTAACCGTGTATGATTTTGTACGGGATGCCGGGGGAACCTGGTGGATGACCGATCCGGATAAAAACTTTTTCCACCGCAAACGGAACGGGGCAGCAGAAACCGAAATGGTTAAACTGATTGCTGCAAACGGCCAGGCGCTGGATGTAGAAATTGAAGCCATTTCGCTTGATCGGCAGCAGCATCTTCGTCTGGTTACGCATCAGGGGTTGTATATTGCAGACCCGCAAACGCTGAAAGTGCTACATCATTATGTGATCAAAGATGGTCCTTACGCGGTAAATCACCTGGGTTGCTACTATGAGGCATCAAATGGAGACCTCTGGCTCGGTACTTCGGGAAGAGGTGTAAATCTTTTAAAGAAAGACGGACGCTATCTTAACTTTAACAGTACCAATGGCTTTTCTCCTAAAATTGTTTTTGGTATTCTGGAAGACGATATTTCCGGAAATATCTGGTTTAGCACCAACGATGGGCTGTACTTTTTCGATCAGAAAGCGCAGAAGTTTGAAAAAGCCAGATTTTATAAAGCAAATAGTTGCGGTTCTTTCTATTTAAGGTCGGCCTATAAGACCAAAAAAGGAGAGCTGTTATTTGGGGGGACCAACGGATTTGTACTTTTTGATCCGCAATACCTCAATAAAAACATTCAGAAACCGAGGGTATTTTTTACCAGCTTATTAGTTAATAATCAACTGGTAAACAATGTAACGCAAGATTCACCTTTAAGCAAAGATATTTCCACATTAAGCAATCACGATGATGAAAAGATAAAACTTTCCAGTCACCAGTCTAATATAGAAATCCGTTTTTCGTCAAACAGCTATTTATCGGCAGATAAAAATCAGTTTTCTTATCGCATGCTTGGCTTAAACGATAAATGGATGAAGCTGAATCCTAATCAACAAGCTGTTCAGTTCTTTAATTTACCAGGCGGAGATTATGTTTTTGAGATCGAGGCCTCCAACAATGACGGGCTTTGGGGCGACGAAATTTCAAGGCTTTATTTCCATGTCAACCCGCCGTTTTTCCTCTCCTGGTGGGCTTACTCCATTTACACTTTAATTGTGCTGGGCCTCTTATTCTTCATCATGCGGTATTATACCAATAAAAAGGTCTTTAAGGAACGATTGGCTTTAGAAGCAATTAAAGAACAGAACATGCGGGATTTGAACCAGGCGAGAACCGATTTTTTTACCAATATTTCGCACGATCTTAAAACTCCGCTTACCCTGGTGCTCGAACCATTGAAGCAGTTAAAAGAAACCGTTCAGAAAAATGACCATGCAGCGGGCTATATGCAATTAATTGAGAAAAATGTGGCGCGCATACAGCGTTCAATTAGTCAGTTACTTCGTTTTCGGGAAATAGAAAGCCAGAAAATAACCCTAAATCCACAGCTTGGCGATTTCGTCAGTTTTGTACACGATGTTTTTGGTCTTTTTGAACTCTATGCAAACAAAAAAGAAATAGAAACCAATTTTACTGCTTATGCAGACCATTTGTTTGTGGCTTTCGATTATGATATTATTGAAAAAATCCTGACCAATCTTTTCTCCAATGCCTTAAAGTACACCTCTGGTAAAGGCTATGTAGGCGTAAGGATTTATCAATCTACAGCCGAGGAACAGTCGAGGTTAGCTATTGAGCCGGATCTCCTTGAAAGAGAATACATTTCTGTTGAAGTGTTAAATACCAGTATAGGCTTTTCGGAAGAGCAGATTGCTACACTATTTACCTCCTTTAACCGCTTGTCATCTTATCGCCCTACTTTTGAAGAAAGTTCGGGTCTTGGCCTGGCCATTGTGAAGGAACTGGTTGATGCCATTGGGGGAAAAATCTGGATGGTAAATAAAACCAATAAAGTTTCATTTACAATGATGCTCCCGCTTAAAAAAGAAGCAGGATCTGGCGATATGCAGTCGAACGTGTACGATTATACCATCTCCGAAATTGATGAAATCCTTTTAGAAGCCGAAGAACCTGATCTATCTCCAAAGCATGCCAGGAAATCGACCAGTATTTTGTTGATCGACGATGACCCTAATTTGCGCAACTATCTGGAACGCCGCTTGTCTGAAAAGTACAATGTCTATCTGGCCAGCGATGGTCATGAGGGCATTATTAAAGCCGAAAAAATATACCCTCAACTCATTATTACCGACCTGATGATGCCAAACACCAATGGATTTGAGGTATGTAACCACTTGCGGCAGAACTTTAAAACCAGCCATATACCCATCATCATGATTTCGGGTATGGGTGATGTAAACCAGAATAAAACCAAAGCGCTTGAACATGGCGCAACCGTTTTTATTGATAAACCTTTTGAAGTGGAATACCTGGTTCAGCAGATGGATAACATTTTGAAAAACCAGCAGGAAATGAGGGAAATGTACAGCAAGCGGTTGGTCGTAGATCCGGCTAAAGTAACCATTACTTCAATGGATGAGGAATTGCTGGTTAAGGCCATGAAATTCATTGAGCAGCATATGGCCAATCCGAATTATTCGGTAGACGATTTTGTGTCGGATATGAATACCGGAAGAACAATCCTGTACCAAAAGATCAATGACATTGTGGGCATGTCGATCAAAGAATTTATTCTAAACATCCGGCTTAAAAGAAGTGCCTACTTATTGGAACATGCCGATTTGACCGTGGCAGAAGTGGCTTATCAAACCGGATTCAACAACGCCAAATATTTTAGTGTATGCTTTAAAAAACAATTTGAAACCAGTCCGTCTGAATATAAAAAACGCTTTAGTACAGAGCATAACCACATTTAAGAAATTATTGGAGAGCATGCAGATCATTAAAACATTAAAGCTTTCATCATCAACCAAATAGAAACTATGAACCACTTGAAGTTTTTTCTTATTATTTTATCTACAACCACGCTATTATGCACACTGCAGGGGCAGGAAGCTTTTGCGCAACATCGGCTAAAGGGGATGCATCCGCAACAGCAGATCGATTTTGTTAAAAAACAGCTTAAAGCCAGAAAAGAACCTTATTTATCAGCCTATAAGGCATTGCTGATTAAAGCAGATTCGGCTTTGCTGGTCACGCAACATGCGGTAGAAGATTTCAGTATTCCGGGTTTTTATGTTGACAAGGAAACCCACCGCCGAACTTCACGGGCACTTCAGGTAGATGGTTTTTCGGCATATAGCTGTGCCTTAGCTTATCAGCTGAGTGGAAAAATAAAATATGCAGACAAAGCCGTTTACTTTCTGAATGCCTGGGCAGCGGTCAATAAAAAATATTCTCAGCTGGATGGTTCACTGGTGATGTCGTATTCTGGTACTGCCTTGATGATCAGTGCCGATTTGCTCAAAGATTATAAAAGATGGCAGCCTAAAGAGGTAACACAATTTCAATGGTGGACTAAAAATGTATTTCGTGCTGCAGCAAACAGCATCCGGTACCGGAACAACAATTCTGGCGATTGGTCTCGTTTGGCTTCTATCCTGGCAGACACCTACCTGGAAGACCGGGAAGATATGCAACAAAACATAACCTTAATCAAAAAAGACCTTTTCGATAAAATTGCTCCGGATGGACACCTGGTGGAGGAAGTAAAACGACAGGGAAAAGGCATTTGGTATACGTATTTTTCTTTGGCACCGCTTACCGCATCCAGCTGGATCATTTATAATCAGACAGGTGAGAATCTCTTTGAAGCATCGCGCGATGGGGCATCATTCAAAAAAGCACTTGATTATCTTTTTTACTACAATCAACACCCCGAAGAATGGAAATTTTTCAAAAATCCGGATACGGGTAGTGTGCATACCGTAACAGGTTTCTGGCCGGCCAACTTACTGGAAGCGATGAATGGCATTTATCCTTCGCCGCAATTTGATGATTATCTTGCACCATATCGCCCCATTATGTATACCACCCACGATTATGCTTGGACATTTCCAACCCTTATGCCCTTACGATTAAATGGATACCAATAAATTATTCCCCATGAAAAAATATCTAATTAAATTATTATTGCCGGCCTGTGCCTTATGCATCAGCTTATCGGGAGTAGCCCAACAATCAAAAAATCCTAAGCCCCCAGCGCTCCATTCAGGGGGTTACAAACTGGTATGGGCCGAAGAATTTAATAATAACGGCGCACCTGATCCGGCTAACTGGACTTACGAACTCGGATTTGAACGCAATGAAGAATACCAATGGTACCAAAAGGAAAATGCAAGGTGTGAAAACGGCAAACTAATTCTGGAGGCCAAAAGAGAAAAAAAGGCAAACCCCGATTTTAAGGAAGGAAACAGCGACTGGAGAAAGCGTAGGCGGGAAGCGGATTACACTTCAGCCAGCATCAAAACCCAGGGGTTACATAGCTGGCTTTATGGCCGGTTTGTTATGCGCGGTAAAATAGATATCCGGGACGGCATCTGGCCAGCCTGGTGGACGCTGGGAACAAAAGGATCCTGGCCTGCAACCGGTGAAATCGATATGATGGAATATTACCGGAAAAAACTGCTCGCCAATATTGCCTTTATGGATGCAAACCGAAAAGATGCCTGGTTTAGTACAGAGAAAAATATCGATTCCCTTGGCGGTCAGGCATGGGCAGATCGCTTTCATATCTGGCGAATGGATTGGGATGAAAACAGCATCGCACTTTATGTAGATAACCAGCTTTTAAATAAAGTGTCATTAGACCGGTTGGTCAACCAGGATGGTACCAATATTAATCCTTTTAAACAACCGCATTATATGCTGCTCGATTTGGCGATAGGGGGTAAACAAGGTGGAGATCCTTCTCAAACCACCTTCCCGGCCAGGTTTGAAGTGGATTATATAAGGGTTTATCAAAAATAATCAATTAAGAAATGAAAAATATGAATTTAAAACGACTGCTTCTGATCCTGGTATTTAGCTGTTACGGCGGATTTAGTGCTTTTTCAGGTGAAACACGTTTAAAAACTGATTCTATTCTGGAAACCGCAAACATTTTTAAAACGATGCAGCGGGTGGCAGACTGGCAATTAAATACCTGGAAGAACAAAGGGTTTAATCATAGAAAAGCAGATTGGACCAATGGTGCCTGCTATACCGGTATTTTTGCTTTCGGCAACCTGCGGGGCAACGAACGCTACTTGCAGACGCTGGTTGATATTGGAAATGATTTGGGCTGGAATACCGGGCATTTGCGCTTTTATGCAGATGATTATTGTATAGGACAAACTTATGCGCAGCTTTACAGCAAATTTAAGCAGAAAAAGATGATTACTCCTTTTATTTTACAGGCCGATAGTATCATCAGCCAGCCACACGACGAACCTTTAAACTGGAAAAATAATATCCAGAAAAGGGAGTGGGCCTGGTGCGATGCCCTTTTTATGGGGCCGCCTTCGCTTGCTTATTTAAGTACGGCTACCCGAGATGAAAAGTATCTGAATACAGCTGTTAAATTGTGGTGGAAGACAACCGGATTTTTATATGACCCTTCGGAGAAGCTGTTTTTCAGAGATGAGAGTTTTTTCAACAAAAGAGAGAAAAACGGGCAAAAGATATTCTGGTCAAGAGGTAATGGATGGGTATTGGCCGGCCTGGTAAGGGTGTTGGAGAATATGCCAAAAAATCATCCGGATAGAAATAAAATGATCCAGCTTTATAAGGATATGGTATCCAGAGTAGCAGGATTACAACAGCCGGACGGCAGCTGGCATGCTTCGTTATTGGATCCTGCAAGTTTTCCGGTTAAGGAGATGAGCGGGACTGGCTTTTTTTGCTATGCCATTGCATGGGGTTTAAATCACGGTGTTTTGAAAAAACAACAATATCTTCCTGTGGTCGAAAAATCATGGAAAGCTATGGTTTCTGCCGTGCATGAAGATGGGATGCTGGGTTATGTACAGCCCATCGGCGCAAGTCCGGATGCCGTAAATGCCAATAGTACTGAGGTGTATGGCGTTGGTGCATTTTTGCTGGCGGGAACACAATTGTATGAATATATGAAGAAAGTAAAATAGATGATTATGAGTATTAATATGAAACTACAGTTCTCGACTTTAACTAAGTTGAGCATGTATTCCCTTTTGCTGGTTTGCCTGGCTGCAAATGTTTTTGCGCAAACCGGGCAGGATACCTTACGTTTATTTATTATAGGGAACAGTTTTTCTCAAAATGCATCCGCCTTTTTACCACAGCTGGCAAAAGAAAGCGGAAAAACGCTTATTATAGGGCGCGCAGAACTTGGTGGACATTCTCTTGAGCAGCATTGGGGTTATGTAGAAAAAGCAGAAGCCAATGCTGATGACCCCAAAGGAAAACCTTACGGCGGGAAATCATTAAAAATGTTGTTGGGTGAAGGAAAATGGGACATGGTTACGATTCAGCAGTATTCTTATCTTTCGGCAGACTCCTCAACCTACTATCCCTATGCCAGCAAACTTATTGCTTATGTGAAAGCATTGCAACCCCAGGTGCGTATTGTTATCCATCAAACCTGGGCATACCGTACCGATGCAAAGAAATTTGGGCGTATAGCCGAGGGTAAAACTGCGATGAACCAGCAGGAAATGTGGCAGAAATCACGTGCGGCTTATCATCTTCTGGCTAAGCGGATCAATGCTCCGATTTTACCGGTAGGTGATGCTTTCCAAATTGTAGCCAATGACAGGAAATATGGTTTTAAACCTGATCTTTCATTTAATTATGAGCATCCGACAGCCCCAAGTCTGCCTGATCAAACCCATTCGATCAATGTGGGTTACTATTGGAATAAAAAAGAGCTGGTATTCGATCCGAACCATGCCAATGATGCGGGGAAATACCTTGGCGGATTAATCTGGTATGGGATGTTGTTTAATGATTCGGTTAAGCATATCAACTTTAAGCCTGAAAATGTTTCTGAAGAGTTTGCGAAATATCTTCGTAAAGTGGCGGCTAAAATCATCGCAAAAACGAATCGATAAAATAACTGCAGATACTAAACTTTAGTCCGCTTGGGTTATTTTGATTTGTAAAACACAAACTTTCTAAAAATAAACTGCAAATATTACTCCTGCGTACAAAAACAAACCATTTCCGTACAAAAGTGAACCCTCCAAAGCAGATAAGCATATAGATTTGTGTTAACCAAATAATAAACCTAAATATTATGACAACCTATTTCTTAACCATTCCCCTTGTTGAAATTGAGGAAAACACAAAATCTGAATTACGGGCGATACTATTAAAAATGCCTTTCAACCTGACTGGCATTGCCTGAACCGAGGTTTAGCATAAAAGCTGGAATCAACCCTTTTAATGCTTTTCCATCTCCATTTTTAATTCGGCGATAAACCTGCACCCTTTTGGGGAATCGATGAGGACGCATCTGTGTGTCCTGGAGATTTGTATTGCGCAAAAAAGCAGAAATATTAAAAAAAGATAATTCTAACCATATCCAAGATAGATGATAAAAAACATAAACCTAAGGTCCAAAGGCTGGCTTCTTTTGGTTGCTGCATTTTGGTGTAAGGCCCAGGCATTGCCGGCCAGGCCCATAAAAATTGCCGTCAGCTTCGTTGCCAAACGCCCTGCAATGCGGTTTCAGGAAATAACCGGAACCGTTAAAGATGAGAAAAACCAGCCTATTCCAGGTGCAACCATCAGAATAAAGGGTACCACTACGGGTGTCCAGACCGATCTGGATGGAAAATATAAAATCAATGTTAATCCTGGGCAGGTACTTGTGTTTTCAACCATTGGGTTCGAAAGCAAAGAAGTTACCATAGGGGCTGCTGGTGTAATCAACATCACGCTGGTTTCCGCAAGCAGTTCGCTAAGTGAAGTAGTGGTGAATGGTTATTCTACACAAAGAAGATCAGCCGTTACTGCTGCCATCAGTACCGTTTCGGGCCAGGATTTATTGAAGGCGCCGGTAACGAATGTGAACAATGCTTTGGCAGGTCGCGTGCCTGGCCTAGTGGTGCAGCAAACTTCCGGACGTCCGGGAATTAACGGTGCTGCTTTGTATATCCGCGGACAGGTTTCGCCCTCAGCTACAGCGCTTATCATTGTGGATGGTGTGGAAAGAACCTCTTTCGGTGATATTGATCCCAATGAAATTGAAAGCATAAACATACTGAAAGATGCCTCATCTACCGCGCTATATGGTTTGAAAGGTGCTAACGGTGTGTTTGTAGTGACTACCAAAAAGGGAGTGGAGGGACCGGCAAGGGTCACATTTTCCGGTAATCTGGGCATCATCAGTGCCACCTCCCGTCCTGAAATTCTTGGCGCTTATGAAAGTGCTATGCTGTTAAGTGAAGGGCAACGCAACGTGGGTGAATCCAGAACCTTTACCGATGAGGATTTAGCGATTTTTAAGGCCGGAAACGGTAATCCATTACTTTATCCGGACGTGCAATGGTACGATGAACTGGTTAAAGACCATTGGATGCAGAACCAGCAGAATTTAACCATATCTGGCGGTAGTGAAACGGTAAAATACTTTACCTCATTTAGCCATATGCGAGAAGAAGGAAACTTTAAAGAATTTAAAACACCATTGGATTATTCAACTTCCCCGAGCTACAGCCGTTACAATTTCAGGGCCAGGGTAGGCATAGACCTGACCAAAACCACTAATTTTGAGGTGAACCTTGCCGGCAGGAACGAACACCGTTACAGTCCGGCGGGTATGAGCGAATACAATGATCCTGCAGGGGTAGTGAGTAACGGTATTGAAGGACTTGTGGGCCGGGCTTTGAAAATGCCTTCATGGGCAGCTCCATTTTTTAAAGAATACATCAACTCCGATGATCCCCGGATAATTGCCCTGGATGGAAACTATAACCATCTCGTAAATTATGGATTGGGCGGGGTAAATGCTTTCAATCCTTACGCCTTACTCACTTATGGTGGATATGCCTTTACCGATAACAATATTGCCGAATCGATTTTCACCGTAAAGCAAAAACTTGATTTCTTAACCCAGGGCCTGAGTTTTAAGGCCCAGTTTGGCTACGATGCCACCCAATTATCAGGAAAGTTGCAGCGTGGAAGTATCGGCTATCTGGAACTCAATCGGGCCACTTTGGCTCTAACACCTGTGGGTGGTACCTATAACGATTTTTTTGGGGCGCCTGCCTATTCAAGAAGTGGTTTTACCAAAACGAATCTGCAATTGTTTTTAACCTATGGCAGATCGTTTGGCAAGCATAACATCAGTGCCAATCTAATCGGTCAGCGCGAACTGCAGGGCTCAGCTGCGGCTGCCGCGCCTTATGCCAACCAGGGAATCATTTCGGAGGCTACTTATAACTATGGAAATAAATACTTTCTAACAGCCAGTGCAACCTACAATGGTTCAGAGAATTATGCCAAGGGTTATCGCTACGGCTTTTTTCCGGCAGCAACCTTGGGTTACAATCTGGCCAATGAGGAATGGATGAAAAAATTTACCTGGATCAGCATGTTTAAAATCAGAGGTTCGATTGGAAGGGTAGGGATTCCAAGTCCCGGTACAAGCCGTTTCTATTATCAGAACAGGTTTGGCGCTGGATCAAACGTGGTATTTGGAAATCCGAACAGTAACTTTAGCGCGCCTACCTATACCCAGTTACAATATGGCAATCCGTTTATCACCTTTGAGGTGTCTTTAAAACGAAATATCGGACTTGATCTTTCTTTATTCAAGGATAAACTGAACATCACTGCTGACCTTTTTGATGATGAGCGTTCGGATATTTTGACCACCCGTTCGGCAACCAGTTTTGCAACTTACGGCGCCACCGTGCCAAGTACCAATTATGGTGTCAATTACAACCACGGATATGAACTATCTGCAACTTACCGGGATAAGATTAAGGACTTTACCTATTCCTTTACGGCCAACCTGAGTTATGCCAGAAATGAGCGCAGGGTACTGGATGAAGCGCCTGGTCTTGCCGAAAATCTGCGGGTGTCGGGCAAGCCGATCGGTACTTATTTTGGATACCATGTACTCGGTTTTTATGCAGATCAACAGGATATTGATAGCAGTCCCTTGAATAAAATTACAGCTTATCCTTCTATACCCGGCGATTTTAAATATCAGGATGTTAACGGCGATGGAATTATTAATAACCAGGATGTAATCGCCATCGGGCATCCTAATATTCCGGAATACAATGCAAGTCTGAATATGCAATTTGGGTATAAGGGATTTCAATTATCGGCACTTTTTAATGGGGTAACGAATGTGAGTTCAAACGTGGTGTTTCAAAGCGGTGGCCTTAACCAGTATTATGCACCAATGTTAAACAGATGGACGCCAGGCAATACCAATGCCAGCTGGCCGGTAATCCGTCCGGGCCTGAATGCAAATCCTAACGAAAGCTTAAACGACTTTACATTGCAAGATGCTTCTTACATCAAGTTACGAAATGTGCAGTTCAGTTACAGTTTGCCAAAAAAATGGGTCAATAGAATTCGCCTGAATGGCCTTACGGTATTCGTTAGCGGTCAGAATTTAATCACCTGGACAAATTTTTATGGTATCGATCCTGAAAACAGCTTGTCGGGGAATGCCTATGCCTCTTCTATTGCCACTATTCCCACCACTAAGGTTTTCAATTTCGGTCTCAATTTATCACTCTAATCAAAGGTTGCTATCATGAAAAAATTCATATATCTTTTGTTTTCATTTGTTCTCTGTATTGGCTATTCCTGCAAAAAGGATTTTTTACAGCGTGATGTAGGCATCCAGAGCGACCTTGAAGAGGTTTTTAAAGACCCCTTAACGGCTTCCCGCTTTGGCGATTTTACCTATACTTTTTCTATTTCGGATTATGGCCGCTTGAGCGGATATAAAGGAATGACCTCACAATTTACAGATGAGTCTATTGCCAATAATGGTCAGATAGAGGTGGCGGCGATGAACAGTGGCCAGTTTCTGGATCCGGGAGCTTCTGATGTGACAGGCATTTACGCTCAAATGTACCGTGGAATCAGAAATGCAAACCTGATTCTGGCCAATATGGATAAAGTTCCCTGGACCGATCTTTATAATCCTAATTATATTAAGGGTGAGCAACTATATCTCCGTGCTTACTTCTATTTCGAGTTGTTAAGGCGTTTTGGAGGGGTCGTGATATTAACCCAGCCGCAAGATTTTACAGAAGCTTCTACAGATCTTCCGCGCAGCAGTTATGCAGAAACCTTTACATTGATTTTAAGTGATCTTGAACAAGCCCTTACGCTATTGCCACTAACCAACGCCGACTGGCCCAATCCGGCAGCACAATCTAACCGGGCCACGGGGGCTGCGGTTATGGCGCTTAAAGCAAGAGCCCTTCTCTTCGATGCCAGTCCGTTAAATAATCCGGAAAATGATTTGGCGAAATGGAAAAAAGCGGCAGAGGCATCAAAGGCAATTATCGACCTGAACAAATTTTCACTTGAGCCCAATTACGCCAATGTGCTTACGGTAGCAAACTCTAACGAATACATCCGGATCTGGCCCCGTGGTGGCCGTGGATTTATTGGTACTTATCTGAGTGATTTTTTGATTCCTACAAGTTATGGAGGAGCACAATCTAACCTTTCACCTGTTCAGAATCATGTTGATCTGTACGAAATGGCCAATGGCAAACCCATTACCGACGCCACCTCAGGATACAATCCGCAAAATCCTTACCTCAACAGAGATCCGCGGTTTTATGTGAACATCCTTTATAATAATGCAACCTGGCAAGGGCGGGCGGTGCAAACCTGGCAATCTGAACCTAATGCCCAGGGTATTATTACCTATGGAACCGATATCAGTACGGCCACTTCAATAACCAAAACCAGTTACTATCTGAAAAGGCTCTGGCCGGAGGCTTCACGTTCGGGCTCAACCGCATCAGCATTATTGAATTATGTTTTTTACAGATATGCAGAAGTCCTGATCAATTATGCAGAAGCCTTAAATGAAGAATCAGGGCCAAGCGCAGAAGTATACAATGCGGTAAATGCCATTCGCCTGCGCGCTAAAATGCCGGTTTTACCAGCTGGTCTCAGCCAGGCTGAAATGCGCGAACGCATCAGAAACGAAAGGGCCATCGAGTTCGCTTTCGAAGATATGCGCTGGTGGGATATCCTTCGCTGGAAAAAAGGGGCTGAAATTGTGGGCCAGCCAATGAAGGCCATGAAAGTGGTTAAAAATGCCAACGGCTCTTTCAGCTATAGTGTGATCGAATTGCCTGCATTTAAAAAGGTATTTAATAACAATATGTATTTATATCCTATTCCCCGGGCAGAAATGAATAAGACCAGTGGTGCATTGAAACAGAATCCGGGATGGTAGTTTTTGGGTTGTACATCAATTTTAAAAGATAAGAAATGACAAGATATATTAAATGTTCGGGCGTTATGCTGTGTATCATCAGCTATCTGCTTACCTGCACGGCCTTTGCACAGACTAACGGTAAGCAGGATACCGTCAGGGTTAGGAAAGCTAACTACACAGACTCGACAGATAAATTAATAGAAATTCCGTTTGCTACACGCAGCCGGGAAGAATTGAATTATGCCCAGAGCTCGCTTCGCTATAATCAGCTTACCCAAGTACCGATCAGTAACCTTTCTGGTTTACTGGCGGGGAGGTTAAGTGGCTTTTTATTCAGGTGGACAGGTAATCAGCCGGGCGGTGGAAACGTGTCCTATCAAATCCGCGGAAAATCATCTTATGCGCAAGGCGCTACGCCAGCTTTTCTGGTTGATGGAATTGAACGTGATTTCGAAGATATGGATATCAGCGAAATTGAAAGTGTAACCGTATTAAAAGATGCTGCTGGTTTAAACTGGTATGGCCTGAATGGAGGCAATGGCGCAATTTTGGTCACCACAAAAAGAGGTAAAATAGGAGAGAACCTGATTTCTTTTGATGCTCAGGGCGGTTTTCAATCTGCCGGCAACCTCATCAAACCCTTAAATTCATATGATTTTGCTACTTTATACAATCGGGGCTTAACCAATGCGGGCCAGGCACCGGCCTATAACGATGCAGTGCTTGATGGTTATAAAAACCATACCAACCCCTACCTCTATCCGGACAATAACTACTTAGAACGCTTTCTGGGCAAAAGAGCAGCTACACAAAGGTACGCGCTTACCTTTAGCGGAGGGAGCAGCAGGGTACGTTATTTCAGTTCCGTGAGTTACTTTAACCAGCAAGGCCTTTTGAAGGAAACGGAGACACCCAATTACGATTCTAATTATGGCTATAAACGTTATAATTTCCGCATCAATTTAGATTACGATGTAACCAAAACACTTACACTTACGTTGTTGGCAGGCGTAAGGAGTGAAGTGCGTAATGATGTTGGCGATGGCACCAGCACGGTTTTAAGTAACCTTTATAATTTGCCGCCAAACGCCTTTCCAATTTTAAATGCAGATGGGTCTTACGGCGGAACCTCCCTCTTTCAAAGTAATCCCCTGGGCCAGTTACAGTCTACAGGATTTTCAAGAACCACCACCAATATTTTGCTCGCCAGCATCATGGCCGATCAGAAAATGGATTTTATCACCAAAGGCCTTTCGGCTAACCTTTTCTTTTCTTATGATGGTTATGGTAATTATGGCGACGGGTTATCTCAGAATTATGCAGTTTTCAATCAAACCGTCACGCCTGTACAAACTTATCGTACGCCGGCAGTTATTGCTTACCGTACCGCAGCTTTCCAAACCAATACCAAAAACAATGAACTCTGGTTTGGCTTAGATTACAACAGAACCTTTGCTACAGATCATCAGGTAAAGGCAAATGTAAGGGCGCAACAATATGTAAGCGCTGCGGTAGACCGTTTGGATTACCGTTCACGGATGATTGTAGGGCGGGCCGATTACAGTTTTAAGCAACGTTACCAGTTGGGATTTACAGGAAGTTACTCCGGATCTGAAAACTATGCGCCTGGAAGACGTTTTGGCTTTTTTCCGGCAGTATCAGCCGGCTGGTTAATATCCAAAGAAGATTTCATGAAAGATGCTTCCGTAATCAGTTACCTGAAACTGCGCGGATCTTATGGTCGCTCGGGTAATATCGGCCCAACTTATGATGCCAATGGCAATGTGGTCAGACTGCCATACCGTACGCTCTTTACCAGAGATGCAGGGCCATTTCTGGGGTCTACTTTTTCTACGTCAACCACGGCCAGGCTGGTAAGCCCTGCAGGTAACCCCTTAACCACCTGGGAAAAAATTGACCGCTTGAACCTGGGTACAGACGTAGATTTTTTTAAAGGCGCACTTTCCTTCTCTGTTGATTATTTTGATGAAAAACGAACGGATATCCTTGGTCCTGCAAACTTACCTGGGATCCTTGGGATAGCTATTGCGCAGGTAAATTCAGGCAAGGTAAGCAGTAAAGGATTCGATGCCAGCGGAACTTTCCATAAAAAAATTGGTGAAGTGCAAATCAGTACCAACGCCAACTTTACCTATGCTAAAAATATCATTTTGGAAAGAACGGAAAACGTACTCCCTAACCAGTCTACTATAGGCCGGTATGTGAATGGCGGAAATTATTACATCGCTGAAGGTATTTTTCAGAGCCAGGCAGAGATTAATACCAGTCCGAAGCAAACCCTTTCGAGCCTTGTGGTGCCCGGCGATTTGAAATACAGGGATGTGAACAATGATAACGTCATCGATGCCAACGATGCCATTTCCAGCGACTATACCGATATTCCGAAAATATATTATGGCTTCGGTTTTAACATCCGATATAAACAGTTTGATTTAGGCGCACAGTTCCAGGGCGTTGCTGGCAGAACTGTAGATGTCTCTGACATTGTATATGCAGGTCCGAATGGCTTAAATCAGCTCAGTTTAGATAGCTGGACCCCCGCCACAGCTGCCACGGCAAAATATCCCCGTATCGCAATATCAGACAATGGGAACAACACGGCCAACTCCACCTTTTGGTTGTATTCAGGGAATTTTTTAAAACTCAGGTCTGCTGAAATTGGATACAGTACGCCACAAAGCTTTAACCAGCGCCTACGTTTTAAAGGCGCGAGGATCTTTGTAAGTGGTAATAATATTTTCTCAATTTCCAAACTCGGAGAACTGGGTATTGATCCTGAAACCCCCAATGCAGGTCGTTTTTCGTCTTACCCTTACGTAAAAACCTTTGCGGTAGGCTTAACTGTTAAATTTTAACTCAACATGAGTATGAAAAAGAAAATATATGTAATGCAAATGGTACTGGCGGTTTTGCTAATGAGCTTTACTGCCTGCAAGGATGAATTTTTTGAGCCCTCGTACAGTGAGGGGCCTGTTAATGAAGACGCGATCTGGAATACCGACAGACGTGTGCGGGAGTATTTAAACAACGGTTATAATTACATGCTTGCCAGGTACAATATTGATGGCTCAGGAGCATTAATGGCTAGCGGAAGTGATGAAGCAGTTAACTCAAACTTAAACAGCAATGTGAACATTTTTAATAATGGTAACTGGAGCAGTTTAAGGACTTTTGATGAGCAATATACCAATCTTTATAACGGTTTATGGGTAGTCAATACTTTCCTGGAACGATCGCCCACGGCCGTGATTTTTCCCGCAAGCGATCTTCGCGGACTAAGGGGAGAAGCTTTTTTTCTGAGGGGCTTATTACATTATGAGTTGTTTAAAAGATATGGGGGCATTGTTCTTGCCACCCGGTCCTTTTCACCGGTAGAAGACCTGAATATTCCACGCAATTCAGTTGATGATGTAGTCAGACAGATTGTTAAGGATTGCGACTCAGCCATCAGCCAGATTCCGGCAGCCTCCACAAAAGATTGGGATGCGGCCAATTATGGACGTGCTACAAAAGCTGCGGGAATGGCGCTAAAAGCCAAAACCCTGCTGGTTTATGCAAGCCCTTTATACAACACCGGCAATGATCTGCAACGCTGGCAAAATGCGGCCAATGCAGCAAAGGATTTAATCGACTTAAATAAACACAGCCTGTTAAGTACGGCTTTGTTTCCAAACTTATGGGATTACACCAACACAGCAACCTCTTATAATAACGAGGTGATCTTCGCTACGCCAGCAAGCAATACGAATGCCATTGAAGCCAATAATGCACCCATTAGCTTTACCGGTGGGTTGGGCAGAACAAACCCTACCCAGAATTTAGTTGATGCTTTTGAAATGACCAATGGCAAAACCATAACCGACCCTACATCAGGCTATGATCCACAAAATCCTTATGCAAACAGAGATCCGCGTTTAAACCAGTTTATTGTAGTTAATGGCGCAAATTTTAAAACAGGAAGCTTAACCCGAGCCGTAGAGACTTATGAAGGTGGTCGTGATAACGTTCCTTCTAATGTAAACAGTACAAAATCTGGTTATTACCTGCGCAAATTTTTAAATGGTAACGCTACTTACAACATTACGGGTACAACGAGCGTAAGAAGGCCCTGGGTATTGTTTCGTTATGCAGAAATTTTACTGATCTATGCAGAAGCGCTGAACGAATTTGGGGGCCCGAATGCGGAGGTTTACAATGCGATAAATGCGGTACGTAACCGTGCCGGAATGCCTGCACTTGCCGGATTAACACAATCGCAAATGCGCGACAGGATTAAAAATGAACGCAGAGTGGAATTATGTTTTGAAGAACAACGGTTTTTTGATGTGCGACGCTGGAAGGATGGGGAGAGTAAATTTAACGGACCAGTTAGAGGAATGAAAATCACCAAGGTAGGCACTGCGCTCACCTATAACCCATTTGTAATTGAAAACAGAACCTTTACCAGTAAAAACTACTGGTATCCTTTTCAGCAATCTGAAATTAATAAAGCCAGTAAACTTATTCAAAACCCAGGGTATTGATGATGTTGAACAGAATCAAATTTCCGGCTCATCAAGGCAATTGGCGCATCAATAATTGGAAGAAAAAAGCATTGGCCTGCTTTATTGTTCCGGTGTTTTTATCGGCTGGAGTGTATGCACAGAAAACAGATCGGTTTATGGGAGAAATCGTTAACTATGACGAAAGTACAGTTCCAGCCTATACTTTACCTGATATACTGGTTACCGCAAAGGGCAAAAAGATTAAAAACGTCGCCATGTGGGAAAAGCAGCGCAGACGCGAACTTTTAGCCCTGTTTGAAGAACACATTTACGGAAAAACACCAGACGGTTTTGATAGTTTGAAATTTGCGGTGGCCAATGAAAAAGCTGATGCTATGGATGGAAAAGCCCATTTGAAAGAAATAACAATTACAGCGTGGAATGATGGTCGTTCAGTATCGTTTCCTGTTATACTCTTTATTCCCAATAAGCGGATAAAACCTGCTCCGGTGTTTTTACTGATTAACAACCGCAGTAGCAGGAATACAGATCCGGCGAGGATTGAAAAGAGTACTTTCTGGCCAGCCGAAATGGTCATAGACAGCGGTTACGCCATAGCGGCTTTCCATCATTCAGATGTAGCGCCTGATCGGAAGGATAGTTATCAGAACGGTGTATTAAAACAATTGTTTCCTGCAGAGCTGGAAAAAGATAATGGCATAAAAGCCATTGGCGTGTGGGCCTGGGCAGCAAGCAGGGTATTGGATTACTTTAATACGGATAAAGATATCGACTTTAACAAGGTTGCGCTGGTAGGGCATTCAAGGGGTGGCAAAACTGCTTTATGGTCTGCAGCCCAGGATCAACGCTTCGCCATGGTGTTTAGCAGTTGCTCAGGAAGTACGGGGGCAGCGCTGGCCAGGCGTAAATATGGAGAAACCGTAAGCCTGATCTATAAGCAGTTTGGTTACTGGTTCAACAACAATTACAAAAAATATAGCAATGATGTAAACAGCTTACCTGTAGATCAGCACATGCTCATCGGTTTGATTGCACCGAGGCCGGTGTATACTACGAACGCTACGGAGGATCGCTGGGCAGACCCTTATGGTTCTTATTTATCATTGGTACATGCCAAACCTGTTTACGATTTATATGGCAGGAAAGTGACGCTTTCTAACAATATGCCCGATGTGAACAGACCCATTATCCATTCGGCTATAGGTTACCATTTCAGGGAAGGAAAACACGACCTCAATGTTTTTGATTGGACAAATTTTATCCGCTTTGCCAATCACCATTTTAATCGATAAGGTTTACGCTTAACTTCCTTTTTATAAATGATTGGCATTTTTCCTCAATTCCTACAGAGAAAAAAGTTTAGTGTAAAGAAAATTAGTCTCAGGTTCAAAATAGGTGCCGAATTAATAGCAAAACCTCTAATCTAAAATTTAATATTTATTACTATGAAAAAACTCATTTTTGGGTGGACAGGAAAGGTAACGCTGCTTGCTCTTCTGGGGCTGCATTCGCTTTCCTGTTCCAAAATGGTGGAAGAAAACCTTTCACAAACTTTTGATAAGGGACCACAAAAATTGGCTGTTATTGCCAATAATGTGCTGATTAACCCGGTTTATAATAGTACTTCGGTGTTACGGAATCCATTAAATGGATGGGTAATGTATGGCAAACGAGATGCTAGCGAAACGTATTGGGACAGTCAGTTTTTCGTGCCAGAACTGGGTGCAAATGTAAAGGCGATAGATTATGCCTCAGCCTGTTACATCCGGACCAGCTGGCGATCACTTAATCCAAGTCCGGGTGTTTATGCCTGGAGAGACCCCAACTCGCAGATCGGTAAACTCATCAACGGTGTTAAAACCAGAGGTTTGCCCATTGCATTCCGGATTGTGGTAGACGGGCGCGACCAGGGAGAAAATACCCCTTCTTTCGTGTTCACGGCGGGTGCTCAATATTGGTTATCAAATCCTGCAGTACCAGCACAGAAAACGCCCTTTCCCCAGGATCCAATTTTCAGGCAATATTACGCCACATTTATTGAAGAGCTTGCCAAGGACTTTAACGATCCGGTTCGCACCTCTTTTATTGATGCCTATGGTTTAGGTAAATGGGGCGAAGCCCATAATACGGTGTATGCCGCTCCAGGAGTATTAACAGCCGCACAAACAGAAACTGTGAAGGAAGAGGTACTGGACTGGATTATGGCGCTTTACAACAGGACTTTCACCAAAGTACCGCTGGTAATTAACTATCACCGGCTAATAGGTCATCCAACAAGCTGGGGCGCAGCAAACCCAAACAGCAACCAGTTACTGGTGAAAGCGATAAATCAAGGGTATAGTCTGCGGCATGATGCTTTTGCCATGACTGATTATTACCAAAGCTGGGAGAAAAACTTCGCAGCCACCTGGAAACATAAACGACCGATTATTATGGAGGGGGGATGGATTGTGACCGGCACACACCGCTATTGGATCGACTCAAGC
>Ga0308156_1000216_pt1 | contig 165979 bp, 150 predicted proteins | sample PhyAR2_FD_201041 | JGI IMG/M metagenome (GOLD analysis project Ga0308156, IMG submission 201041) | Phyllosphere microbial communities from UC Gill Tract Community Farm, Albany, California, United States - DLSL A.R2 | ecosystem: Host-associated > Plants > Phyllosphere > Unclassified | place...
AAGCTCTATTGTTTTCGTTGGGCCTAAACGCATGGAGACTCCCCATGGCAAGAAAAACCAAGCCGTTAACTGATACGGAAATCAAAGCCGCCAAACCTAAAGATGCCGATTACCAGCTTTATGATGGTGATGGGCTGACCCTGTTAATAAAGTCCAGCGGTAGTAAACTCTGGCAGTTCCGTTACTATCGGCCTCTAACCAAACAGCGAACCAAACAGAGCTTCGGTGCCTACCCTGCTGTCTCCCTTTCTGATGCACGTAAACTCAGAGCCGAATCTCGAGTTTTGTTGGCGAAAAATATTGATCCTCAAGAACATCAGAAAGAACAGGTGAGAAATTCTCAAGAGGCCAAAACCAACACTTTCCTGTTAGTTGCCGAGCGTTGGTGGAATGTGAAGAAAGCCAGCGTAACAGAGGACTATGCCGACGATATCTGGCGCTCGCTTGAGAGAGATGTTTTCCCAGCAATCGGTGATATCAGCGTCACTGAGATTAAGGCACATACTCTGGTTAAAGCAGTGCAGCCGGTTCAGGCCAGAGGTGCATTAGAGACTGTCCGACGTCTTTGTCAGCGTATTAACGAAGTCATGATTTATGCACAGAACACAGGCCTGATTGATGCAGTGCCCAGTGTAAATATCGGAAAAGCATTCGAGAAACCGCAAAAGAAAAACATGCCAAGCATCCGCCCGGATCAACTTCCGCAGCTAATGCAGACTATGCGTACGGCAAGTATCAGCCTGTCCACGCGATGTCTGTTCATGTGGCAGCTGCTTACCATTACCCGCCCTGCCGAAGCTGCTGAGGCTCGATGGGATGAGATCGATTTCAATGCTAGCGAATGGAAAATTCCTGCAGCTCGAATGAAGATGAACCGGGACCATACGGTTCCATTATCTGATGGAGCTCTCGCTATTCTGGAAATGATGAAGTCTCTCAGTGGTGGTCGAGAATTTATCTTTCCCAGTCGCATCAAACCAACCCAGCCAATGAACAGCCAAACAGTGAATGCAGCCCTTAAGCGTGCTGGTTTAGGAGGCGTACTCGTTTCACACGGCTTACGTTCTATAGCCAGTACGGCACTCAATGAGGAAGGATTTCCGCCTGATGTCATTGAAGCAGCACTGGCTCATGTAGACAAAAATGAGGTACGTCGCGCTTACAACCGCAGTGATTACCTTGAACAACGTCGTCCGATGATGCAGTGGTGGGCTTACTTTGTGAAAAAGGCAGATAGTGGCAGACTCACTGACGTTGAATTAACAACATTAAAGCTCACTGGATAAGACCAATTCTTAATCCACACAAGCGAAAAACAGGAGTGTGCGGTAATGGCGCAATCCTGTTATATAAAGCCTAACTCCCTAGGCTTCACGTATGATTCGACCGGACAGCATTGACTCATACTACGAAGAATAAATCCTAAGGAGCCTGCCATTGGTACGTATGCTTACAAACACTCATATGCTAAATCAGGGGGATAATATTGTTTACCATTGAGACTGCACGTGAAGAGGCGAATAGGTTTCGAAAAATACTCGAAACATGTGATCCGTCAACAACCTACCTTGTACCTCACGGCTTCCCGGTAATGAGTTGCAAGCTTTGCTCAATGTTACTTTCCTTCCACTTTCTGCAATTATGGCCCGAACTGGAATTGAAAGGGGTCACTGGAGTCACCGGTAAAAATGGCGCAATAACTCACTTCTGGCTGGAAGTGGAAGATTACGTTATTGATATCACCGGAGATCAATACAACATCATCAACGCCCGTAAACTAAACGAAAATATCGTAAGAAACAGGCCCTTTATGCCTGTTCACGTCGCTAACCAAAAGGATAGCTATCTCTATAATTTATTTGAAATTAAAGGGAAAGAGCATTTGAGCTATGGCTTTCCGACAATCGGTGATGATTTCATCGATGAGATGGAATGTGATTATCGCCAGCTTGTCAGGTGATGGTGGAAATAGAATCAAGAAATAGAATCAAGAAATAGAATCAAGAAATAGATGCAGACCTGCGCTTTTATCGGCAAGTCTGCATCATAAGCTCTAAAGGCCTCTCAGCTGCCGTCATATTAACTGGCTAGTGCCAAAGTTACGATAACCGTCATGGGAATCTTTACTGTACGTTTTTGCCAGGTAAGCAACACGTAGCAGGAAGTCGCAATAATCGGGACTTAACGTTAACGCATCCTGCCGGGTGAACCAGGCGCTGTGATTTTTCGGGAATTCAACCCGACTGGCATAGTAAGGATAACTAAGCCCTATTGCACTGCACCAAGCTTTCTGAATACGGGTCCCCATATTATCAGCGTCAGGCTTTGTATAATCTCCCAGATAACCATAAACGTCTTTGTTGAATAGCAGAACCAGATGGTAGTGAGGGCGTTCCCCAGTAACACGTTCCCTGGCCCAGATATAGCCGAGTGGTGTAGGTTCACCAGCCCTGCCAGAACGCTTGTGCTCTTCCCGTAGCTGGCTTTTCAGGGATTCTATAGCCCGAGTAATGGCTTTCTCATCATCTTTCTGAAAGCATATCGGCATATCTGGCTCTCCAGGCACATGGGACTGAGCAAACCGAAAGTCGGCCCGTAACGTGAACATCCGGTCATGTTTCTCTGAAAAATTAGATGTCACGTCATATGCTCTACGGAGCATATAGCTTGATATAAGGGAGTTATATTTTTCCGCTGCTTCCTGTTGCAGGAACTTAAACTGCTTTTCAGTTAATTTATACGGTGATTTCATAATATGAGTTCACTGAGTAATGGGTAGCCGATAGCTACCCAGGTTATTGTGGGATGGTTTAAGCTAAGGTTACGATGCCCTTTTACAGTAGACTCACCTTGACTACTGATATGTTCTACTATGTTTTATATGCTTATTCATGATTGATATAGATACCTATACAATGCAGACATATAGATACCTATACAATGCAGACATATATTACATATACCGGACCTTTCTAGGTGCCCAAGGCAACTACGTGGTGATGAGGGAAGCCGCAGTATGCTTGGGTAAAAAATATATCTAACTAGCTGATATAAAATCAAAATAACTCTGAAGTTATTCTGGTCGAGCTAACTTACTCAGTGTCAGCGAGCCAGTCTGGTGTATTGGCGTGTTGGTCCTCGCTGCCAGTTCGACAGGGTTCATTGTTGAACCGATAAATTTGACATAATTGATATCTGCCTCTTCGAATAGCTGCACCATTCCTTTTGATTCAAGCTTTTCCAATGCTGACATAAGCCGCTCAGAGCATCTTATGGATCTTGGGCCCTTTTTGATAATGTCATTTCTTCTGAAATCGTAGGAACCATTTTCGACAAGTTGCGATTCCATCCAGAATAATATTTTCTCTTCATCACTAAGCTCTCTTGTAGAATCAATTTTTGCGATTGCATGATTGACAAACCAATCCATCAAATTCAAAACTGATAACAAATTTTCCTCTGTTATTATTGTCGAACCGGGTTCACCAGAAACCTGAAAAATGCCTGCCATTCTGAGCCCCTGCTCGATAATCCGGGCACCTACATCATCGTAGTGATACAAGGAACCTCCAGGTTTCATCTTTTGCTGCAAACTTAACGATGTTTTATCCAGCAGTTCCTGGGCATCCGGGGCCAGAGTAAGTGTTATTAGTTCATCACCATTTTCTCTTCGCTTCACCCCCGCTTTTATATGCCGCGTTATCACTGAGTACAATTCAGAAAGCACCGCCTCGCTATGAGTGTAATGACCATTGATGATGCACGGTTCAGTAATCTGCTCCATGTCTATCATCTGTGTACGTGCCTGCAATCCAGTCTCTCTCATGTTTGCTTTTTTCTGTCTGCTGGTATTGTCATATGGTTGAGGCTGCATCGCTAAAAAAAATGAAAATACATAATTTTCAATAACAAAGCTTTGAGTAGCAGCCCTGTCTATTGTAACTTTGTCTCCACACCAGTATGTATTGAGAAGCGCGGGATTGTTGAACACACTCCCCTTGAACACTGCGGTTGCCTCGTCATTAAAAAGCGCCTTATTTTGATACCCCAGCCCAATTGATTTTGCGAGCGCTTCGCTTGTCGGATTCGTCGTGATAATGACCTTTCTTACTGGCGCTTTCGGTTGTCGGCCAATACATTCTTCAAGTTTCTTACTCGTTTCGGTAGTATCTTCCCCCTTGCTCAGAGTCTTTTTATAAAGCCTTTTTAGTACTTTAAACTCTGCCTCCCAAAGAATATTTATCCGCTCAAATGCTTTAAGCTCAGCACGATAAGCATCTTCAAACTCCCGCTCTTGTTGTGCAAAGGGGGCCTTCAACAATCTGAATATTGTTGATTTTCCACTGCCAGATCTTGAAAGCAGCAACAGGTATAAGGCCAGAAGGGATCGCTGCTTGTTCTTTAACTGAACACAGTACAAATCCTGACAGGCCAGCCCTAAAAAGGCTAATAACATAACAATGATTATCTCGATAGCCACTCCAGTTATGTATTGCAAATGCGAAGCCCAATGCCTGATATGACGTGGCAGAATGTCAAACTTCAGGTTAAGCTCATGATTAATTTTGTTTTTATTTCTCATTGCATCATCCTTTATTTTTTTGCAAAAAATTAAACGGTTCGGGAAGCGATCCACTCGTCAATAGCAGTAGATCGCCATCCTACGGATGCGGCCCCTAGTCGGACCGGTTTAGGAAACTCGGCATCGTAATACCTGGATTTTGGATTCAGTTTTTCGTAGATGCTTGAGCGAGATATCCCAAGCATCATGGTCAGCTCAGTCATGCGCAGGATGCGCAGCGGGTGGGCTTTTTGTTCACTAATGTTCGGCATTTTCACTTCTCCTGTAGGACCTCTTTAGCTGGATTCGACTTTCTCATACCATCTGAGATACTGTCCCCGTCAAAAAACGGAAACCAACCGGAGAGAACGTGGGGACTCATGCTTTTGCTGATATGATGTATCGTCTTTACCAGTGCTTTGGCTTGTTTGAAAAGCATGACGAACGGCGTGAAGTGCGTGGAAACAGCTGTTTTTCCTTTCATCAGAATTTTTTTAATCAAGGCTATAACGATATAATAAGAATAATTGACAGCAATGAAGTCTTCAGCCTCGAAGAAAGACGCGAAGTTTTTTACAAATACGAGCAATTATATAATGCGCTAATGCATATCCCGGTCTTTTCTCATCTAGATAATCGCCAAATCACAAAGCGATACCTTCTGGTCGCATTGCCTCCCATAGTAGCATTAGACGTCTATAATTCTCTTCCCCCCGATGATGAAATGCATTTCTATTACCACATTCATCGTTTTTTGATCAGCACACACTGCCCTCACAAAAGTGATGATAAAAGAAAACTTTATGTCGGCGTGAAAAATTATCTGCGGGAATACATTCGCTCATTTGATTTTCCGTACAAAGATCATCTGGCTCCCCTTTTTAACTTCATTAGCGATATCAAAGCAGGAAGTGGGCAATGGGAAGAGACCATAAAAGAAATAATAAAAAATTGCCGTTCAGAATACGATGAAAGCTACATTCCGAAAAAAGACATAATATCCCACTCCCAGAATTTAGATAAAATTGAGCGGGCTTATCTGTCGCTTAATGTGTTACTCGCATTCGAACGTAAGACATTTGCAGTCACCGCGATATCCATGCATTATCGATACATCGTGAACAATGGCATTAATTACAAAAGTAGTTATGGCATTTTATGTCGATTTCTCTATTCCAGAGGGTATGATGAACAACTGCTACATTACATTACACTCCCCTTTTATAATGAGGCAGTCCGACCGATTTCGGTAACAATAGAAGAAAAACCATATCGCTATGTACACGAATTAAAATGGCTTATTTTTAACACTAGGAATAACACTAAATACTCTAAATGGGATTTAGCTGAAATAGCATTTTGTTTCAAATCTGCATCTAACTCAGATGTACTATTACCCTACTCCCAACTTTTGCAAACCATCATTTATCTCAGTCAGGATAAAACAGATGAAGCATTCCGACTTGTAAACAAAATCCCATTAACTACCTTACCGATTGGTTACCTGCCCTCAGCCTTTTCAGTTATCAAACTGGCATTAAAAGTGAAAGTGGAAAGAAAAAAAATAAGAAACAAAACATTACTGTCCGTAATAAACAGCACCTTGGGCAATCAAGGTGCTGTTACCGAACTTATTGCTGTGACTCAGGAAGAAACTGATAGTAATCTTGCATTATGCGCAAATAACATGACGATTATGCGAGCAATAAAAATGTATAACCACATGATAAGAAAGGTAAGTTATTCATCTGAAGATTCACTATCTGATGTATGTCCGCAATCTATATTCGGTATTCTTGATGAAATAGAATGTGCGCTGGGCAAATTAAATATCCTTATTCGCGAAACAGGTGATAGCATTGACAGTAATGAACTCGCCAGGCTTATAGTGAAAAATAAAACACTAACAGCTCGTGAATTGAATGAAAACCTGGTTGGAATACTTGATAAATGCACACTTTATAATTTCCTGAGTAGCATCAATGTTTTTATTAGTTATTTGAGATGCCCCGGAGAAGAACTAGGACACATCAGGATATTTGCCGGGGTAACAGAGAATCCAAAACGTCTTCGGGAAAAGGCATGTGAGGCTTTGACGATTGCATCTGAAAACCTTAGAAAAGGGGTTTAAGATAAAGGGTGAGGTGGCCAATTGCCTGCTGGAAAGTCCTGCAAAATTTCGAATGACACTTATTACCCCTGCTACGGCTGCTACGTGTAGCAGCCGTAGCAGGCCTTTAAAGAACTGGATGAAGATTAGCCTCACCAGGAAACAGTAGATTGGAATGAAAAAATTTAATTAAACCCAAATCAATAGATGCCTGAGATGTATTAGCTAAAACTTGACCTAGCACATTATTGCACAGATCCAAGCCCAATCTACAGGCAACTCAGTGCCAAAAGCGGAAGTAACTAACAGCAGTCTGTGTGCAAAAACGGGGTTCAGGTCACACTGTATAAAATAAATAGTTTTAATGATGGTGGGATCACCCCACCAAACAATCATTTTACTATTCTTGAATTGATGTCAAAGGCTCGTAGCAAGTCTAACTTAAGCTTACTGTAACTTCTCTTTAAAACATCATTTTGTTCAAGAGATACATGACTCTTAATTAAATCGAGCAACATATCTTCATACCAAGGATCTGCTGAGCCGTCTCTAATTATATGTTCATACTTATGCAACATTTCAATAAATACATTAGCAGAAGACACAGATAAAAGCTTTGAATATCTTGATTCAAGTTTTAAATCTTTAACTAATGAATCAGTTTGACCGTTTTTAATTCTCATCTTAACAAAATTCAATGGTGCTCCGGTAAAAACATCCATATTTGGAACGAAATCGTACTCATCATCGAAACAACGAACATACGGATGTATATGAGTTTCGACAGTGAAATCCCGTGAACGCTTCAACTTTCCATTACAATTAGAACATGATGGTATATGATTGTAAAAAGACAAAGCTAAATAAGGATACTTAGCTTTCGGATAAAAATGATCCAATTCGAATAAAGCCTGTTTATTATTTAACCCTCCATCCTTCTGACTGATAATTAAAGCAGAATCAGCATTACAATATACACAAGAAGCTTTATCAAAAAACATGTTTTCGTATATATCATAGAGAGTCGCGCTACTTCTATATGATTCGTAATTAAACACTCGAGAAAGTAATAACTTGCAAAATTTTGTCTTTACAAAAGAGTTCTTTGTCTTTGTGAATAAATCACTATCATTCACGTGCTTATTAATGTCAGACTTAATTGATTTAAAAACCTCAGGTTTAGAAAATACTATTCTTTTTAAAACGACCTCATCATCTAAATAATTCATTAATGAAAAATGTCTAGAAAAACTTTCTTGGTTATCATTTTTATATTGGTCAGTTATGACGTGTTTTTTTAAAGATCTCACTCTCATTATTAATGAGCTTTTCTTGAAAAGACCTTTTTCATCTACTTGATTCAGAAAAACCCACAATTTCCCCAAAGACTCTTCAATGAGTAAATCAGGTACTTTCCCATGCCCTTTAATATGATTCTGTATGCTAATCATTTTAAGAAAGCCTTTTCAGAATATGATGCAAGACCAACTCATCACCAATTAACCCTAATGATTCATTCAATTTTTTAATATCGCGTTTTGTTAAAGTTTCTTTGTCAAGTATATGCAGTATTTCTGAAATATAAGAGTTTGAGATTGATGCACTGCGCACCCCCTTAAGACCAAAAGCCTTTGAGTAAATATCATAAAAATTCGCTCCAAACGTATTAATATCTTCTAGCATATTCAACTGTGAGTTGTTACCATTAAGTATTAACAAGCATTGTTTGGGAACATCTGATACTAACAGTGGAGAGTGTGTAGTAAAAACTATTTGAATTTTACCTTTGGATATTTCAGGAAGACTTCTTATAAGTGTTTGCAAGAAGTCGATTTGCCACTGTGGATGCAAATATAAGTCTCCTTCATCAATACATATAACACTATCCATTTCATCGCGCGAATGTTCACCTTCAGAGATTGCCGCCCAAACCAAACTGAATATATTCAGATATGCCTTTTGCCCTGAACTTAAGCCGGACCAAGATGCATTACAACCCCAAAATACTTCAAACATACTCGAAAGTTTTTGATGTTGCCAATTACTACATTCAGAATAGTCTAACGAAAAAATTATCTTTGAGTTTCTTAATGACGAATCAGGAGTAAAATTTAACGATTCAAAAATAGATTCCAGGTTGAGTAAAACATAACCAACAACCTCACTCATAATGTGATTTTCTGTGTAATTATAAATACTGTTTCTTGACTGTGACTCGTCCAAGATCGCTTGCAGAATAACGTCAGTAGATGTTTCATCATCATGTAATAAGGGTGAAACTATTTCTAATATATCAGCAATGCAATAATCAACTTTTGAGCCTGGATTTATCAAACTGGCTATGAACTGCTGTTTTATAATTGTAATGGACAAATTAAAATGATTATCACGACCAATCTTACGAACTTCTCTTAAAAAAATTCGCTGTAAACCCTCTGAAATATAAATTAATTCACTACTCGCCTCATCATTTGAGCTTCGAAAGTTATTTTTCCGACTCAATCCTCGCAAGCTTTCTTTTACCGTCCTATTTATTCGATATTCAATTTTAGTAGGTGGTTGTAATTTTATTTTTCTTGCCGCATGAGAACCCAAGAATCTAATCTGCTTTTCAAGATCGCTTTCTAATCTCCTAAAGCTATTTTTATGAATGTTTTTAGGATTCATTTTTGAGTTCAAAGATATATCAACAACTTCATCAGGAAAGTCAATGTAACTTGCATCGAAGACATTCGAGAAAAACATAACTCTAATTTTTTTCAAGTCATTAATATCTCCAGGTAATATTAATGACTCAGGGTAAGTCAAATCACTTTCCATCCTCTTCACAATATAATATTGTGTATTTTTCTTGTAAATAATAATGAAATCACTTCTTACTCTAAAACTTTCCGTTATAAGCCTACAGATTAATTCTAAAGATGTTGTTTTTCCCGCCCCATTAATCCCTAACAATGCGGTAATATCGCTTACGCTGCCTCCGAAAAAGTCTTCTGGATATGTTTCTTTCATTTCCACAAGAAGTTCAGATGATTCTTTTCCATACTTAAAAAAGTATTTGCTTGATAAATTCAAACCATAATCTTTAAATTGTTTAAATCTTTCGACCCACAAATATGCAATTTCCATTCTAATCCTTATTAATTTAGTAACTCATTTTTATGATACAATATCATTGAAATTGATTTACTCTAGAGGCCAACCCGTCATCCCTTTATCTCCTTCAACACAAACATACTCTGCACCTCTTTATTCCCGTCACCGACATCGCGAAATCCGCGTATGCATCCATATCTGCCGATACCACCTGTAATAAGAAACCCGCATCGCTGCCGATGCTGTTGTAAGTATCCCGCTTAGACACCTTATTCTCTCATAGAGGTCCTCTTGCATATGGAGTATGTTACCTTAACGACCTTCTCCCTGAAAACAGTACAAGACTAAACTGAAGTATCCGGTCTTTCTATTATCTTACAGAGAGGCACGTCAGCCATGAAAAAGACCCGTTGTACCGAAGAACAGATAGCGTTTGCGCTGAAGCAGGCCGAAACTGGCACTCGCGTCGGGGAAGTCTGCAGAAAGATGGGGACTTCTGAGGCCACTTTTTATAATTGGAAGAAGAAATTCGCCGATCTGGGCGTAACAGAACTACGTCGTTTACGACAACTGGAGGATGAAAGCATGTATTATGAATGTCTGCAGGACAACCATACTCAAATCTCCCACATTGCAGGAGATTTGAGTATGAACACGTCACCGGGAACAAAGACCAAATGGTCCGTTTAAGCGGGATACTTACAATCCAACTTCTGTTGGGTCATAAGAAACAGGAAAGCACAGTCCGTTATCTGGACATTGAAGTCGATTATGCGTTAGAGAACTCTAAGGTTGTCAGGGCTGCAACAGCAACCCTGTGCCAGAAACTGATGTTGATAACGCCGCCAGCATGCGCGGCTTTGTAGTGGAGGCAAAGGCGTAATGGAAAATTCGTCGCAGTGCATAGTCTTGTTAGGAGGCTTACTCATACCAGCTTGAAATATCTACGCTAAACTGATTAAGGTTAATGGCACTACCCAATGGTTGTTTAAATAGAACTTCCATTTCACTGTATACGGGAAACGAGGCCGGAATTTCAGCTCCATCTCCTTTACGCCGATCGGATGCTGACCCGTACATTAAGGTCGCTCCTATTCTCCCATCGACATGCATCTCCATAGAGTTTACGCCAATTTTAACAACAGAAATGTTTTCTGCTGTTATTTCATCAATATACTGATGGGTCGATATTTCCATTAACTCAACAACCGATTCGCTGTTTATTCTGTCGATCAGAACTCCATTGATGTCATCGAAGAGCTTATCCGCAACTTCGGCTCTCAGTTCATCAATCTTGTTAACAAAGTCAAGAGTTGCTGAAAGACATTCATCTGCGGTTCTTTCAGTATTTTCGATTGAGCTTTTGAATGTGGCTTCTTCTATATGTGTAAATCCACTTAGACGATTGATGATAGCAATCAATTCGCTTGATACCTCATCTATCTCATCAATGCAAAGTTTTTTCGTTACATAGAAATCAGAAAGCCCTCCTTGAATCGCAAATTTAATGCGATGTTTTCGAGTAATTCCTGTTGATGATGTCTGATCCGGCGAAAACCATTGGCATTGCTGAAGCTCATCATCTGGTGCTAACCGGTGTAAAACATGCCTTGTTAGTTCACGTAGAGCATATGCAAAGTTGTTCAGCCTAAGTGGGTTAGGTGTCAAAAGATTAATAAAGGCAGAGTCCAATAATTCCTTCTCAAAGCCGTCAAGGAGGACACTGTTTATTCTTTCTTGGTATTGCTCCCTCAATCGTTCCATCTAACCTCCTAACATGTTTATAGAGAGCAAATCGCACACTTTTCATCATGGTTTTGCTCGTGTTTGTTCTATCTCTATTGATAACAAATTCTTGTAGGGCTTACTAGTGTGGATAATGCAGTTGGTACTTAAAGTAGAGTTCCGACGCAAAGAGGTAATTGGGGCGTTTCCCTGAATATGTGAACAACTGGGGTAGAAGACATTGTACAGTGCAAATTGCGAACGTCTGTTTATCGCTTGAAGCAGACTGTCAGGTTTGTTCGTGTACTATCGCTGAAAATTGTTAGGTAAAGTTTAAGCCAATACACCTGAGAGTATGTCTAAAATGTGTACATCAAAAGGTGATAAGCAAACATCATCTTATCACCTATTTATAAGAAACCAGTCAATCACGCCATGCCGCATTAGAGTACTCGCGTCCACCATCAATATCTGATGCAGCATCAGCAAGTAATTCACGACCTTTACGATCTGAGGCTAAGCTAACGAAGCTATTTACTGACCATTTATTATAAATATAAGCTTGAGCGATGGCTAATCGAAAACGATAACCTAAATCCCAGCCTCGTAACCACCCAATTTCTGGCAATTGTGAAAATAGCATATCACGAGCTTGTGGTGACAACCTAGATTTCAATATTTTCCGGTGCAAATTTGAGTAATTTTTTTCGATTATTTTAAGTCCTTTATCGCCACCAGATTTTATAGCCAAGACTATAGAGAAACAATCAAGCATATCTAATGCAGCGCCGTCAAGATCGTTTGTAACAGTCATAAAAGAGTTATACCAAGGCTTTAGACCTTCAGCAATTACTACATTCGATAGCCAACCAAACGCATCAGCAAAATCATAAAGTAAGCTTGCTCGAGTTACATTTCGAATTACCTCATCTTTAAGTAGATAATCATGGCGTGACCAAAGCTCTTTTCTCCATACAGTCGGCACCGGTATTTTACTGTTTAATTTCTGAACAACTTTAGCAACGGCGATATCAGGGAAATTATCAAAAATCGAACTTGCAATATCATTATTGTTACGCTCGATCATGTCGTTTATAAACTGCTCAAGGCCTTTGGTATCATTAGGGACCAAGTGTAACAAGTCCATGATATCGCTATCATCTAATATAGATTCATTTGCAAGTAAAAATTCAGGATTCTGCTTAACTACGAGTTTCCTAACAATTAAATTAGAACGGCTGAGGGTCCAAAATTCAGATGTTTGAACAGTTCTAATTAAGTGTTTAAAAATAACCTCACCACTTTCAGATTTTGATTGTGATGCTAAATCCAAAAGATTTAACACGGACTCAGATTGCCTAGGCCAAAAACCCGTTAAATTATCAAATCCAGCAGTAGTGATTGGAGGGAATACTGCCCCTTCCTCTTCAAAGCTAAGAATTAAATTATTGAGTAATGTTATTTGCCCCTGGCCTGCAAAACCACCATCGACTAAATCTTGTTTTAAATGATTAGCATCATTTAAAGTCGGAAACGCTTCAGCAACAATTTCAATAATACGGAGAATAGACTCAGTATTAGTTTCATAACTAAGCGAATATATTTCAGCTAAAGGCTTGAATGAACCACGTTGTTTACGAACATCTCGACCATATTCCCACAAGAAATTACGGAATGAATGTTGCATTTCGCTCTGAATATCAACGACAGCATCATTTAACCAACTTGATGAAATATCTTTAATTTCAGGATCAAAAAAATCTTCTTGAGAAAAAACAGCTATGATATCAAAACGGGCTGAACCTGTTGACCTTGGTTTACGCGAAACGGCGGTCTGAAATCGAAAATTACGTCTGAGGCGCGGCCATTGTTGAGACCAAACAGCAAATAATGGTCTATCTAGCAGATCTGAAGAAGAAACTTCAATGCTTGTTTTTACTTTGCCATACAGTGAATCAATTAATTTTTCTACAAGTAAAAGATCCAATGGCAATTGTGTGATTTTTTTTCTTGTTAAATCAACTTCCAAAGGCTGGCTATAATAATCTTTATTTACGAAATTACTAGGGCGGCTAATAACCCCCTGTAATATAGATAAATCTTTTATAGACTCCAACATTGATGGCTCTAGCAATAACGCATGAGTCCACACACATCCAGGTCTTGGCATCTCTGGGGCTGGCCAAGTAAACATTAACACATAACGACCAATTGTAGGTGCTGGTAAACCAGTCCAGTACCCCTTTGAACTTCCAAAAATAACACCTGGTGCAAGATCACTTAACTCCGTAAGATAAGCAATTTCGTCACCAAGAGGTAAGGATGATGCAATTAATCGATGACCATCATCATAACCAAATAAGCAATGATCTAATTTCATTCGCCCGCCGACATAAGCCATACAAGAGGTTCGGTCAAATCATTCCCTTCACTTTCCGGACCAACAATTTTAATTCTCCGACTTGCTAGCATAGTAGCAATCTCATCAACTGCAGTATCATCAGAAAGACTAACTCCTTGCGCAGACACACCATAAATCTGATGATCAAAGTAATCACTATTAGTCTTCAAAAATTGTGCTACAAGCGGCATATTTACTTCTAACCAATCGTTAGGTGTTACTCCTGAATCATGAACTAAATCCCATGCAGATATTAATATAGCAATTCTTCGCAAACATGGCTCAAAGGGAGGCCTTATAATATCACTAAGTAGCTGCACAACTTTAACTTGAGCGGGCAATAATTTTGGTTCCCATTCAGTTATTATGTTTTCAGAATTCTCATCAGTAGAATCATTGTTCAAAGTATCTTCAGACTCGATATTACTTGGCAATCTTGCATTGAGTTCAGTAACAGATAAAAAGTCTTCTCTGACATCTGCACTAATGAAAAATAAGATACCATCGTCATCCGAAAAATTTTTCATGAAATCTTTTCGGAATATTCTATCTTCTACTTGACGATCAAAAACCTCTCCAGCTAGATCAGGAAAAAATGCTGTTCCTTTTTCACCAGTTTCGCGATTTCGCAAATGAATCGCTACATTCATATCCCCAACCTGAGATGTTCTAGGAACAGCTTCAAAGTTTCGCCACGCTTCAGCTATGCGATTGAGATAAGTAAGATCACCCTCATAAGCGTCTAATTCTAAAAGACAAATTGTCTCATCAGATTCAACCAAATGCCAAAGTGCTGCTAAAAAGGTTGTCTTACCTGATGCTGGTAATCCCATAATTATAAAATTTGAATTCACTGAACAACTCTCCTTACTAACAGTTTATCAAATTCATCTGTCAACTCCGGAAGACAAGGATTATCAATAAGCTCAGGTGGTTTCGGTCTCAACCAAGTTTTCAGAAGTGGAGCTAATCCTTGCGCGGGTTCTGAATCTGGATGTAGCGAACGAGCGGCTGTATGAAAAGTTTCAAAATGGAACTGCCCCGATAGCATACTTTCAATAGCTTGTTCAAATGTAGCTAAAGCATCGCGAGCTTGAGATTTTTCATCCCCCTCAAGTAAATCAAATTTAGTAACAACCAATTGGATGTGTGTTTCAGATGAAATATTCCCTGAATTAGTCACAACACGAACTATATTTCTTACAGAAGAAAAAACCTCAGCGCGTTTTCTTGGTGCAGCTACGCGCTCACCATCAACGATAAATGCGATAGTCGTTGCCTTAAGAATCTCTATCATATCTACAGCACGATCTGGACGATCTCGGATCTCTCGATAAACTTCCCCAGCTCGCTCCGAAATAAGAAGGTCACGACGTAAAAGGTCTGTTTCATTTGACAATGCCAAATGAAAGAAACGTAGACCATCTTGAGCCGACGTTCTATCTGTGTCTGGATATGACCTTCCTGACTCCGCTCGAGAATGAAAACTTTTTCGTTCGAACCCCATTAATGTCAAGCTGTGGCAAAAATAGGAATTTGCAAAAGCACCTCGTAGAAAGCGACCATATATTTCGGTTACTAATGTTGTCTTACCACCATTGCGCTCCCCAACGATGGTTATTATAGAAGCATCCCGCCAACGCAAAAGCTGGTCTGCCTCTTCCAGAGTAAGCATCGTAGATGTGGGTAGTGATACCCAAGCTTGAGTGGTATCAACAGCTTGAACCTTAACAGATTCTGGTTGTTCAAAAACATCAACATCAGTTTCTTCTTCATTGAGCTGATTTGTCACAGCAGCCGCCCTAAAAGATATTCACGGTAAAGTTGCTCTGCCAGAGGCAGTGACTCTAACTGAATTGAAGATTCAAGCCCAGTTCTTGACTTAAATTGTGCATACCAAGAACCGATACCTATTACCTCTGCTAATTCAATCGCGGTTGAGATAGGGGCAAGTTTAGGAGGTAATGTTGATGGCGCTTTAAGACAACGTAGCTCCTCCACACTAAAACTATCAATAGCCGCAGATAGTTCTTTTGGCTGTGCCCCGCGCCCCTTCTTGGCGCTTAAAATTACACGTTCAAGCATCGCGGGTATAGCAACAGGGCCAAATTCGGAAGAATTAGTCAAAGCCCCTAAGTCTATTGCGGCGGCTAATGCTGCTTGTTGAGTTGAAAAGGTAGTGAAACTACGATTAAAAACTCTACTATAACCACCTGTAAGCCACCAAAGCATCTGGCTTTCTTCCCGTATCAATGCAGCCTGGCGATCAATTTTTTTCAGTATTCCCATACTCTGAGTTGCAACTGCTTTTGCCGACGCATGAGCTTCTGCCCGAATCTTTCCAAGCAGGGTGACAAGAGTTGCCCAATCATTTGTGGCGCCCAAGGCAGCAATCTCTTCGTCCAGTTTGGGGGTAACAGTGGGGACTATCTTGATCGGAATCTCTTGAAATGCTCTCCCTGCAATAGCCAGCTTCAAAAAACTCTCTTCAGCGTTTTTTAAAAGCCACAAAGATTGTAAAGGCTGACGAAGCCCTTTAACGCTCCCAGCACATATCGCTAAGATAGCAACCGCATTTTCTTGGTCGATAAGTTCCCCTAAAACTGATGCGGATAGAACACGTGCTTCTCTTTCGTTATTCAACAGGCTAAAACTTGCATCTTCTTCTGAAAACTCAGCCCGAAACCATTCTAAAGAAACATCAGTATCACCGTAGTAAAATGATGTTAAATCAAGTATTTGCTGTTCATTGATATTATCTACGAGCCGTTTGACCGGTTCTTGGCGAGAAATAATTGTTTCTGATGTAGGAGCCAAGCCCGCTTCAGCATAACGATCTGCGAATGTTAATATTGCCATACTTGTAGTCCCTTTATCGTTGTTCTGCTTCGCTCACAGCTTCTGCAAGCACATCAAGCATTCCCCTCTCATGAGCTCTGAGCAATACTTGTCTAAAACGTTCATAGTCAGGTAAACGCATGTCATCGTCTTCTAACAATTCTAAACGCCCAGCAATCACTAATTTTTGACTAAATGTAAGGCGGTAGAAGCGAAGGCCAAGATCACGAAGGACGTTCGTTGAATTTCCCTCTTTCACAGCCATTATCTCAGGAATATGTTCAGCAAGACGAGGCTGTGTTACTGAGCTTGAGAGGGGGCTAACCGATGAGTTCCAATTATCTAGCCGGATAGAGTGCTCAAACACGGAAGAGTGCCTATCCATCTTCGCCTGAAATCCTCCGGGTGCAGTTTGCCAGACTCTGATGTGAGCTCTAACATTAAGCATTCGCTCCGTTGGTCCTCCACTAACATCTAATTCAATTAGATTGTATCCAGGCTCCCAACCATCCTCATGCCGATCTGGATTTGCTGCACTAGCTGCAAGTCGCACATAATCGCGAACCATGTCGACGCGATTAGTGTGAATATGGCCAAAAATTTGTAATGGAGCTACATCGTTCAGATGATCTTCAAGCTCACGAGCATTACGCAACCAAGTAAGATGGTGATGAGTAAGCACGGCATTAACAACGCCATCTTCACGAGTAATTTGGAAACTTGCGGGGTCTACAAATAGATCTCCCTGACGATCATATCCACTTGATACAAATGCACTGTTCAATCCCCACAATCTCAGTGTTGAGCCATCATTCAATGCAACGTCTCGAACCACTCGTGTTCTATCTGGGGGAAGTAAACTACAGAAAAACTGCTGTGCGAATTGATTGTAGTTGTCCAGACTTTCATAAAGTAATCGCCGAGCATCTGGATCACTTAGCTGCCTCATGATTTCAGCATTGGGGTTGGGTGCTGTCTTAATTTTTTGATGGATCATCTGAACTAAGTTACGGTCTGCTAAGTTCCGCACAACATCATGGTTGCCCGGTACAACAAAGACTGATTCCATTGAGCACCCACAAGCGCCACAAAGGCGCTCAAGCCAATCAGTAGCAAACGAAAATTCTTCTGGATCTCCTGAAAATGCAATATCCCCTGAGACAACCACTACATCAGGTGCACCTAAACGTGTGCACTGCTGTGCCGCATCACGAATCAACTCATTTCTTAAATGGAAGTTTGGATCCTGCGCAGTTTGAATTTCAGATTTCCGAAAATGGATATCTGATAAATGTAATATGAGCAAGGTACTACTCCTTCAGATTTAGCCAACCGTCAAAACTAATTAAATATTAGATATTCCATTCTATCAAAAACTTACCATTTTAACTGCTATGCCCTCCATCAACTTACAAGTCTGTTACTTCCTTCTCAAAATTTAAGCTCGTTCGCAAAGAAACCATCATCTAGATCCAAGTGGTAAGACTGCAAGTAAGGCCACCATAGCTCTTACTATAATCAGAAAAAATTTGAGATATATATCATTTTACTGAATGCACACAAAAACGGCGAAACCTAACGAATATTTTTGTTTTTATTATATTTTTCAAAGAGGTATAAATGAAGGACTCTCAAGACCTGAAACCGCTGCTGAACTCAATTCCTGGCCTGCCGCAGTGGGTATCAGAGCGTATTCTGCAACAGATAAACCAGCTTGCTAACTACGAGCCAGTGATCGGCATTATGGGTAAAACTGGGGCGGGAAAATCGTCGCTGTGCAATGCCCTGTTTGCCAGTGAGGTTTCACCGGTTAGCGATGTAGCCGCCTGCACACGCGAACCGATGCGCTTTCGCCAGCAGGTGGGGGAACGTGTGATGAGCATCGTGGATTTACCCGGAGTGGGGGAAAGCAATGCGCGTGATTTGGAATATGCTGCACTTTACCGCAAGCAACTTCCCCGACTTGACCTAGTACTGTGGCTGATTAAGGCCGATGATCGGGCACTGGCGGTGGATGAACATTTTTACCGTCAGGTGATCGGTGAGCCTTACCGGCATAAGGTGCTGTTTGTTATCTGCCAGTCGGATAAGGTCGAACCCACCAGCAGTGGCAATAAATTATCTACTGAACAGAAACAAAACATCAGCCGCAAAATCGGCCTGTTACATGAGCTGTTCCAGCCAGTAAATCCGGTCTGCGCGGTGTCAGTTCGTCTGCAATGGGGACTTCGGGTGATGGCTGAACGGATGATTCGTTGCCTGCCTCGGGAGGCCAGTAGTCCGGTGACAGTACAGCTTAGTGCTCCACTTCGTACCGATGCCGTTAATAAAAAAGCACGTGACGATTTTGGTGAAACGGTCGGCTCGGTACTGGACACAATAAGTTCGATGCCCCTGATACCGGCCCCGGTTCGGACAGTTATCCAGTCTGTACGCGACATCGTCGTATCAGTCGCTCGTGCAGTCTGGAATTTCTTCTTCTGAAAATTACCCCTTCTAACCCGTAGTTTCCTGAGCCCTGCCGCGACCTTTCGGCGGGGCTTTTTGTATTTATTTTCCATCATGAGGAGTCTGCTTATGACCCGTCTGGCTTCGCGCTTTGGCGCAGCAAATCTTATTCGTCGTGACCGTCCGTTAACTCGCGAAGAACTGTTTCTTGTGGTGCCCAGCGTTTTCAGCGAGTACAAACACGAATCCCGCAGTGGACGATACACATATATACCCACCATCTCTCTGCTGGACAGTCTGCAGCGTGAAGGCTTTCAGCCTTTCTTTGCCTGCCAGACCCGTGTTCGTGACCCTGGGCGTCGCGAGCATACAAAGCACATGTTGCGCCTGCGTAGGGAGGGGAAAATTACCGGCAAACAGGTCCCGGAAATTATTCTGCTCAACTCTCATGATGGTTCCAGCTCGTATCAGATGTTGCCGGGATTATTCCGTGCCGTATGCCAGAACGGACTCGTCTGCGGTGAGTCGTTTGGCGAGGTGCGGGTGCCACACAAAGGAGATGTCGTGAGTCAGGTGATTGAGGGGGCGTATGAAGTACTGGGGATCTTTGACCGTGTGGAAGAAAAGCGTGATGCCATGCAGTCGCTGATGCTACCGCCACAAGCACAACAGGCTCTGGCACAGGCTGCACTGACGTACCGTTTTGGTGAGGACCACCAGCCGGTGACAGCACCTCAAATACTCTCCCCACGCCGCTGGCAGGATGAGAGCAATGATCTGTGGACCACATACCAGCGTATTCAGGAGAACCTGATTAAGGGCGGGCTTAGTGGCCGGAGTGCAAAAGGTGGGCGAACGCATACCCGCGCAGTGCGTGGTATCGACGGAGATGTGAAGCTCAACCGGGCTCTCTGGGTCATGGCGGAAGCGATGCTGAGTGGATTTCAGTCCTGAGAGTGTTATCGCCATGTTAACAAAGGACACTCCCTGTCCGTTTCCCCCTCATTGGGTTGAGTGTTTTATCACCGCATTTCACGGTGTGCCGCGTCGGGCCTGCTTCCGGAGGCAGATAAAAAATAGTTCATTCCATGTCCATACCCTGTCCGCCCCCTCTTTAGAATCATTTCATATTCAGTCAGTTAACTATTACGGAGATTTAAGATGGCACAGACAGAGCGCCGTCATGATCGGCTGGCTGTCAGGCTGTCACTGATAATCAGCCGCCTGGTTGCAGGTGAAACGCTGAACATGGCGCGGCTGGCTGCAGAGTTTGGTGTGTCAGTCCGTACCCTGCGACGGGATTTTCGCGAACGACTGATGTACCTCGACCTTGAGTATCGACGGGGGCAATGCCGCCTGCGCAGCACCGGTGGGGGCGTACAGGGGGAGCTGGATGCGCTGACCTTCGCGCACCGGGCCGGACTGGCCGATATTTTTCCGGGGCTGGACCGGCGTCTGGCGGGCATGCTGCTCACTGCAGGAGGGATGCCGTGTCTGGTATGGCAGCCGCCACAGTCTGTGTCACCGGCCAGCTCACTGTTGTTCTACCGTCTTGTTAGTGCCATTACCGCCTGATATCACTCGACGGCTGCTGGTACCTCACTGGTGAACTTAACGGGTATATCACCGTGCATCCACTGGCGACCATCCATGCTGTGACACTTCTCAATACAACGTTCACCCCACTAAAACGTCTCAGCCAGTTAACCACACAGGCGGGCTTTATCCGGGCTCTTCCGCACTTCAGTTGTATCCGTGAAGTCCTGTCTCCTGGGCCCTCTGAGGAGGAGCCGGGCAACACACTGATTTAATTACCTCTGTTAAGAAGGAAAAACAATGATCTGGCATTACGAGAAAAATGGCATACGTCACGACAATGTGACCGAAGACGACATCACCAGCCTGATTATGCGCGGTGAACTGACTGCATCCACTTTGGTGTGGCGACAGGGAATGACAGAGTGGCAGCCGGTCTCCGCCACCCCGCTGGCTTCGGCTCTGCTCTGGAGCACCACACCGCCAGCACTGCCGGGAAACCGCATTCCGGGTGGCGTTGTGTGGACGCTGGCATTTGCTCCCTTCATTGGCTACGCGCTGGAGTTGTGGACTGCAGGATTGAGCGGGATGTCATTTGACGAGGCATATGATGCCGTCTCGGGTGGGCAGTACTGGTTTATCACGCTGCTGCTCAATATCGCTCTGGGGTATCTCGATGAACGACACCTTCGTAAGGCCGGAGTGGACACCACCACGTTCGGCAAACTGGCCTGGCTGGTGCCGTTCTATCTGTGGCGGCGGGCGAAAACTCTCGGTCAGAAACCGGCTTACTTCTGGGTATGGCTTTTGATGCTGGGCCTGACCGTCTGGGCCTGAATGACTGCTACCTGATTCTTTCTCTGTTAAGGACCAACGTAATGAAAACACTGATTAAAGTACTGGGTATTACCGGCAGCCTTCTGCTCTGTGCGGGCGCTCAGGCTCAGCCTTATAACCGGACGCTACCTGCAGTCGTCAATGACAACAACGGGAATATTTTCTGGTGTGATGCGCATCGACAGGTTACCGGAAAATGCGAAGCCATGTCTGTTGACCGTCAGGGCGGGATGGTCACGGTGCGTTCAGCACCCTTTAAAGACTGCGAGGGCGGCCTGTGGGGCTGGATAACTATCATGCACAACGATGTGTCGAAGGGATTCACCATTACTCCGGATAAGAAATTCGGTCTCACCGTAAAAGATCTGTGCCGTCCGGGCACGGTAGTGACCTTTAAGCCCAACCAGAAGAAGCCGGAATATGACGACCTGGTGGCACTTTACCAGGGCAAAGAGCTGTTTCGCTACCGGCGCTTCTGATAACACCCGATACCAACCTCCCTCATTTTGCCCGACAGCGGGCTGGATTAATTCAGGAAGAAAACCATGCTGAAAATAATGACCTCTGCTGTACCCGCCCTCATTCTGTCACTTGCCGCCTTCAGTGCCGGTGCCGCTCAGCTTCCGGCAAGTCTGATGGATAAAGATAATCCTGGCCAGGAGTACTGGTGCCAGGGAAACGACATCAATACGTCCATGTGCTCACTGACCGGTGTCAGCGACGACCATAAATTTGCCCTGATTCAGGACCTGCCGGGCCCGGCCTGTGAGGACTTAAGCTTCGGGGTTATCGACCTGGTGCGCCAGACCGGTGTCAATATTCCTTACGACGGTGGTGACTGTAAGGGCGATGTGCAGGCTGGTTTTGTGCGAGGCACGAAAGATAATGCCCTGTATGTGAAAATTGTCCGGGGCAGTAAAACCCTGCGGCTGTATAAGGTACAAACCGGTTACTGACAATCACCCGACACCTGCATACTCCCAAAGCCCCTGACGCGTCTGCGTCAGGGGCTTTTGCTTTTAAGGTACACCGAATGAGTGAATCTCATATGTTGCCACCGGGACCGTTCACCCGACAGCAGGCTGAAGCGGTTACCAGCCGGTATAAAAATATCGCTATTGAAGATGACCAGCGCAGCCACTTCCGCCTGGTGGTTCGAGACTCTGAAGGTCGAATGGTCTGGCGGGCGTGGTGCTTTGAACCTGATGCCGGTGAAGGACTTAATCGTTATATCCGCAAGTCAGGCATCCTCAGAGCATCCACCTCCTGACCCCATCCATTCATCATCCCTGTATGTCCTTTTTTCCCCATACGCCAGCCATCGTCGCTGGCGTTTTTTTTGACGGAGAATATCCATGACGACACAAACTAAACGCGAATTGATGTCCGCTAATGAACCTCAATTTGACCTCACTGCAACACCTGTACCTGAAGAACAGCGCCTCGATTTCTGGCCGCTGTACTTTGGCGCTATCCCGCAATGGATAACGCTGGAACCCCGTATTTTCGCCTGGATGGAGCGCTTTTGTGATGAGTACAGAGGTGGTATCTGGTCCTTTTACACGCTCAGTAATGGCGGCGCGTTTATGGCTCCTGATGCTGAAGGTGACGATAAATGGCATCTGTTCAACGGCATGAACGGCAATGATGCGGAAATGAGCGCGGAAGCCGCAGGTATCGCTGTCTGCCTGATTGAATACAGCCATCACGCCTGTCGCAGCGAATGCGATGCCATGACGGAGCACTATTACCGCCTACGGGATTACGCCCTGCAGCACCCTGAATCCAGCGCCATTCTGCGCATTATTGATTAAGGATACTTATGATGGAACAGTCACTCATCCCACTAACTCCTGCTCTCCCACTGGCCGCGCAACGCATGGTAAAACGCGCCTTAACGCTGCTTGACCGACACCTGCGCGAAACAGGCGTGGCATTCACTTCCACTCAGGCTGCCCGTGACTGGCTGAAACTGAAAATGGCGGGACTAGAGCGCGAAGAGTTTATGGTGCTGTATCTGAACCAGCAGAACCAGTTAATTGCCCACGAAACCCTGTTTGCCGGTTCCATTAGTAGTACCGAGGTGCATCCCCGTGAGGTGGTCAAACGAGCCCTGTACTTCAATGCGGCAGCAGTGATACTGGCGCATAACCATCCTTCCGGTGACATCACACCCAGCCAGGCAGATAAGACCATCACGCAGCGTCTGGTGCAGGCGCTTCAGCTCGTTGATATCCGTGTGCCTGACCACCTTATAGTAGGTGGTACGCAGATATTGTCGTTCGCTGAACACGGTCTGCTTTGAGGTATGACATGAGAATTATCAGTAAACGCCGGGCGATGACGATTTACCGTCAGCATCCGGCCTCCCGCATTTTTCGATACTGCACCGGCAGATACCAGTGGCATGGCAGTATCTGTCATTACACCGGTCTGGCCGTTCCTGACATTCCCGGCGTGCTGGCGGTATACGCCCAACGCCGCCAGGACCGCAACGGACCGTATGCCTGCCTGATGAGTATCACCCTGAACTGACAATAAAAGAGGTTATAAATGAGCAACACCACATGGGGCCTGCAGCGGGATATCACGCCGCGCCTGGGAGCCCGCCTTGTGCAGGAGGGTAACCGGCTGCATTATCTGGCTGACCGGGCCAGTATCACCGGTAAATTCAGTGACGTCGAATGCCGGAAGCTAGATGAAACATTCCCGCACTTTATCAGCCAGATGGAGTCGATGCTGACCACCGAAGAACTGAATTCCCGCCATACCCACTGCGTCATCCTGTACCACAATGGTTTCACCTGCGAAGCCGATACCCTTGGCAGTTGCGGCTACGTATACATCACCGTTTATCCCACTCAACGATAACTAATTTCACGAGAGCAAACATGAAAACTCTACCTGCAACAACTTTGCGGGCGGCTAAACCATGCCCGTCACCAGTGATCGTATGGCAAATGCTTCTTTCACGCCTGCTGGATCAGCACTATGGCCTGACACTGAATGACACGCCATTCAGTGATGAAACTGTGATTAAGGAACATATCGATGCCGGTATCTCTTTAGCCGATGCCGTTAATTTTCTGGTGGAAAAATACGAACTGGTTCGCATCGATCATAAGGGGTTTAGCTGGCAAGAACAGTCGCCTTTTATTACTGCTGTAGACATTCTAAAAGCCAGACGGGCTATGAGGGAAATGAGAACTTAAGTAGTGTCAGTTTTCTTTCCGCAACCCACCTCTTTACTGAGCAAAAAGGGGTGAAAAAATTTTTAGGCACCTATATAGGCACCAAAGAAAAGTTGAATTAGAAGTTAGCTAATTTATTTCAATGAATTACAAACCCAATTCAGACTCCGCCAGCCCACCAAATTCTCCATCGGTGATTACCAGAGTCATCCGATGAAGTCCTAGAAGCCCGCACGGTGAAAGCCTTGCGGGCTTTTTTACGTCTATTGTCGTCCAGTGAGAATTGCTGAGAACTATCACTTATGGCACCCTAAATGGGACCCACAACGAAGGGTCCCAAAATGGCAAAAATCGCTAAGAAGCTCACTGACCCTGAAATCAAAAGCATCAAGCCAGCCGACAAAGAAATCAACTTGTTTAACGGTGATGGTTTGATCCTACGAATCGCTACCCTCTCGAAAGGAGGGAAGAAGAATTGGTATTTCAGGTATGCAGTGCCGGTGAGTAAGAAAAGAACCAAAATGAGCCTTGGGACCTACCCTCACCTCACACTGGCAAGAGCCTTGCGAGATGAATACCTTTCCTTGCTTGCCAATGGCATTGACCCTCAAGTCCATAACAACAATAAAGCTAATGCCTTAAAGAATGCTACTGAACACACTCTCCAAACCGTGGCAAGGAAATGGTTAGATGAGAAGGTAAAGACCTCAGTTATCTCACAAGAGCATGCAGAAGACATCTGGCGAAGCCTGGAGAGAAATATCTTAACCGGCTTAGATCATGTTCCTGTCAATGAGATCCGCCCCAAACTCTTAAAGCAACATCTTGACCATATTGAACAAAGAGGAGTCCTCGAAACTTTACGGCGTATCATTTCCCGATTAAATGAAATTTTCCGTTATGCAGCCACTGAGGAACTTATCGAATTCAATCCTGCTGACAACCTGGGGCAACGGTTCAGTAAGCCTAAAAAACAGAATATGCCAGCATTACCCCCTTCCGAACTCCCCCGCTTCCTGGTTGCTCTAACCAATGCTTCTATCCATTTAGAAACAAGGCTACTGATTGAGTGGCAACTTCTCACATGGGTTCGCCCTGGTGAAGCGGTTCGTGCGAGATGGGCTGATATAGATACTGACAACTCAATGTGGAACATCCCTGCTGAGTTTATGAAAATGAAGAAGCCTCACAAAGTTCCACTAAGCAAAGAATCTTTGAGAGTCCTGGAGTCATTGAAAGCGATAAGTGGGCATCGTGAATGGGTGTTTCCAAGCATAAAAGCTCCTCTTAGCCATATGCATGAACAAACAGCTAATGCGGCCATAATTGGGCTTCGGAGGTGAGCTTGTAGCTCATGGAATGAGATCTATTGCACGAACGGCCGCAGAGGAGTCGGGAAAGTTCAGGACAGATGTCTTAGAAGCGGCACTTGCCCATTCGAAAAAAGATGAAATAATTGCCGCATATAATCGCGCGGAGTATCTCGCAGAACGAGTAGTTCTCATGCAGTGGTGGAGTGACTATGTTCAGGCTCAAAAGCTATTGCGGCCTAAACCGTCCCACCATTTATGTCATAACGGAGGTAAAAAATATGGAAACAATATTTAAGATTTTCGAAAGAATAAGTTCCAGACCACTTTATTTTATATTTTTAGGATTATCGCTATGCGAGTTTTTTCAAAATAAATCTGCATTACAAAACCCCACCGCTGAAAATATTGCAACATTACTGGCAGCAATGATAATAGGAGCATTCATAACCTGTGAATTTGAATGGCTAATTTTTAAGTTCAACGTAAATCTAGAACCGTATGATCAAGGCGATATAGCTCCAACAATTGGAACGGCCGCATTAGCAGTATACCTAGTTTATGCTTTGCATTTTCTGGGTAAGAACCCCGAAGCATTAAATTTAAAATTATTAATAAACTCTGGCTTTATATACAGCACAACTTTATTATTATTTTCCCTTGAAAGCATGAAACTTAGAAGGTTAAAACAAAAATAAAAAAAACCATCAAAATTGGTTAGCAGTTAACTCCCCAAAAAAATAATTAATTAAATAATACAAATTTTAAAAAAAGGGAAGGTTCCCCCCCCTTAATTTATTATTTACTTAACTCTTTTGAGAGAGATGCCTGAATTCGGACCTGGAGGAACACCTAAGGCACTATCTACACCAGGATTTGAACGCAAATCATTCAAAACTGCCTGAGCGGATAATTGCTTACCAATGATAGCTACCGATTCTGGTCGAGGCTTAGTAGATGCTCTGGCTCGATATACTTCCACAATGCTACCACCTTCTGAAACAACGGCTGCACATAATCCCCTTGCATAGAGTCTGCTGAATTCTCCTTCAGCTAAGGTTTGGGCTGCTGTTATTGGCACTCGTGCCTGCATCAACTCAGTGCTTTTCGGTTTCCTTTTTGTATAAAATTGTGCAAGCAGTCCTCTGGATCGAATCTCATTCTCCAACCATGCATCATCGTATTTAACTGCTTCTTCTAACAATGCTGGCCATAAAGATTTGCCATATTCTGATAAATAATTACTATAGTAAAAATTGTTATGTTCCTTATCATACTGAATTTCTAATGTCATATGCAGTCTTGTCTTATCATCTAAATCTAAAAAATTCAGGGACATACCTTTCTCCAAATTGATTTATCTGTTTGTTATAAAACAACTACACTTAGCTCAATAAAAATTTTTTTACTATGATCCAAATCACTTTTTAACCTTTAAGTGAGGCTTTCTCTAATATATTTTCAGCTAAATAAGTAATAGCGATCAAAAAATTGTTGATTGATTTTACAAGAAAACCCTTTAATATGTACCTGCCACTGAGGCACTCTTTCCTGCTGACAGACTCCCATAGTATGCTTGCTTTGCACATGGGGTGTGAAGGCTATCAGTAGTTTACTGAGAAGAGATGGAGTAAAGGCCATGTTACGTGAAAAAGTAGTGTTGGTTCGCCAATACGACCGCTTCCGCAATGGGCAATGGGAGACAGTGTGTCAACATCTGCGCTCCCTACCCCGCAGCTAATTCAGAGCTGCCTCAGTGGTAACTAAGCTACTTCGTCTACCTCAATACCTAACATTTTATTGAAATGTTGTTCATCCTGAGTCTTCTTAAATATCCCTTCAAACATCTCTAAATATTTATTGGCAGATATTTGCCCTAAGTAACTTATATTAATGGAATCTGAATGTGATCCCCTGTTAATGTAACGATAGAAAGTTTTATAATTAATGTCTTTTTCATAATTAACTAATTTATCAAGTTCCTCGCTAAGTTTTTCCATTTTACAAGAGAATGAGAAATAATATTCAAGAATATTTCTCATGATGTTCGGCAAAACAACTGAACTAATTTTACCTTGTTTAACATCTTTCAAGATCATCCAAAGTGCTTCATATTCATTCTTTATATCATCACGACCAATTGTTAATACATCGCTATACTGATCTTTAATTACCCTATATAGCTGGTATTTTTTTTCAAAGTGTTCTTTCTTACTTGGAGCAACTTTAATTAGTTCTTGAAAGAAAAATAAATTATGAGTAAGAACAACTAACTTATTACTTTCAATTTTTCTAACTATACGATGATGAATGAGTGAAGATATTTCATATATATAATCATGCGATAAGCTTGAAATAGGATCATCAATTACAATTAATTTTTCTTTATTACTTTCATTATCGTCATCTAACCGCCCATCACATAACTCAAGGAAATACAAAAATGTAATTAATGTTTTCTCACCTTCACTAAGGGTTCTATAAATATTACTGACGCCCCCATTATCCCTACATATTTGGAAAAAATTTGTATCTGCATTTTTTTTAATTTTGAAATGCGAGATTCCGAGCGAACTTAACGTATGATTAATTTTCTCAACAGTTTCATCTATATTGGAAGTTTGTTTTTTTAGATCTATCGATGATGCATTTAACACTTCTATTTCATTTTGGATATTATCTTTCCTTGAGATAATATCTTCTCTCTCTAAACTTAGCTCTTTAATTTGTTTATTTTGAGAATCAATGAGGTCATTACAGATATTACGTAGAGTTTTCCAAACACAAGACTTAATTTCATCTATACTATTATCATAATTTTCTACTTTTTTGTTTATAATATTAATCTCATCATTATATTGCTTCATTTTTTCAACAAGAATATTAGCACTCGGATTATCATTTATAACCTCGACATTCAAAGATGGCTTATCTATTTTTTCTTGTATAAATCTTAAGTTAGCCTCAAAGATAAGATTAGCCTGTTCAAGTCCCTCGTTGAACTCATCCTTATCGGTGATATAACTGGACAACATTACAGTAGATTGTATGCCACCAGTAAACTCATCAATCATTTTTTTATAAGAAGATTGCAATTCTTTTAATCTTAAGACCATTTTGTCATAAGCATCATCAAATATTTTTCTCACTTCTTCCCTGAATGAATCATCAATAGTATTTTTTTGACAAAACGGGCATTGGTCATCATCTATATATGATAATCCAGTCCTTATCCAATCTGAATTGCCAAGCCTATCAATGACCATTGATAGATAACTATTTCCTGAAGGTATCAATGATGTAGATAACATACCCACTTGATCATCTGAAAAATATGGGAGTGCTGGAATGATCAACGATTGATGAGATACATTTTTATTTGATTTTAATTTTATATAATCAGAAATCAAATTTTCGGTATCTATTTCTTCCATTTCTACCTGTTGACTGAGACGCTGGAAGAGGCTTGCTTTTTGCAAGTAGCCAGCCATTAAATCTCCTAACCCACCATCCTTCTTTCTGATATGTGAGGTTTTATCCCATACTTTTGTTTGGTAAGAGCTTAGAACTTTTTGTATCATCTTATCTTTTTTATCGAGATCACTATCAATACGGATAATGTCTTGTTTTAGTTTAGATAATTTTTTTTCATTAAGAGCTATAGCATCCATTACATCTTTATTTTCCTGACTTAAAGTAAATATACCAGGTTGTTCTGATTTGTTATAGAAAGAATCTTCAACGAATTGGCTATTGTAGACAATATATCTGTATTTATCTTTATCGCTGAAAGAGCAATTCCTATAGGCTTCATCTCCAGGTTTATAAAAATATCCTGATATTGTTGACTTACCCGAACCATTTTGGCCATAAATTAAGTTAATCTTTTTTGTCAGGTCTACTTCAATATGTTTTTCGGCACTATAACTTTTCACTGCCATTATTCTCAACACACTCATTTAAAATATCCTTTGCAAATATAGCAATTTAATTAAACTTAATTTTTGTTCTCAAAAATTGAAAACAAAATCACTAAGTTACTACGCAATTACTTGGATATAATATATATAAGCACTGGTGGGGCAGCACTACTTTAGAAGGTTGTTTTCGATATTGTATAAATTTAGCTTTCAACATAGCGATCACCTGCAATAATCAAGTGGAGAAACTATTACAAAGACAGAATCATCCCATTGACTTACAATACAATACCGATTGCATTTTTGCATCTTTTATGTGACATAAAAGATGATATTTTGGGTATAAAAAGGGATACAGATGAAAGCTTACACTCTAAAGGAAGATAAAGATTCTGGAGAATTTCACCTTTTCTAAGGAAACATGAGCCAAGTTTCTTTACCTCGTAAATGCAGTTCAGCTTTAAAATCCATATGCAAAAAGATGGATAAATCAGAAAATAAAGGGAACATTTTCACATGTACTACTGAACAAGAAGCAAGGGAGAAAATGGCAGCCATTGGCAGGAAAGTTTGTGGAACATATGTAAGTCATTTATATGAATCATATTAACAGGAATTAATAATGTCGTACAAAAAATCAATCTAACAACTTATTGCTCTTCTATTGTAGCTTTCTTTACCATTGCCTATCCCAACATTGAGGAACATAAATACTCTTGGTGGCTTATAATACCAGGAGTTTTCTTATTTATTATAATATTTGGTGCACACACAGGAACAATAGTATATAACTATCTGATATCCATCAAGAAATACAACCATACAGTTTCGAGATTATTAATGCTATTAGGAATATTATATTCCGTTATTTTAATAGGCTTGATTATCTTCATCAGCTTTATCAATAACATCTTCGCCTTCCATTACCTTGTAATATATTGAGAATGGTAAAAATAAAGACATAATAACACCAATAGTAACACATATGATTTTTAAAACATCATTACTAATCATAAACAATCTCCTATCCTATTTTGGAATAGGAATAGCATGTAATACCATTATGTCAATGGATTCATTTCACAAAACAGGACAGTTAACAAAGCAAGGGCTAACTCAACGAAGCGGAACTTCTCTGAGTTGCCTTGCATTTTCTGCTCTCCGATTGAAAATGATATTTTGGCACATCAAGTAGAATTAAGAATTACAAATGTAAATACCATAATATCTCAAGGTTTTTTCATTACTAATGTCAGTAAATCAAATATCTAACTCAATATATTTTACTTGATCAGCATTCAACGCGACGCAGATTTTTCTATATATATCAATTATTTCCATACACATCATAAACTGAAACCTGTAATCACTGGTTCTGGTAGGCTTATTTTTTCTCAAATATACAGTCATACCTTTAATAGTATAAGTAATATCCTTATCTTTTGTATATATACCTAATGTATGAATTGTATTCCTCATTTCTCTAAGCACGTCGATAGCTTCCATGAATGTACTTTTATCATTTCTTGTAATCGGAACGGCGGCATCTACGCAAAGATTCAGGACGGAGTTTATTTTTTCTTTAGCTGGAACGTTGCCTCGGTAACGTTTTTTATCTTTAGCTATTTTTTCTTTTTTTGCTTTGAGATAATAGACATCTGAAAGAAACTTTTCTAAAGCAGAAAATAGCGAAACAGTGAAATCCAAAAACATACTACCAATAATTTCATCATTTCTATTAATATATAAATCTGAAATTTCATTTATAACTTTATCATGACGAGGAAATGTGTACTTCTCTTCCGATAATCCTTTGACACATACTGCCATAGTGAGTTTTATGGCTTCCCTGCCATTCAGAACCACCATGGATTCATCATTCATGAAGTTATAAATTAATACATCTATGCTATGTAAGATCGTGGTGTAGATCGAATTATTCCAGTAAACTTTTCCATTTTCTGGAGGAGGATTTAAACCCTCCTGCTCTTCGAGATAGCCCATAACATGATCTCTTAATTTATACAGCTCAATGATTCTCAGCATTGAATTCTTGTCATAATCTCGGCTTATAAAGAAATTTAACTTTTCAACAATTTCTGTACTGTTACTAATCTTTAAAAATTCCATTTAGGTCACCATTATATGAGTTTAAAGTACATCTACCGATTTTAACATCACATCATGCTCATACCTTATAAAAAAAAGACTCAGTAAAGCAAACACTTTTACACTCCATACTTTGAAGAAATAATTTAGCCTAAGATAAAATGCTACTGCGATAAAGACACGTTAAATCCCCCTGCACATTGACAAAAATGGCTTTTCTAATATAAAAGAGCTATTAGTGCTTAATTCAATAACAATATTTATTTTGTAGATATCAACATATTAGAAGGAGCTTATATGGAAAAGAAACTATCGATGCAACACATCGACAAAAGCATCCCCCCGTAATAAAATAATCTTCAAGCCTTACTAACCTAACACCAGAAATACTTAGCACCCATTGTGTCAGTGTCCGTCTTAATAACGCCGAATTGAGAGGAGATTATGCAAAAGGCGAATGGTTACGTATGGCTTCTTTGCAGAAGCTACCCATGATTGTACCTCCTGTAAACATCGATGCATGGAAGACTCTGGGTGAGATCATTCAGAAGCTTAAACGTATTGCACTCCATATCGACAGTAAGAGTAAAGACAGCCAGCTTACTCATACAGAGCTTTACGCTGTGAAGCGACAACTGGAAGAGCTTCGCCAGTACCTGCTGAGTGCTGACATATGGAGCAAACCCGATGAAGGGTATGCAGAAGATCAAAAGGGGTAAGAACTTCTCTGGTGTGGTCAAGTATGCATTGAAGCCTGAGACACATCATAAGAGAGATCCAATTGTCATTGGCGGAAACATGCTTGGAGATTCAGCCCTTGAATTGATCGCTGAATTTAATGGCACTAAACAGCTTCGCCCATATGTTCAGAAAGCTGTTTGGCACAACTCCCTTCGCCTGCCTGATGGAGAATCACTAACGGCTGAACAATGGTCCAGCATCGCAGATAAATATATGAGGAGGATGGGGTTCAGTGATACCCATCTTCGTTGTTATGTGCTTCATGACGATCCGGCTGGTCAGCACATACGCATTATCGCAAGTCGCATAGACCTCAATGGAGGGAAGCTCTACCTTGGCAGAAATGAGAACCTTATAAGTCCCCGCATAATCAGTGAGCTTGAAATCACTCATAATCTAACAGTGACTTCTCCGTTGGGTCTAGACGCATGGAGACTCCCCATGGCAAGAAAAACCAAACCGTTAACCGATACGGAAATCAAAGCCACTGCCCGTTCAAGACGACGATAATCTGCGCTCCGATGGTGATAGATTTATACCGCCCAAATACATTAACGGGTTACTTGAAAGCGTAGCTCCTTTTATTTTGGCGGCAAATTGGCGGCATTGAATTTATGGCAATAAAACCTTTACGTTATCAACGCGCCCTCCCTCGACAGGGAAACGTTACACTTCAGCATGCATAAACAAAAAGGAGATCAGTGAGTACTCACCGATCTCCTTCACGATAATACACGCTATTAACTTTCAGCCGTACTCAACGCATCGGCAACGCGCTTGAATCGTTCAAACCGACTGCGTAACATCTGATGCTTCACCGCATCCGGCTCCAAACGAATCAGTGGCGGCAGGGTCGCTTTAATCGCCTGTTCAAAGCCCGCATAATCTCCAGCACCTACGGCAGCACATATCGCCGCCGCCCGACAGCCAGACTGTTCCACATCAACAATTTCAAGCGGCAGATTGCTGGCATCACAAAACATCTGCATCCAGATACGTGAATGCGTTGGCCCGCCAGTAAAACGAATGGTACGAGTTCCATCGCTAAGTTGCAGTAATTTGTCCTGATGCAGTAAATGGGAGAACACTATTCCCTGATAGATAGCGTACACCATATCTGCAGCGTCGTGGTGCCCCCCCAACCCGAGAAATCCACCGCTCAGGGAGTCGCAGTAATTAGAACCATACAGCCAAGGGAAAAATAAAATACTGTCCGGTTTCTCATATCCACGCACAGCCCACTGATTAAGCTTGTCATGGTCATCCAGCAGATCTGGGAAAAAGTGATGAATAAACCAGGTCAGATTACTGGCAGATGTAGGGCTGCCTTCATGGGCGAAATAGTGTCCAGGAATACTAAATTTACCCCATACATAAGGATATTCATCTGGGATAATGTTATCAAAAACACGAGTGGCTATAGACCAGGTGCCGGCGACAGCGCTAAGTTGCATACTGTCATACACTCCAGAGGTGATGGCTGCGCCAACGACATCAAAAACCCCGCCAAATACTGGCGTTCCTGCTTTTAATCCACATAACGCGGCAGCATCTGTAGTAACAACTCCGGCCAATTCGGCTGAGCCAATCACCTTGGGCATACAATTCGTCATCTCTTCAATGCCGAATAATGCAAACAGAGCAGGGTCAAACTCATTGTGTTGTAAATTAAATAGCTGACTTCCCGAAATATTGGTTTCTTCGCAGGTAAATTCCTGTGTCAGGCAATAGCGAATATAATCGTGGGCCATCAAAACATAACCTATACGGGCATAACTCTCCGGTTCGTTCAGCTTTAACCACCTTAACAATGCTACCGGATGTGAAGGCCACAGCTGCTGAAAGCTGCGCGGATAAGCCTGACGATCGATACCCTGCGCCTTCCAGGCTGTAACTAGTGATTGTGCGCGAGAATCCGAAGACACGATACCGTTACGCACCGGCGCTCCTGATTTATCGACAAGATAAAGCCCTTTGCCATGTGAGGAAAAACTAATGCCATTGATGTGTTCCGCTGACAAATGACTTTCAACCAACGCTCGCCGGATAACCTCACACGTTGCCGTCCAAAGGTCAGCCATATTGCGTTCACAGAATCCCGGAAGTGGGCTGAGTAGGGGTAAGGTCTGAGCTGCAACGGTGACTTCCCTCCCCTCGGCGGTGTAGATCCCTGCCTTGGTGACGGTGCCGCCCAAATCAATTCCCATAAAGTAATGGCTCATCGTCCCCTCCTCATCCTGCAACCGGCGACCGTTCGTCAAACCATCCGGCGGCCTGCATTTTGTTTTCTATCCATTGACGCGCATGGATAATTTCCAGCAACGGTTCGGTGGATTTCTCTGTCCACATTTCAATAAGAAAAGTGCCGCGGTAATTAAGACGGCGTAATATTTTGAATAAATTCACAAAATCTACGCACCCATCGCCAAAGGGAACATCACGAAATTGCCCTGGCGAATCCCGTGTCACCGGAAACGTATCTTTAAGGTGAATGGCAGAAATCCGATCAATTCCTTTTACCAGTTCACTCTCCAATTCATTACCCCATGCGGTTAGATTGCCGACATCTGGGTAGACGGTAAACCACGGAGAGTTAATTTTCTTATCTAGTACTTTCCATTTACTGATGGAGTTAATAAAGGGCGTATCCATAATTTCCACAGCGCACATAACCTGCGCGGCTGCAGCTTGCTCCGCAACCCAAGCCATCGCATCTTCAAACCAAGCGATGGTTTCATCATTTTGCGGCTCATAATAAACGTCATACCCTGCAAGCTGGATAGTTCGCACTCCCAAATCCTGCGCCAGTCGCAATGCTTTCTGCATGATAATCCGAGCTTGCTGGCGAGTGTCGCTATCATGACTACCGAACGGGAAACGCCGATGAGCAGATAAACACATGGTAGGAATACGCACACCGGTTTTCTGAATGGCGTTGATAATCTCCATTCGCTCGGCAAGAGGCCAGTCCAAGCGAGCACGTCGTTCTTCACTCTCATCTACCGACATTTCAACAAAATCAAAGCCGCATGATTTTGCCAACGCGAGCTTTTCTACCCAACTGGTGTTTCTGGGGAGCGCCTTTTCATAAATACCTAATGGATGAGTACGCATTATTTTCCCTCAAGAGTTGCCAGTGGCTGTTGAGTCACTTTTCGACTGTTATTCATGGCACGCTGCGCCTGCCACTTTTGTTTGAAGAACTTAAAGGCCAATGCGGCAATCAAGGTAATCCCCCACACTGCTAGATTGAAATGCAGACTAAGGCCCAGAAGACTGAGTCCAGTGGCGATCACCTGAAGCACCAACAGAGCACAGAAAACATGACCGACCTTACCAACCCCACCGAATGGATCGGTACCACCGAGAACAATTGCCAGTACCGTCAGCAGTAGATAAGAATCGCCGTACCCCATACGCGCAGAGTTAAAGCGGGCCAGCATAATAAGTCCTGCCAGCACGCACAGCAGGCTGGAAATAGCATAAATTGCGATCAGCACACGGTCAGTACGAATACCGCTAAACCAGGTCGCATTGATGTTGCTACCGCACATATAAATGACTTTTCCTGTACGGGTTTTCCCGAGAAAAAGTGCCAGCATCAGAGTCGCAGCGATAAAAATCACCATGGGAACCGGTATCCCATATATCACTTCCGACCCTATACTGCGGACAATCGGTGGCATACCACTTAACGCCGCGCCTTTAGTGAGATAGATACCAATTCCACTGATAATCGTCATGCTACCTAGCGTTACCAAAATCGGGTGCGCCCCCACTCGAGCAATAATGATCCCCGTAATGGCACCAATCGCGATGGCAATAAGCATCGCGCCTAGCATCGCTAAAAGTAACCACCATAACTGCATGCCGGTAGACGCATCAGCAGGTACAAGCTGGATTAATAGCCATGCCATAAACAGGCTGGTCAGATTCGCAGTGCCAATAATCGCCAGATTAAGCCCGCCACTGAGCATCGGCACAAACATCGCAAAGGTAAGCAATCCGAGTTCTGGCAACTGAAAGGCAATACTCAGAAAAGTATTTTCGGTAAAAAAGCGTCCGGGCATCGCCAGACTAAAAGCCACCACGGCGAAGAAACATATCGCCAGTAAACCGGAGCTGGTGCCATCTATTGGTAAAAATGCCTGTTTTTTCATTTCAAGCTCCCTGTCAGACGAATCCAACGTCCGTTTCTTTGCGTTTTTTGTAATGGGTGACACAGATAGCTGAGACAATCACCACGCCGATGACGATGTTGACGAAATAGCTGGATACGCCAATCAGGTTGAGGCCATTTTTTAGAATGCCGATGAGAAATACGCCCATCAGTGTGCCAATAACCGAACCGCGCCCGCCGGATAAACTCGCCCCTCCCAATACAGCAGCAGCCAGTACTTCTAGCTCGCCACCCACCAACGCGTTAGGGACAACCTCACTCATGCGATAGGCCTGAAGCATTCCCCCAATCGCCGCCGCTGCCCCAAGATAGCCGTAAGCAAACAGATAAATGAGTGAAACCCTAATACCAATACGCCGTGCTGATTCAGGACTTCCGCCCACGGCATAAAGTTGACGCCCAATGTGGGTTTTATTCATCACTATCCAAGTGAAGCAGGCCATGCCCAGCATCACCGCCAGCGGTAATCCAATCTGATAAACTTCGCCTTCAAATCCAAAACTAAAAAAGGATCGTTGCGTAATCCACCAGTCAGGTAAGTCGTAAATGCTGTGACCATTAGTCAGCCACATCAACATACCGAACAGCAGCGACTGCATGCTGATAGTGATAATGATGGAAACTACGTTGAGGTAATAAATAAGGATCGCGTTAATCAGACCCAATATAACGCCCAGCCCAATAGCTAACCCAAGACACAGCAGGGGATTCTCTATCATTCCATTAAGTAGTAATGAAGCCACCACGTACTGAACAACCGATGCAACGGCGGCGAACGAAATATCAATACCTCCTGTCACTAGCACCACAAACAGTCCAAGAGCGAAGATCCCCGTCACGGCATAACTCTCAGTGAGATCAAGCAGGTTCTGAATCGACAGGAACTCATCGCTCATCAGAGAAAAAAGCACCAGCATCAGAACAATCACACATCCCAACCCCCCTTCTACCGAACGTGGGAGCCGGAGCTGTAGTCCTTTAGCCATTAATCACCTCCGCTAACTGCTGTTCGGTATAGAGAGAAGGTCGCAGTTCGTTAATAATCTTTCCACGCTGCATATGAAAAATACGATCGCAGTTGTAGTACGCTTCTGGCGCTTCATCAGTAATTAGCAATACGGAAATACCGACCCCAGAAAGTCGTTGGATAAGCTGGTAAATACTGTCTTTCGCACCAATATCTACACCAACAGTAGGAGCATCGAGAATCAGTACTTTCGGGCGAGTTAAAATCCATTTCGCCAGTACAACCTTTTGTTGATTGCCGCCAGATAGTGTGGAAAGCGGGTTATCAGGATTAGTGACTTTAATATCGAGATCCTGAATCCATTCCTTAACCAAAGTTTCTTGGCGTTTTTCATCAATACACTGCCATGGCGTTTTTAGCCGATTCAGGATAGAGAGCACCATGTTGTCACTGACCGATTGCTGTAAAACAGCTCCCAAGGTCAGGCGATCCTCAGAGACATATGCAATACCCATTTCTACAGCTTGGGTATTATCTTTAATCATTACTTTCTTACCATCCAAATAAATATCCCCACTATCTGGATGGGTGACACCAAAAAGACTTAGCGCCAACTCTGTTCGTCCAGAGCCGAGTAAACCACACAACCCCAATACTTCACCTTGATGGAGCCTGAGGGAAATATCTTCAAATTGCCCTTTGCGGCTCAATTTATTCAGCTCAAGAATAACTTTGCCTTCCACACTATTCGGTAGCTTTTTCTGATGAATAATCGTTCTACCGGTCATTAGTTCAGTGATACGCCCCGGCGACAATAAATCGGCAGCCCAAGTACCTACCACTTCACCATCGCGAATCACCGTAATACGGTCGGAAATCTCTTTAACCTCATCTAAACGATGACTGACAAAAACCACGGTGATATTTTTATCTCGGAGATAATTTACCGTACGTAGCAGTTGATTAACTTCGGTGCGGGTCAGCGAAGCCGTTGGTTCATCCATTATCACCAGTCGAGCCTCTGCAACTAACGCACGACAAATAGCGACCTGCTGACGCTGCGCAATTGGCAAATGCTGGACCAATGCGTTCACATCGAGGTTAAAATTTAATTCCTGGATAATTTTTTCTGATACCGTTTTTAGATAAGCTTTTTTATGCCATCTCAAATATCCTTTGAGGTTATATTCAAAGGCAATATTTTCCGCCACCGTCAAATTAGGAAATAATGAGAGATCCTGATAAATAACCTGAATACCTAACTCGCGAGCTTTATCTGGGGAAAGTCTAGACCAGGATTTATCATCAATAATAATTTCGCTGCCGGTATCTGGGGTATAAACCCCACTCAGCGTTTTTATTAACGTGCTTTTACCGCACCCGTTCGCACCAGCAAGACAGTGGACTTCACCTTTATTTAGCGTGAGATCAATATTTTTCAATGCTTGATGGCCACCGAAGCTCTTCGTTAGGGATTTTAACGTCACTAATGGCACACCCGCATTATGCTCTGTAGTATGAGGCATCATGCTATTCCTGAACGACCAAAGGATTTCCGGGCCAGCACTGGCCCGGTGATGCAAATCTAAATTACAAGCCTAACTTCACTAAACGCTTCGTATTTTCAAGATCGAGTTTTTCAGGGTTATCGCTCAGAATAGTGTTGTTCTGAACTTTAATTTCACCCATATCACCAATTTTTACGCCATCTTTGATTGGTTCTCCGTTCATCATCGCCGTAGCAACCTGAACGAAGACCTTACCCGCCGTCATCGGGTTAGAAATATACCCACCGTCGATTGCGCCTTTTTCCAGCAATTTAATACCCTGGCCTGGGGTAAACGTCCCGAAAACGCAAATGGCATCATTTTTCTTACGTTTATCAATAGCGCGCCCTGCGCCAATAGGCCCCTGTGAACCAAACGACATGATGCCTTTTAGATCTTTATATTTAGACATTAGGTCATTCGTAGTACGCATCGAATCATCGACAGATTCAGCCACACCAAAGCGATCTTCAACGAGGGTCATTTTTGGATAATGTTCTTTTTGATAAGCAATTGCCGCGTCGGCCCAGTCATTCACCAGAGGAACCGTCAGACTGCCGACGAACATGGCATATTTCCCTTCCTCACCCATACATTTCGCCATATCTTTCATATGATTGGCGCCCATTGTCTGGGTGTTAAGCAACTCAAAGTCCCAGTCTGCGTTGGCCTGATCAGGCGATTCATGCGTAATGACTTTAATACCCGCCTCTTGAGCACGCTTCAATACGGGCTCCAAAACTTTGGCGTCATTTGGCACAACACCGATCACATCAACTTTCTTAGCGATTAAATCTTCAATAGCACGTACCTGTTCAGCCGGATCTGCCGTTGTCGGCCCAACTTGCCAAGCATCGACACCTAATACTTTTCCTTCTTCCTTAATTCCCTGTTCCATCACGTTAAACCACGGAATGCCACCGACTTTCACCACAACCCCCATAGTAAAAGGCTTATTCGCTTTCTGAGTCGTTGCGGGTTGTTCCGCCCATGCTGCAGTTGATGCTAATACAGTCGTAATCAGGCAAGGTAAGATTAATTTTTTCATCGTAAATTCCTTAAGATATAGTCTCATGCGTCAGGAAGTCCCGATAAAAATATCAGCCTGACTTTTTATTTATTTCGTACTTTCTCTGGTGTCGGCTAAATCAATGAGCAATAGCCTTGTTAATTCAAATAATGATTAAAAACGATTACTTATCAACTTCGACTACATTTAACTGTGGATGCAGACTACGATAACGTTCATCAATACAGTTATTGGTAACCATAATGTCAATTTCATTCAGCATACATATTTTACTGAAAGCAAACTGTTCAAATTTACTTGAGTCAACCATTAATATTTTTTGTGCAGAAACTTGAAGCATAACCTGTTTTAACCGGGCATTGATTTCACTGCCATCACGAAGACCATTTTCCAGATTCAGCCCCTGACATGAAAAAAAGAAGCTATTAATCTGAAAATTTCTAATAGCACTCTCTGCAACTGGCCCATGAAAGTCATCATGACGTTCTGAATATTCCCCACCAATACCGATAATGCGAACTTTATCTCGGCAAGCTAATGCCTGAATAATGCGTAATGAATTGGTTACAACCGTAATATCGATATCCGGTATTTGTCGCGCCAGAAACCAACAGGTACTACTGTTATCCATCAAAATGCAGTCACCCGGATGGATGAACTGTAGCGCAGCCTTGGCAATTTTTGTTTTAATATCAGGGTTTTCTTCGGTACGCTTACGGAATGACTCTGCACGATCAACGCTATTTTCCGGCCAGATTTTATCTTCCCACGCCGCGGACATGACATCTGGAGCCTCTAGAGAGACCGCCCCCCCAAAGCTACGGGTTAGTTTTTTATTTTGTTCTAATTTCGTCAGATCCCTACGAATCGTTTCCTGAGAAACTTGAAATAATTGCGACAGCTCCGTTACGCGCACCGCCCCCAACTTTTGAACATGCGCACAAATCATTTTATAACGCTCAGCCTGCAACATAATATCAACCCGTAAAAACCGATTTCATTATGTCTATATCATTAATCTTTTCTCCATGAATTAAAGTGATTGGTGTCTAGAATCGTTTTACATTAATAATTCGCAGCTGAGAGCGTGAGCAAAATCTTAAATTTGAGTGCAAACCAGATGTATAACCTACAGAATTAATGGATGGTAATCACAGATTAATTCTCTTTTCTCATCTAATCCCCACAGTAAAACCAACAAACGGGCATTTACGGGCATCAAAACAACATCAATAGATGCCCGATTAGTTCCGAGTTTGACCATTTATGTTGTTTTCTGCTCATACATAATCCACCTGCATTTTACATCTTATTTATTCGGCGTAATTTAAATAACAACGTCACGAAAAAAACGAATTAATGAAAGAAATAAAAATCACTTCATCACATAAGTAAACAATAATTCAGGAGTAAGTAATGAATACGTTGAAGAAGAAAGTCCTTGCCGCTAATTTATCTCTACCAGAACACCAGCTGATAACATTTACTTGGGGCAACGTAAGCGGTATTGATAGAGAAAAAGGTATAATGGTCATTAAGCCTTCTGGGGTTGAATATGCCAATATGAGTTTGGATGACATGGTTGTCGTCGATATACAGAGTGGAAAAGTCGTCGAAGGAAATAAGAAACCATCATCTGATACCGATACTCATCTGGCGCTGTACCACGCTTTTCCTGATATTGGTGGCATCGTCCATACCCATTCGCGCCATGCCACTATCTGGTCGCAGGCCGGCAAAGATTTAATGCCGCTAGGCACAACGCATGCGGATTATTTCTATGGTGCTATCCCTTGCACACGCCCCATGCACGACGACGAAATAGAGGAGAGTTATGAACACAATACTGGCAGCGTCATTATTGAAACCTTCAGACAAAGAGGGATTTCCCCCAACCAAATTCCTGCGGTACTGGTAAACTGTCATGGCCCCTTCGCCTGGGGAACGAATCCTGCTAACGCGGTGCATAACGCTGTCGTGCTTGAAGAAATCGCCTATATGAATCTGTTTACACAACAACTTCAGCCCCATCTCACCGCCATGCAGCAAACATTACTGGACAAGCATTTCTTAAGAAAGCACGGCGCTAATGCGTATTATGGACAGTAACAGGTGTTTTTGCACAAAAAGCCCCGCAATCTGCGGGGCTAGAGGGAAGTTTGTAACTTATTCTTGAACGCTAGAATGAATAACGGACGCCAATCTGGCCGCTGTATGGCGTTTCGATATGGTGACCCATTTCATAGTTGATTTCACCATAGGCTGCCCAGCGATCGTTCATACGAGTAGTGATACCTAGACCATATTTTCCACTGGTCCCGGACATATCATTGGTGAAGTGTTCAGTGTTATTAATGACCACCGCATTATCCTTCATGAACTCATGTCGAACCGCCAGACGCATATAAGGCTGAATGGTTGCGCCATTATCAAGGGTAACGTTTTTTCCAAGCGTTGTACCTAACTCACCTTTGACTGACTTCGCTGCATCAGCTTTCACCTTCATACCGCTGTCGAGCTTATATTCGCTTCGCTCGCCGCGGAAGAATGCCGCCTGTAGATAAGGCTCAACAAAATAGTCATCAAATGAGATATGTTTTCCGGCCTCAAGCGAGAAACCGGCACCAAAGCTATTATCGTGCGCGTGCGCTCGAACACCATTAAAGTACGGATTGTTTTCAGTACGGAAACGGTTCGCTTTCACCACCCCATCCAAATAGTAACCACTGTCGTGCAGCCAAGTGATATAGGCACCCACGCTGTAGCTATCGACTTTGCCATTGCTCTTCGATGCTTCAAGCTCGGAATGGGTATATGACGCCATGCCGCCAACTATCATCTGGGCGTTGTCTAAAGCAATAGTTCTATCGCCTCCGAACATGACCCCGTTCAGATCTTGGTTATATCCCACGTTGCTGGTTGAAATGCGGTAACGGCTACTAATGTATTTCCCCCACACACCAGTGTCATTCTGCTGATTGTTACGCACTTCACCCAAACGACTGCGCAGCGTTGAAAGCTCAGCATCCCAAATCGTTGGAGTTACGTTAGCCATCGCGAGAACGGATTTTGCACTTTCCGATAGTTCAGGTTTAGTACCTGGCCCTGGATTAGGCGTCGGTTCTGGTGTTGGTTCTGGTGTTGGTTCCGGCTCTGGTTCCGGCTCTGGTTGCGGATCAGGGCCGGGATCAGTACCAGGATCTGGCGTTGGATCTGGGTCCGGCTTCGGATCTGGATCGGGGGTAGGATCAGGATCGGGCTCCGGGTTTGGCTTAACGGCTGTGGGGGATAGATACCAATTATCTTTATCACTCGCATCGCCGTGTACCAGATAATACTTGTAGGCACCTAAATCAACGCTGCCATTGGTCATAGCAAAAGTATCTGCCGAACTACCGTTAGCATATATCAGATGGTACGGATTGGCTCCACTGCCGGTCAGCTCATAGCCAGAGTCACGAACGAGCACATGAAAATTGCCGCTGACCGAATCAGAGATATTGAGGAAATCCCCCTCTTCACCAGCAAGATTAGTATTCATGATGAACGTACCGCTTCCGCTCAGCGTGTTTAAATCGAGCCGGCTGAAACGTCCATTATCACTGCCATTTTGCGCACCAAAGTTGACCACGCCATTATTAGTTAGCTGTTTGATCGTTACAACGGACTCTGGCGTCGCATCGTTGTGCTGAATATAGAGATAAGCGTTATCGCTTTGCAGATCCACGTTCGCTGCATAAGCGCCTTTACCTAGGTTTTCAGTCCATGCGTGATCGCTTCCTGCTTGCATACTCAGCGAGCCATCTTTAACGATCAGATCTCCGCTGGAATAAGCGCCATAGGCAATGGTGCTAGCCCCACCGTTCTGAATAGTGGTATTCGATATATGACCAAGCTCATCAACCTGCTGGGTTCCGCCGTCAATGATGTTTTGATCGGCTTCACCATACCATGCTATTTGCTGTAAACCGCCTGCATAAACCGTGGTATTAGTCGCATTAGCCCTGATGCCACCTGTATAGCCATCGGCATCGACCCATTTACCATCGACCCAGCCACCTTTTTGCCCGCTGATGGTTTGCACCCCATAGACTTGAGTACCATCCGCAGTGCCAGACTGAATTCGCTGTTTACCGCCCGCATAGATAGTTGAATTTTTAGCTGTTTGGCCATTAATTCTGATTTTAGAACCTTCATCTGATGTCCAACTACCATCCTTCCAAGTCACATCAACGCCGCTGACCGTTTGAGTGCCATATACCTGAGCATTTTCTGAAATACCGGAGGTAATTTGCTGAAAAGCGCCTGCCAGTACTTGAGTGTTGCTATCGGCAACGTGCGTCTCTCCTTTGCCTGAATAGACCTCTTGGAACGCACCGCTATAAAGAACGGTGTCTTGCGCTAAGCCACTGGCCAACTGGTAGCTACCGTCACCAATGTGCGAGTTCTTTGCGGTGCCAGCATAAATAATCTGTTGACCACCATTTTTGACTATGTTGTCTTCAGCCACGGCGTTTCCCGTGACCGATAGCTGTTGAACACCGCCATCGATAATATTGGCCTGCGCGTAGGCACGGGTGCCTAAAACTTGTAAACCGCCAGTTTTTATTAGTGAATTATAAACTTCGCCATCGCCAGAAACTGAAAGCGAGCCGTAAGCGTCAACCACGGTATTAAAGGCTTTACCATTGCTATTAACAGACAATACCCCCGTTTCAATATTGCCTCTGCTGTTAACATACTCCCCTTTTACGAGGGTATTCAGCGCTTCTGAGCCATTCGCCTCATTGATTCCATCACCAATATTGAGCTGCACCGAATTCAGCGTATTGCCAACGCTGTACGAATGGTTGATTAGCGTTACAACTTGCTTGCTAAATGCAGGATTGAGTAAAACAATGTCACGGTCAGCAAGATATTTATTATCTTTGATTTGCAGATTTGGATATTTTTGTCCCCACTTCTCTTGGGTATAGTCCCATGAGTCCTGATAACTAGAGTTAGTCTTCAAGTCAGTAGGAACAGTCGATTCTTTTTTAGGTTGGAAAGACTCTGGTATTGAATCCGCAGCATTCAGCGGTAATGCAACCAGATAGATGACTGGAAGCAGCGCATGTGAGATTGTAAGTCTCATGTGATTTCCTTATATAATTATTATACTACCCAAAAGTGAAATGCTTTTAAGCAGAGAGGAGAATTTTTTCCAAATCTCCTTGGTAAAAATAGGTATAAGCTAAAACGAGCGTTCCTATTTCTTGAATACAGTTCTCACCGTAATTCTGATAAGGTACATTTATTTAGTTTATAAAATAGGCCATCACCTCCTAACGAGTTGAGAGTGCAGTTAGTAAAAATTCGACATAGCCGTTGAAATATCTACCGCGATTTTATCCAGCTGATACCAAGCCTATTAATTATTAAAAACACGCGGGGATAATTATTATAAATTCCACGCCACAGAAGTATTATTTATCTGTTCATTTAAATTAACAAAGCTAAACCACTAAAATAAGACATGCCATCCATGAAACCCCACAATAAAGATTTATCCTAAGCTATAACTTCACGTTCAATAGCAAACTTAAGTATTCACACATTCTATCAATGGGTATTTTAACAATCAATTTTGCATGAAACACGTCACATGATTGCCAGAATCTATCAAAAAAATTAAATTAATCGAAAAGTTACATATAAAAACTCATAAAAAAACATCATCCATATGATTTTAAATGGAAAATAAATAAACATAAAAATAGATTTACACACGTTACTTTATATTAGCGGGATGGACTATCGGGGATTTGTTTTTTACATTCGATAAAAACAAAATATAACACTATAGAGAAAGCACTTAAATTATGCACAAAACCATGTACTATCTCTCTATTACAGAGAAAAAATAGAGTTGAAGGTATTCACCATAAAAAACCAAGTGCTTGCCACACCGATATCATGGTCCAATTATGACGTTTTATTATCAGAACTTTACTCAGAAAGAGTTACTTGTTTTCTCTTGAAAACGTAATGAGCGTCACGTGGGTAACTGGGAAAAACCATAGCAGATAAAATAGATCAGATCCTTTGACCTGGAAAATCAAGTTCGTTCTAATTTACTCTTTCCTCTAGCAGCCACAAATATGGGTAACTACATAAAATCCACATTGAATACTGTCTCACCAGACAACGCTTCAATTCTGTCCCACTTCTCAAGAGAAGAAGATCTGAGCGTGGTACTGAAGGTATTAGACTCTTACATAAAATAGAGACTGTTTTTTCTTAAGAAAAAAGGGGCCGAAGCCCCTTATTCAGTTTCTATACGATTAGAAATTATATTTTACGCCAATCATTGCAGCACTGTCGTTGTAGCCTTTATCCCCCACCTGTACGCCAATATTGCCCCACAGGTTAAGACGTGGATTTAGCTGCCCTTCAACACCAACTTTAACTTCGCCCAGATTGCGTGCGCCATCTTGTTTAACGGCAACCCCATTCATCGTAGCCGTGAAATCTCTAGTATTATGGATCCAGTTGGCCTCAATAAATGGCTGGAATTCGCGTCCTTTCCCCTCATCAACTGCATGGTGCCCTTTGAGATACGTTCTTACGCCCAGTCGAGTCATTAGGTTGCCGTCGCCATCGCTACTCACGCGAGTACCATTAGATTCCGTATGGTTTTTCGCTTTGACACCCATCCAAACGGCCTGTGCCTGCGGCTGAACGTACCAAGTATTCGTGCTACCAAGACTGCCTTTAAACTCATTAAGCTTAATGGTCTGCCCCACTTCTACCGATGCAGTGATTCCGCGTGACTTATACGATTCAGAGGCAATTTGTTCACCGTTAACATGGTTGTTAAACCAGCTATATTGCAACCAGCTATCAACGTAGGTACCTGTTTTCTCGGCGTCATTGGCATACCACGTACCGTAGATACCAGTACTGTAGCCATCAACCGAACCTTTCGAACTATAACCACTGATGTTGGAGTGCGTGTTGCTGTGGTTATTACCGTAGCCTGCCATCACACCTAAGTGCCAGCGATCTAGCCCATCGGTACTCCACTGTGCAATATCGCCGCCCATCTGCATCACATAACGGTTGCTTTGAGTTTTTAACTGACCAGCAGCGTCGCGGAAGTTATTGTGTCCACCGACCTGACGCATCCACATACTGGTTACTTTCTGCTCTCCGGTTAGCGCATCGATATACTGAGTTTCACCTAAGCGGTCATGTAAACGTGTCACGAACAGATTATTCGCCGCTGCAAGGTTAGCAATATAACTCCCACCTTCAGGACGCTCGGTATTTTCACCCGGCTCTGGATTTGGGCCTGGATCAGGATTTTCACCATTTTGCTTACTGGTTAAATACCAATTTCCACTGCTATCCCCCTTACCACGCGCCAACGTGTAATCATAAGCGCCCGCCACGATACGTCCTTCCTGATTGAACTCACCATTAGATGCCCCATCCACATGGATAAGTTCGATACCGTTTAGCGTCTGAGCCCCTGTTCCGCCGGCATTGCTGACGCTGACTCCGGTTTTCCCAGACGTATCTCCAGTAACGACCATCTTATCCGTAACCGAATTGTCGTCGCCAAGTGCGGTATTAAAGTGAATGTGCCCATCATTACCGGTGTAGTCACCTTTTACCAACAGCTGATTACCCGCGGTCGCATGTCCAGTATTATTACCGACCAGGACGGTTCCGCTGTTTACCAGATCTTTGCCAATGGTGAAAGTTTGGGTCTTACCATCAGTTTGAGTATCTGAGCCAATCTGTAGCAAGCCTTGGTTATCTATATTGCCAGCGACACCACCAAATCCAGAGAGCTTCGCCCCCTCGTGAATATTGACCTGCTGGCTGGCAAGCGTCATTGGCGCATTCTCATTGCCAAGAATCAGACCGCCCTGCTGGATGTCAGTTTTTCCGGTATAGGCTACGTTTTCATTAAGGGTCACGCTGCCACTACCCTGTTTGATAAGCGAACCACTGCCGGCCACGTTGTTAGCCAATGCCCAATCGGACTGAGTATTCAGTACCAGTTCGCCTTCATCTTTTATATCGGCCGTCCCCAAATGCTGTGCAGAACCCGCCGTCAATTGAGACGTAGAATCAATAATGAATGTGCCCGCGAATTTACTGTTGTCACCCGCAAGAACCACGTGACTATCTTTCAAAGCTACAGCGCCGTTATCGCTGATATTGTTATAGAGAACGCCATCCGCCTTATTCAGCAACAGCTCACCTTTATCTACAATATCGCCGATACCCAGGCCCAGAGTGTTATTCAGCTCAGCTAAAGCCCCCTGCTCAATCGTGGTCGTCGCAGAGAGATTCGCATTGGCGCCATTCACCGTTAACGTGTCAGCGGCAACAACCAATTCTCCGCTACCCGCTAACTCACCCGAAGAAATTCCACCGTGGCTTAACGTTAATTTACCGCCGTTGATGTTCAGCAAAGAGCCCGCATCCGTAGCCAGTTTGCCCACCGTCTGGCTATGACCATTCATATCCAGTACGGTATCCAACGCTAACTTGAGTTCACTGGTCAATCCCAGAACGTTGTCGTTCAGCATCAAGAGGTTACCGCTACGAACATCGGTGACGCCGGTATAGTCGTTATCCATGTTAGATAAAGAGACCGTCTCACCTTTTTGGCTATCTAATGCTAAATCGCCGCTGCCTGTGACTTTGGCACTCAAATCTGCAGCATTGCCCGTTTTGCCATTCGCATCGAGCACCAATGCATCATTGCCACTTCCTAACAGTTCAACCTGAGTGAGACCGTAGTTCACATAAAGACCATCGTTATTTTCACCGCTGGTCAGGCGATAGTCATAAGTGCCTTTGGCGACAGTGGTTCCATCCTGAACAATATCTAACGTCACACCATCTGAAATGACGTTACCGCTGGCGTCATGCAGCTCTAAATTACCGCCACTGCCTTGAACCGCCGCATCAGAATCAGCCAGCTTAATCAGGCTTCCAGTATCATCTTGTTCGAGAAGGGAAACATGTGTATTTGGTAAAGGACGATCGTTGCTCACGCTGCCTGCATCGACTTGAACAACACCTTTGCCCAACAGATCCATGTTATCGGTGGTATGAATAGTCCCTGCGGCCTCTGTCACGCCAGGTGTCACACCATCAAACTTCACTGTACCGCCGTTAAACGCCAGCCCACCGATAGTTTGCTGCCCAGCGCCAACATGGGTAATGCTACCGTTGTCCGCACGCAGCGTGGCATTGGTTAAAGCCTGAGTATTAAGCCCATCCAGCTCAAAACGAGTATTCCCCATGGCAACCGTCCCTGCGAAGCCATCGGCAGCGTTGTTGGACGTGAATTCAAACGAGTTACCCGTGGTATCAACCGTCATCAATCCATTGCCAGATAAGTGGCTATTAAAAGCAACGCTAGCGCTATTTTTAACGGCTAAAGTACTCGTAGAATCAATGGAATAGCCCGTTGAAACACTATCATCACGGCTATCGCCTAGCGCCAGCAGCACGTTATCTAGGGTGAAAGTCGAACCGTTAGTGAGGTCGATATGCTCCATTCCGGTAATGGCATCGGCGCGATTTAACACATAGCTGGAATTATCCAGTTTCAAGACATCCTCGCCTTGCCCACCATTAAGAGATGTAAACAGGTTGGTTTCACTCTCTTGAACATCTTTAAGTAAGAACAGATCGCTACCACTACCCGTGGTGAAATCAGTTCCCGTACTGCCTGACTCCAACGTCACAACGTTATTACCAGTAAGAAGATTGACCTGCCCAATGATGTTCCCACCATTAGCATTGGTGAACTGCACACCTGAGCCGCTGGTCGTTTCGACGGCTTTCTGTGAGGTATTAAGAGCCAAAATATCACCACGGTTCACGAATTCGCTTACGCTACCGTTGTTAATATCAACCACCGCATCCGTCATCGACTTAGAGGTAAGTTTTCCTGACTGTTCAACTTTTTGTGTTGAACCTTTGACTATCAGCGCTGCGCCTCCCGCAGCATCGAGTACATTAACGCTCACGCCGGTTTTCAGGTCAGAAGAAGCATTGGTCACAATCCCCTTTCCTCCAGCCTGCTGAACATTAATCACCAAATCTTTTGAGTCGGACATATCCAGTGTTTGATCGGTCTGCGAGCCATCAATGTTTTCAAACAGGATACCGGTACCGCTGCCGGTGACATTAATCGTACCGGAGTTGGTTTGAGCCATAGAGGCTCCAGTGTGAACACCAATACCGCTACCGACGTTGATCGTCGTATCTTTAAGCTGAATACCGACGATATCGGCTTTGTTTTCAATAGCACTACCACTGCCGGTATCACTCATGGTTATGGTGGCACCGTCTACCGTTAAGCCTTTCGCACCGGTATCTAATAAAATACCGTGAGCCGAACCCGCAGCCTGCGTAATACCATTACCGTTTAGCGCCAATGTGGCGTCTTTCCCGACTAAATAGGCGGCAGTACCATCCGTTGCGGTGACCGTTCCAGTATTGGTGACTTCAGAACTGGCCCCCTGAATATTCACCGCGACACCATTAACTACAATAGTAGACCGGTTATCCAAAATACCGCCGTCAACCAATACTCCCGTGCTATTCGCCTCGGTGAAGTCGATGCTTCCCTCATGGATCAACTTGCCACCGTTACGCGCAATATAGCCAAATGCCCCATCAGCAGTATTTGCTGTTTCCAAATTGGCATAGCTGGTCAGAACGGAATTACCTTTTTTAGCGGCATTCTCAGAACCATCCAACTCATAGTAATTACCGTCCACAATGCCCGCAGTAGTATCTTTGCCCGCCACTTTTACAATCACGGCGTCCGCAGTAATTTCTCCCGTGGCACCGCCTTCAATTCGGATCCCTGTGGCCCCCTCTCCGGTAACGCTAAGTGCTAATTTGCCTGAGCTGAATTGACTCCCCGCACCAGTAGTGCGAATGATGGTCGCATTATCGCCAGAGGCATTAAGTTGCGCAGCACTATTACCAGAACCGTCAAAGGAGGCGCCTCCGTCAACTCGGTAGAGTGTTGAGTCTTGCGTTGACACATCTTGCACACTGCTAGCATCGTTTTTTATTTTTGAGCCGGCACCGAAAATATAGTAACCCGTTTGGTTAGTACCGCCGTTGAACGTCACAACACCATTTTGAGTGACATCAATCTCACCTTTATCTCTAGCATGAACGCCGATGGCGCCATCACCGGTAAGATTCACTTTACCGGATAAGATCGCTAATGCTTTTTCACCCTGAGCGTAAATACCATAGTTGGCGTAATGTGTTACTGGGTCGAGGCCACCATTAACATTGATCGTCCCTGAATTTGTAATTTGCCCATTCGCTAACACCTTAATCCCAGTACTATTCAACCCATTCATATCAATAGTGCCACTATTGATTACTTTGTTAGCATTGGTGCCTTCGCGAACAAGAATCCCTGTATTACTAGAGACAGACTCTCCAGATACCGCGCCATTAAGTTGGATAGTACCCTGCTGATTTAACGTTGCTGAGCCACCAACATCAATAGCAGTCGCATTCTGAACCTTAGAACCAATGATAATTTCTGAATTAGTTTTTCCGTTATAAGTACCATTACCATAGAGATGCACGCCTATTGATGATTGCTTTATGGCCAAATCATCAGTGCTATCAGATGGCGTCCGTTGCGCCATACGGCCAATGTATAACGTACCTTCATTATTAAATGTGGTGTTTTGCTGAGTGACCACACCAATATTAGAACCGTCACCCAAAATGCTGCTTGCTTCATTGCTAGCCGCAATATTAATCGCGCCATAGTTATTTAACGTAGCAGAGGAGCCGAGCAATACTCCGGTATTGCCATAGTAGTTACCTCTTGCGGCAACATTAATCACGCCAGTGTTATTGTTGTTAACTACCGACGCGCCGTTCGCTAAGATTGCGGTATGGGTGCCATTCGCCACTCCTGCAGCTCCGCCCTGAAAGAAGTCTGCCATTTCAGGGTTTGTACCTGCATCGATCACGCCATTGTTTTCAACAAAGGATGTACTGCGGGCTGCTACAACATAAGCACCACGGAAAGTATTTCCCGCCGTCCCCAAGGTGCCATTGTTGGTTAATTTAGCCCCATTCTCCAGATTAACAACGGTGGCATCAGAGCCGACTAGCTGGATGTTAGCGTCAGCGCCAATGTTAATATTAGAACCAGCACCTTCAGCATGGAGATAAGACACGACGTCTCGATTGACAGTCGCTCTTACTGCATCGTCAGAAGCAATATTATCTGTATTAACGACAATCCCATGTAATGTTTGATCTCTGGCCTTGTTCAATTCAGCAGAATATTCAGCCTCAGTTAACTGAATTTTACCGTCTTGTAGGGCTTTAATTAAAGCATCGTTATAGGCTTTAAACTCATCAATGTTAGTAATATTTTGTGGGCCAATCACACTATCAAAAGAGCCAACAAAGTCTGCTGTCGTCATCCAAGCAACAGGGTTACTGGAATCTCGGATGTTATTATCATTATTACCGAGCTGAACAACGGTCTTCGACAGATAGTTAAGTTGCCCACCATCTGTCACATGAAATGCTGAAGAATTATTCTTAGTTTTGGAAGAACTTTTCAAAATAACGTTGAATTGGTTTTCTGCAGCTCCGACCCAGTTTCCTGTGGTTTTACCAACATTGACGTCTAGAGACGCGCCAGAACCAATCTGGTAAAAGTTTCTATCGACATATTGACCATCTTTTCCCACTGGGGTTGAGATTGTTATACGAAAATCTGCAGCAGGCTCCGTTTGAATATCGTTATTATCATAAACTTTCATCGTCACCGTGTTGCCAGTCACAGGATCTATGTAGTTAATCGATTTAGTCTGTGAACCAATTCTAAAAATATCATGGTCAACCCATTGGGCACTATCGCCTGTGATCAAGCCATCAGCTTTAGCTTGTCCCAATGTCGTCCACTTGGATCCACTTTCTCCTTTTTGGATACCCGCAAAACTCCCTGTTAAATTACTTGAGCCAACAATAACCTCTTCAAAAGGGTCTGTAGGTTTAAAATCATGAACAGTAATATCCGCAGCCTGAGCATAGCCCGATATTGCCATCAGCAAAGAAGTTGATAGCAGGGAAATTTTAAATTGATTTTTAGGAGCATTCTCATTCATTTTTATTGTAGAATCAGTTTTAAGTTTTCCGCGTGCTAGCTCCGACACAACGACAAAGCACTGTAAGCTATGATTCCAAATAACTTTAAAAATTTTATTCACTATAATATGCCTTTGTTAATATCAGCATGGCTCGAAAAGAATTGACTCCACATCTGAGTTTCGCTGATTGACAAACCTGGAATTGGAATTTTTTACGGCTGAAACGTAAAAAATTTATGAATGTCCTAAAGAAAACCTGAAAAAAGCCTGATGGCTGAATAGATATCGCATATCATGTATTAAGCATGAAATGGATTAGTTATAATTTAAACATCAATGGTCTACCGAAATCGTCGAAAGGTAACGATACAGCTGCACATTACTCCTAACACCAATTTTCCTCATGATGCTGCGTTTATAGCTGCTCACCGTTTTAATATTCTTATTAAGTAATGTAGCGATCATGACTGAGCTAAGGCCTTTATTCATTAATAAAACAACCTTTTTCTCCTCTGGTGTTAATACCTTAAGCATCTTGCAATACAGGCATTGAGAAGGCCTTGCCTCATTCATGATTTTCTTATGGAGATTCATTACTTTTTTTATTTTATTCTCGATATCCGTAAAGCTATCCGAGATAGTAAAAGTCGCCTCATTACCCAGATGTCCTACATCGGATTTATCACTTAGCACTGTAACCACTGCGACATTATTGTTTGTCAGATGACAAGTACAATGACTTAATCCCTCAAATTTAGTACGAAAGTATAATGTGACGTCCTCGCAAGGATCGTCTAAATCATCAATCTCACTCTTTTTGATTGAGTCCTCACCATATATCCCCTCAACAACTGCATAAATGCCTTTCTTGGCATAATTATCTAAACCTTGGGTAACGACATTAACCATTTCATCCACCAGAAGTCACAGATACTGTGGGCTTAGGCTAAATCTCATTGGTAATAAAAAACATTCCCAACATTAGTGAAAAAGCGCCACAAAATCAGTTAAGATTATTCCTACAACAAAACAGCCTTCAATACTTTTGTGTAGTAATTATAACCACCCGCCCACAACCTAGACAGATGAACCTATATTCATCGAAAAAATGATATTTTTGTCTGAAAATCATTTGTTTTTCACATTAAAAAGCCATTAAAAAAGCCAATATTGCAGCTATACTTCCAGCAAGATAATTACATAAATATATATATATTCATTTATTCATAATTAGAGTTAATTTTTATAACGCCAAGATACACACCTGTTAAATAAAATTATATTTTCACTCAACGCTGTCGTTAGAAAAATCTCATGATTTGACCAAAAAATATATTATATGCATCATAAAAACCCCCTTGATATTTATGGTACTTAATAATGAGTATTTATATCGTCGATGATCTTGTTACTTATAACTCTGAAGATGGCATTCTAAGGTCACTTCAAAATGATGAAAACCAGTTAGCACTAACCACAACAACAGCAAGGTTATTTAACTTGCTGCTGGAAAATTATGGCTGCGTGGTGAGTCGAGAAGAGTTATTTGAAAAAATATGGGAAAATCATGGGCAGCGTTCATCTAATGCAGGATTAAATCAATATATACGCACTCTAAGAAAATGCCTTTATGAATTTGGGGTTGCAGAGAACTCAATAATCACAATACCTAAAGTTGGATTCAAACTTAATCCTAGTATAATTCAACGTATAGAGGATGCCGACGACTCCTACCAAGACAAACATGAAAAAGAGAGTCAGTCTGAAAAATCAGATTATGTTCCAATAATAAAACACCAAACTAATCATGAGGAAAAATATGAAACGAAAAATATCCAAGCAACGCCGAACGACAAAAACGGCCATGACACCCAAAAACGGTGTGTTTTTTATTCACTTCTAATCTTATTTATTGGCAATGTTTTACTATTTGTATTTAGCTTTAGTAATCAGATCAAAAGCGAAACCGTACATAGCTATTTATTGACCACTATTGATAGCTGTCGAGTTTACACATTGCACCCCAACTCGGAACAGGCAATACCAATAAAAAAGAAAATATTTGAAACTGCAATAACCAGGAGCAAGCTCAGCTGCATTACTGGGACTGAATTTTATACCTATATTGATGACAGTTTAGTCTTTGGGCGAATTGGCGACATTTTCATCGCCAGATGTACCCTGCGAGACGCGAGTACAAACCAGTTCATTGCATGCGATAGCTCTTACTATTCACCTTGGGATACAAAATGAGTCTGATAATAAAAGTGAAAATAAATCACATCCTTCTTTTTATTGCTTTCATTTCTCTTATTAACATAGCTTACTTCTTTTACTCTTATAAAACCCGCCTTAACATCAATTGCGAAAGCTCAGGCATGAGTGAAATTGCTAATGAAAAAGTGAAAATACGCGCTGACGGTTCAACCACCTATCGCTTCAATACGGATTACACGGGGCGTATCAGCATCAAAACTAAGATTGACATTGGTGATAAATCCTACTTTTTAAATCGTGATATCAGCATCACTTACGAGAGAGAAGGGGCTGACTATTACAAAGTAACACCAACAAAAGTGCTTAGATCGCTAGCCGATAATGCGCCGGATCATTTCATAGAGAATAGTTTCATGATCAAACAAGCCTATGAGTACGCACTGACAATCAAAAAAGTAAACAATAATACCTACCTACTAGGTGGTTCATTCTCCCCCATGACAATCTGCGTGGTAAAACCAAACTAACTCATTAGGACAACGTTTATAGCTATCTTGCTATAACACGACGACAAACCATTCCCCTAAGATAGAAAAGGATCAAACAAACGCCATTGATTTTATCCATGGCGTTAGAGGTTCAAGGCTACCACTCCACCATCTCGTCCTTGAAATACCTGCTAAACAGTTTAGTGTAATCAGACACATTCACTTTCTCCTTCATTGAGTTTCTCAGTCTTTACGCCTTTAGGACGGTTCCTTTGCCCAGTCTTTCACTAAAACACCGCAGCCTCGCCCTATTCATCTTCTTTTTCTTACCTGGCGTCTCGATGGCATCTTGGGTCACTCGAACGCCAGCAATTCGCGACAAACTTGGCGCATCCACGGCAGAAATGGGGTTAGTGCTATTCGGGCTATCCATTGGTTCAATGGCTGGCATTCTCAGCTCAGGATATCTCGTACAACGATTTAGTACTAAGCCCGTCATTGCTGCCGGCACCAGTTTGGTTATTGCAGGGATATTACTTGTCGCGCTCGGTGCTTTTTTTTCTTCGGCGCTCACCGTCTCTGCTGGACTATGTCTATTTGGCGCAGGGATGGGCTCCGCGGAAATTGCTATTAATGTTGAAGGCGCAGATGTAGAACGTCTCTCTCATCGCCCTCTACTGCCTATGCTACATGGCTGTTTTAGCCTAGGTACCTTAGTCGGAGCCGGTATTGGAAACGGTTTAACCTCGGTCAATTTTCCTATTCAGTGGCATCTATTATTGATTGGCATTATTTGCATTCCCGCAACACTCTGGGCATTAAAATCCGTGCCGCAAGGTAATGGCCTACGGCCTTCAGTGACAGACACTGCCGATAACAATAAATCAACGGGCATGACAACTAACGTCTGGAAAGATCGCCGCCTCATCCTCATTGGCCTTATTGTATTAGCCATGGCGCTTGCAGAAGGATCAGCTAATGACTGGTTACCACTATTAATGGTCGACGGACATGGATTTAGTCCAACGTCAGGCTCGCTGATATACACAGGATTTGCATTAGGCATGACGGTTGGACGATTCTGCGGCGGCTATTTTTTACGCAGATTTGGGCGTGTTAACGTCGTACGGGGTAGCGCCATATTTGGCGTTATCGGTCTAGGACTGATTATCTTTGCTGAAAACACATTTTTGGTGAGCGCATCTGTTCTATTTTGGGGTATAGGCGCATCGCTTGGTTTCCCACTCACGTTGTCTGCAGCGAGTGACACTGGCCCCAATCCAGCGGCGCGCGTGAGCGCCGTAGCGACTACTGGCTATATCGCCTTTTTAGTGGGGCCGCCAATGCTTGGCTTCTTGGGAGAACACTTAGGATTGCGCTCAGCAATGATCGTCGTCTTGGCGCTAGTCACCTTTGCCATTTGGTTAGCTCCCGCTGTAGGGGAACCGCCAAAATCTAACGCATAGCCAAACGGGTAGCTCCCGCGATTGTTCGCGGGGTTACCTTGATTCCAGTCTATTTGTCGTACGACATTCCTGCCGCATTCTGCTTGGAATGCTCATCTCATTTCCTACTATTTCAATTTGTCGCCACTTTTTAAAGGAATACGATTTCGACTCCTCGGCAAGGGATTCAAATTGGGTAGCTGCATATTCTCTATCGCTAGAAGCCACTATCGCTAGAAAACCGCTTTTTGAGATTATGAATTTTCAGCACTGGAGATTTAAATGAGTGATAAAACGTTAACAATTTTGCACAGTAACATGTTGCGCCTGCATCAAGTGATTAACACCAGCACGGAAAATGGTTTACCCGATAACCTATTAGATGTACTGGCGTTGGGCTTTAATTTACTAAACATGAGTAACAACGAGTTAATCCAACAGCAGCAAGCGCGACAAACGCTATCGTATAATTCGGTTAGCTTAGTTATTCAGCAATGCAGCGCCTTACTGTGGATCGTGCTGGAATATGCAAGTCCCCAGATGGAACAGTCAAGTGTGGATGAACTGGCGGAGATTTATCTACACACTCACTACCTAGCTAAATCGCTGTCGTGTTAAAAAAGAGAGCCCGCTCGAAGCCAGCTAACCATTGTTTGTGCCACTCCTCTACAACGGAAAACACTTATGTTGGTTTTTTATTCCAAGGCATTTTCATCAGCAAACGAGCCATACCACAATACCCTGTGATACCTGCAAACAGCAGCCCTGCGCCGACAAAACCAGATAGCAAGAAGAATCCGGAGTTCACTAGATAGCCTAAAATACCCCCCAACAGAACCAATGTCCCCGCGGAAACCTGAACCTGACGCATTAAAGGTAACGGCTGACGCTTATCTATCTCAACGTCCAATCCCGCTGTTTTCCACGCGTTAATTCCCCCCTCCATGAGATAAACCTGAGCAGGAGCCGCAGCCTGAACTAAACGTTCGGCATTTTTAGAGGAGCGCATGCCTGATAAACAGTGAAAAATCACTTTGCTTGTAGGCGTTACACCGGAGATTTTCATCCCCTTCTCTAATTCGCCAAGAGGATAGAGCTGAGCCTGAAAGATGTGCTCTCGGGCATACTCTTGAGGATCGCGAATATCCACCAAAAGTGCGCCTTCTCCGAGCATTTTACTAGCCATTTGCGGAGAAATAGTAATAGCAGATGACATAATGACTCCTTAAGAACAGTAGATATCTTTAAGAACGCCAATAACGCGCTCAACAGCTGGGTTTTTTATGGAATACAGCACACTAGTGCCCACGCGCTCGGAATCAACCAATCCCTCTTCGCGCATTCGGGCCAGGTGTTGGGACGTTGCTGAAGGACTCAACCCCACTGCCGCCGCAAGTTCTCCCGCTCCGGTACGCTCCGCACCAAGCAAAATGCATAGAATCAGTAATCGGCTTTCATTACTCATTGATTTCAATAGGGAACTAGCTAGGCTCGCGCGTTGCTGTAACTCTGCAAGATTGAAGGGAGAATCCATGTTGACGCCTTACTTTAGAATTTCCTAAATTTAGATAAATCTAAAATAAAGCCAAATGAAATGCAAGCGAGAAATACCAATAGATTAATACGATGAAGGCCCGTCACTTGACGAGCCTTCAGCAGAAGCCACCTACACCAAACTATAAAAACAGCGCCCACACAAAACAGCCTAAAAACAAAACCAATGCCGCAGCGGGAACGAATGAAACCTGCTCTGAATCTTTCATTATTGTCGAACTCCTATATCCCACTATTTGACCGCGCCTTGATGAATATTCAGCCGGCTAGGGAGCAGATAGTTATGGATAAAACGTACTGATACATAACCAATCACCAACGTCGCAATCGCAGCTTCTGCGGTCGCCATCATATGCAGTTGGCGAGCATACTCGGCGGCATGTGGATAACTACTCACCAAATTTGCCATTTTATAAAGTGCCGTTGCACCAATCGCCATCGGGAAAGTAAATGCTGCATAGCCCGGACTAAACGGCAGTCTCATCAGCCGGAAAAAAGCACAGTAAATCACAAGGGTCATCAGTAAGGCGATACCAAGCAACACAGCACAAATCAGCATCGACGGCTCTTTAACCACGGTCAGATACCCCGCTAATGACAAGCTTGCCGGCGCTGCTAATATCGCAATCGTCGGTTTTGCTGCATCCGGTACTTCATTACGGAACATAAAACGGTAAATCATCATTGGCAGCATTATCAGATAGCTCACCATACCAATCGCCAGCAAAATCAAAGCAAACTCGGTGTAGGCATCACTTGGGCAGGTAACGTCTGCAACGATAATTCCTACCGGCGGTACGAACCAACTCGGTACCATATGATGCAGATTAGGCTCTTGTGCACGATGATAGATAAAAAATGCCAGCGCGATCAGATGTACAACGACAGCCCCCAGCCAAAGAACCTGACCCGCCAGCGGCAGAAAATGACCTAACGCTTTAGACACAACCATCGCAGCCATCGCAAAAGTTGGAACGATACTCCCCACAACCGGATGTTTGAGATCCTGCGTTAACGTATCGGGATGAAGGACAAAGCGCGCCGCCATCGCACATAGCAACACTGCCGCAATCAAAGCCCCCGCGTTTTGCCCCACGCCGTGCAGCGGTAAAGCATTCTCTAAACACCACCCCAAGCTTGCGATCCCTAATGCCAAACCTGCAACAGGCGTCGGTAATCCTCGAACTCTATGATGTAAATGTCTCAACACGTTATCACCTCGATTTTTCTTCATCTCTTCTGCGACACAAACTATATCCATCGGGTATTATTTAAAAAATCGAGTTATTTTTGACACTGAGTTTAGAGAAACTAAACGATGAACATTACCTTCAAGCAACTATCCGTATTTGTCACTATCGCCCATCACGGCAGCATGACTCTCGCCGCAGACGCTCTTTTTATGACCAAGGGAGCCATATCGCAAACGCTGGCCGAGCTAGAGAATCAGCTTGGCGTACGCTTATTTGATAGACAGCATGCTCGTCTATTCATTAATCACGAAGGAAGGAAGTTATTGCCCGTCGCAGATGAACTACTCGCGCGGATGCAAGGCGTGGAAACACTCTTTGGGGAAAAGAGTCAGGACACTCACCTGCGATTAGGCTGCACTAAAACGATTGGCAGCTACTTACTGCCTGATATGTTAAAAGGTTTTGCTAAAGGCAATGGCTGGATGCCGCAATCAGTCATCGCTAACACCCAAGAAATCAGCAAGATGGTGGATCATTTTGAAATCGATGTTGCGCTATTAGAAGGACCCGCCACCGAACCTAATCTTATCAGCGAACCTTGGCTTAACGATGAGATGGTGGTGATTGCTGGGCGAGATCATGCCTTAGCGAAAGAAAAAAACGTCCCCTATTCCAGACTCAGTCAAGAACGTTGGTTACTACGCGAACAAGGCTCCAGCAGTCGTGCCTTCTTTGACAACCAGCTTGCACTGCATCTTGATAACCCACAGGTTGCACTCTCGCTAAATGCCTTTGACGCTATTCTCTCCTGTGTAGCACACAATCTAGGCATCACTTTTATTTCTAAACGCGTATTGCAGCAGCCTTTTTATGCAGGACACTTTGTGCAGCTACATACAGAGCAACGCTTTATGCGAAAGCTAACGTTGTGCTACCACAAAAATAAATTTATTTCGCCTACGCTGCAAAGTTGGCTCTCCTTCAGCCACTCGTGGACACACGTGTAGATAAACAGCATGGCCATTCTCATGGCGACTCTCTATATAAACAGATTAACCATTTGTTTTAAAAAAGAAAAAACAACAAACAAGTAGAAACACTTACTAAGATAAATCTAACAGATAATTATTTTATCATTTAGATAAATCACAATATTTTTAGTCGTGTGAGCAACTCATTTGCCCTCACGCGACAAATTAACTCGCATTTTATTTACAGTAACAAAGTTAGTTTTTACCAGCATATGAATACGTTACCCTTACTGCGCTCAATATACCCCCAAGACATTTGAACAATGAAAAAACGAGTGGGTAAATTCCGTCAATGCTGTAACGAGTTAATAAGATGAACATGCGCCTTCGCAACATAACGTTGTTAGTTTTTTTATTCTCATCCTCTCTCTTTGGCTCAGCCTTCGCCGCGCTAGCGCCGATTAGCGGCGGTCGATCTGATGATGAATCAAAAAGCACGCTTTACATTCGCGGCAATATTTATGAGCCTGCAGCCTGCAAGATTAATAACGATAAAAACCTTGATATCGATTTCAAACGCATCGCGTTGAATAAAATTGACGGCATTGCTTATGCCAACATAACGCCTATAGATATTGTTTGCAGTATCACGACCGGAGCGACGGTTCAATTAGAATTCACCGGAACCTCTTCCGGGAAGAGTCATTACCTGACGACCAGCTTGGACAATTTAGCGCTAGCGCTTTCAGACGACAGCACGGGCAATAATATTGAGCTTAATAAATTCTTCACCATACAGAAAACACAAACTATCCAATTACGCGCAGTACCAACAAAAATTTCTGATGCGGTGGAGCTGAACGAAGGCACTTTCAGTGCAACATCCACGCTGATTACACGCTATCTATGACAGGTGCTTAATGAAATACGCATTACCTTCAAAACTTCATGGAAAACGCCTGCTACCTTTAGCCGGATTATTGTTGGCATCTTTTCATGCATCCGCATTTGACTGCGTCGAAAGCGGTACTAACGTCGTTGATAAACCCCCTATTGATATCGGTGAACTTGCCATACCCGCTAATGTGCCGGATAAGACCAAAGTCTGGGAATCAAACCCGATCACCGTTACCGCCTTTTGTGATAACAACACCAAATCTAATTTTAAAGACTATGTGACCTTCTATTTCAACCCAAAATCAAAATCGTTGGGTCAGGGGCTAAAATTAGGGGTCACCTATGAAGGGAAAGATCTAGAACAAGACGGTCAGGCTTTACAAGTACCTAACGGCGGCCCAGTGTATAAAAAGGGATCAGGAACGCCTACATCCAAAACGGTAACCGTGACTTTTCGTCTCTATATTCGTACGGATGGAACGCCTCCTGCTTCTGGGCATTACCAAGGCGCTGACGAATTTGTCGTGTTCCAGCTCGATGGCTCAAGCGGAATCAACTTTCGCCCTGATGCCAAAAACCTCAAATACTCGCTTTCAGGCTTAACCGGCGCACGTTTTTTAAGCTGCGGTGCTCAAATCAAGCTTTATCCAGAGAATCAGAATCTGGACTTTGGTGATATCGATCGGACAGAACTGAGCAGCGGGAATGTATTATCAAAAAGCTTCACCGTGAAGGCCGTAAAAGAAGGTGGGTGTCTAGAGGATTTCTCTTTAACATCCCAATTTGCCACAACTGAAACTTTATTAGATAGTACGAATATAAACTTAAACAATGGTGTAAAGCTTGGTTTCCTTGACCAAGATAATAAAGCCGTAGAGTTTAATAAATATACTAATTTTGGCAGTATGAAAGGTATTACCGAGATCAGTAAAAATTACACAGCGAACATTTCAATGATACCAGGCCAAACCATTAAGGCCGGTCCATTTGTTGCAACCACCATTGTTAAAGTGAATTATTATTAAATGATTAAGAATCATCCTATCGATGAAATTAACAATGAAATTAATAATAGGAACGCATGCAGAAACGCAGATGAGGTTTCCCCCATCTGCGCTATTATTAATAGTAGAAATAAAGTCAAGAATTGATAATTAGGATTATTCCATTGCAAAATATCACGAAAATTGCTCCGTACATAAATATGCTCGGAGAAATTGGCAATGCAACAGCCTATCCCTGAGGGACATGCCTGATAAAACTAAAAATCAATAATGAATTATTTTGCTAAAAATTAGCGATTTGGAATACACCAACGTAGAGAATTACTACGACCAGCTCCTCCTTGATAGCAATTTACTTTTCCTTCACCAACAAGTTGCAACAGCCAGTGGCGAGTTACGTAAATACTTTCACCACACTCTTCTGCAACTTCTCTCGTTTTTGGCCAACATGATTCTGGTAGATAGGGATCTGTACTCCGAGTTTCTCCCATCCTAGTTGAACATATCTTTCCCAGATTCATGTAAATTCTTTCTTTCTTCGTTAATTTATCCATTTCCAACTCCATTGACTCGTTATCATTGAACGTTATGTGTCTTTGTTGTTGCTACCGCATCTGCGGCAATTCTACTGTCCTTAGCAGATACTTCTCTCATCGGAGATGAGCGTCCAAATTTAATAATTAAATAGCTACGGTGTGTATTAATCTTTCCACTATGCGATGCCGAATATTTAACTCTCTCGCGGATGGGCTCATATAGAAAAATCTTTTACGGCCAGAAGAATAAGTCAATCTGTCTTCATAGCTTTTCATCAAAGCTAAGAGTTCTGCATCGCTATTTAAATTAAACTTGTGCATAACAGAACGTTTATGGCTACTGATGGTTTTAATGTTTAAAGAGAGTATCCATGCAATGCGGGCAACGCTAAACCCCGAGCATATATAGCGAACAACCTTTTCCTCTTGAGGAGAAAAATAGAGCGCTTGACATTCATGACAATGTCGTACTTTTTCATTTCCGGCGAACGAGTTTTTCCAAGCAAGTATGATTTTTTTACTTAGCGATTTTAAAGATTCGTTGCGTTTAATGAACAGCACACCTTTTAAGCAATCAGGCAATCGAGCTAACGATGTCTTCCACTCCCCAGTACAAACGCCAATCAGTAAGGAATTGCTCTTACGATGTAATAACTCGTAATGGCATACGGAGGCAGCACCATTTTGAAATACCTTCACGATAATATCGGAAGAATTTAGGTTATCTTCACTACTTTCTAGCAGTTCAACGGGACCTAAGGCATTTAAAGCAAAATGTTGCTTAATAAAATGCCAAAGCCCATCGCGATAGAATGTATTTTCATCATCAATCAAAACTCTCGTCATATCATTACTCGGAATATTATTATTAAATAATCGTTTCTGGCCACAGATAGCCCTGTAAATGGCTAGCGCCAGAGCAAGCAGCAATCTCCCTATGCTGTAAAGTTTCAATGCCTTCAATTAATACATTGGGTGAAATTTGATAGCAGTTTTTAACCAGTTGATTCAATACGCTTGGCATTGACTGAGAGCGCCAAAATTCATGCTTATCGATTTTTATTCCATCGAAGCGAAAATTGATCTCACGCACTACAGACAACATTGAACCCTCGATATCATCAAGCCAAACGGCAATATTCTGCTCATGCAATGCATTCAGATTTTTGACCAGCGTTTGCTGCTCGGCACACGTTAACCCAACTAAATTTTCTGGATCTTGCAGTTCAACCACGACTTTTTTATCTGGTGATATTTGAATCAACTCGCCCAAATCTGAGCGTGATAAATCCCTAACGGGTAAATTGATAAAATAGTGCACGTCAGATGAAGAATTTGTTACTCGCTCAACCTGATGGTTAAACATGGAAAATACAATATTTGAAGGCACTTGCCGAAAGTAACTCTCAGAATCAACGGCATCAGAAAAATGGCTGAGCACTTCGTAACCAATGACCAAGCCCGTTTTCAATTCAACAATGGGCTGGAGTTTTATTCCGACCGGAGATGGGTAATGAGTAAACATCATTTTGACTCCTGTACGGCAATCACAGCCGGTAATTGGAAACGAATATCCCGATTAAAAATTTGGCTGGCTTCCTGACGCAATTTTTCAGCCTCATCCACATCTCTGTTGAAGCGCAGAATGGCAATTCGGGATGCATACACATTCGCGTCCACATGGCGAGAAAGGTATACCTGCGACCAATCTAAATAATGTTGTAAGATCTGAGGGGCACGGCTCTGGTTGTATTGCAGCAGTTGGCTAACTTGGCGATCATAATCAACGCGTTCTCTCAGCAACCATGGCTGCCAAAGTTGCTGTTCCAGCAGTGGAAAGTGAATTCTTGCTTGTTTCATCTGTAGCTGTTCGGCCTTAGTCAGCAGAATTTGGGTTTGCAACGTAGGCAGCATCAGTGTCAGTCCTGCCAGCGCAGCCAAACACATGGCCATTCGAATCACACCGTTCATTTTTGGCTTAGACACAACGGTGATATTTGAAACCGCAACATCGGTCAGGCTCAGCAATAAGAGAAAGATGAGCCAGTGAGCGGTAGACATATAAAACGGATATTCAAGCTGACTATGTATTGCTATCGGCATCATCAACAGCCATAGCGCAAAACAATGTTTATTCACCTGCCTCCACGCCAAAAACATCAGACGGATAAAAGCCACAGCGATCAGTACATAGCCCAGCAGTGCCGAAACGCCCCCCTCTACCCAGCCAAACAACAACTCATTATGCGGATGCGTGATCACCCCCATCCCAGCGATCGGCGGCGTCATGCCCAAGGCAAAATGCGCAAAGCTATATTCGAAACTGCCGTATCCCCAACCACTTAACGGATGAGTGGCAATCATGGCTAACGTGATCTGTAGGATTTTCCAACGTTCAAGATTTGATCCCTCATGGGAGACTGGCGTCACGAGATCCGCCGCCATCATTAGCGAATAGCCAGTCAGAAGACCAAGAATAATCAGGCCGGCAAATACGATGGTTTGGCGTGGGAACTCGCGCCATCGCAGGGCAAAGTTTGCAACGATGACGATCACTGCACCTATATAGCCAGCACGCGACTGAAGTAAGACCAACATGGCGGGTAGCAAAACAAGGGCAGCCAACTGCTGCAACCGCAGTAAACGCGGGACCAAAGGTGCATTTTGTTGAGAGGCGTCAGATGATTGGGGTAAATAGAGCAGATAGAGTGCACTGGCGATGCCGGTAGCCATAAAAGAGGCCATAACATTCACCTGACGGAAGACTCCGGTCGGCCTTGCCCCTTCTGCGCTTAGCGCCATTAATCCTGAGTCTGGTGATAATAGTGAAAGTTGGATAAACCCGATCCCACCCTGTAGCAAAACCGCAAACAACAGCAGGTTAATGATTCTTACCCGCCAAAACTCACTAAAACGGCACTGTAACAGCGTGAAATAAAAGGCCAATCCAGCCATAACGCCAGCCATCTGGAATAGCGCATCGCGTAGCCATTTCTCTGGCGTATACAATAAAGGGATCAGCAAGAAGACAACGCCATTGAAGATCAGTCTAAACGTTGTGGTAATAGTGATATTCCGATGCGAATTCAGTAGCCAGTAGGCTAATACAGACAGCGCGATAAAGACCCAAGCGACAATATTTCCAGGCATCCGCAATCCACTCCCGCCCATGCCAGGAATAAATATGTGCATACCTATCGCCAAATAAATTAGCAAAATAATAAAAATTGCCGTTCGGTTTATCGCTTGCATAATTTGCTCTTAAAACGCGTGACCTAACATCAACAGGAAACATCAACTACGGGTATTCAAGATGGAATTCCGCCGTAGTACTAAAATCCCCCTCGGTGATACTGTGGTCTGCGATACTTTTTGATGACGCTTTAATGAATGCAGAAAACTTAAGGGAGTTAGCCCCTTGATTGAGGTTGTATTTAGCCGAGCCGTTGTTGAGCGGAATGAACGATGTTGGGCTCTGCACATCGCCAGACACTGACTCAAGCCCCACTGCCAAGCCTTTTACCTTCGCACTTTGCAAGGAGAGATAGCCTGTTTGCTCGCCATCTTCTGTGCCAGTAAATGAGACCAATACGGTTTTTGAGATCGAAATATCGCAGTTTTTTAAGTTGATGCTGAAAGGCTTCGATTCCGAGCGACCCTCGGCATAAAATGTCTTAATCGCAATAGTGCCAAAATCCACATCTTGGCCGTCTGCATTGATGTCGACTTCGCAGGGTTCGCTGACAACCTCACCATGAAAATTGATATCTACCGCTGCCAATGAAGAGCTAGAAAATAGCGCCATACCTAGCAAAGCTAAGAGCCTCATATATATTTCCCTCTGCAAAATCACGAACGCCTATTTCTAGTCTGGGTACTTATTGATACGTAAGGTTTAAATTAATCGTGGTGTGATATTCACCTTCAATCAGTTCTTCAGGAATACGTTCCAACATGGCATACATCACCAAATCCGTATTTCCCTGCGACATAATCAAAGGCTCGCTGTGCTCTCCGGGGATCAGCTGCCGATGTTTGTAATCTTCCAGACGCAATCCCACCCCTCCAGCGGAGCCAGAAACCTTCATCAGATATTTGTTGCTATCACTCGCAACCCCACTGACGGTCACATAAGAAACCAACTGCCCAGGAAGAAAGGTGATGTTGCCACCGTGGGAGTCGTCTCTGGGCGAGTTACCCACGACACCGCAATCTTTCAATTGAAAATGCACGGTCACTGGATCGGTACGATTACCGATCCGATTCAAACTGACGCGAGAAGTTATACCTAAATCAATCGACTGATCTTTCGACTCCATCGCCAACACACAGGCGGGTTCAGTCAATGAACCTTGAACCGTCATTTCGCCATGCATGCCATACACGTCCCATCCATCGATGCTTTTCGCTTTAGCCAGCTGTAGATCAAAAAAGGTCACAGCCCCAGAAAGCAGGCAGATCCACAGCGTAGTGCGAGTCAATCTTAGATATGAAGTACGCATAGCGTTGACCACTAGCTCCGGTTCGTCGTTGCACGACACTCATTGCCGCTGCACGTGAACTTCAGCTCTGGACGGCCACCAAAGTCATTGATATAGGTGACATAAGGAGTGGAATACGCTGGAGTAACCGCCTTTTGAGTCGACTTAGGCGCGACCATCACCGGACGAAAATCTTTCGCGGACTCACCTTTCGGCTGGCCGGAAATACCGATGACAGTAACGTAGTAAGGTGTCGGATTTTGGATTTGGTAGCCGTCACTGGTTTTGGTCAATACGATCTGATCCTGCCATACGGTATCTGGATCGATGGCAATCGCGGCAGGGCGATAGAACAGTTTTATCTTGGTTTGCAGCGCAATCTGCATCACGTTTTGTTTGCTGCTACGCGGTGGAATTTCGCGCACATTGAAGTAAAACGCGGTCTCTCGATCCTGAGGTAATTTGGCAATACCGCCCGTCGCGTTAATACGAATCTGGCTTCTTGAACCCGGTTCGACGCGCTGAACAGGGGGAACGACCACTAATGGATCGCTAATCTTTTTCCCGTTGATATCTTCCAGCCAGGACTGCGCCAAATACGGTAACTGAGTGTTGTCGTTACGAATATTTAGGCTGATTGATTTCTGAGTTCCTTCGAAAATCGCACGTGTACGATCGAGAGCAATTGCCGCCTGGGCGGCCTGCGCGCTCAGTAACAAAACGAAGCTTAATGATAAAGTCTGTTTTAATTTCATGGTGTTATTGCTCTTCATGGATGTTATCAATTGGGTTTGCCGCAGGAACATTTTTCACCGCTGCAGGAATTTGTGTTTGGCTCTCTGGATGGCATGGCAGCAGCAACTGTTCTTGCTGGCTCAAGGTTTTAGGAATAACCACCGTGCATTGCTTAGCACCATCCCACAGCACGTCGAGAGACTCCCCGCCCTGTAAACCGGTTAGCCAAGCCATACCACCGTCACCAACAATCGCCAGTTCGCGGCCTTCACTGTTTTTCACGCTGGCACCAAACGGAGGATGACTGCCGTCAGCCAATGCCAATACCGCTAACGCTTTCGCCCCTTTCACTACGCCAAATTTACGGTAACCGATGGCACCCTCCGTCAGCGCAGAGTCAACAACCGAGCGGCTGGAATCCACGTCATCGGCCATTTTGGTTAAATCGATGCTGGTAGAATTGCGGTAATAGCTGTTCATATCGGTAATCACGCCGATGCCATAACCGTTGGTATGAACACGACCTCCGTTGATTGGCACGCCACCGACGCCTTCGGTATCGACCATCAAACGCGTTCCGCCGCTGATACCGCCGGAGTGCAACGCTGCACCTTTTGCCGTAATAGTTGCGCCGCCCTGCATAGTCATACCCGCCGAGGAGTAGTTCCCCTGTGAGTAGGCCGCATTAGCACTCATGTTGGCGAAGTCACCGCGATGGCTGTAATAACCGTTAAACTGACCGCGAGTACTTTCATCGCCGCCGCTGCTCAAGCCCGTAGAAACACGGTAGTTATTGTTATTATCAATACGGTCGTAATAGCTCACGTTTTGGCTATAGCGGCTATTGTTGTACTGGCCGTCGTAGCTCACCGATGCCGAACTTCCCATTGGGATCGACAGACTGACAAACACCGCATCGTCGTCACGCTGGTTAATCTTGCTACGCGTAGCCGAAATATTGAGGGAGACATTTTTCAGCGCCCACAAATTCATAAAAGTGCTACCTGATAGACTGTAGCGATCGTCGGTAGGCTGATCCCAATAGGTCTGATGGCTATAGGTGAAGTAAAAGCTCAGCCCCACATCAGAGAAGTTTTTATTCGCCGTAACGGTATACAACTCTTTATCGTGACCTGAGCTTTGCTCGTGGTAACGCGCATCGAGGTATTCCCCCATCGACATATAGTCACGCTCGGAGAATCGATAGCCCGCAAAGGTCACTTCACTATCGTATTCGTCAAAACGTTTGGAATAACTTAAACGCCAAGATTTCCCCTGACGTTTTGCTTCACCAGGCACGCTGGCAAACGACTGGGTAACATCCGCGGATACCGCCCCCAGTAAGAACAAATCACGCCCAATACCGATTGATGCAGCGTTGTAATCACCTGCAAGAATGCTACCGCCATACAGTGACCAACTGTTGGCGATACCCCATGAGAACTCACCGGTAGCAAACGTTGGTCCCTGCAAATGATGTTCGTAGGTTGATGGCCGCCCCATCGCGAGCTTATAACGCACCATTCCGGGACGAGTCAGATACGGGATCGTCGCGGTATCAACCTGAAATGTCTGGACAGTTCCGTCTTGTTCTTCAACCTTTACATCTAACTTGCCGGTAACGGCGCTGCTTAAATCCTGAATACGAAACGGGCCTGAAGGCACCGTAGTTTCATACAGCACACGTCCCTGCTGGGAGACCACCACTTTGGCGTTAGTCTTGGCGATCCCTGATACTTCTGGCGCATAGCCTCGTAGAGCAGGAGGCAACATACGGTCATCACTACTCAGCGATAGGCCGGTGTAACGCCATGAGTCGAAAATGCTGGACGACAGATAGTTTTCACCCATCGATAACGTCGAACGCAGCTGAGGAAGCGCGCGGTACATATACACGCGGCTCCAATCCATGTTGTGCTGGCTGCCCTGATCTGAGCCAGAGGTGCGGCTATAGCTCCCCTGATAATCACCGCGCAAACGCCACGGCCCCGCATTCGCCCCAACGGTCCCGCTAATACTGGCATTCTGGCTATCGCCCCCCGTATTTGGACGCGTTGCCGACGCATTGAGGTTATAGTCCAGCAATAAACCAGGGATGCCTTCATCCCAGCGTGAAGAGGGCACCCAGTTCGGATCGCTGTATTCAATCCACGCCTGTGGAATCGAAAGCTGTAAGCTCGAATTGGATAAATCACCGCGTACGGTGGTGCCTTGAAGTTGGCTAAAGTCCGCACACTCTCCCTGGTGCCAGTAGGTCACTTTATTCAGTGCGGCGGGCTTTAATCCCAGCTCACTCACCAGCTCTGGTGAAAGGCAAGCTTCACTGCTATCGGGTTCATTTTCGCGAGGATAAAAGTTAAAGGGATATTCCCCCACGCTTTGGTCATTCACTCGCAGCGCTAGCTGATACAGCCCCGGCAAAATATAGTTTGCTTTTGAGAACCGAGAGAAATCGATGTTCGCCTTATCCGCGGTATCCAGCATGTCCGTATTAAACTCAACGGCTTCACTCGATAGACTGGTGCCAGCCACGGCTAACGCCATAGCCAAACTGATTTTATTGATATGGAATGTAGACATTACCGTCTCTATTATTTCTAGCTCAGATGCACCAAACAAAAACAGTTCTTACAGAAAACTATTCGTCCATGCGCGCATACCACAGAGATAAAACGTCATCGGCGATTTATTTTTTGCGCGAACCTCTCCCACCGAAAATGTTCATGGCAAGAGAAATAATTATTTTTCGGATTAATCTATTTTTATTATAGATATTCCACTTTGAACTTTACGATTGCCCTGTAATTCCCTGCTCGCAGCTCATGATTATTCCGTTGGATGGCTAACTTATAATTGAGCACCATCGAGCCAACATTCAGTGGTATATCCGGCAAGTTTTGCCCTGGCACGATGATATTGCCTGCCTCATCCTTTAGAACCAGACCTATTCCACTCGCCTCACCCTGCAAACTCAGTAAATTTGCAATTTCATCCCGAGTCCCATCAAACGTCAGGTGCACACTTTTAAAATCTGGCCGTAAATGGTCTTGAGAAGTCAGCTCACAGTTTTCTAATTTAATAACAAACTCTTTTTCTGGGCCTTGACCATTTTTAGCGAGTTCACTGATTGGCATAGAGCCCAAATCAATCACCTGCTTCAATGACTCAGAAGATATACTGCATGCAGTCGCCACCAAGGTTCCCGTCATTTTAACGCGCCCTTGTTGCTCTCCCATCGCCCACGCCGTTGTCACAAAGAAAACCATAAAGGCACAGAGCGTGCGGACTACCATGCTATCTCTCCTGCTAAACCGCGACTTTGAATTAAGGGCGTAGCAATTTACGCCCTGAGTAATTAATACAACGTAATATCTTGAATAATTCGAGCTACGTCAGGAGACTGAGTTTCAGCCAATGAGAGGCAGCCCGAACCATAAAGACATATTAGTTGTAAGAAATTACGAAGTCGGTTTGGCTGTTGAATTCACCCGCGGTGATTGAAGAGCCAGAAGCGCCAGTTGCCTGAACGTAAGCGGTGAAGTCCAGTTCGTTGGTACCAGAAATCAAAGTCTTAACTTCGGTTTCTTTACCCAGCTCGAAATCTTTACCGTTTGCATCAGCAATACCAACACCTACGCCAGACGCGGTGCTGCTGGTAATACCCAGCAGGTTGCTTGAACCGCCTGCGTTAGAACCGTTGAAAGTGATAGAGGCTTTAGGCGCAGCACCACCGGTTACATCACAGTTATCCAGAACAATTTTGAAGTTAGCTGGCGTTGATTTAGCACCGTCTTTCAATGCTTTAATCGCAATGGAACCCAGATCAACTGTTTGTTCACTGTTACCTGGTGCAATAGAACATGCAGCATCAACAATAAAACCGTGGAATTTAACAGTACCATTGCCGCCCACAGTGCCTGCAGCGTTAGCCGCAGCAGAAGCGATACCCATAGTCATAACCAATGCCACAGCTAATTTATTCAGTTTCATTTTTATTTCCATAAATTTAAGTAATAAGAGATCCTTCGCCAGCTAAGGCGAAAATATCCATAAAGCATTTATTCCCTGTGAAATTTTATTTCATTGTTTTCAGATAAATATATTTAATAATTTATCTCATGCAAACAGGAGATTAAGTCATATAGCCAGTTTGAAAATTTCACTCCCCAGATAAAAATGCACAATTCTCACTCACATCTGGATGAGGAAATAATAATTCCGACCATGTCATAAAAAAACAAAAATTTACACTAATAGGTTAATACGACAGTTTCACCCAAATAAGATATTTCCTATCATTTATGCGAGCTAATTTGTCGCAAAATCATAAGATGCGACACATTATCTTTTAAAGAAAGACAATATAGAAAGTAAAATTTTATAAAGCAGATAAAATCGGTATTTAAAGCCAAAAAAGGCCATTTTAGATCAATTTCAAAACAATGACACAACAAATAATTAACAATGAGGAGTAAAAATACAATTCGCCAGACTAGGATTAATACCAAATAATAAATTTTACCTTTTGCGGATAAATCAAAAGAAATTTGTGTAAATAGTATTTACGATTATCGAAAATACATTGCCCCATCTCGCTAGGCACAAACGCACTACAATAGGATAATTACTAATTATAAGAAATGATGTGCGATACCACCTTAGATGGCAGAGAGTTATCGCTAAGGTGCAGTGAAATACAGGGGGTTATCCGTGTTCTTTACAAAAAAAACGCCCTGCACATGTATGAGCGCAGGGCGTGGTTAAGAAAAGAAAAGGACTTAGGCGGGAAGGATAATATTGCTGTCAGCTAAACTCCCCATTTCGTTATAGGCGGCACAGGCAGCATCCACAATATTCATAGCAACGGCAGCACCACTCCCCTCCCCCAAACGCATTTCTAGCTGAAGGTAAGGCTCCAGCTTCAGTTGCTGGAGTGCGATTCTCGCCCCTTTTTCCGCGGAGAGATGAGAGGGAATTAAATAATCATGCACCCGCGGTGAAATTTGACACGCAATTAACGCCGACGCATATGACAGGAAACCATCTAATACTACCGGAATACCCGCTGCCGCAGCACCTAGCATTAGGCCAGTCATACCAGCCAAATCAAAGCCCCCGACTTTTGCTAGAACGTCAACGCCATCAGTCGCATTTGGCTGATTACAGGCAATCGCTCTACGTACCACGTCAACTTTATGATGTAGCTGTGCGCTCGGGAAATTTGCGCCAACGCCAACAACTTCCTCCGGTTGTCGTTTCGCCATGACACTCACAATTGCCGCGGCAGGTGTCGTATTAGCCATCCCAAGCTCGCCAACCCCAAGTAAACGCACGCCATTTGCCGCCTGCGTCATGGCGAAATCTGCCGCTTTCGTCAACAAAAACTCCGCCTGCTCGCGGCTCATCGCTGCTTCGCGGGCGATATTGCCACTCCCACGAGCCATCCGCATATCAACGGCGCCCTCGATCGGCTCACAGTCAATGCCAGCATCCACAATCACCACTTCAGCACCTGCGTGCTTAGCCAAAACGCATACGCCTGTAACGCCGTGAATCATATTTTGCGCTTGGATCGCGGTGACGACACGAGGAGATATAGCCACACCTTCATCATAAACACCATGATCCGCCGCCATCACTACAATCTGCTTGCGGTTCACGTTTACGTTTTTTTCGCCGAAGATCCCAGCCAACTGAATCGCCAGTGTCTCTAAACGCCCTAAACTTCCTGTCGGTTTTAACAAACCATCCAACTTAACCTGTGCCTTGACCATTGCGTCTTGGTTCAAGGGCTGAATCTGAGCAATAATTTGTTCTAGTGTTTGCATGTTTGTCTCTGATGAAATTAAAAGGGTCACGCGATAAAAGCCGTTAAAAAAGCGATAACGTAAGTCGTTTTCGTGATCTGTCGAAAGGATGTTTGCAAAGGGTTAAGCTATCCCTTTATTTTCACTTCAATCCCCGAAACCACGAGATAGACCTGCTGCGCCTGCGCAGCCAAACGCTGATTAACCCGCCCCGCAATATCCCTAAAACGTCGCGCTAAAAGATTATCAGGGACAATCCCCATCCCCAGTTCGTTAGTGACGATATACACCGGTGCGTTACAACGTTCACAGCCCTGAATTAACTCATCAACTTGCAGATGAATCATTTTCTCCAGATGCTCAAAATCCATTTCTTCAGGAGCAACGTTTCCAGACTGATCGAACAGCAGGTTAGTGACCATCGTCGTTATGCACTCCAACATAACGGCGTCACTATTCCCCCCTTGCGAGCGAATAATCTCCCCCAGATCGCGATATCCTTCATGGGTCATCCACTGTGCTGGACGTGTTTCGCGATGATGAGCGATGCGCTGCGCCATTTCCTCATCGGTCACCACCGAGGTGGCAATATACAAAACTCGATGGCCATGCTGAGCCGCGAGTTTTTCTGCTAGAGCACTTTTTCCACTGCGAGCTCCGCCGGTAATCAAAATCACTGTGGTTTCTCCTGCATAGCGACGTGATCACGCATAATCGCGTAAACGGCTTCTATATCGATATTCTCGCGCATCGCTGCAGCTAGTCGATCAAACTGCTGCTCTCTGAATGCCTGATAGTGGAATTCAGCGCCCAACAGCGGCTCTAATCCTTTGCGCTCACGCAGCGAATTCAACAAACTACGAGTCAAACCATCCGAATCAAAGAAACCGTGGATATAGGTTCCCGCCACCGAACCATCGAGATGGATTGCACCATCACACTGGTTGATACTTTCACCGTTGCGCTTATGCAAAACGCTAAAAGGCTGTGCCTGTTCACCGAGTTCGGTATGCCCCATATGAATTTCATAGCCCACTAGAGAGTGCTCCTGACAGGCAGCAAAAACCCCCGCCAAATCTGGCCGAATTTCCCCACTTACCTGAGTAGTCACTTTTTGCTGTGAGAATGTGGTTTCACAATCCAACAACCCAAGCCCTGCCATTTGTTCAACGCCAGACTCCACGCCATCAACAATATGGTTTCCCAACATTTGGAAACCACCGCAAATCCCCAACACTGGTGTACCTTGCTGATGCGCCAGCAAAATTTGATGAGTCAGACCGCTTTTGTGCAAATAGCTAAGGTCGCTCAGGGTATTTTTACTACCGGGTAAAATCAGTAAGTCGGGGTATCCTAGTTCATCGTGGTGGGACACATAGCGCAGGCGAACATCAGGCTGCGCATTGAGCGCATTAAAGTCAGTAAAATTGGAAATATAGGGAGTTTGAATGACGGCAATATCCAACAGGTTTTCATCCTGATGGCGATATTTCCCTTTTTGCAGCGCAACCCCGTCCTCGTCCTCTAGTTGCACCTCAATCCACGGCATCACACCGATAATGGGTACACCGGTAAGCTCTTCAATCTGGCGCAAGCCCGACGTTAGCAGGCTGACATCACCACGAAATTTATTGATGATAACCCCTTTGACGCGCGCCTTTTCAGCCGGTTCCAGTAATGCCAAGGTGCCATAAATCGAAGCAAACACCCCGCCGCGGTCAATGTCTGCCACTAAAATCACGGGCACATCGACTTTCTCAGCCATCCCCATATTCACAATATCGCGGTCGCGCAGATTGATCTCCGCAGGACTCCCCGCCCCTTCCAGCACCATAATATCCACTTCATCGGCGAGGCTGCGGTACACCTGTGCAATCTGCTCAAGCAACTGAGGTTTGAATTCATGATAGGTTACGGCGTCCATCTGATTCGCCACTTTCCCCATCAGTACCACCTGAGCCCGCAAATCGCTGGTAGGCTTGAGCAACACCGGATTCATTCGTACATCAGGCTCAATACCAGCAGCTTCTGCCTGAAAAATCTGCGCACGCCCCATTTCGCCGCCGTCAGCGGTGATACCTGAATTCAACGCCATATTCTGGGATTTGAAGGGGGCGACACGATACCCGTCCTGATGGAAAATACGACAGAGTCCAGCAACCAGCACACTCTTTCCGACGTCTGATGCCGTGCCCTGCACCATAATGGATAAACCCATAATTTCCGCCTACTTAACGTATTTTGGCATGGAAGCAAACAGCTCATGCTCAGTCTTAAACAAGGGTAGCCCCAGCTGTTGATGAATTTTCACCAGCCATGGCTGTACCAATCCGGCCTGTTTTAGCATTTCTTGCTGCAGAAAAACGTCTCGCTCACTGCCTTCACACACCAGTTTTCCCTGCGCGAGAACATACAGGTAATCACAAACTTCATAAATTAAATCAATATCGTGGCTCGAAATAACCACGCGTTTTCCCTGAGCCACAATTTTGTGAATAATATGGATCATCTGCTGGCGCCCTGCTGGGTCGAGTCCGGCAGTAGGTTCATCCAACAGGAGATACTCTGCATTCATCACCAATGCCCCTGCAATCGCCACCCGTTTTTTCTGCCCGTGGCTTAAATACTGCACTGGCTTATGGCGAAAACCGAGCGCATCCACCAGCGAAAGCGCCTGCTCGGTGCGTTGGCGGATGGTTTCTTCATCCATGCCTAAATTACGCAGGCTAAAAGCAATATCGCTGTCGATGTCGGTATAAAAGATCTGTTGATCGGGTTCCTGAAAAACCATGGCAACCTGCTGGCGTAACTCACGTAAGCTACGTTTGTCATAGCCCAGTTTTTTGCCCTGCCACAACACCGCTCCTTGCTGTGGCTGTAAAATCCCCAGCAAATTCATGAACAACGTCGATTTTCCACAGCCGTTAGCCCCCAATAGCCCCGTGACTTGCCCACGGCTAAAGTCCAGCGACAAATCATGCAGCACTGTTTCACCATCCTGATACTGGAAACTCAGGTGCTGAGTTGCGAACGTTGGGGTCATCACAGATGAAAATCTCCGTTATACAGTTTTACTTCTAGCGCGATACTCATTTGCTTGTGGCGCTCCATAACGCGCGCCAGCAGCATCCCTACCAGCATCGATAGCGAACGGTAGCTGCTCCGCAAAGACACATAGCCAAAACGCAGCGATTGCGCACGATGAATCGCCGCAGCCTCTTCAATAAAGATGAAGATAAAACGGTAGGTGAGCAGCACTTGTTCTATCAAAACCAACGGCAAACGGCTGCGTTTTAACAGCAGAACCCACTGGCTAAACGGCGTCGTTAGCACAAACAGATAGGTAGAAGCCAATGCAGCCAGACTGCGGCACAGCGTATTAATGCCTGTGATCAGACCGCTACGCTCAACACCCAGCGCCAAGTGGCCGATACGAATGCTATAAAGCAATGTGTCAGCCTGCCACGAAAAGGACAGCACCACGCCCAGCAACCCGGTGAATAAAAAAGCCAGCGGCACCGCTAGCCAGCGCAGGTAACGACGCCATCCAACACGCAGTAAATAACATGTCAGCCCCGCACACAGCAGTAACACGCCAAGCTGAATAAGGCGTGTTCCTAGCAGTGCCATTAGCAGTAAAACCAGATAAAGAACCAGCTTATGCTCCGGTTTTTTCTGGCTCCAACGGCTTCCGTAAGAGAGTTTATCAATCTCCAACATGAGCAGCGCGGCGCCCGCGGTAGTAGCCTAAAATATAGAAAATGACTGCAGCGCCAAATGATCCTTGTAGCGTAAACAGTAAGCTTTCGATTTCTCCACTGGCAGGTTCATACAAAGGCTCGAACCACGGTTTATAATCCGGAGCCATCTGGGCAATAACGCCCTCGGCCTGATCGTCGGAACCGCCATATTCCCCACCGTGATTGATAAAGAATGGCAACACCGCTAATGCAATAACCAAAAGAATCAAAATCAGCGTTTTTTTCATTTTAGTGACTCCTTGCGCCAATCAGTTGGCGTTTACAAAGCTGGTCATAAATCAGAACGGTCAGAAGTCCTTCAGCGATCGCAATGGGGACCTGTGTCAGACAGAATATCGCCATAAACTTGGTGACCGACGCCATGACCCCAAGCTGAGGGTCGGGGAAAGCTAACCCCAACTGCACTGACGTGACAAAATACGTCACCAGATCCGCTAACGCAGCGCACAGGAACACCGCTACATCACGGCGAATGCCCGCCCGCGTGGCTAATTTCCACACCACGTAACCCGCCATCGGGCCAATGACCGCCATTGACATACCATTGGCGCCCAGCGTGGTTAAACCGCCGTGGGCCAAGAACAGCGCCTGAAACAGTAAAACAATTGCGCCCAGTACCGACACCACCCACGGCCCAAATAAAATTACCGCCAGACCAACGCCGGTGGGGTGTGAACAGCTACCGGTTACCGAAGGAATTTTCAGCGCCGACAGCACAAAAATAAAGGCGGCACACAGCGCGAGCAGAACCTTTTTATCACTATCATCACGCACGATATTTTTTAGCCGCGTCGCGCCAATCACCAGACAGGGCAAAAACATCAGCCACCACGCCAGCGCCCAAAACGGAGGCAGAAAACCCTCCATGATATGCATGGCAAAAGCCTCCTGAGGCGCTAACGTCAGCAGAACGGCTAATGCCATTCCATAGAGAGGAAATCGTTGGAGATTTTTCATTGATGCTCCTTAGACTGTTTTGTCGACACTGTACGATTGACCAAAATCGTTGAGAAATATGGCAGCGCGGTCTGCTCGCTAATCTCATCAAGATGACGGAAACACTGTTCATTAGGCAGCGACGCCTCGGCCATTAACATGGCGTGATCCAGTAGGTTTAAGCGTCGCAGCAGTTCACGTATCTGCGGCACTCGACCGTATACTTTCATCATCACGACGCATTCATGATTCCGCAGAGCCTGCTCCAACTCCGATTCTGGAGCCGTACAAGCCACCACCGCCATCGACTGTTGTTCCATCGCCAAAGGAAACTGGGCGCGAGCAGCAATACAGGCAAATGAGGTGACCCCAGGAATAATTTCGATATCGACTCCACCCTGCAAGCGCTCAAGCAAAAATACCCACGTGCTAAACAGCATCGCGTCACCAAGCGTGATAAATCCTACCTGCCGCCCGTGGTCTGCATCGGCGCGCATCTCTTGCGCGACACCGTCCCATGCCGAGCTCTTTTCGCCCTGATCGGCACTCATTGGAAAGTGGCGCTCTTTAATTTCCAGATCAGGCCGCAGATATTCGCGCACAATAGACAACGCTAGGCTATCTCCGCCTTTTCGCCCCGCAGGTGCATACAGCACGTCCAACGTCGCCAACTGGCGCGCCGCGCGTACCGTGATGAGATCGCTACTGCCGGGTCCCGTGGATATCGCCCAGACTTTACCTTTCACCGATATGTTCATCAGGCGACCTCCTCCACGTCGTTAATCACCTCGTGTAAATGCTCGACAAACATCTGTTGAATCAACGGATTCTCTCCTAGGCCTTGCAGCCAAGGAGTGGCCTCGATCCCCGCCTGAGCCAGTTGAGTTTTCCACGAATCCTCTTCATCGGAAGCCATATCGTTAATCGCATGGTCGCCAGCCACTAACATCAGCGGCATGAGGTGAACATGGCGTACATGTTGCCGCTGCAAACGTGCGACCACATGATGAATTTCGGGATAACTCTCCACGGCGCCGACCACCGCGGGGATCTGATGAGCCATCAGCATGTGGTCTAAGCAGGCGTAGGCAGCAAAGGCGTGATGCGTCGCACCGTGTCCCATAAACACCACGCGCTCATCATCTGCCAACGCGGGCATTTGTGACTGCATCGCGCCAATCAACTGCTCAAAATCTTGATGGCTGCTCAGCAAAGGCGCACCAATGCGAATACGCTTGAACATTCCCGCATGAGCGTTGACCTGCATCACGACTTTTTCATATTCGTCGCCGTTGATGATGTGTAATGACTGGATCACGACATCCTGATAGCCTTGATCTGCCAAACGCATCAGTGCCTGATGAGGGTTATCAATATTCATCCCATCACGCTTTGCCAACTTGCGGATAATCATCTCCGAGGTGAAGGCGCGAAACGCATCGCGATCGGGGCAGGACGCTGCTAAGCGGCGCTCACAGGCGTCAATGGTTTTCTCTCGCGTCTCGTGATAGCTGGTACCAAAACTGATAATCAAAATGGCTTTTTTCATCATTTTTCTTCCGTATTAATTATTCTGAAGCTGCAACCAGCTCGCCAGATGGGGTTCCAGTTCAGCCAGTGACGTGACTTGAGTTTGCCCAGCAACGAATAGTTCTGGTGGACGGCAAATTACGATGCAGTGAATGCCCAACGCCAGACAAGGCGCGACCTTTTGCTGATAGCCTCCTTCAGCACCTGACTCTTTGGTGATCACGACGTCGGCCTGACAATGACGATAGGTGGCATGATTCATCTCGGCGCTAAATGGCCCTTTCAACGCCAGCACGTTGTCAACGCCGAGCCCCAAATCACGGCACTGCATCAGTACTTCTGGGGTCGGCAACACCCGGGCAAACAGATTTCGGTCCGCTAGCAAACGCACAAAATCAGCTAACTGTTTACTGCCTGTCGTCAATAAAATGCGCGCCCCAAGATTGCGAGCCAAAACGCATGCCTCTTCCACGCTAGAAACTTTGTGTAGCAGCGGATGTTCTAACGCCTCAATTTCACTCGGACGCAGGTAGCGCGTCAGCGTGATATGCAGCTCGGCACAAGCTCCAGCAATATTGGCACTCAGCACACCCGCATAGGGGTGCGAGGCGTCGATAACGTGGGTGATATTTTGCTGTTGCAGCCATGCACTCATTTGAGACGCGTCCATACGACCGACTATAATTTCGCCCTTGATCTCACTAGCCAACTCACGACCCGCATCGGTCGCTACCGATAGGCTGTAACTCAACCCTATAGCATCAAGACGTTGGCAAATACGGCGTGCATCTGAGGTTCCACCAAAGACATGAAGTCGGAATTCTTTTGCGGTCGCGTTATGAGACATATCGTTATTAAACATCCTCTTATCCCCAAAGTAATCGGCGTTGCATTAAGGCAGCAAGTCAGTGGCTCGGGTCAACGAGCGCAGCTAACGGAGAGGCACCTTCAGGCATCACTGGGGTCTAGAACATAACCGCGCGGCGTAATCATCAGGCCATCCTGACAATAGGTGGTCTTGTTCCCCACAATCACCAAACTGGTCATATCAACGTTTTCGAAATCCATCTCACCAAAGGTAGTGATCCATTTTTCCTGCTTCTTACGTCCCGCCGCTTTCACCACGCCAACGGGAGTGCTCGCAGCGACATAAGGACGCATCAGATCAAAAGCGCGGGAGAGATGTTCTGCGCGACCACGACTGCGAGGGTTGTAGAAACAGACCACGAAATCGGCCTGCGCAGCGGCAATCACCCGCTGTTCGATGACCGGCCACGGCGTTAACAGATCGCTTAGGCTGATATGGCAAAAATCATGCATCAGCGGCGCGCCTAGCAAAGAAGCCGCTGCGGTGCTGGCGGTAACACCCGCGATAAGCTTTACTTCGACCTCCAGTTTTTGCTTAGTGACCAGCTCAAGAATCAATCCCGCCATGCCATAAATACCGGCATCGCCGCTGCTGATCAGCGCAACTTTTTTACCCTCAGCCGCTAAGTTCAAGGCTTCTTGGCAACGCTCAATCTCTTTGCACATGCCGGTTTTGATCACCTCTTTATCGGTGGTCAACGCCTTTACCAGATGGGTGTAAGTTTTGTAGCCCACGATAATGTCCGCGTCACGGATCGCTTCGATGGCTTCTAGCGTCATCATGGACTGACTGCCCGGCCCAATGCCGATTACATATAACATCAGAAAGTTTCCTGAAGAGTTAAGGCTAAGGTGAGAGTTACGCCCTGTTCACGCAGCGTTTCTCCAACGAATTTTCCGCCGCCATATTTCTCAAGCAGCAGCCACGCCGCAGGCTGTGAAACACACCCCACGCCCACGGTCTTACGTACAAATTCGGAACACGGAAAACGATGTTCATGCTCACAAAGCGCATCGGGAGTAAACAGGTGAAAGGGCACCGCATAACGCTGCGCAAGCTGTTGCAGCGCGGCCTCATCCTGTTTGAGAGTAATACTGCCGATTGCGCGAAACGCTAACGGATCGATGTTTAACAAGGTCAGTTGCTGCAACAGCAGATGATGTACCGTGGCAAAAGGTGTATCTCGGCGGCACCCCACGCCCAGCACCACACGCTTCGGCACAAGTTTGAAAACGGGCAGCGTCAACGGCGGCAAATTTGCCTGCCATGAAATACACACCAAAGCCGTGAGATCCGGCAGCGCCGCCAGATCGTCAACCACAATAAATCCGCGCCGATCTTGCTCACTCACATGCTCGTCGAACATCGGATCAATCCATAGACCAACACGATCGCCACTCACCAGCAGCTGGTTGACGCGTTTCACTCCCTGACGAAAATCAGCCAGCTGCGCGTCGAGCTTCTGCGCTAGCATATCCAGCGCGGCGACCTCGTTAACATCGGTGGCGGTCGTTATCACCGGTTCTGCATCAATAAGCGCGGCGATTTGTCGCGCCAGCCGATTAGCTCCGCCCAGATGCCCAGACAACAGGCTAATTGCATGCTGGCCCCGCTCATCGAGCACCACAACCGCAGGATCTTGCAATTTGTCTTGCAGCAGCGGAGCCAGCACCCGTACCACGATGCCGGTCGCGCCAATGACCACCAGCGCATCAAAACGCGTGAATGCCTGAGCCATACTGGCGGCAAAAGATCCGTCAAACGTACTGAATCCGGACACTGCAAGTTTTTCACTAGTGAAACTCTCACTGTGTAGCGATATCTGCGGCAACATCGGCTGTAGGCGTTGCGCCAAGCGAACGCCGCCCGGCGTCAGGCAAAACAACGCTAGCGAATTCAGCTTCGTTGCCTCAGGCCTGACGGTATTCATGGCTAAAACCCGCGTCGTACAGCTTGGAATAGTGGTATTCATCACCTAAAAATGCGCCAACTAAAATCAGCGCAGTTTTGCGAATACCCGCATCACGCACTCGTGGGGCAATATTCTCCAAGGTGCCACGCACCGTTTGGTGATCCGGCCACGTCGCTTTATACACAACGGCCACCGGCGTTGTGGCTGGATAGCCACCGTCGTTCAGGCGCTGAACAACGTCTTCGATTTCCTGAACCGATAGAAAAATAGCCATCGAGGTTTGATGAGCAGCAAACGACTCCAACGACTCACGTGCTGGCGTTGGCGTTCGCCCCGACATTCGCGTGATCACTAAGCTTTGCGAAACCTCTGGTACTGTGTATTCCACGCCAAGCTGCGAAGCCGCACCTAAAAACGAGCTAACGCCCGGTACTGAGCTAAACCCGATGCCCAGTTTACCCAACTCTTCGCCCTGCTCACGGATAGAGCCGTACAGTGACAAATCACCGGTCTGTAAACGCACTACTCGTTTTCCTGCACGTACCCCCTGCACCATCAGATCGATAATCTGTTGGAGATTTAAACCTGCGCTGTCGTGGCACTGCGCCTGCGGCTTACAGTAGTTCAGCAGATCGTGATTAATCAGCGATCCGGCATAAATCACAACATCGGCCTGTGACAAAATCCGGTGCCCTTTCAGCGTAATCAGCTCAGGATCGCCCGGCCCTGCGCCGATGAAATAGACCTGTGAAGGGTCGATAGGCTCAACCATGGGTTTGCTCCTTACGGCAGGAAATCAAGTAAGTCGGATTGTTCGGTTTGAAATAGTGTCCGCTGCCCAAGGCGGTGAGACGGGATACCTGAATCAGGCTGCTTTCTAGCTCGGTAACAGCGCGGTTTTGTAGCTGACTGAATGCCTGCTGATAGTTTTCCAATAGAATGAAATTCATCACCAGACTACCGCCGTCGTTAAGCAGCCCTAATGACCAGTCGATAATGTCAGCAAGGTTTCCTCCGCTACCGCCGATGAATATCGCATCAGCGCGTACGTCTAACGGCAGCGGTGCATCAGCATCAACAATCGCTATATTGGGACAACCGAAATGGCGGCAGTTGTCAGCGATCAGCGCCAGCGCTACGGGGTTACGTTCGATGGCGGTAATCTGTAAATCGGGGTAACGTAAAGCGGCTTCTAGGGAAACACTGCCGGTTCCCGCGCCTACATCAATCAGGCGTTTCGCCGTTGGCAGGTTCAGACGCTCCAGTGCCGCTAGACGGACTTCCTCTTTGGTCATCGGCACTTTATGGCCGCGCAAAAATAGATCATCTTTCATTGAGGATCACCACTACGTTCATGGCATACGCTTGCTGTACCTTTTCAGGCGGCAAGATATGGATACATTCATCGGGATAAGTCAGGTTCTCGCCGATAACCAGCGTGCGCTTTTGTCCGCGGAGGAGGATCTCTTGGGCGATCTGATAAGGGCCAATATGCAAATCCGTGACCATTGCCACTTTGTCGTGCTGCAAGATGAAATTGAAATCCGGCTTTTTACCGTGGCTGCTGGTGATGTAGATGTCATTCATATCGATGGCAATCTGCGAGAAGAGATACTGAATCGAGCTAATTCCCGGTACGATCCGGATCTTGGTCGGTTCGAGATCTTGCGATAGCCGTTTACCGATGCCGAATAGCATCGGATCGCCCGACGCCAACACTACGATATTGCGATCGGCATTGCATTGTAGCCACGCCGCAGCTTTAGCCAGATCGGTGCCAATTGAGCGTTTTTCTCCTTGGAAATCAGCACACGACGCTAAATGACGCGGCCAGCCGACCAACACATCGGCTTGCGCAATTAAACGCAGCGCTAGCGGGGTGATGTAATCCAGATCTCCTGGCCCCATACCAACTATGTGAATCATAACGACTCCTTTTCGTAGGTCATTTGTGTGTGGAGCGCTGACACAATCTCGCTGATTGGACGGTTACTTCCGAGCACAACGTTGTCGAATGAAAACAGCACCACATCGCAGCAAAAAGGTTGTGGAGCAAAACGCAGCATTTGTTTCACCCGTTCACCAATGGCCTGTGCAATATCATCATAAACAGCCTGCCAACCCTGCTGTTCAATCAGCTCCATTGCAGCTTCCGTCGTGCTGCATTCAAAGACCGCGCGCAGAAATTCATGCGGGGCCCCCAACAACGCCAATCGAGCAACCAGTGTTTCCATCCGCCCATCGGCAATATGGCTGTGGGTATGAAAAATCCCCGCCGCGACTTTGATCAGTTTGCCTAAATGCCCCACCAGCACTACGTGCTGGAATCCCAGTCGCTGTGCCTCTTGCAGCATATAGCCAACGAAATTACTCATAGTCACCACGCGCTCAGCGTCAATTTGCATATGTTCCTGCACGAAGCGTTCGCCGTGGTTACCCGGCACCAAAATCACACTTGTCATGCCCTGAGCGCGCTTCATTTCCAATTCAAGAGCCAGCGAACGTTTCCAGCTATCTTCCGACATTGGGGTCACAATGCCGGTGGTGCCGATAATCGAAATTCCCCCCAGAATGCCTAACCGCCCGTTATAGGTTTTTTGCGCCCGCTCCTCACCCTCAGGGGCGAAAATCACGATATCAGCGCCGCGTTCGGGACCTATGACTTCACGCACCGCCTGCTCAATAGTTTGTCGCGGTGTACGGTTTATTGCCGCGCTACCGATAGGTAGCCCAATCCCCTTACGCGTAACGGTACCGACCCCTTCACCACCGCCGATGGTAATGCTGCCGCTGTCATTAAGTGCGACCTGCGCAAAAATCAACATTCCATGGGTTGCATCAACGTCATCTCCGCCGTCTTTGCGTATAGCCGCACTGGCTTGCTGCCCGCAGATGAGCGGTTGTTCAACGTTTAGCCGTAACGTGATACCAGAAGGGGTCACAATCGAAACCTGGTTAATCACCTGCTGACGCAGCGCCATCAACGCCGCCACTTTAGCCGCAGCCGTAGCACAAGAACCGGTGGTGTAGCCCTTGCGATAGCTTTTGCCGTTATGCCACAGCGTATCCAGCCCGTTTTCACTCATTGCGCATCTCTCATGTGATACAGAATGGCGTTAACAATTGCAGCGGCAATATTGCTGCCCCCTTTGCGCCCCAGCGCAGCGATGTTAGGCACATGGCTTTCCGCCAGCGCCTGTTTAGATTCCGCGGCACCAACAAAACCGACCGGAACTCCGATCACCGCCGCTGGCGTCATCACGCCCTGCTGATACAGTTCGAGCAACCGAAACAACGCGGTAGGCGCATTACCAAACACAAACAGCTTTTCACCCGATTCTTGCGCCGCTAAATCCACCGCAGCCATCGAACGAGTGATGCCCTGCGTTTTAGCGATATCTACAGCGCGGGGGTCTGCGATGTAGCACTTCCACTGACAACCTAAGCGTTCCAGCTGTGTTTTATTGATGCCAGATAGCGCCATCGTGGTGTCGGTATAAATCGTGCAGCCGTTGCGCAGCGCCTGAGTAATTCGACTTAGTACGTCAGGTGAGAAATGCAGAATATCCAACCATTCAAAATCAGCGCTGGTATGGATAGTTCGCTTGATGATTTTTTCTTGTATTTCATCGACAAAGCGATAGCTAGGGCGCTCTTCGGCAATAATCTGCGAGATAATTTCAAAGCTCTGTTGCTCAATGTTTTGGGGATTTTTGTTGTAGTCCATGGTCAACCCTGAGTTATTCGTCATGCCCTACCCGCCTTTTTAAAAAGTCTCACATCACAATCAGCCATCTGACTAGCGCAAAGAGCGCTAATGCCAGCGCGGAAGCCGTCATCATCAGACGGATGCTCAAGCGAATATCCTGAATATCGATCTCGCGTTCTTCATCGCCGATCCACGGTTTATCTACGAGCTCACAAAAGTATTTATTGGGTCCGCCAAGGCGAATACCCAGCGCACCAGCCACCGTGGCTTCAGACCATGCGCAGTTCGGGCTTTTATGCAGATACCGATCGCGCCAGCCAATTTTGAACGCCTGTTTACCGTTAAGGCACAGCAAGCGGGCGGCAAGGCTTAACAACAGCCAGCTCAAACGAGCAGGAATCAGATTGGCAAGATCATCCATGCGCGCAGACACACAGCCGATAGCGCGATATTTCTCCGTGCGGTAACCCACCATCGAGTCGAGGGTGTTAACCGCTTTGTAAGCCATCATCAGCGGGACACCGCCAATAAACAGGAAAAAAAGCGGCGCAATCACGCCGTCAACGCTGTTTTCAGCCACCGTTTCAACTACCGCGCGAGTCACTTGTGGACGATCCAATTCAGACGTATCACGCCCGACGATGTAGGAGAGCTGACGGCGGCACTCTTCCAGCGAACCGTTTTGAAGTGCCACATAGACGGCCATCGCCGCGTCGCTTAAGCAGCGTCCCGCCAATAGGGTGTAGATAATCCACACCTGTGCAGCCCAGCTAAGCCAAGGGTTGATCTGGGTTAGAAACGCAAGCAGCGCGTAGGTCGCCCCCCAACTCACCCCAACCACAATCAGCCACAGGCAAGCGCCTCCTATATAGAGAGAGGTTGTGGTGTGACAGAACGCTCGGATCCGGCCTTGGAGAAAGGTAATAAAATTGCCGATCCAACGCACCGGGTGCGGCCACGTGGGTGGATCGCCTAAACGTAAATCCAGCAGATACGCCACGAGGCAGGCGGAGAAACTGATCACAGGGCTCTCCCTCTTTCTAGCCAGTGCTTCAGCATTTCCGGTCTCTGATAAAAGTGCACGTGCAGATAACTCGCCAACGTATTCCCTCGCTGGTAGCCTCCTTGCCAGCGTTGTAACGTGACGCCATCGCGCTGTTTTTCAAACTGGAACGCACAGGGAATATCTGCGTGAAAATCCGAGTAATGAAATTCATGGCCGCGCAGAGTTTCCCCTCGTGCCGCCAGCACGGTGTCTTGCTGCGCCGTGGCCTGACAGTAGCCAAATCGCTTGAGCCGCCCTTCCATTCGGCTTTCGCCGGCAAAAATACCGGTCATCTCGTGTATATTTCCATTTTGATCTTTCAGGCTAGTGCCGAGATACATCAGCCCGCCGCATTCCGCATAGATAGCCACGCCGCGCTGATGTGCGTCACGCAATGACTGACGCATAGCGTGATTTTTCGTTAACGTTTCAGCATGTAATTCAGGATAGCCACCACCGATATAAACCATCTGGCATTCGGGCAGAGCAGCGTCTCGCAGCGGGCTAAAGCGCACGATGTTGACGCCGATTTGCTCAAGCAACTGTAAATTATCGGGATAATAAAAGTGGAAGGCTTCGTCATCGGCTAAAGCCATCGTTAAACCACGGCCTGATTCAGATGCAGGTAAACTGGGTGCGCTGGCATTGGTGGCCGGCTCAACGTTACTCAGCGCCAGTAGACGATCAAGATCGATATGTTGTTCGAGGTGGTCAGCCAGCGTGTTCCACTGCTCATCCATGTCATGCTGTTCGTGGGCGGTGATTAAGCCTAGATGGCGCTCGGGCAGGCTGACGTTAGGCAACGAGGGAATGCGACCGAGAACGGGGACTTGGGTATATTTCTCAATGGCTTGTTTTAACAACTGATAATGGGGTTCACTGTTAACTCGGTTAACGATAACGCCAGCGATACGCACTTCAGGATCGAAATGGCAAAATCCCAGCACCGTTGCTGCCGCCGAGGTAGAAACGGCTTTGCCATCGATCAGCAAGATCACGGGACAGCCAAGCTGTTTCGCCATACCAGCACTGCTGCAATAGTTGGGATCGGTGCCGAAGCCGTCGTACAGCCCCATCACACCTTCTATCACCGCAATATCAGCGGCCTGCATATGTTGGTTATACAGCCAATTGAGCGTAGACGCAGGTAACATGAAGGCATCCAGATTGCGTGATGCAACACCGGAGACAGCACTGTGCCACCCAGTATCAATGTAGTCGGGTCCAACTTTATACGGCTGAACCTTTAAACCGCGGCGGGTAAATGCCCGCAGCAGTCCGAGGGTCAGCGTGGTTTTGCCACAGCCGCTACCGGTTCCGCCAATCAGAAATGCCTTCATCAATTCGTCTACCTAACAAAAAAGCCCATCCTGATGGATGGGCTTTGCGTTGTCATAGCAGCACGCTGCACCGCCGCCTATGCGGCGACATGCAGGGAAACAATGACAACTCACTTCCCACCGAAGGAGCTGAAATTAATAGAAATACCCGAATAAAATCACGCAACAGCGATCAATCAATAGGGCTTACAGGCTGGTCTTCTGGCTTAGCGTCATCCTTACCCACACCTTCCCGATATCGTTCAGTGGCATCTTGTGGGTTCGTCGGCATCACAGCAGCGGGGGCTGCGGAGGAATTGTATTGGAATACGCACCTCCTTCCTGACGTCCTTACGGAACGTCAAAAACCTGTATGTCTTAGTTTCATTTTGTAATCTGGGATATACCCTAGTCATTCGAGTTGCATTGAGGCGGCAAATGAACACAGCCAATAAAAAGGCAACTTGAAGTATGCTGGGTATACAAGGTAAATCATTAGACATAGAGATACCCACTGTGAGATCAACAAAAACCGAGAATAAACAGTAAATGGGTTAACATATCGTCGTTATTCAGGAAGCGAGAATATCTATGGCCATTAGCAGCCAGCACGGCGGAAACATTTTAGAAACCGCACTCACCCTAGGCGTTTCTCCTCACGCCATTATTGATTTCAGCGCCAACATCAATCCATTAGGCATGCCTGAATCCCTTAAGCGCGCCATCATCAACCAGATGGCAGTAGCAGAAAAATACCCCGACGTAGAATACCGTGAACTACACGCAGCGCTGGCTCGACATCATGATTGTCCTGATGAATGGGTGATGGCTGGCAATGGAGAAACCGAACTCATATTTGCGTTGGTCAATCAACTCCAACCTGCTAAAGCACTGTTGCTTACCCCCGGTTTCGCCGAATATCGACGCGCATTAATGCGAATTGGCTGCAAGATTGTCGATTATGCTCTGCTCGAAGAAGAAGGGTTTCAACCCGATAAGCACTTGCTTGAAGCATTAACTCCGGATCTTGATTGCCTATTTTTATGCACGCCTAATAATCCGACCGGCTTGCTGGTGGATAAAAGCTTGTTGATAGCGATAGCTGACCGTTGCCAGCAGATGAATATTGCGTTGATTTTAGATGAGGCTTTTCTTGATTTTATACCGACTGAATCAGGCTTCATCCCTTTATTAGCTCAATATCCTCATCTCTATGTGCTGCGTTCTCTGACCAAATTTTTCGCTATTCCTGGCCTACGCTTAGGCTATTTGGTGAGCGCCAATGCGCCGCTAGTCACGCGGATGAAACAGCAGCGCGAACCATGGACTATCAACGCGTTTGCTGCGTTAGCGGGCGAAATTATTCTGGATGATGTGGATTACATCGCCGCAACCCATCGCTGGCTGGCAGAAGAGCAGCCAAGAATGCTCGCGGCATTGGAAGCATTACCGCAGCTCAAAGTGTGGCCTCCTACGGCGAACTATCTTTTTATGCGCTGCACCAATAGTCATATTAACCTGCAGCAGGCGCTGTTAGAGCACCATATTTTGATTCGCCATTGCGCCAATTATCCGGGGCTTAGCGCAGATTATTATCGTGTGGCGATCAAGAATTCACGGGATAACGATCGTCTGATTGCCGCATTAACACAGATTTTATCGGATGGCTGAAGCCCGCTGCCCTGCTTCGTGTAGTGAATTAATTCAAGGTTGGAGAGAAGGCAGCGAAAACGGGTTTCATAGATAAGCTCCGCATAAAAAATTCACCCGTATTATCCGAAAATGAGATTACTGCGGATCGTTCTGAGAGGCAGGTGCTAAGGGAAAATCATGTCAAAGTGTACAGATTCAGGTACAGGAATAGCGCTAATTGTCATACATATTGAGCTCTAATTTTGTGAGGATGATCTATACTGATTCCGTACCAAACAGTGACTAGACTGCGAGTGGTGAATCTATCAATACCCTTAGGAGATGAAGATGAGCACACCAAAATTGGACAAAAGCAAAGTCGGTGACGCTAAAAAACGTCAATTCATTCCTCTGGCAACCCCAAGCGATTTGGGCGCTGAGGCAACCAAAGAAATCAGTGGTGCAATGAATGCCATTCTTGCTGATATCTATGCGCTTTATTTGAAAACCAAAAACTTCCACTGGCATATGAGCGGTCCACATTTCCGCGATTATCATCTGCTACTGGACGAGCAAGGCGCAGAGCTATTCGCAATGACGGATGATATTGCCGAGCGCGTACGTAAAGTGGGCGGCATGACCCTGCATTCAATCGGACAGATCTCTAAAATGCAGCGTATTAAAGATAATAATGCTGAGTACGTTGAACCACTGGATATGCTGGCTGAACTGTGCGAAGACAACAAGCTGTTAGCCGCCGAACTGCGTGCAGCACATGTTGTGTGTAGCGAACATAATGACGTTTCAACCACTAGCCTGATTGAAAATTGGGTAGATCAAACCGAACGCCGCGTGTGGTTCCTGTTTGAAGCCTGCCGCCAGTCACAAACCTCTGGCCACTAGTTTTTTTGGCGAGAACGGCAAAAGCAGACCTTCGGGTCTGCTTTTTTATTTCCCCCCCGCCTAATTCCGCTATAGTGATAAATTAATCGCGGTTATCCCTGTTTCTACCAGAGATTCTTCTATGCACGGCGTTCCAGCCCAATTTGTTGACGATCGAGATCGTGCCCAGTTTAAACACTTCGCTCATTTGCCCGGCGTTGAAGTGTATCGGGCGCATATCGAGCATCATGAATTTGAACCCCATACGCACGAAGCCTATGGTATTGGCGCAATTGAATATGGCGCCGAGCGCTTTCGCTATCGCGGTGTGAATCATGTCGCCCCCGCTGATTCATTGGTCTTAATGAATCCCGATGAGCTACATACCGGACAGTCTGGCACCGAAGGCGGCTGGCGCTATCGCATGATTTATCTCACGCCTGAGATTTTAGCCGAGGTCAGTGGTGAACCAAGCTGGTGGTTTAACGACGCGGTGACACACCATCCACAGTTTGCCAGAGCGACTACCGCACTGATAAATGCCCTGTGGCAAAGCGATGAACCGTTGGCGCAATCAAGCTTGCTGAGTGAATTACTATCGCTGACGCGTCATTGGGCGAAAGCACCGCAACCGCTCAGGCTGGATGCCCCGCAACGTTTCACGGTCGTAAAAGAGTATCTACGTGCGCATCTGGACAAACGCATGACATTACCTGAGCTGGCAACGTTGGCCGATCTCAGCCCTTACCATTTTTTGCGCCAGTTTAAAGCGCAATACCACGTCACACCGCAGCAAATGCTGATGGCCTATCGTTTATACGAAGCTAAAAACTTGCTGACTCAGGGATTGCCGCCTGCGCAGGTGGCCGCAGCGGTAGGCCTCACCGATCAGGCTCACCTCACTCGCGCTTTTAACCGCTTCTACGGTGTCACGCCTGCACGCTATCAAAAACAAGTACGGTAGTTTTCTGACGTTTTTCCTCAAACAGCAATCTGCTACAAGACGCTTCTACAAACCCCTTCTAGACTCTTAACATAATCCATTAAGAGTGTAGAACGATGCTAATCGGAGTGCTTTACGCGCTGACGGCAGGGCTAATGTGGGGACTGATCTTTGTGGGCCCGCTTATCGTGCCGGAATATCCAGCCAGCTTACAATCCGTAGGACGCTATTTGGCGTTTGGTCTCATTGCGTTACCTCTGGCGTGGCACGATCGCCATCGTCTACGTCAGCTAATACGCACTGATTGGCTTGAAGCGCTCAAGCTTACCGTTGTTGGTAACTTTATCTATTACCTGTGTTTGGCGAGTGCCATTCAACGCACCGGCGCACCGGTGAGCACGATGATTATTGGTACCCTGCCGGTGGTGATTTCGGTGAGCGCCAATCTGAAATACAGCCACCGCGATGGGAAGCTTTCATGGCGACACCTTGCACCGTCGCTACTGCTAATCGCTTTAGGTCTGGGCTGCGTCAACGTGGCCGAACTACAGAGCGCACACGCGCCAACAGATATGTTCCGTTATGCCACTGGTTTAGTTTTAGCTTTCATCGCGGTAGTGTGCTGGACATGGTATCCCATGCGCAACGCCAGTTGGTTAAGAACACACCCAGACAAAAGCCCGACAACCTGGGCCACCGCACAGGGGTTGGTCACCCTACCGCTGGCAGTTATTGGTTATGCGCTGGTATGGGGGCATTCGACCATAACAGAAAGTGATTTTCCGATGCCGTTTGGCCCGCGTCCCATGGTGTTTGTTGGCCTAATGATCGCTATCGGTCTGCTATGTTCATGGTTAGGGACACTATGTTGGAATCAGGCAAGCCAACGCTTACCTACCGCCAAAGTGGGACCGCTTATTGTGTTTGAAACGCTCGCCGGTTTGAGCTATGCCTTTATTTGGCGTCACGAATGGCCTCCCGTGCTGACGCTAGTAGGTATCACATGTCTGATTATCGGCGTAATCAGCGCCATGAGAGTAAAATCAACGCCAGTGGTAATCACGCCACTGCAAACGATGGATGGGAGTCGCTGAAGGATTTATAAAAAATATTTCAACAACGTTTCTATTGAAATTATTGAGCTCACTTCGGCTTTGAGAAAATAAGGGGATTTATTCCCCTAAAGTCTATTATGTGACATCAACTGCATATCCTTATTTTTCTTCCAGCTTATCGGTTATAAATTGGTGAGCTAGATCAAGCTTTCTAAAATTAATATGATGCCCAATGTATAGGGCATTTTTTGTTATCGATAGTATTCGCCATCGTTATCTCGAATGATTAATATCATTACAACCCCTAGCTTTTAAGTAAGGCTAATTATATGACCATAGCTGCTATAGATAATATAGATACTCATTCAGATCCCGATGCCTATTTTTTCGAGGAACTGACTTTTATAGACAGTTCCTTTCTACATCAGAGTGATTACTTTGACTCTATATTTCTATCATTAAAAAATCGTGGCTACGTACGCGATTCTTTTTTACCCGCAATTAAACAGCGCGAGAAACTATATCCAACGGCTCTTCCCACCCACCCTTATGTCGTTGCTTTACCGCACACTGACACAGAACATGTGATAAGACCGTTTATTTGCGTAACACGCCTGTATCATGAAATCACATGGCATGAGATGGCAAATGACGATAATGAACTAAAGGCTAAGTTCATATTTTTACTAGGATTTATTGACAAGGATCATCACATCACACTACTACAAACGTTAATGGAATGCCTAAGTGATGAGCATTTCATTGAAGAAATGAATCAAGCGCCAACACCAGCCTCTTTGGTAAAACTGCTCAAATCAGCCATTACCATTAACAATAAGGAAAATGTAAAATGAAAAAAATAATTGTTGCCTGCGGAAGTGGTGTTGCCACATCACAAACCGTAGCAAGCAAAGTGTCTCGGTTATTGAAAGAAAAAAATCATAACGATATTAACGTGGAAGTTATTGACCTTAAATCACTCGACACACATATAAAGGATAGCCTCGCTTATATTGCCATAACAAAAGTAGATAAAGAGTATCCCATCCCTGTGATTAACGGCATCGCATTTCTCACTGGCATTGGCATGGAGAGCGAGCTACAAAAAATAATTGACGCATGTAAGTAAACATATTGATAGTGAGAGTTTTACGTAAAACCGGTAAAAGAAATAAAGGATTAAGTTGATTAAAACATAAAGTAACGGAGCAAAGCGATGAACTTTCTCAGTACAATTATAAATTATATTTTAGCTTTAGGCGCCCCCGTTTTCGTTCCATTAATTATGCTTCTTGCAGGTTTAATTGTTCGCATGAAGTTTAAAGATGCAGCATCAGCGGCCATCACCCTCGGCGTTGCTTTTGTCGGCATGAGTATGCTTATTGGCTTTATGGTTGGCGCTATTGGTGTTGCGGCACAAACGATGATGAAACGCACAGGGCTGGAGTTAAGCATCATTGACGGCGGTTGGACAACCATGGCAAATATTTCGTGGGCATGGCCCTATGCCTTTGCCATGTTCCCGCTACAGGTCGGTGTCAATATCCTGATGCTTATGTGCAATAAAACCAACACGTTTAATGCTGACCTCTGGAACGTTTGGGGAAAAATATTCACCGCATTCATCGTTATCAGCGTGACCACGCCGATATTTGGTAGCGGTTGGAGCTTAGCGTTGGCATTTATCATTGCCGCATTCCAGATTGTCATGGAGTTAAACGCTGGCGACATTCATCAGCACAGAATAGAAAAACTGACGGGAATCCCAGGTGTGACCTGTACCCACCGGATGGTTTTTTTTGGTGCCATCTATTATCCCTTCGATCTGCTGTTACGAAAAATCCCAGCATTAAACAAACCGATGGATGCAGCCGCTTTACGCCAGAAAGTCGGCGTATTTGCAGAAAACCATATCATCGGTTTTCTCCTCGGCATCATGTTCGGCATTATCGCTGGATATAGCCTTGCTGCGACATTAATGCTCGGGGTACAAGCCGCAACGGCTTTAATGTTATTCCCTATGATTTCAAAACTGTTTATGCAGGCGCTTTCTCCAATATCCGAAGCCATTAGCACCTATATGAACAAGAAGTTCTCAGGTCGCAAACTGTTTGTTGGTATTGACTGGCCGTTTATGGGAGGGGCAAGCGAGATTTGGTTTGCAGTCATTGTGGCGATTCCATTTACCCTCATCTGGGCAGTCATTTTGCCCGGAAATAAAATACTGCCTTTTGCCGGTATCATTAATATCGCCTTGATTGTCCCCGCGTATTTAGTCACCAAAGGCAATACGTTACGCATGGTAATTCTCAGCATTATTGGCATTCCATTCTTCTTGTTTGTAGGGACTCAATTTGCCCCAATGATTACAGAGCTGGGACTTGCCACTAAAGCTATCGATATCCCTGCCGGTCAATTAATCTCCAACAGTTCTATTGATGGCCCTGTATTTACTTATGCGTTCTCTTTTTTATTCAAGTTCTTGCAAGGAAGCTTTATCCCGCTGCTGTTAGCTTTGTTCTGGGCATGTAGCTACTTTTTCTATGCTCGGGAATTAAAAAGAGAAACAGTACAAGCAACAAAAAATCTTGAGGCAGAACAGATACCAGAAGCATAACGTCTACTAAGACAGGCGCTGGAGTCACCCTTCACATACGAGGATATTGCATTATGGCTGTTGATAAACGTGTCTTCACCGTACTTGATGCGATTGTAAGCGATCCTAGTATCACGGGTGTAGCGCTTGAGTCTGAATTTAATCTGACTCGTAAGCAATTAAGCTACACAATAAAGAAAATTAATGATTATCTTGAATCGCACCACTTTGAGACTATCACTCGATTAAAAACAGGCAAACTTCATGTACCTAAGCTCGTTATCGAAAACTTTCGCCATCAAGAAGATGTAGTATTTAATAATCGCTACCTTTTCTCTGAAGAAGAACGTGGGCAATTAATTATTTTCTTTTTACTAACACGTGCTGAACGTTTATCACTATTACACCTGACGTCTGCACTTAACGTTAGCCAAAACACGATCATCAATGATATTAAAAAAGTTAAATCAAGCGTTAGCCAATACGGTTTAAAAATTCACTATAATCGTGAGCAAGGGTATCACATTGCGGGAGATGAGATTAAAAAACGCTATCTTCTACTTAGCGCGTTACGTAACATCCTTATGATCCCGGTTGCTAAAAGCATTATTGCACAATATAACAATGTCATCTCAGAACATATTGAACAAGTTGGTTATGTTTTTAGTGAGATAGAAAAATGTCTAAAAATTCAGTTCACCGATCAACAACTACAAGAACTAATCTATTTTATTTGTTTTATCCAACATCGTATTAAGTTTGGCAAGACGATAAAAACCCTCCCAGATACTTACAGTGAAATCGCTCATGGCCGTGATTTTAAACTGATGCAAAACATTATTCATAAAATGGGGATTCATCAGTATAACGAACACATATTTTTAACTGCTATAATTCAAAGCTCTAATATTCAAACCATCTCGGATAAATATTTTCATTTAGATACTCTTCTCCTTGAAAGTGTCGTAGTCGTAGTGGATAACTTTGAAAAAATTAGCTGTATCACTATCAAAGAGAAGAGTGAACTCATAGAAAAAATCTATCAGCACTGGAAACCTGCTTATTATCGCATTCGCTATCACCTGACCAACACCAATAGTGTGTATGACTTAGTTGCGAAAGAATTTAGCCATCTGCATGAGATGGTACGTCGCGCAATGCTGCCTTTTGAAAAAATATTACACTGTGAGGTGCCAAACGAAGAGGTGGCATTCTTAACCGTGTTATTTGGTGGATGGCTCACGCGCGAAGGACTTATTAATCAGATAAAAACTCAAAAAACGGCGATTGTGGTTAGCGAAAATAGCGCTACGGTCTCAACTTATCTCTATCTAACGTTACAGGTTTTGTTGCCAGAATTACATTTTATAGAAATGATGTCACGGAGAGAGTTTGAAAAATACTCACGTCATTATGACGTCGTTTTTTCCACCACTTTTATTAAGACCGATAAAATACTATTCGTAGTAAACCCCGCGATTAATAACTTTCATAAAAGCACATTTCGTCATCAAGTCATTAGCTCATTGCAGGGTGTAGACCCACATATTATCCAGATGGAGGAGTTACTACTAATCCTTGAAAAATATGGAACAATCCATGATAGAAAAGGCCTACAAAAAGAACTGGCTAGCTACATTTACGATGAAAGCAGCTCTGAATGCCCACCACATTCTTTGGCCTCTGAAACCCCATCCTTGAGTGAGTTGCTGTGCAATGAACACCTTTGTTTTCAAGATATAAATACTTTGTCGTGGGAGCAATCTATCGCCAAAGCAGCATCACCATTGCTAACAGAACAGCTGCTCGAACCGCGTTACATAACCACTATGATCAATAAAATCTCTATTGAGCAGCCGTATATCATGTTGGCTGACGGCCTCATTATTGCTCATGCCGGTGTTGATGATGGGGTAAATAAAACCTGTATGTCTCTCCTACGCTTACCGGAGAAAATTAGTATCGCTGGTTACATGCAAGCAGACATCATTATTGTTCTTGCCACAAACAACCCGCAAAAACACTTGAAAGCATTAGCACAACTTAATGAATTTCTTGAGTTCAACGATGGGGGAGAAAAAATTCGCACATCAATAACTAAAGAGGATTTATTACAGCATCTGTCTGAGTACTATTAAATTACATCATACCGCATGGCGTTTACCTGTCGCCATTCTCTCCGTCATTCTGATTATAGGATAAATATCATGTTAGACATTCAGAAAAAGCAAGTCGTAGAAATGGCCAAAATGGCTCAGCAGTGGGGCTTATGTAAACATAAGGCAGGAAATTCTAGCGTACGAGATAAAGATACTGGATATATACTTGTCACGCCCACAACCATAGATAAATCCGTACTCACTCCACGAGATATCGTCGTTATGGATATTAATGCTAATGTTATTGAGAGTGAATCAGATCTTCGCCCGACTAGCGAATGTTTAATGCATATTGAAATATACAAAGCTCGTCATGATGTATTTGCCATATCTCATACTCATTCAATCTATGCAACGTCATTTGCAGTATTAAATAAGCCAATACCCGCTATCGTATACGAATGTGCGATTTTAAACTTAAAAGACGGTGTTATTCCTGTCGCACCTTATGGTAGACCAGGCACCCCAGCGCTTTCAACTAGCGTTATAGACCCTATTTTACGTGCAGACGCTATATTAATGGAAAAACATGGGGTTATCGGAGTAGACAAAGAACCCTATGAAGCCGTATTAAAGTCAGCCTACATAGAGGAAATGGCGGAAATTTACTACCATGCATTACTTATCAACGGGGGTAAAGAGCCAGAAAGCTTCCCTCCTCATGAGTTACAGAGTTGGGCTTACCCAAAAGAAATTAAATTCTAATAAACCTTTATTTAAATAAATTATCCCCAGCCACCACCAGGTCGGTAATAGCTTGCGTTCTATTCTATTGCGCAGGCTATTTAACATCACAATAGTGCTTATTCAATTCCACTGAGATACATTATGAAAAAATTCATTAACTCTCCCGAAGACTTTATTCCTGAAGTATTAAATGGAATTTATCTCGCTCACGCCAAGCAATTTCATTTTGTTAATAACGACCCACATTGTTTAGTCTCTACCAATAAACACCCAGGAAAAGTTGCCATCGTTACCGGTGGAGGTTCCGGACATTTGCCCCTGTTTCTAGGCTACGTGGGTAAAGGCATGCTTGACGGCTGCGGAGTCGGTGATGTTTTTCAGTCTCCTAGCCCTGAGCAAATTTTATCAATAACTCAGGCTGTCGATTCAGGCGCAGGCGTACTCTACCTATATGGTAACTATAACGGTGATATCTTCAATTTCGATATGGCCGCAGAAATGGCTGAGTTCGAAAGCAATATTGTCACAGCAACGGTCATTGCTGGCGACGATATCGCTTGCCCTTCTCCATCTGCCGGTGAACCTAGCCGTCGTCGAGGCGTTGCAGGTATCTTTTTTGCGTATAAGTGTGCCGGAGCTGCTGCAGCGCAAATGTTAGATTTAGCCAACGTTCAGCGTATTGCCCAAAAAGCCTGTAATAACATCAGAACCATCGGTGTTGGGCTTTCACCTTGTATCGTCCCCCGTGTAGGCAAACCTAGCTTTCATATTGGCGAAGATGAAATGGAGATCGGCATTGGAATTCACGGCGAAAGCGGTATTCGTCGTGGAGAAAAACAGCCAGCCAACACTATTGTTGATGAACTGATGAATAATCTTCTTGCCGACTTTCCACTCCACGCTGGCAATGAAGTTGCCGTGCTGATTAATGGACTTGGCGCAACGCCCCTAGAAGAGCTTTATTTAGTTTATGGCAGAGCCTATCAAACGCTGAAGAGCGCAGGAATCAACGTGTTTAAAACCTATGTGGGTGAATATGCCACAGCAATGGAAATGACGGGGTTATCGATCAGTTTAATGCGCGTAGATGACGAACTGAAACAGCTCCTAGTACATGAAGCCAACACCCCGATGTTTAAACAATTTCAGGGAGAAGACTAATATGCTTTTGACCGCTCAGCAGCTTAAATCATTGTTTGCCCAGTGGGCCAATATTATGTTGGCTCAAAAAGAAACACTTATTGAAATGGATAGCATCGTCGGTGATGGCGATCTTGGACTCACCATGAGCGATGGCTTCCGCTCTGCCTATCACGCGGTATCTCGCAGTGACGAAACTGATATAGGCAAATTTTTCTACCTCGCGGGTAAAACGATGTCCTCCGCGGTACCCTCCACCATGGGGACTTTGATGGCCTCAGGTCTTATTGAAGTTGGCAAAACATTTAAAGGAAAAGCCACCCTTAAAAGCGAAGAGTTTGGCATCTTGTTTCAATCCTTTTTTTGCGGAGTGCAAAACCGCGGCAAAGCTCAACTCGGCGAGAAAACTTTTCTAGATGGTCTATTCCCCGCAATCAGTGTGCTAAATCAGGAGAATGCAGAGAAACAGGATTGGATTTCTCTTGCTCATCTAGCTCATGAAGAAGCAAAACGGGGAGTACAAAACACGACCACGCTAATAGCAAAACATGGGCGCGCCGCAACGCATGGAGAGCGCTCACGCGCATTGCTCGATCCCGGAGCCTATGTCGCCCAACTGTTGATCGGTGGGTATTGCATGTTTGCTGATGATTATTTAGCTCAAGACGAATGATGAGAATAAAGAGGATATTCCCATGCTAAAAGAAACTGTCATCGTAGGTAATCAAACTGGTATCCACGCCCGTCCCGCAGGGGTTCTTGCTAAAACCGTGGGGCAATTTCAATCACGCATTGAGCTGGTTTATAACGGAAAAACCATTAAAGCTAAAAGCATTATGGGAATTCTGGGCGCTGGAATTAAGGGCCGTGCTCAAGTCGAAATCATCTGTGAAGGGCAAGATGAAGAGCGTGCCATGCAGGAATTGAAACAGCTTTTTGCACGTGGTTTTGGATTTGACTAAGCTGAGCGCTAACGGCCACACAGAGTAGCCGTTAGCATACAATCACTTCATTTCATTCGCGGCATATTGCGCCATAAATCGGAGAATGAGTGCCATAGATACAGCTCCCGGATCGCAATGCCCTATTGCCCTTTCCCCTAAATTCTTGGCCCTACCAAAAGACGCCACCATCATTTTAGTCCCTTCCGCACCTTGGTCTGCGGCCTCAGCACAGCGAGAAAGCGCCTCGTCCAACGGCAACGATTGCACTGCGTTCGCAACGTCCGCCGCTGCCGATAACGCATCAACCATTGTTTTATCTCCAGGTTTAGCGCCTCCACGGGTATGTACTGCAAGCCATCCTTGATTCAGCCAACGCGCTAATGACACAGCGTTAAATTCTTTTTCTACGTCTAAGCTTTTGCCCCCAGCCCGAAATAACGTGCCAAATACGGCACCAGAGGCACCGCCCATAGATGTCATCAATGTCGTGCCTATTTGCACCCAAAATTCCCCCACGTTTTGCGGCTGAAAAGTTGGATTGTCCATGAGTTTAATCAGGGCTGAAAATCCTCTCTTCATACCTATTCCGTGATCGCCATCGCCAATAACCTGATCTAATTCAGTCAGCATGGGCTCGCTCTTAATCATCTGATGTGCCGTTAACAACATCATTTGTTTTAACTGTGAGATATTCATTTTATTTGCTCCAACCTAAAGTGGAATGCGGCATGTCATACAGCGCCTGTAGTTCCTCATCCAGCAACATGAGGCTGATGGAAAAACCTGACATCTCTAGCGATGTACAAAAGTGACCAATGACCACGTCATGGGTTTCTAAGCCACGAGCACTCAATGCCATCCCCACTCTGCGACTAATAACCAATAGTTCGGTATTGCTTAGAGCCCCCAAGTTATTGACGGCTACGCACAGGCGATCACCGGCTTTGAAAGGTCTGTCCTGACACAAGCGTTCGATCATGATGTCTACAATCTCATCTGCCGTAGTCAATTTTTGGCGATAGAGTCCAGGCTCACCATGAATACCAATGCCGACTTCAATTTCATCGTCAGCCAGTCTAAAATTAAATGAGTCAGATTGTGGTAACGCGCAACCGTCTAAAGCGACGCCAATGGTGCGGGTATTAAAGTTCGCTTTGATAACGACATCTTGTAGCTGAGAAATATCATATTTTTTATACTGTGCCGCGGCACCAGCAATTTTATATAAAAACATAATCCCGCCCACGCCGCGACGATCTGAAATTCGATCTAAAGGTGCAGAAGCAATATCATCAGTTGCTTTCACCGTGCGAGTTTCAATACCATCCTCGGCTAATATTTCTGCCGCAATATCAAAATTCATACTGTCGCCAGAATAATTCCCATAAAGGAATAGCACGCCATTATTTTTATGCGTAGCTTTAGCTACAGCGATAATTTGATCGGGCGATGGAGAGGTAAAAACCTCCCCTAGCGCACAGCCATCAATACCACCAAAGCCAATGAAACCAGCGAAGGTAGGTTCATGGCCACTTCCACCTCCGCTGATGATCACCACCTGTTCAGGATTAATGCCTTGTCGGTAAACCGCCGAAAACTCATCGATAGAAATCATTTTTCCTTGGTAGGCATAAACCATTCCTTGCATAATTTCATGGCGTAAATTGTCGGGGTTATTTAATATCTTCTTTGGCTTTCGCATAATATTATTCACTCGAGAGGTTAATGGTTGTATAAAGGTTCTTAGGACATAAAGACCAATAGCTATTTTTATTCTATTTAATATGTTTTTATTGAGCCACAACCGTTAATGACAATTAATATCCTACCCATGGCGCATGATTGTTACGTCAATTTTTATCGGGCATCGTTGACTGTTAATATCTCCTTGAGAAGTATTACTCAGCAGCTATTCTCTCTCTCGCTATTTCCCTTTATGATACCCGCCATCTTTCTTGATAGGACTGTCCATGATTTGGTTAATGCTGGCGACGCTAGTGGTGGTTTTTATTATCGGTTTTCGCGTACTGAACTCCGATGCGCGTCGCGCATCACAGGCTCTGACCAAACGGTTGAACATCGAGCCGGTCTATGTGGAATCGATGCTTAGCCAGATGGGCAAGACCGCGGGTGGAGAATTTATCCAGTATCTGTTGCAGGATAGCGAATCACACATGGGAAACGCAGCGGGTGTGCTGCTGATTTACCAAACGTTTATCGTTGATGAGTCTGAAGAGAGCTTAACGTTTTGGCGTTCGGTATTGCGTAAAGCGCATCTGCCAACAGAGATAACCCACAAGCATGTTCGACTGGCGTTGTCTTTCTTACGCGAGCTTGAACCTGATCCGAATGAAATGGCGTCCTATCGCCTACGCTATAATGCACGGTTTACCGCCGTTGTGCCTGAAGGCGAAGCGTCCAACAGTAATGTCTTTTATATAGATGGATCATCTCATCGAGATTAGCATTCAGTATAACCCCCCGTTCTCCCCTAATGTTCGTTAGGGGACCTCACGCCAGCTGTATAAATTTCAATCAAAAAACAAATCATCCCTTGCATAAATTAGTTTGCAAATAGTTATTTTTAATTTTAATTAATCACGGGACTATCATGCGTGTATACAGTCTGATAATGTGATCATATTAACGATTCATTCACCATGTGTTATCTCTAATCCAGCCATAACGACCCAAACATGCAAACTCAAATTTCTGCTGAACAAGCCGCAGAGACTATCGTTACGCCATCAACCTTCAAAGACGGCATTGTAGATAGCTTGCCGATTGTGATTGGTTACTTGCCTGTCGCTTTTGCCTTTGGTTTAACCGCGGTGAAACTCGGGTTCTCTCCGCTTGAGAGCATCTTCTTTTCCAGCGTGATCTACGCAGGTGCCAGCCAGTTTGTGATAACCGCGCTGCTCAGTGCGGGGATGTCGTTATGGATATCAGCGCTGACGGTGATGGCGATGGACATTCGTCATATCTTGTATGGACCTTCGCTCCGCCATCGCATTATCACCAAGATGAGCCCGGGAAAAACTGCGCTTTGGGCGTTTGGCCTGACCGATGAAGTCTTTGCCGCAGCCACCAGCAAACTGATGCGCGATAATCGCCGGTGGAGCGAAAACTGGATGATCGGTATTGCACTCTGTTCGTGGCTGTCTTGGGTATTTGGCACCGCGGTTGGCGCACTTTTTGGCAATGGACCGCTGAAAGCCTATCCTGCCATCGAAGCATCGCTGACCTTTATGCTTCCAGCGCTGTTTCTGAGCTTTTTATTAGCCTCGTTTAAACGCCAGCAAAGTTTTACCGTAATAGCATCATTGGCTGCTTCTTTGGCTGCGCTTCTCATCTTTTCGATTCCTGCATCCATTTTGGCCGGTATTGCTGCAGGCTGCCTTGCCTCACTGTTTGGACCAAAATCACAGCCGTTACCGGAGGTCTGCAATGATAAATAATTTTACCTTCAGTAGCCTTGCGATGGATTCAACGGTCGTCACTATCAGCCTGATCGTCGGGGGGGCAAACTTTCTCTTTCGCTATTTACCACTCAGACTCGGGCGGGCACGCAAAAGCGACACCGCGAAACAGGGAATTGTCTCTTTGCTCTTAGACAATATCGGCATCGCGTCTATTTGCGCTCTGTTGGTGGTTTCGAGTACGCCTGAAATTTTATCTCACCACGAACGATTCATTCCCACGCTCTGTGGCTTTCTCGCCCTTTCACTGTGTTTTTACCGCACTCAAAGCATCATTATGTCTACCATATCGGGCGCAGTTACCTTCGGTTTGGTTTTTAAGATGATGATGATGTTCACCTGATTTCATCTCAGTGATATTAATCAGGCAAATTATTTTTTGCGATTAATGTTTCTAACAGCAATTAATAACAATCATCGCTAATTATTTATGTGTTAGATTATTTACATTATTAATTCCCATAGTTACTATACCGCCTGAAACTAACGAGGTTACATCCATGTCAAGTTCTATTGCTCATATTGAGGAAATGCTAAAGCTACGCGCACTCCGTCAGAAAGACTTCCCATACCAAGAAATTCTCCTGACACGTCTGTGTATGCATATGCAAAGCAAATTGTTGGAAAATCGCAACAAGATGCTTAAAGAACAAGGGATTAACGAAACACTGTTCATGGCTCTGATCACGCTGGATGCACAAGAGAGCAAAAGTATTCAACCATCTGAGCTGAGCGCCGCTTTAGGTTCATCGCGTACCAATGCAACTCGTATTGCCGATGAGCTGGAAAAACGTGGCTGGATTGAACGTCAGGAAAGTGACAGCGACCGTCGTTGTCTGCATTTGCACCTGACCGAAGCCGGCGAAGCGTTCCTTGGAGAGATCCTTCCTCCACAGCACAAATGCCTGCATTTCTTATGGTCCACTCTGACTGCGGATGAGCAACAGGTGCTCGAAACCTTGACGCGTAAGCTGCTGGGTCGCATTGAAGAGATGGAACAATCTGGCCTGACGCAATAACCGCGTCTGGCATCTAAACCATCAGGTATTAACCATGCAATTCCCTATTCGTGGACAATTTACCGCGCTTACTGCGGTGCTCCTGCTGGCAGGCTGCGCATCAACCAATAATATTGAACCGCAGTCCTCGCTGATTAACTCACAGCAGTTGCAGTTATCCACGTCAACTAACACCGCTAAAGCGGTGAGCATTAACTGGTGGACGGCAGCCAATGACGCACAGTTGAATGCACTCATGGCTGACGCCCTGAAAAATGCACCGACGCTTAAACAGGCGGCGGCGCGCGTGCGTGAAGCTGAGAACGCCGTAGGTATGGCCAACTCAGCCAATGGCCCGAATCTCGATCTCACCGCCAGCAGTCGTCGCGATCGTTTCTCTAAGAATACGATTCAGCCATTGGCACCTAATATGCCAAACCCGCAGCCGCTGTATGAAACCACCAATAATTTGGGTCTTAACTTTAGCTATGAGTTTGACTGGTGGGGGAAATACCGTAACCAAGTCAATGCTGCAAAAGCACAGGTTAATGCGGCGCAGGCTGAACAGCAGCAGACGGCGTTATCACTGACGTCTGCCATTGCATCGGCCTATTATCAGCTGCAAAGCAACTATGCCATGCAAGAATTGCTGAACAAGCAGATCCAGTCCTATCAGGCGTTGGCCGAAATCAATCAGCAGCAATATAACGCTGGCGTGGTTGGTATTGAGGTTTGGCAGCAATCGCAGGCGCAGGTGGATATCAACCGCCAAATGGTGACGCAAATCCAGACGCAAATCGATTTGCTGTCGCATCAGATCGCAGCACTGACAGGCAAAAGCGCAGCCGGAAAATCAGCCATCCAGCGCGTTAGTCTTCCTGATAGCCAGTGGCTAACACCACCGACAGAGCTAACTATCAATCTGTTAGGCCAGCGTCCCGACATCACTGCTCAGCGTGAGTTAGTTGAATCTTATGAACAAAGCGTTCAAGCGGCACGCAAAGATTTTTATCCAAGCGTGTCCATCAGCGGTTTTGCCGGATTTACTACTGCTAACTTCAAAGGAACGAATCCAACCCTGTTGGAAGCAGCCAGTAAAGCATGGAACTTAGCGCCAGCGATTTCGCTACCTATCTTCCACGCAGGTGCGCTGCAGAGCAAACTGGGAGAAGAATCAGCGCTTTATGATCAAGCGGTAGAATCCTACAACCAGACTATCCTTAATGCAGTTCAAGATGCCGCTGACGCCATTACTCAGCAGCAAAGCGCGAGCCAGATGTATCAGCAAGCACAGGGCGCATCGCAGTCAACCGAACAGGTTTATCGTGTTGCCCAAGCCCAGTACCAAAGCGGACTGACTGGGCGTTTGCCTATGTTAAACAGTGAAACTCAGCTGTTACAGCAGCAACAGGCAGAATTGAATGCCAAAAATAATCTGTTGCAGTCAAAAATTGGACTTATTCGTTCACTTGGCGGCGGCTATCAAGCCCCTGTCGTGAATTCAAAAGCATAATATTTTAGCAAGGCGGAGACACACATGAGCGAAAGCGTGGCAGCTCAAACCACTCAGCAGCAACCTTCGAACAAAAAGAGACAGCGCAAAACGTGGCTCACGATTTTGACCGTTATTTTTGTCGTTATTGGTATTGCCTATTTGGCCTATTGGTTCCTCGTACTGCGTCATCATCAGGAAACTGACGATGCTTACGTCACCGGTAATCAGGTGCAGATTAACGCACAGGTTTCTGGCAGCGTGACTAAAGTGTATTTTGATGGCACCGATTTAGTGAAAGCCGGTGATATTCTGGTAACACTTGATCGTACCGACGCTGAACAAGCCTATGAAAAAGCGAAAACCGCGCTGGCAAACAGCGTGCGTCAAACGCATCAGCTCATCATTAACGGCAAGCAATATCAGGCCAACATCCAGCTGCGTAAAACCGAGCTAAATAAAGCCACCGATGACTACAAGCGTCGTCAGGTGCTAGGCAGTGTTAATGCTATTGGTCGTGAAGAACTGCAACACGCGCAAGATGCGGTTGAAAGCGCTAAAGCCGCGCTGGATGTGGCTATTCAGCAATATAACGCGAACCAAGCGTTGATTCTGAACACGCCGCTTGAAAAACAACCCGCGATTCAGCAGGCCGCAGCACAGGTTCGTGATGCATGGTTGGCGCTGGAGCGTACTCAGATCCGTAGCCCGATCACGGGTTATGTGTCGCGCCGTAGCGTTCAGGTGGGAGCTCAAATTACACCAAGCACTCCTCTGATGGCCGTCGTTCCCGATAACCAGCTGTGGATTGACGCCAACTTTAAAGAAACTCAGCTCGCCGGCATGCGTATTGGGCAACCAGCCACCGTTATCAGTGATATGTACGGCGATGATGTCGTTTATAAAGGCAAAGTTGTCGGCTTAGACATGGGGACCGGTAGTGCGTTCTCCCTGCTCCCAGCACAGAATGCGACCGGTAACTGGATCAAAGTGGTTCAGCGCTTACCCGTCCGTATCGAATTAGATGCCAAACAGATTGCAGAGCATCCGCTGCGTATTGGTTTGTCTACGCTGGTTACGGTAGATACCGCCAATGCCGACGGTTTAGTGCTGGCTAACAACGTACGCAAAACGCCTGCATATGAAAGTAATGTCCTGACGTTGAACCTTGAACCGGTGAATCAGGTGATTGCCGAGATCATTCAGGCTAACGCAAGCTAAAAACGGCAGAGGTTAACGTGCAACAAAAACCACTTGAGGGCGCACGGCTTGCATGGATGACGGTGGCCCTTGCAATGGCCACCTTTATGCAGGTTCTGGACTCGACGATCGCCAACGTGGCGATCCCGACGATCTCCGGGAACCTAGGTGCATCTAACTCGCAGGGAACTTGGGTGATCACCTCATTCGGGGTGGCTAACGCCATCTCGATCCCGATCACCGGTTGGCTGGCAAAACGCTTCGGGGAAGTTCGTTTATTTCTGTGGTCAACGATCCTATTTGCCGCAGCCTCTTGGCTGTGTGGGATCTCCTCTAGCCTCGAGATGCTGATCTTCTTCCGCGTGTTACAGGGGATCGTAGCAGGCCCACTGATTCCCCTGTCGCAAAGTCTCTTGCTCAGTAACTACCCGCCGGCGAAGCGAAGTATGGCGTTGGCGATGTGGTCTATGACCGTTATCGTCGCGCCGATTTGCGGACCGGTTCTGGGTGGCTACATCAGTGATAACTATCACTGGGGCTGGATCTTCTTCATCAACGTGCCTTTGGGGATCGCCGTTGCGCTGGTCGCCATGTCTACGCTGAAAGGACGCGAAACCAAAACCGAAATCAAGCCTATCGATACCGTGGGGCTAGTGCTTCTTGCGCTCGGCGTAGGTTGTCTACAGGTGATGCTGGATAAGGGGAAAGAGCTCGACTGGTTTAACTCCACCGAGATCATTGTACTGACGGTTGTCGCCGTCGTTGCTCTGTGTTTCCTGCTCGTCTGGGAGCTTACCGACGAACATCCGGTGGTCGATTTGTCCTTGTTCAAAATGCGTAACTTCACCATTGGTGTGCTATGTATCAGCTTGGCCTACATGCTCTACTTCGGTGCAATCGTATTGCTACCGCAGCTACTGCAAGAGGTCTATGGATATACCGCAACCTGGGCTGGTTTGGCGTCCGCGCCAGTCGGTTTGATACCGGTTATATTATCGCCCATTATCGGTAAGTTTGCGCCTAAACTGGACATGCGCCGCTTAGTAACATTCAGCTTCATAATGTATGCCGTCTGCTTCTACTGGCGTGCCTATACTTTTGAACCGGGGATGGACTTTGGCGCTTCAGCCTGGCCGCAGTTTATTCAAGGCTTCGCCGTGGCGTGCTTCTTTATGCCACTGACAACCATCAGCCTTTCGGGACTTCCTCCAGAGCGTTTGGCGGCAGCCTCTAGCCTGAGTAATTTCTGCCGTACGCTGGCCGGTTCTATTGGTACATCGATCACAACCACGCTGTGGACTCGCCGTGAAGCGCTACACCATTCACAGCTGACCGAATCGGTGAATCCGTACAATCCGCTGGCACAGCAGACGTACAGCGAGCTTGAAAAACTGGGTATGAGCAGTAAGCAAGCCTCTGCTTACCTCGCGAATGAAATTACCTCGCAGGGACTGATCATCTCCGCCAACGAGATATTCTGGATGTCTGCGGGCGTGTTCTTGGTACTGCTGGTACTCATTTGGTTCGCTCGCCCACCGTTCTCAACCGCCGGTGGCGGTGGTGGTGCTCACTAACCCGATGCGTTTAGGAAAAAGCTCAGACTTCGGTCTTAATGCTGTTCATTTAAGAGATCGAGATACACGGGGCTAGCACACCGCGGGGCGCTCCGGCGGCTTCGCCGCTACGACCCCATCGGTGTACTTCCCCTAAAATCAGGCTTAACTGACAAGCATTAAGACTTCGGTCTGGGCTTTTTTATTGGTAACGATGACTTTTGAGTGTAATTTACCGCGATCTTTCTAGAGGTGTGGATTACGCGCAAAATGCGCACAGAGTGAGACTCTAAGGCGTAAACCATGACAAAAGGAAAATGTGGCACAATTAACCTTCTCCGTTGCATATTGCCATTAATGGCATGCCCCGACTTTGGGTGCTCGGAAAGCAATGAAGACAGCGCGATAAAGCGCTCATCCGTCGCAATCGCTACCTTAGCGCCAGCCTTGTGAACCAAAAAACGGAAAATAGACATTCTGTCGGCAACTGCCTGATTTCCCCAAAATACAGAATTCACAGCTTTCCCTGCCGTGCTAAGTCTTTCAGACTGCCCATTTCCGAATTCATTTGCTCGTCAGAAATAAACTCCATTTTCCCTGAATCATAATCGCTGAAAGCCTGTTCGATCAGCGTTTCAAGCTCCATATTGGCATTTTCTAACTGGAAGCGGCGCTCCTCATCAGCCAACGCCTCCACGCGTTCCCTCACTAACTCAGTTAGGCTCATCTTTTTACGCTCCGCAGCCTGCATCGCTAGACGTTTAGTCTCTTCATCAATGCGAAAATGAATAGTACTCATAATTGGCGGCTCTCATTTATAATTTGTGGTGTCATTTGTGGTGTCATTCGTGTTGTCATTATGACCAAATAATAAACAATTACCAGTCCACTTTCCGTGCTGATGCAAGATATCTCGCTAGCTCAAGCGAGAAAACGGTAAACCTTAATTACAGCCAAGTTACATTCAGATTGGCAATGCGGTTCGCAAAACTCACAAAAAAGCCCCTGCAAGCGTACGCTCACAGGGGCTTTTTTATCTTATTGGGCCGCTTGATGCGGCCTCAGAAAATTACTGCATTAACAGATACAGAGAGTTATCACCGCGCAAAATATTCAGAGCCAGAACTGGTGGCTTAGAATCCATAATTTTACGCAGTTCACCCAAGTTAGCGACAGGCTGCTGGTTTACGCCCAGAATGATATCGCCTTTCTGTAGACCAACACGCGCCGCGGTTGAGCCTTTCTGCACATTGTCTACTTTAACGCCTTTAACTTTACCCGTTGTTACGTTGCTTAGCTCTGCCCCTTCAATCCCGGCAAAGACATTGCTAGACGCAACCTGAGCTTGTTGACTCTGCTCCAGCGTCACATCGATGCTGATTGGCTTACCATCGCGGATCAGGCCCAGTTTCAATTTGCTGCCTACCGGCATAGTCCCGATTTCAGCACGGAACGATGCAAAGCTAGAAATAGGTTTGCCGTTCAGAGACACCACCACGTCACCCGCTTTAATCCCTGCTTTGGCAGCGGAAGATTTTGGCAGTACTTGGCTAATGAATGCGCCACGCTGTGCATCAACCTTCATGGCCTTAGCCAGTTCAGAGTTCAACTCGGTACCCATAATGCCCAGCTCACCGCGTTTCACCTGACCAAATTCGACCATCTGACCGGTCAAGTTTTTCACCATGTTGCTTGGGATCGCAAAACCGATACCGATGTTACCGCCGTCTGGAGCCAAGATTGCGGTGTTAATCCCAATCAGCTCACCGTTCAAGTTCACCAACGCACCACCGGAGTTACCACGGTTAATCGCCGCGTCGGTTTGGATAAAGTTTTCGTAGTTCTCTACGTTCAGGCCGCTACGTCCCAACGCAGAAACGATACCCGAAGTCACGGTTTCACCCAGACCGTATGGGTTACCGATAGCCACGGTGTAATCCCCCACGCGCAACGCGTCAGAATCGGCCATCTTAATGGCGGTCAAATTCTTGGCATCTTTCAGTTGAATCAATGCAATATCGGTGCGCGGATCGGTACCAATCACTTTGGCTTCGTATTTGCGGCCATCGCTCAGTTGTACCTGAATTGAGTCCGCGTTTTCTACCACGTGGTTATTCGTAGCAACATAACCTTTGGCTGCATCAATAATGACACCTGAGCCCAAGGCTTTAAATTTCTCTTTAGATGGGCCATTTGCGCCGCCCCCCTGACACATAGGTGAGCCGCTAAACGGTGAGCCATCCTGACAGAATGGTGAATTGTCACCGAAAAATTGCTGGAACTGCTGTGGCATACGCCCATTGTTATTCACGGTTGCACTGCCTTCCACGTTGATGCTCACCACCGATGGCATCACTTTCTCCAGCATGGGTGCGAGACTAGGTAGCTGCTGGCTGGTCACTGCCGACGCTGTTTCAGCGGCGCTGGCTGACATCGGGCTTAACGCCATACCCAAACTCAATGCTACTGCACTCAATACTAAAGTGGATTTTTTCATAGAATGTTTTTCTCTTGTATTATCAACGATAAATAATTTGAGGAACGCGTAACATCGCCAATGATGTACTTACTCATAAAGTAAGTCTGATACGAACGTTTTCAACGGTTCCCTAATGATCACCGGCAAATTAGCCGTGATATTTGTGCTTATTAAGAGTCGGATAAAACATTGAAGTTCCCTTTCAATCAGTCAAGAAAGCGTAAAAAATTATGGCCTGTCTTTACAAAACTCAACTTTATTCATCTATCCTATTATTCAGCTGCCATTAAACGGCGATATTCATCATATGCATAAAGATCGGTCATACCACTGATATAATCTTGAATTAAGCGGGCGCGGTAATAATACTCCCACACCATAAACTCATCAGGGCTTTGGACTTCTAATAACTCAAGCGCTTCACCATAGGCCAAACGATGTTTCACGGATAGCTTATGGAATAGCCGCGTTTCAATCGGGTAGCCGCGGTGGGTATCGTCCTTAACCAATTGGGCAAAGTCAGCCAGCGGCATTTGTAATAGCGGGCTGTAAATATCTAGCAAACCGCCGATAACGCGATACCCTTGCAACTCTAACTGTTCCACCTCGTGGTGGTTAAACACATGCTGAAAGGCGACTTTTTTAAATACGCTTAACAAATGATTAGCGGAATCAGAAGCCTCAAGCAGCGCCTGATTAAAACTGCCGTCCACTATCTGTGGGAGATTCTCTATAAAACGCCGTGCGGCATGCGGAACCAAAGCTTTAACCACGTTGACCCGTAGATACATAAAGAAAAGATCGTCGGTGCTGCGGTGCCCGTATTTTTCTTTTTGTCGCCGATAAGCCTCACCCACGGTAATATCAAACAGATCGCCCTTTTCTACCCGTCCCCATTCCGACTCTAAATAGGCTCTAAGCTGATCGACCGTTAGGATATTTTTTTCCACTGCATCTTCGAGATCAGCGACACAATAAGAAATATCATCAGCCGCCTCCATAATATAAGTCAGTGGAAAACGGTGAAACTCTTTCATTTCTAATTCTTGGCGCAGCCGTTGGATGAATTTTTCTTCAGCTAAATAATAACCCGGTTTCTTCATTAAATAATGATAGTTAGCGGGGACCTCTCCTTGCCAATAAGCTGGGCGGGTATATTTTAGTACGCAGGCGATTTGAGCATAGGTCAGATTCAGCTTCAGCAACGAATGCACTAAACGGATAGCCTGAGCGTTTCCCTCAAAGTAGCTGAGATCGGCCCGCACGCGGGTACGCAATGAATTAAGCTCAGAGTCACCGGCTTTTAGCCGTAGACAGGCCACCTGACAGCTCATTTCATCGGTGAGAAGATTCCCCTGAGTATCCACGCCTAAATGCTGGCGAAACCAGTTATTCAACGCAGCCTCACCAAAATGGCCAAAAGGCGGATTGCCCACATCGTGCAGTAAACACGCCATTTCAACGATGCTTTCGAAGGGATCGATAAACAGCGCTAACCCCATTTCATTTAATCGATCGTGGCGGCGTAAATCATGCAGAATTTCTTTAGCTATATGGCGTCCTACCTGTTGGACTTCCATAGAGTGCGTCAGGCGGCTACGGACTGCGGCATTGCGTTCCAGCGGAAAAACCTGCGTTTTCTGCTGTAAGCGACGGATCGCCGCCGAGTTTACTATTCGCCCACGGTCGCTTTCAAACTGACGAATAATATCGTATTCATCCTCTACGTTGATCGGACTGCTGAAATAGCGTTGATAGTTAAACTTGTTGCTGAAATTGGTCACCGTCTGCGTCCTGTGTTGCCGAGCGTGAACATATATTGCTATTCACTAGTGATAACAATGCGCTACGTAAAATGCAAATCCAGCCAGAATCTTTGCGCTCGCATGTTAGACTAGTACAAGGCTTGAATGCCTCCAGTTCTAACTCACAATTTTGCAGGTATCATCATGAAAGTAGGCATCATTGGTGCAATGGAGCAAGAAGTTGCTGTGCTGCGCGACCGTATCGAAAACCGCCAAACTATGCAGCGTGCGGGCTGTGAAATCTATACCGGCACGCTGTGCGGCGTGGAGGTCGCACTGCTGAAGTCTGGCATCGGCAAGGTTTCTGCCGCGATGGGAACCACGCTGTTGCTAGAACATTTCCACCCAGACGTGGTGATTAACACCGGCTCAGCAGGTGGTTTGGCAAGCACTCTGACCGTGGGCGATATCGTCGTTTCAGATGAAGTTCGCTATCACGACGCAGACGTTACCGCTTTTGGCTATGAGCCGGGTCAAATGGCTGGCTGCCCCGCCGCGTTTATCGCCGATGCGGATTTGATTGCGTTGGCTGAACGCTGCATCACGGCGCTAAACCTGAATGCAGTTCGCGGCCTGATTTGCAGCGGCGATGCCTTCATTAACGGCGCTGAACCTTTGGCCCGCATTCGTTCAACCTTCCCTAAAGTTGCTGCTGTAGAAATGGAAGCGGCCGCGGTTGCCCATGTATGCCATGCATTCAAAACACCGTTTGTGGTAGTTCGCGCGATTTCTGACGTTGCAGACAAAGAGTCTCACCTGAGCTTTGATGAATTTTTAGTTGTTGCCGCTCAGCAATCTTCGCTCATGGTTGAAGCCATGCTGCAAGAATTTGCCAAACGCGCGTGATCGAACAAAGATGAGACCTACCGTATGAAGCCTGTCTCTCGCCTATTTGGCGCTCTTTGGCTGCTGCTGTGTCTGCCGCTTTTTGCGGCAGACCGCGTGATTAGCCTCTCTCCCCATACTACCGAGATGGCCTACGCTGCTGGCTTAGGCGATAAAATGATCGCCGCGAGCGCGTATTCTGATTACCCACCGGCAGCGGAAAAACTGGAAAAAGTCGCCTCATGGCAGGGGATTAATCTGGAGCGTATTTTAGCGTTAAAGCCTGATTTGATCTTGGCATGGCGCGGTGGAAACCCACAGCGGGTTTTAGATCAGCTGTCGGGATTCGGTATCCCTATCTTTTATTCCGATCCCAAAACCATTGATGGTATTGCCGACGATCTCGATCGTTTAGCCACCTATAGCCCAACACCTCAGATCGCCCACGATGCAGCAAGCCATTTTCGTGATCAAGTGAAAGTGTTGCGTGAGAAATACCATCGCCCTCATCCAAGCCGCGTGCTCATGCAATTCGGCACTCAGCCGCTATTCACTACCTCTAAAGCAACAATTCAAAGCGATTTACTCTCACTGTGTGGGGCAACCAATATTTTTGCCGACAGCCCTGTTCCGTGGCCACAGGTAAGTCGGGAACAGGTGATTATGCGTAAGCCGCAGGTCATCGTGGTAAGCGGCTCGCAAAAGCAGGTAGAAACCGTGAAGCAGTTCTGGCAACCACAGTTGAACGTTCCTGTCATCGCCATTAATGAAGACTGGTTAAACCGCAGCGGCCCGCGCATTATTCTTGCTGCACAGACGCTATGTGAGCAGCTAGATACTCTTTCCGTCAAAACTCCCCGCTAAGCTAGCAGTGATTAACCGCACTTTTCTCCCATTATTTTGGCAGAAAAGTGCTTAATTCTGTGTCTCCCCATAGAAACTCCTCAAAATTCAATGTATCTTATTGCATCATAAAAAACAAAATAACCAATTAAAACAATAAGTTAATCATATAACAATCACCTCATAAATTAGACTATTGCTACATAACACTGAGATTTAAACAGGGGAAACCAACCATGCTGGTGTATTGGCTGGATATTTTAGGTACGGCTGTATTTGCCATTTCAGGCGTGCTGTTAGCCGGCAAATTGCGAATGGATCCGTTTGGCGTCTTGGTGCTCGGCGTTGTTACCGCCGTCGGCGGCGGGACTATTCGTGATATGGCACTCGATCACGGACCGGTGTTTTGGGTGAAAGATCCGACCGATCTTGTTGTCGCGATGATCACCTGTCTCGCCACTATTGTGTTAGTACGCCAACCGCGTCGTTTACCCAGTTGGATCTTGCCCGTTCTGGATGCCGTTGGCTTAGCGGTATTTGTGGGGATCGGCGTGAATAAAGCCTTTGCTGGTGGCGCTGGCCCGCTAATCGCCGTGTGTATGGGGGTGATTACCGGCGTAGGCGGTGGAATGATCCGTGACGTTCTGGCGCGCGAAATTCCGATGATCTTACGTACTGAAATTTACGCAACCGCCTGCATCATTGGCGGTATCGTTCACGTGACCGCCTACGCGACCTTCAACATGGAGTTGCAAAACGCCATGATGCTGGGGATGTTTGTCACCCTCGCGATCCGTCTCGCCGCCATCCGTTGGCACCTGAAACTACCGACATTTACCTTAGACAGCTAATTATGCCGACGCTGGATGGCGACGAGCCACCAGCGTAAATTTATAGTCATCGGTGCTAAAATAATTGCGGCTATATTCAAACAATCGACCATCGCTTAAATACCCCTTAGACACCTTTTCGAGAATAGGCTTATCGGCCGCTAATCCAAGTAGTTGGACCATTTCTTTAGATGGCATCCGCGGAATAATTTCCTGCTCGCTACGCTCAATCGATAGCTGTTTTACCTGCTCAATCCACACATATTTTGACCCTTCCATCACCTGAAAAGTGAGATCGGGAAACAGCGCCAGCGGCATCCACGTTTCTTCTAGCGTAACCGCTTTGTCACCCAGATAACGTAGACGTTTTATATACCAAACCCGTTCCCCTTCATTCAATGAAAGCTCTTCGGCCACAATCGGCTGTGGAGTCATCACCGTAAAAGTCAGTACGTCGCTGTGGGTATGAATATTATGGTTAATCAGTTTTTCATCAAAGCTAGTGAGCTGATAAATATCATAATTTACCTTAGCTTCTTTGACGTAAGTGCCACTTCCCTGAATGCTTTCCAATATCTGCTGTTCAACAAGCAACCGAATTGCCTGCCGGACCGTAACGCGACTGACAGAATACATCTCGCGTAGACGAGCCTCTGTTGGCAAAGCATCTCCCGCCTTCAATTCCCCCTTCTGAATTTTATTGCGAATATCATCAGCAATCTGACGATAAATCGGTTTGCTGCTGACTGATTGATGACTCACTAAAACCCCCATTCTCATTCCGATAACCACATTCTACCCACTATTTTGCTATCAACCACCTCTCTTAATACAAGTTGATACAAGTTTAATACGAATTATCTAATTAAGATCACAGACACCGCTAATAATTTTGCGTTCTACTGAAAATATGAATACAAATTAAATACAAATTATTCTCGTGGGAGTTTCTATGGATCTGATACACCTTACGTCACCGGAACTGATCGTCTTAAGGCAGTCATTTACGCATCGGGATGAAGCGCTGGATGCGCTAATTCAACGACTGGAGAGTCAGGGTATTCTCCATGATGCCAACGCATTTCGTACCGCAGTTATGCAGCGAGAAGCAGAAGGTCCAACGGCATTGGGTGAGTCGCTCGCCGTTCCGCATGGCAAATCAGACAGCGTACGCCAAGCCGCTTTTGCCATGGCAACGCTATGTCAGCCATTAGAGTGGGACGGTGTTGATGGCCCCGAGCCCGTTAGTTTGATCTTTCTGTTGGCGATACCCAGCGCTGAAGCGGGATCTACCCATATACAGTTGCTCACCACCCTAACCACCATGTTGGTGGATGACGAGGTGCGTAATGCACTGATGCAGGCACAAACGCCTCAGCAAGTATTGGCGCTATTGTCTCGTACACCCGCAGAAAAAAGTCAGGTAGAAAACGATCTTTCGACTGCGGCAGCACCTTTAGTGGTCTGCGTTACCGCCTGTCCGGCGGGTATTGCTCATACCTATATGGCCGCTGAATATCTTGAAAAAGCGGGACGTGAACTTGGAATACGCGTTTTGGTCGAGAAACAGGGCGCCAATGGTGTGGAAGATCGCCTTGATGAGTCGCAGATCAAACAGGCTACCGCCTGCATTTTTGCCGCTGAAGTGGCAATAAAAGAATCTGAACGATTTGCAGCGTTACCCAAACTACAGGTTCCGGTCGCTGAGCCTATTCGCCATGCCAAGGCGCTTCTTCAACAAGCGATAACGTTGGCTGAACAGCCGGTTTCCACCGTCGAAACTCAGCCTAAACAGGGGTGGAAACAAGAGGTCAAACAAGCTCTCTTAAGCGGCATTTCATTTGCCGTTCCGCTAATTGTGGCCGGTGGCACCGTTTTAGCTGTCGCTGTATTACTGGCGCAGATGTTTGGTTGGCAGGATTTATACGCACAGAAGGATTCATGGCTGTGGATGTATCGCCAGCTTGGTGGAAATATGCTGGGAACGCTAATGGTTCCCGTACTCGCGGGATATATCGCATGGTCACTGGCAGATAAGCCCGCGTTAACACCGGGTTTTGTCGCCGGTATTTGTGCCAACCTGATTGGTGCCGGTTTTCTGGGAGGTGTGGCGGGCGGCCTCATTGCAGGCTATGTCATGCGTTGGGTGAAAAAGCATATTCGTTTAAGCCCAAACTTTAACGGCTTTCTCTCATTCTATCTGTATCCCGTCATTGGCACGCTGGTGGTGGGTAGCATTATGCTTTTCGTTATCGGCGAGCCAGTCGCATGGATTAACAATGGCCTGACCCACTGGCTGAATGGCCTATCTGGGACTAATGCCATTCTTCTCGGGGCGATAGTTGCCTTTATGTGTTCATTCGATCTGGGTGGACCGGTGAATAAAGCAGCCTATGCCTTCTGCCTTGGCGCAATGGCAAACGGTGTGTATGGCCCTTATGCCATTTTTGGGGCCACTAAAATGGTCTCTGCTTTTACCGTGACCGCCTCAACAATTATCGCCCCTCAGCTCTTCCGTAGCTTTGAAATTGAGACTGGAAAATCAACGTGGCTGCTGGGATTAGCCGGCATCACCGAGGGCGCCATTCCTATGGCGATTGAAGATCCGCTACGCGTTATTGGCTCATTCCTTCTGGGGTCGGTGGTTACTGGCGCCATCGTCGGAGGTGCAGGTATTGGTCTATCAACGCCAGGCGCCGGTATTTTCTCGTTGTTCCTACTTAGCGATAACGGGCTGGGCGGCATTTACGCAGCCCTACTTTGGTTCGGAGCTGCGCTGCTCGGCACCGTTATCTCAACGTTTAGCCTGCTGTTATGGCGTCGATATGCCTGCCAAAAAGGCTCATTTGTACCCGATATCAAATAACTGAATGCCATTGTTCCTTGAAAAAGGGACGAGATTGAGACTGAACTGGATAATATCTAATGACAAATTCCACGACCAAAACCACTTCTCGCGTACACATCACTCCGCATATGCATTGGGATCGCGAATGGTATTTCACCACTGAAGAGTCTCGTGTTTTGCTGGTGAACAACATGGAAGAAATATTGCAGCGCTTAGAGCAAGATGCTGACTATAAATTTTACGTTCTCGACGGCCAAACTGCGATTTTGGAAGACTATTTTTCAGTCTGTCCACATAATCGCGAACGAGTGAAAGCCTTAGTTCAGGCAGGAAAACTGATTGTTGGCCCTTGGTACACCCAGACGGATACGATGATGGTGAGTGCTGAATCGATCGTACGTAATCTGATGTATGGTATGCGCGATTGTCTGAGTTTGGGCGAGCCAATGAAAATCGGTTATTTACCGGATTCATTCAGTATGTCCTCACAGCTCCCCCATATCTTTAATGGTTTTGGCATCACACGCGCTATGTTCTGGCGCGGATGCTCCGAGCGTCACGGTACCGATAAAACCGAGTTCCTTTGGCAGAGCAATGACGGCAGCGAAGTCACCACGCAGGTTTTGCCGCTAGGTTATGCCATCGGTAAATATTTACCGTCAGATGAAGCTGGCCTTCGCGACCGACTAGATAAGTATTTTCCTGTTCTAGAACAGGCATCTATCACCAAAGATATATTGCTCCCTAACGGCCACGATCAAATGCCGCTCCAGCAAAATATTTTTGCTGTCATGGATAAGCTGCGTGAGATCTATCCCGATCGTGAGTTTATTCTCAGCCGCTTCGAAGAGGTTTTTGATCGGATTGAGGCCATTCACGATCAACTTCCTGTCCTGCGCGGCGAATTCAACGACGGCAAATACATGCGTGTGCACCGCACCATTTCATCCACCCGCATGGATATCAAACAGGCGCATGCCGCGATTGAAAATAAGATCGTGAATATCCTTGAGCCACTGTGTGCTATCGCTTGGAGCCTAGGTTTTGATTATCACCACGGTTTGTTCGAAAAAATGTGGAAAGAGATCCTTAAAAACCATGCTCACGATAGTATTAGCTGCTGCTGCAGTGACAAAGTACACCAAGAAGTGATGTCACGTTTCATTCTAGCCGATGATATGGCCGAAAGCCTCATTCAGTTTACTCTGCGCAAAATCGCTGACAATTTACACAACCAGCACGAAATCAGTGACTCTCTCACCCTTTTCAATTTTTCGCCGTATGCGCGCGACGAGGTAATTAACACCACTATCCGCATTCGCGCCAACGCATTTCGTCTCACGGATAACGAAGGAAAAGAAGTTCCCTATTTCATTCGCGCCTCACGAGAAATTGATCCGGGCTTAGTCGATCGGCAAATTGTTCATTACGGTAACTACGATCCCTTCATGGAGTTTGATATTCAGTTAGAGCGCCGCCTACCCGCCATGGGATATACCACGCTGCGGATAACTCAGGCTGATACGCAGCTCCTGTCCAACGAGGACAATCATGACCAGGCACTGGAGAATGCGTTTTATCGGATAACCGTGAATACGAACGGCTCGCTTAATATTTTCGATAAACAGGCCGACATACACTATGAGCAAGCGCTGTTGTTAGAAAACGGCGGCGATGATGGCGATGAATATGACTATTCACCTCCGCGTGAAGAATGGTTAATGACCTCTGAGCAAGCACAAGCGCAGACAGAATTTATTCATCAGCCATTGCAAAGCATCGCCGTTATTCAGTTCGCACAGCCAGTTCCTGCTTCGCTTGCAGAACGTGCAACTCATTGCGCTAGCCTGTCTATGCCTGTGACGCTATGCGTGACATTGGCAAAAAACAGTCGCCGTATCGACGTCGATATCACCTTAGAAAACCTCGCCGAAGATCATCGCCTGCGGGTGCTTATCCCAACGCCATTCCCAAGCCAAAACGTACTGGCGGATAATCCATTTGGCACCATGACTCGCCCTACCCGCGACCCTGCGATGCAGCACTGGGAACAGGACGGCTGGAAAGAGGCACCCATCCCTGTCTGGCAAATGCTTAATTTCGCCGCTCTGCAAGGTAATAAAGCGGGTATGGCTCTGTTCACCCAAGGGTTACGTGAATTCGAAATTGTCGGTGAACAACATGATACTTTCGCTCTCACGCTGTTCCGCTCCGTTGGGGTGTTAGGCAAAGAAGAGCTGTTGCTAAGGCCTGGCCGCCCATCGGGTATAAAACTCCCCACGCCAGATTCACAGATGAAGGGAAAACATCATTTTCAGTTCGCCCTGTTCGGTTTTACTGGGACAGCATTAGAGGCTGGAGTTCCGCAGTTTGCCCGCGACTATCTCACGCCAATACGTTGTTATAACAAAATGCCGTACAACGCGATGAAGCTAAACCTTGCGCCTCATCAGATACCGCATCACTACAGCCTACTGGAAATGCCACGCATCGGTGTGATGCTCAGCGCATTGAAAAAAGCAGAAGATCGCGATGAGCTGATTATTCGTTGCTATAACCCAAGTGAACAGGCACCGGCTATGGGAGAAGTCAGCATTCATCCACAGACAATCCATTGGAGCGAAGCGGGAATGGATGAAATTCTACGGGAAGAAACTCAATATCAACCGGGAGACATGGGCAACTTTGCCCCGTGCCAATCGAAGACGTTCAGTTTTGCACTAAAAAAGTAATACCTTAGCCTAAGTTCATGAAACACAAACCTCATCCAACAACGTTGGATGAGGTTTTTTTGAGCTCATATGGCGCTGTGCTCACGTCATGACTTATGAAATAAAATCGTCCCTTTGTGGCGTAAAGACATCAATCAAAGTCCCCGCTTCAACACATATACAGCCATGCATGACGTTAGGCTTTTTGTACAGCGTATCGCCAGCAGATACGCGATGAGTTTCATCGCCAACCGTAAAATCGAAAACACCAGACTTTACGTATGTGGTCTGTTCATGCGGATGATTGTGCATTGGGCCAACAGGTCACGCCTGTAGCACCTAAGTAGCTGAAAAGTGGCAGCACTAATGCCGGTAAAAAGCACAACAATAGGCCATTGACGAAGCTGGCAATGATGGCCCCACTAAGTCCCCCTGTCGCATTGCCAAAAATGGCCGCCGTACCACCACAGGTAAAACTTGCGAGAATACCCGGAACAATAATGGGTAACCCCAGCATCGGAAAAACAGCAATTGTGATGGAGTTAACTAGACCAGCACTTTAAAAATGAAACACCTATAATTAAGAAGACATCAAACTCACGACGATCGCAGCAGCAACCAACACCATCATCAGCTAAACTTCCTTGTGCGGATTACTATCAGCATATAACTCTTCTAATAGCAGAGCCCGACTCTCAGGCACGAAGCGTCGGATCATGAATTCTCGGTAATCCAATCACATACCGAGGAATACTGTTATGCAACTGAGTACTTATCTGTTCTTCGACGGCAACGCAGAACAAGCACTAACGTTCTACACTCAGGCGCTTGGTGCTGAAGTTTTGCACAAAATACGGTTTGGCGAAGCGCCGGTCGATGATTCCCAATGTGCAACCACACCCCCATTTCCCGCCGATAAAATCATGCATGCGTCACTCAAGATCGGCGATGGTCTCTTGATGCTGAGCGACGGCAACATGTGCGCCGAGGAAAAAAAGCACGGCGGCTTTTCCGTCAGCCTGCATTCCAACGATTTAGCGCAGGGTAAAACATGGTTTGAAAGGTTATCTGTGGGGGCGAACGTGACAATGCCCTTTCAGGAGACATTCTGGGCATTAGGGTTTGGCATGTTAACCGATCGGTTCGGGATACCGTGGATGGTAAACGTGGAAAAAGAGATGGGGTAGTTTTGATAGGTCCCCCTCCCGATGCCCTTACAAAGAGAGTCATTGGCGAGGGGGACTCAAAGATTAAATACTAAAGGACGATCCACAACCGCAGGTGGTTTTTGCATTCGGGTTGGTGACGATAAAACGAGAACCTTCTAGGCCTTCGGTGTAGTCAACAGACCCGCCCACCAGATATTGCAGGCTCATTGGATCTACCACCAGCATAACGCCCTGTTTCTCAATGGTCATATCGCCTTCGTTCACCTTATCATCAAAGGTGAAGCCGTACTGGAAGCCGCTACAGCCGCCGCCAGTGATGTAGACTCGCAGTTTCAGATCCGGGTTTTCTTCGTCTGCGATCAGGACTTTTACTTTATTAGCTGCAGCTTCAGTGAACTGCAACGGCAGAGCCATATCTTCACTCATTTCTCACTCCCAAAACTCTGCTTTTCACAGAATGTTTCTACACAGCATGGCGATGTCAAAATACAGGTAGCGCTAAAAAGCCATGCTGATTTATGCGGTCATTATCTAATACCTGACTAATTCGTTCAAGTATTGCTCGTCGGTAACGACGTCTTTTCCGCTTCTTGTTGGGCCGCCTGCTCTTGTGCCTGTTCCTGACGCTTAAGCGTTCTTTCTAAGATGCAAGAATATAGCGGTTTGCCACCTAAAAACTGGGCCAATAGTGTAGCGCCAAGACAAGTAATGATCATCGGTAAAATGAGCTGATAGTTATCCGTCATTTCTAACACCAGCACAATGCCGGTGAGTGGAGCTCTGACCGTAGCAGCAAACAGTGCCCCCATCCCAGCAATGGCAAAAGCCCCCGCCTCTATGCCGTATTGTGGGAAAAGATGCGCACTTGCCATTCCAAATGCGGTCCCCAATAAAGTCCCCAGCGCCAGCATCGGTGCAAAGATGCCGCCAGGCGCACCGGAGCCAAAACACAGCAGCGTAGTCACTACGCGCGCGATAAAGATAAACAGCAGCATGCCGACGGTGTAGTTCCCCGCCGCCGCAATAGGAATCAGGTTAAAGCCCCCACCAGCAGCTTCTTGTTGAATTAGCCCTAACACTCCGCATAGCCCGCCAAGCACACCGCCGATAAGCACCAGCTTGCGCCAATCTCCGCCGTGCATGCGCATGAACATATCCTGAGCGCGAAAAACACCACGGTTAAACAGCACGCCAACGACGCCAAATACCATTCCCAAAATCAGATACAGCCATAGGGTGTTGATACCCACACTGCCGAGTTTACCCACCTCAATCACTGTGCGTTCGCCGTTGAAATAGCGAAAAACGACACAGGACATAATCACGCCGATAAATACCGCTTTGATAGAAATCAGGCTATAGCGGAACTGCGGACGCATCTCTTCAATAACGAATAAAATGCCTGCCAACGGCGCGTTAAACGCGGCAGTTAAACCCGCAGCGGCACCGGTTGCTAACAAACTGTGACGCGCCTCCGTACTACGAGCGCGAAAGAGATCGAACACCATCTGACCGAGGTTGCCGCCCATCTGCACAGTGGGGCCTTCTCGCCCGAGCACCATGCCCGCACCTAGTGTTCCCATCCCGCCGAAGAACTTCACGGGGATCACTCGCCACCAGCGTACGGGGCGTAAATTCTCCAATGCGCCCTCAATTTCAGGAATGCCAGAGCCTCCGGCTTCAGGAGCAAAGCGGCGCACCAAATAGTAGCCAAACATGGCTAACAGCGCAGAGCCGATAAACGCCATCGGCCAAACGATAATCCAGTAATCGGCCACATGTGCCAATCCACCTAAACGCTGTTGCTGCACCCAATCGACGCATTTTTCAAATGCCACGCCAATAAGCCCCGCCAGCGTCCCGACAACCGCCGCCATAAACAAGATTGCCACGGGAGTTTTATCGCGACGTAAAATTTGCAACATAACGTCACTACGGCGCAAACGCGTGGCAGACGGCAGAGAAGTGTGTTGTTCTTTCTGTGTCATAATCAGTCAACTAAAGCTGTGGTTGATAAGTAATACAAATAAAAGAGGCGCTATTCTACATGTCAAATGCGACAAAGTCCTCTTATGAGGAAAGTTGAATACTCCCTAAGGATAGTATGATGGATGAGATAAGAACGTTTGAATTCTGTTCAATCCCTTAGCTTGAGCTTTTCTTCATTTCATCTCTGCGGCGACTTCTTTAGAATAGACGCGACTTTTTACATTCAGCACAGGTCAGGAGCCGATTTATGAGTAAGTCTGAAAGTCTGTACGCTCAGGCAAAAGAGCTAATTCCGGGTGGCGTAAACTCCCCCGTTCGCGCCTTCACCGGCGTTGGTGGCGTGCCTTTGTTTATCGAGCGCGCAGATGGCGCTTACCTGTACGATGCCGATGGTAAAGCCTATATCGACTACGTTGGCTCATGGGGGCCAATGGTTCTCGGCCACAACCACCCAGCGATCCGCGAAGCCGTTCTGGAAGCCGTAGGCCGTGGTTTGAGCTTCGGCGCGCCGACGGAAATGGAAGTGAAAATGGCCCAATTGGTTACCGACTTGGTGCCAAGTATGGACATGGTTCGTATGGTGAACTCAGGGACCGAAGCCACTATGAGCGCCATTCGTTTGGCGCGTGGTTTTACCGGTCGCGACAAAATTATCAAATTTGAAGGCTGCTACCACGGCCACGCAGATCACCTGTTGGTTAAAGCGGGCTCCGGCGCACTGACGCTAGGCCAGCCAAACTCTCCAGGCGTTCCCGCTGACTTTGCTAAACATACGCTGACCTGCACCTATAACGACGTAGAATCTGTCATGCAGGCGTTCAAGCAATATCCTAACGACATCGCCTGTATTATCGTTGAGCCCGTCGCCGGCAACATGAACTGCATTCCACCTCTGCCTGAATTCCTTCCAGGTCTGCGTGAGCTGTGTGACCAATATGGCGCCTTGTTGATCATTGACGAAGTCATGACCGGTTTCCGCGTGGCACTAGCGGGAGCTCAGGATTATTACGGTGTAACACCAGATCTCACCTGCTTAGGGAAAATCATCGGTGGTGGTATGCCAGTGGGCGCATTTGGTGGTCGTCGCGATGTCATGGAAGCTCTGGCACCAACGGGCCCGGTTTATCAGGCGGGGACGCTATCAGGTAACCCGGTCGCGATGGCGGCTGGATTTGCCTGTCTGAATGAGATTTCTCAGCCGGGGATCTATCCACAGCTGACTGAGCTGACCGACAATCTGGCTTCCGGCCTGTTAAACGCCGCGCAAAAAGAAGGCATTCCATTAGTGGTTAACCACGTGGGCGGCATGTTCGGGATTTTCTTTACCGATCAAGAAACCGTAACCTGCTATGCCGACGTCACTCGCTGCGACGTAGACCGCTTTAAGCAGTTCTTCCATCTGATGCTGGAAGAAGGCGTGTACTTCGCACCATCAGCGTTTGAAGCGGGCTTTATGTCATTGGCGCATTCTCAGGAAGATATCCAAAAGACCATCGACGCCGCGCGCCGCTGTTTTGTGAAGATGAAGTAATCTTTATCCATTAAGTAGCCGCACAATGCGGCTACTTAAAATATGCGGCTACTTAAATATGCAGCGTGAACGCTTCAAAGTCGCGCGTTAAGAGGATATCAGGAACGTTTTACCTGCCCCCCTCCTCCTCGAAGTTTTCAAACACTGGATTCATTCTCGATCGCGGCATTACGCTTAAAACTGCGGTTCAGGACAATTCTCGCCAAACTTGGCTGCCCAGTCATAATACGAGCCATTCTTGATATAGCGTTGGTACAATGCTCGGCTCGTCTTCGTATCGTATGCAATCACCCAGCTTGTGGCATTACACAATACGGCAGCATAAGCCTGACTTTTCGGTGGCAATAAATTGGCTGCTTTCTGAGCTAAGTCCACCGCTCGCCAGCGGTAATGCAAGAAGTGATTGTCCGCCTCTGGTAATGATTTCACGGCCCGACTTGCCTCAGCCACGTTGATCCAGCTTTTATGCTGTAAATCACGAGTATCGAATGCATCCCCCAGATAAGAAATACCAGCGCCATAAATAGCGTAGTCCGGCGTCATTTCATAGCCCATAAACTCCAACCCCTGCTTTCGCAGTAATGTGGCGGCGTGATAATAGGCTTTGGCCTTGGCTCTCTTGTCAGACGTTTTATTTTTGGCAGCATTCATACTATCAACAAATTCCTGCGCAAACTGACGATAAGCTGGGAACGCAAAGTAGTTCACCGCTTCCTGATAGCGCCCAGCCCGCATCATTCTTCGTGCTAGCAAGTCACGCAGTTTTTCATCCTGCGTGATCTGGTGATCGCTGTACCCATCCGGATTAATGGGCTTCAATGGTGTGCTAGGTGCTGGTATGTGTTCATCAACAAAGCGTTTCAATTCATCAATGGTTAGCACTCGTTCAGCGATATCAGCCACATCCGCCCAATAGTTTTCTTTACCTTGATACATAAAAGCCATGGCTTGCAGATAATCGCCACGATTCAGTGCCAGAATGGACTGCTCACCAGAAACTCGGCAAACTGGAGTGATCATTTCTGGCGCATAATCATCATTACGCTGTAGCCCCCAGCTTTCATCCGAAGGGAATGCGGAAGCCGCCTTGGCATAGGCCTCGGTGGCAGACTTCACATCACCATCACGTAGAGCCATCTTGGCACGTAGCCACCACGCTACCCCTCCGTCGCCAGCGTTCTTCAGCAGGCTGGCAGCCATCGTATATTGTCCGGAACGATAAGCTAACGCAGCTAAACGATCGCTACCGCGGAAGCCACTTTTCACTGAATCCACCAGTAACGCGAGGATCGGAGCAATAGTCTGTTCTGGCTTGGTGTTCCCCATCTGCAAATTACTGCTACGAGCAAACAGTTCGATAGTCACCAACTGCTGCACCAATGGATCGCTAATGGCCTGCTTAAGCACATCCCTATTTTCTGGTCTAATCAGATAGCCGGAGATATACATCAGTGAAAGCCCGCCATCGGTATCGCCATGAGCCGCTTGCTGTGCATATAACTGTGTTGCAGGGATTATGTCTCCAAGCCATAAATGAATACGCGCCTGCTGCCCTAGGCTACTCAGCGCCAGTTGTTCTGGATCAACAGCCCCGCTTTTCACGTTATCAATCACTTGCTGGAAGGAAGCCAGAGCTTGCTCAAGCTGCTCTTTTTTGGGGTGCGACGCTGGTGGCGTGTTCAATCCAGATACGTCTTCCGGCGTACCATAATCGTTCATCTGCACGCGCCCCAGTGAATATTGCGCCCGTAGTCCCCATTCTCCCTGCTCAGCAACGGGGAGAGCCAGAACCTGCTGAAAATATTCCGATGCACGAGGATCTTTTTCTCCAAAAGCCACGGCACCCAACGTATACAGGCGTGCTGCGTTCGATAGGCTCTTCGCATCGATCGCCGAAGCAGCCTCAACGCTGTGAGTTTGTCGCATATCAGCAATGATTCGTTGTTCTGGCGACAACGGAACAGGTTTCGATGACGTGCCGAGTGTTGACGATACAGGTACTTTCCAAAGTGGTAATTGCTTGTCTACAGGCACGAGTCGGCTAGCTTCAAATACAAAATTGCCTTCCGGCATCGACAGAAGAGTATCGTTACGATTGAGCAGTAAACGGTTAGGAAAGTCTGGCCCACAAGCAAAACTACTCTGCGGAAAAACCAGCGCTGCCGCAATAAGTGCCGCTAACGATAGTGTGCGAAACGGGTTTCCATTTGAGGACAAATCAAAATGTGGCATTCGTGTTCCCTGAAGATATTTTGTTGGCACCTAAAAAACTGTATCAACAACGCCATCGGGCACTCTATCCCATGATTCACGTTGTCCAGAAGTGATTTTGGTTAGAGCCCACCGCTCTCACGAAGTTCACGAATAACACGAAAATAGCGAGAGAATAACGACGCTATTTTTCACCAAAGTGGTGCCAAACTGGTATCAAAAAATCCGATGTTCAGCCTTCGATATCGCCGGTAGAAACAAGAAAGCCCTCTGATCTCTCAGAGGGCTTAAGATGTTTGCTACCGACTCACATCGTTACTCGTGGCCGAGCACTACTCCCACTCAATCGTAGCCGGTGGTTTACCGGAGATATCGTACACTACGCGGGAAATGCCGTTCACTTCGTTGATGATGCGGTTGGATACACGCCCCAAGAAGTCATATGGCAGATGCGCCCAATGCGCGGTCATGAAGTCGATGGTTTCTACCGCACGCAGAGAAACGACCCAATCATATTTACGGCCATCGCCCATTACGCCAACAGAGCGAACCGGCAGGAATACGGTAAATGCCTGGCTCACTTTGTTATACAGATCAGCCTTATGCAGTTCTTCAATGAAGATCGCATCCGCACGACGCAGCAGGTCGCAGTACTCTTTCTTGACCTCACCCAGTACACGCACGCCCAAGCCTGGACCTGGGAACGGATGGCGGTACAGCATGTCGTATGGCAGACCCAGTTCTAGACCGATCTTACGCACTTCGTCTTTGAACAGCTCTTTTAGCGGCTCAACCAGACCCAGCTTCATCTCTTTCGGCAAACCACCAACGTTGTGGTGAGACTTGATCACGTGGGCTTTACCGGTTGCTGACGCTGCGGACTCAATCACATCAGGATAGATGGTGCCCTGTGCCAACCACTTAACGTTAGGCTGCTTGCACGCTTCTTCGTCGAACACTTCAACGAATACGCGGCCGATAGTTTTACGCTTGGCTTCTGGATCGTTGATGCCAGCCAGCGCATTCAGGAAGCGATCTTCGGCTTTAACATGGATAATATTCAGGCCGAATTTATCGCCGAACATGTCCATTACCTGCTCACCTTCATTCAGGCGCAGCAGTCCGTTGTCAACGAAGACACAGGTCAGACGCTTGCCGATAGCACGATGCAGCAGCAAAGCTGTCACAGAGGAGTCAACGCCGCCGGACAAGCCTAAGATCACTTCGTCTTCACCAACTTGCTCACGCAGTCGCACGACCGCATCCTCAATGATCGTCGCTGGCGTCCACAGCGCTTCGCAACCGCAGATATCCAGAATGAAACGCTCAAGCATGCGCTGCCCTTGATGGGTATGAGTCACTTCAGGGTGGAACTGTACGCCGTAGAAACGCTTTTCATCGTTTGCCATGATGGCATAAGGACAGGTTTCAGTGCTGGCGACGGTGACAAAATCAGAAGGGATAGCGGTCACTTTATCGCCGTGGCTCATCCAGACATCGAGCACTGGCGTGCCGTCTTTGGTCAGGGAGTCTTTGATATCATCAAACATTTTGCTGTGTGCGGTAACTTCTACCTGCGCATAGCCAAATTCACGTTCGTTAGAGCTTTCTACATGGCCACCCAACTGCATCGCCATGGTCTGCATGCCGTAGCACACGCCAAACACAGGCACACCAGCAGTAAACACATATTCTGGCGCTCGTGGGCTATTGTTCTCAGTGGTGCTTTCTGGACCACCGGACAGAATAATACCGCTTGGATTAAATTCGCGGATCTGCTCTTCGGTGACGTCCCACGCCCACAGTTCGCAATATACGCCGATTTCGCGAACACGACGCGCCAGAAGCTGGGTGTACTGGGAGCCGAAATCCAGAATCAGAATGCGATGCTTATGAATATTTTGAGTCATGTAAGGCCTTGTTTAGAAATATAAATAGCCAAAAAACGAAAATAGGTGACTAAATACCGAACGGCGAGAACCTGCAATACGTTCCCGCCTCGACATTCAGAATTACGATCCCATACGGTAGTTCGGTGACTCTTTAGTGATGGTCACATCGTGAACGTGGCTTTCCTGAATGCCTGCACCGCTGATACGAACGAATTCTGCTTTAGTACGCAGTTCATCAATCGTGGCGCAACCGGTCAGCCCCATACATGAGCGCAGACCGCCCATTTGCTGGTGAATGATCGCTTTCAGATGGCCTTTGTATGCAACGCGGCCTTCAATACCTTCAGGAACCAATTTGTCTGCGGCATTATCGCTCTGGAAATAACGGTCAGAAGAACCTTTAGACATTGCCCCCAGTGAACCCATGCCACGGTAAGATTTGAATGAACGGCCCTGATACAGCTCGATTTCACCCGGAGATTCTTCAGTACCTGCCAGCATACCACCGACCATGACACAGCTTGCGCCCGCAGCCAAAGCTTTAGCGATATCGCCAGAGAAGCGGATACCTCCGTCGGCGATAACCGGAATACCGGTACCCTCAAGGGCTTCAACGGCATCAGAAACCGCAGTGATCTGTGGAACCCCAACACCGGTTACGATACGAGTCGTACAGATAGAGCCTGGACCAATGCCCACTTTCACCGCATTCACACCGGCTTCAGCCAATGCTCTCGCACCGGCTGCCGTTGCTACGTTACCGCCAATGATTTGCAGCTCGGGGAATTTAGCGCGAGTTTCACGAATACGCTGCAACACACCTTCGGAATGACCGTGAGAGGAGTCAATCAACAGAACATCGACGCCAGCCTCAACCAACGCAGCGATACGTTCTTCATTGCCCGCACCTGCGCCAACCGCAGCACCCACGCGCAGACGACCATGCTCGTCTTTACATGCGTTTGGCTTACGCTCAGCTTTTTGGAAGTCTTTAACGGTGATCATGCCACACAGGTGGAAGTTTTCATCCACGACCAGCGCTTTCTCAACGCGCTTTTCATGCATACGCTGCAGAACCACTTCGCGTGCTTCACCTTCTTTTACCGTTACCAGACGCTCTTTAGGCGTCATTACTGCAGTCACTGGCTGTTCCAGATCGGTGACAAAACGCACATCACGGCCAGTAATGATCCCCACCAGTTCCAGTTCATCGGTCACAACAGGATAACCCGCAAAACCATTGCGTTCGGTCAGCTCTTTAACTTCGCGCAGAGTCGTCGTTGGGGTAACAGTCTGAGGATCTTTCACCACACCACTTTCATGTTTTTTCACGCGGCGGACTTCATCAGCCTGACGCTCGATAGACATGTTTTTGTGGATGAAGCCAATACCGCCTTCCTGCGCCAGCGCAATCGCTAGACGTGCTTCAGTAACGGTATCCATTGCCGCAGACAGCATGGGGATGTTCATTCGAATAGATGAAGTCAGCTGAGTGCTAAGATCGGCAGTGTTTGGCAGAACGGTAGAGTGGGCTGGAACTAAGAGGACGTCGTCAAACGTCAGGGCTTCTTTAACGATACGTAGCATGGGCAATATCTCACCAGAGTGGTAAATCAAATAGATTTAATATTGCCGCGGCATTATACAGGCCGAAAACGGTTGCCTCCAGTACTTTTTACAAAAAAGTCTTGCGAAGGTCATTCAAGCATGTAGTATCGACTAATTAACACCTTGATTTAGAGTTTGATCTACGTCACATGTCACTACCATCCTCCCCGCCAATTTTTACCGTTAGTCGGTTGAACCAAACCGTCCGTCAGCTGTTAGAAATGGAAATGGGGCAGATCTGGCTATCAGGTGAAATCTCTAATTTATCTCAGCCCTCTTCCGGCCACTGGTACTTCACGTTAAAAGACGATCGTGCTCAGGTGCGCTGCGCAATGTTCCGCAACAGCAACCGTCGGGTGGCGTTTCGTCCGCAAAACGGTCAGCAGATATTGATGCGTGCAACCATCACGCTGTACGAACCGCGTGGTGATTACCAACTGATTGCCGAAAGTATGCAGCCCGCTGGGGATGGCTTACTGCAACAGCAGTTTGAACAACTCAAGCAGCGTTTGCAGGAAGAAGGCCTGTTCGATCCCGCGCACAAAAAACCGTTGCCCTCGCCCGCGCGTTGCGTTGGGGTTGTGACCTCTTCAAGCGGTGCTGCGCTGCATGACATTCTGAACGTTTTGCAGCGCCGCGATCCTTCTTTGCCCATCATTATCTATCCAACCGCAGTCCAGGGCGTCGATGCGCCGATGCAGATTGTGCGCGCCATCGAGTTAGCCAATCAGCGGAAAGAGTGCGACGTATTGATTGTCGGTCGCGGCGGTGGATCGCTAGAAGATCTCTGGAGTTTCAACGATGAACGCGTGGCCAAGGCTATTTTTGCCAGCCAAATTCCCATCGTGAGCGCAGTCGGCCATGAAACCGATGTCACCATTGCCGATTTTGTCGGTGATTTACGAGCGCCAACGCCCTCTGCGGCAGCTGAATTGGTTAGCCGTAATCAAACAGAACTTATGCGCCAAATGCTCTCGCAGCAACAGCGCATGGAAATGGCGATGGATTATTATCTTGCTCGCCACCAGCAACGTTTTACACGGCTCAACCATCGTTTACAGCAACAGCATCCACAGCTCCGCCTGGCGCGTCAGAACACGTTACTTCTAAAGTTACGCCGTCGGTTGGATGAGGCTGTGCAAACTCGCCTACGTCTCGCAGAACGCCAGCAGGAGCGTCTGAGCCAGCGCCTCAACCAACAACAACCATCGGCACAGATCCAGCGTAATCAGCAACGATTAGCGCAAATTCACAATCGTATGGAACTGCTCATCCAGCGCCAGCTTAGTAGCAACCGTGAACGTTTTGGCGCACTTTGCTCACAGTTGGAAGGAGTGAGCCCACTCGCGACGCTGTCTCGTGGGTTCAGCGTGACTCAGTCACTAAACGGTAACGTATTGAAAAGTGTTAAGCAGGTGAATAACGGCGAATTACTGAAAACGCGACTGCAAGATGGATGGATTGAAAGCACGGTTACCGCGATCACACCGCACCCCAAAAAACGCGTGTCCAAACGCGACGCCTAAACGCGAATAGTGAGTTCTGTGAGACAGGTCACTTTGCATAATAAAAGCCGTGGCCTGAATCCTAATTATCCCCACTTTCGTTATCTTCTGCATGATTCCTTACTTTATAGATAAAAATTACTTGTTAATTTTTCGCTTTGCTTTTGGTTGGTTATGAAACGAAAGCAAAATAGCCTAAAACCCGAGCAAAATAAAACTGTGATCCTCCGTGCATTCTATCCACAATCGCTTTGCTTTAATTCCTAACGACCTATTTAGGTCATTGGGGAATCATCTCATTTATTAAAAATCCCCTTAGCTCACAGATAAAAAATTATCGTCATTCATTTGGGATGATGACGGTTTATTATAGTTATCAGCTTATTGGGAGTGCCCACATGTCGGACACAAAATCATTCAAGTCAAGGTTATGGGAATTTTTTCAAAGTCTGGGAAAGACGTTTATGTTCCCCGTATCTTTACTCGCATTTATGGGGTTGTTATTAGGTGTTGGTAGCTCTATTACCAGTCCCTCCACTATAAAAAGTTTCCCTTTTCTGGGAAATGAATTAGTGCAATTAACATTTGGTTTTGTTGCTACCGTTGGCGGATTTGCCTTTACTTATTTACCTATTATGTTCGCTATGGCAATTCCACTAGGACTGGCAAAACGGAATAAAGCCATCGGTGCATTCGCGGGTTTTGTCGGCTATATGATAATGAATCTATCGATTAATTATTATCTTCTCAGTAGCCATCAACTCGCCGACGCGTCCAATATGAAACAAGCGGGTCAAGCGATGGTATTAGGAATTCAATCGCTAGAGATGGGAGTTTTAGGTGGGATCGTCGTGGGTGTAATTACCTATTTCCTACATGAACGTTTCCAAGATACTCGGCTCCATGACGCTTTTGCCTTCTTTAGCGGGATCCGTTTTGTCCCTATCATTACCGCCCTAACGCTATCCATCGTTGGATTAATCATTCCATTCTTATGGGAATATGTGGCGATAGGTATTACCGCAATTGGACGATTAATCCAGAGCACCAGCGTGTTTGGGCCATTCTTATACGGCGTTGGCGTTCTATTACTTAAACCGTTTGGCTTGCACCATATTTTACTGGCGATGGTTCGCTTCACTCCTGCTGGCGGGACTGAATTTGTTGGCGGGCAGGAAATATCAGGAGCGCTAAACATTTTCTATGCTGAGCTAAAAGCAGGTCTACCTTTTAGCCCTCACGTTACCGCATTCTTATCACAAGGCTTCATGCCTACCTTCATCTTTGGCTTGCCTGCTGTCGCTTATGCTATTTACCGAACAGCTAAACCTGAAAACCGCCCTATCATAAAAGGACTACTGCTTTCAGGCGTTTTAGTTTCCGTGGTGACCGGTATATCCGAGCCTATTGAGTTTCTCTTTTTATTCATCGCACCTTTCTTATATGTTTTCCATGTCATTATGTCCGGTCTTGCTCTAATGGTGATGGCATTACTCGGTGTGACAATCGGAAATACCGACGGTGGAATATTAGATTTATTAATCTTTGGCATAATGCAAGGCACTGCAACCAAATGGTATTTAGTTATCCCCGTTGGCATTATTTGGTTTGCTATCTATTTCTTTGTATTCCGCTGGTATATTCTCAAACATGATATTAAAACACCAGGACGAGAGGATGACGATATTACTGAAAACGTAAAAGCGGAGAAACCCAGCGGAAATAAAAAAGGCGCTCAGTACGATCCAGAACTCATTCTTTCTGCTTTGGGAGGAAAAGAAAATATCGACTCACTGGACAACTGTATCACCCGCTTACGCTTAGTCGTTAAAGACATGGCGCTTATTAATAAAGAAATATTAAAGAAAGCGGGTGCTCTTGCCGTGGTCATTCTTGATAATCACAGTTTACAGGTCATCATTGGCCCACAAGTTCAAAGTGTAAAAACCGGCATTGAAGCATTAATTTAGGCCAAGGAGCCAGCATGTATAATTTTGATGAGATCATCGATCGCCGCGTCGATAAATGCCGTAAGTGGGATTACGACTATGTTTGCTCACGCTTTGGTGCCGTACCGAGAGACTTTATTCCCATGTGGATTGCCGATATGGACTTTAAATCTCCACCCGAGGTGATTGAGGGCCTGCGCCAAATCGTGGAACACGGCACTTTTGGCTATACCTATTGCTTCGACGAATTTTACCAAGCGGTGATCGACTTTCAGGCCAAGCAGCACAATGCCCACGTCGAGCGTGAGTGGATCACGCTAACCTACGGCACCGTCTCAACGTTGCATTACACCATTCAGGCATTCTGCACAGAAGGTGATTGCATCCTTATGAATACACCGGTGTATGATCCTTTTGCACAGGCCGCCGAACGTCAAAAGGTACGTATTACTGCGAACCCTCTGGCGGTGAAAAATAACCGCTACCAGCTCGATTTCGAATTACTTGAAGACCAAATAAGACAGAATCAGCCTAAACTTTATCTCTTCTGTTCCCCACACAACCCCTCTGGGAGAATTTGGAGTGCCGAAGAGATTCATCGAGTTTCCGATCTTTGTCAGAAATACGGGGTAATTCTCGTTATCGATGAGGTACATGCAGAACATATTTTACAGGGCAACTTTATCAATGCGTTAAACAAGGATTGTGCCGCCCCAGACAATCTCATATTACTTACGTCACCGAATAAAGCGTTTAACCTTGGCGGATTAAAGACCTCTTACAGCATTATACCCAATGAGGCATTGCGCTCTCGTTTTCGCCAGCGGCTAGAGAAAAACTCAATTACCTCCCCTAATATGTTTGGCGTCTGGGGGTTAATTTATGCCTATAACCGAGGCTTACCATGGTTGAAAGCGCTCAACCAATATCTTGCAGAAAACGAGCGCTACCTTTATCAATTCATGAGTGAGCGCCTACCAACGCTCAAAATGATGCGAACAGAGTCCTCCTATCTAGCATGGGTAGACGTCAGCGCCACGGGTATGAGTGCCTATGATTTTACTCATCAGCTGGCGCATGAAACCGGTGTTGTTGTTGAAGATGGCACCCACTACGTGCAAAACGGTGAGAACTATATCCGCATTAACTTTGGCACGCCGAAGGCGTTGATTGAACAAGCGATGGCGCGCTTAGAGGAATTTGTACAACGGCGTTGTTGTATAAAGAGATAACGTTTATACCCGTCACGGTTTGCTTGAACACTAGGGCGCAAGGATGCGCCCGTCGTCGCATTCACTCTTTGCATTCACTCTCGAATGCTATTTTTCGCTATAGCTAAACTTCACACGTTTCTTGGATATCATCCCATGCCCATGCTGGCACAGATAGTCCACCGCGCCACAGGCTTTCAATTCCTGTAATGGTTTCCCGCATTCAGGGCAATCCGCGTGTTGATGGTATGCTTGCTGGCAGTTCGGGCAATAATAATCACCGTTTATCCACTGCATCTGTTGCTGACACTTTGGACACAACACGTCCATTTTAACCTCCTAAATCACACCCCAATTGCGCAAGAAATAAAGCCCAAGCGCGGTCGTGAAAAAAGACCCAACGGTGGTAATCGCAATAATGTTAGCCGCAAGCGTGGCATTTCCTCCCATCGCCCGCGTCATAACATAGCTGGCAGCCGCCGTTGGCGTCGACGTAAATAAGAACATCACGCCAAGTGTAACGCCCCGGAATCCAAGCAGCCAGCCTCCTAAGGTCATGAATACCGGGACGGCGATCAGCTTTGCTGCACTTGCATATCCCGCAACGTTTGATGAGCTAAACATCGCGTGCCAGTCAATACTTGCTCCGGTACACAACAGCGCAAGCGGCAACGCCATGCCAGAGATAAATTTGCCAGTTGATGATAAAACCTCCGGCATCGGGAGCCGAGTGAAGGAATAACATAGACCAAGCACGATACCAATAATCAATGGGTTAGTGATAACCCCGCGCAGTATTTTCCCCCAGCTGATTTTCTGCTGGCTATCCACGCTCAATGTGCGGGTGAGAGTCACAACCGACAATACGTTAAACAGGATCACCGTTACGGCCATGTACATCGACCCAATGGCAACGCCTTCGCTACCATAGGCGCTGGCGCAATAAGCTAAACCAACAATCGCCGTATTGGCGCGAAATCCTCCCTGAACAAAGATGCCACGCTCACGTGGCTCTTTTACCAACTTAAGCGCCACCAGCTCCAGCAGTAGAAAACTAATAATCGTTGCGACTCCGCCATAAACGACAAAGGCGAAGTTGTTGCCAAGCGTAGAGTGGTTAGTGGCAATGCTGAAAAACAACAGGCAAGGAAGAGAGAGATTAAAAACGAGCCGAGTCGCACCATCGCAGAACGCATCGCCCAGCAGCCGTAATCGGCGTAACAACACTCCCAGTAGTAACATCAACAGATTAGGTACTGTGACACCGAAGGCAAAACTCCACGTCTCCCAAGACATACTTAAATCCTTGTTGATGTCGAAAATACTTTGCAAGCAAAGAGAATACACTCAAAGCTTATACAACGACTATATGCAACGCCGTAAAAAATAGAGAAAACCATAAAAAAATGGGATGCATATTCTGCACCCCATTGTGGTTTTTCGTTGTCAGTAAACGTTATTTGCTCTTTTTGATATGAGCCAGCAGACGCTTACGCTTACGTAGCTGAGTTGGATTCAGCATATTGCGCTTACCCGCATACGGGTTGTCGCCTTCTTTAAACTGAATGCGGATTGGCGTACCCATGACTTTCAGCGAACGACGGAAGTAGTTCATCAGATAACGCTTGTAAGAATCAGCCAGATCTTTTACCTGATTACCGTGGATAACCACGATTGGCGGGTTATAGCCACCGGCATGCGCATATTTCAGTTTTACACGACGACCACGTACCAACGGCGGTTGATGATCTTCCTGCGCCATATTCATGATACGAGTCAGTAAGGATGTACTCACGCGGCGAGTCGCACAATCATAGGCTTCTTGAATAGACTCAAACAGATTACCTACGCCGCTACCGTGCAGAGCGGAAATAAAGTGGATGCGGGCAAAATCAACAAAGCCCAAACGCAGATCCAGCATCTCTTTGACCTGAGTTTTGACATCTTCAGACAGGCCATCCCACTTATTCACCACAATCACCAGTGAGCGCCCACTATTCAGGATAAAGCCCAACAGCGACAGATCTTGGTCAGAAATACCTTCACGTGCATCAATCACCAACAATGCAACGTTGGAATCTTCAATCGCCTGCAGCGTTTTGATAACGGAGAATTTCTCAACGGTATCAGTCACTTTCCCACGCTTACGAACCCCAGCGGTATCAATCAGCACGTATTCGCGCTCATCGCGAACCATTGGGATGTAAATGCTGTCACGCGTCGTGCCCGGCATGTCGTAGACCACGACACGGTCTTCACCCAAAATACGGTTTGTTAGTGTGGACTTACCTACGTTAGGACGACCAACGATAGCGATTTTAATCGGCAGATCCTGAGGATTAAAGTCGTCCTCTTCCTCTTCAGCCAACTCTTCCGCTTCATCAGCTTCCTGCTCTGCCCAATAAGCGGCATTCGCCTCTTCTTCGGTCAACTCACGCTCAGGTTCTGGCACACCCACAAACGGAATCAGTGCTTCTTCAATCAGTTGAGCAACACCACGGCCATGAGAAGCAGCGATGGGATAAACCTCACCAAAGCCAAGCGAGTAAAAATCACCGATAGCAACATCAGGGTCAATACCATCCGTTTTGTTCGCGACTAAGAAAGTGGCTTTTTCACGGCTACGCAGGTGCTGAGCAATGCCCTCATCCGCTGGCATTAAGCCAGCACGAGCATCAACCATAAACAGCACGATATCAGCTTCTTCAATCGCCATCAGCGATTGCTCAGCCATATGCGTTTCAACACCGTTTTCAGTGCCATCAATACCACCGGTATCAATGATAATGAATTCATGACCACTCACTTCAGCACGACCGTATTTACGGTCACGGGTCAACCCAGGGAAATCCGCAACCAGAGCATCACGAGTATGCGTTAAGCGGTTAAATAAAGTGGATTTACCCACATTCGGGCGCCCGACCAGCGCGACGACAGGTATCATTGTTGAAGCCTCTATTACTTAATTTAATTCCAAATACACGGGGAAAGATCGCGCCCGCGCAAGGACTTTTCAGAAGACGAAACGGCTCCTGAGGTGATCAGGAGCCGTTCCCAGACGACCATATTGCCGCCCTAAATAATTGTTTTATAACCGTCTAACTTGGCATTAATACACCAAATCATTGGATATATCAGCGGGTAAATGCGTAAACTTTACCGCCGCGAGCCTGAATAATCAGCTTATCGCTGGCTACCAGCGGCGCGCTAAGAAGACCCGAACTGTCTACTTTCTGTTGAGCAACAAAACGACCGTCATCAGTATTCAACCAATGCAGGTAACCTTCGCTATCACCCACAACCAGATAACCGTTATACAACGCTGGAGCAGTCAGGTTACGATGCAGCAGATCGCTTTGTTTCCACAGAGATACACCACCGTCAGCGCTTAACGCCGCGACTCGGTCATCTTGGTCAACAACATAAATGCGGCCTGCATCAACGATGAAATCGTTCACTGAACCCATTTCACGTTTCCATTGAATCTGACCAGAACGCAGATCCAAAGCCGCTAAGTTACCGTTATAACCGAGGGAGTATACAACACCATCAACAACGATAGGGGTTGTATCCACGTCGTTCAGACGGTCAATCTCCGTTGAGCCCATTGGCTGAGCAACACGTTGCTGCCAAATCATTTGGCCCTGCTGCATCATCACCGCACTCACGCGTCCGTTATCACCGCCAACAATTGCTGCACCATAGGCAGTCGCAGGCGCTGATTCGCCGCGCAATGTCAGAGAAGGCATATCAAGGTTAACGGTCCATTTGATTGCACCATCAGCCTCATTTAAAGCCTGCAGCATACCGTTTGCGGTATGAATTAATACCAATCCATCACTCACTACGGGACGAGAAATCGCTTCGCCAGCAACCGTGGTTTTCCACGCTTCAGTACCGTCTTCAGCGTTCAATGCATATACCACTGCACGCTCAGACCCTACATAAACCTTGCCACCCGAAACCGCTAGGCCACCGGACAGCAGAGCTGTTTTATGCGAGAACCAGCCATCTTTCTCTGCCAAATTGACAGACCAGATCACATCGCCTTTTTCCGCATCCATCGCTTTTACCACACCCATACGATCGGCGGCGTAAATGCGGTTATCCTGCCAAGTAGGACGCAGGTGAGAATAATATTCACCAATGCCGTCACCAACAGATGTGCTCCAGACCTGAGTTGGTGTGAATTGGTTTTCAACTTTTGGCAACGGAGACATGGTTACAACGTCAGTTTCACTGCTGAACCAAGAGCATCCGCTCAAAAATGTTACAGACAGTAATCCCACCAAGAGCGTTTTACGCAATTGCATTTATTATCCCCTTAGTTGGATAAATTGTTCAGTTTCATGCGCAGTAAAGCCTGCAAAGACTGGGAAGCATCAGAGGCCAAACCTTTGCTGTATGCTTCGCGGGCGCCTTTTACATCGCCTTTCTTAACCAGTACATCGCCGCGTACGTCCTGCGCCATAGCAACCCAGCCGGTCGCCTTGACTAAATCCAGAGTTTTCAATGCGTCGTCCAGCTTATTCTCCTGTAGCTGAACACGAGCCAAACGCAAATCAATCAGGGATTTCAAGTTTTCATCTTTAGCTTGACCTTGAGCCCAAGCTAGCTGATGTTCAGCCTTAGCAAAGTCTTTCTGGTCAACTTCATGTTGCGCTAACTGCAACGCTGCTAACACACCATAGTTGTTAGCATTTTTTTCAATAAACTTTTCAGCTAACGCCACACCGTCAGCTTTACCGCCGGTCAGCGCCTCGCTTGCCTGCTGATAAGACTGGGAAGCCCCTGTCATTTCAGCCTGCTGGTGATTCTGCCAGTAACGCCAACCAAGCAGTGCACCAATCCCAATCACAACACCAATCGCTAACGCCTTACCATTTTCAATAAAGAAGCGACGTAAGGCATCAACCTGTTCGTTCTCTGTGCTATAGACTTCCACTGTTCTTTACTCCTTACGCCAACATTGATGCCAGGATCGCAGCAACGTCGTCCTGTGCAATAGTTTGCTGATCGCCGCTTTGCAGATTTTTAACATTAATCTGACCCGCGTTCATCTCATTTTCGCCTAATACCAGAGCGATGCGAGCGCCCCACTTATCAGCACGTGCAAACTGCTTCTTGAAATTGCCACCGCCATAGTTCGTCATCAGTTTAACCTGCGGATAGGCATCACGAATTTTTTCAGCCAAACGCATCGCCGCACTCTGAGTGCCTTCACCAGAAGAAATCAGATAAACGTCAACCGCGCGCTGTGGCTGGAAGTCAGGGTTAACGGCTTGAACCAGAAGAACCAAACGTTCCAAGCCCATAGCAAACCCAACGGCTGGCGTGGCGTGCCCACCGAGTTGAGCAACCAAACCATCATAACGCCCACCGGCACAAACGGTGCCCTGAGCGCCTAAGCTATTCGTCACCCACTCAAATACCGTGCGGTTGTAATAATCCAGTCCGCGCACCAGACGCTCATTTACGGTATACGCAATACCCGCATCGTCGAGTAACTTACACAGGCCAGCAAAGTGCTCACGAGACTCTTCGTCAAGATATTCAGACAGGCGCGGCGCGTCATTCAGCAAGGCTTGTACTTCTGGATTCTTCGAATCTAGAACGCGCAGCGGGTTGCTGTACATACGACGCTTGCAATCTTCGTCCAGTTTATCTTTAAACTGTTCCAGATAAGCGACCAGCGCGTCACGGTAGTTCGCGCGAGCTTCCAGAGAACCGATTGAATTCAGTTCCAGAGAGACATGCTCAGAGATGCCTAGCGCACGCCACCAACGGGCAGTCAGCAGGATAAGCTCGGCGTCTACGTCAGGACCGTTTAGCCCAAAGACTTCGGCTCCTAACTGATGAAACTGACGATAACGGCCTTTTTGCGGACGCTCATGACGGAACATCGGACCGATGTACCATAAGCGTTGTTCTTGATTGTACAGCAGACCATGCTCGATACCGGCACGCACACAGCCCGCAGTCCCTTCAGGACGCAAAGTCAGGCTGTCACCATTACGGTCATCGAAGGTGTACATCTCTTTTTCAACGACGTCGGTCACTTCACCAATCGCACGTTTGAATAACGGGGTCTGCTCTACAATCGGCAAACGGATTTCGCTGTAACCGTAGCTGGTCAGGACTTGTTTGAGCGCAGCTTCAATCGGCTGCCAAAGCGCCGTGTCTTCCGGCAGGTAGTCGTTCATGCCACGAATAGCTTGGATATTCTTCGCCACGTCAATTCTCTATACTATTTAATTCAAAAAAATGAACCCGATTATGGAGGATTAGGGCAATCTCATCAATCGGGACATTGTTTAATCAAAGTAAACGACCATGCAGACCACGGTCGATTACTTCTCGTCAATCTGGCTGACTTCAATGCGTTTATTCGCATCCAACATTGAAGCTTTAGCACGGATCTTGGCTTCTAACTGATCGATCATCTTCTCGTTATCGAAGCGATCTTTCTGACGTACGCCGTCTTCATAGAAGCCGCTCTTATTGTGTCCGCCTGTCACGCCAATCGTTGAAACCAAAGCCTCGCCCGGACCGTTCACCACGCAACCGATGATAGATACATCCATTGGCGTAATAATGTCTTCCAGACGCTGTTCGAGCGCGTTAACGGTACCAATAACGTCAAACTCCTGTCGTGAACAGGTTGGACAAGCGATAAAGTTAATCCCACGCGAACGAATGCGAAGAGACTTAAGGATATCGAAACCAACTTTCACTTCTTCGACAGGATCTGCGGCCAACGAAATACGTAACGTGTCACCAATTCCTTCAGCCAGCAGCATGCCTAAACCCACCGCAGATTTAACCGATCCGCTACGCGCCCCGCCCGCTTCGGTGATCCCGAGGTGCAGCGGTTGATCGATACGGGAAGCCAATAAGCGATATGACTGTACGGCAAGGAAAACATCCGATGCTTTAACGCTGACTTTAAACTGATCGAAGTTAAGACGATCCAGAATGTCAACGTGGCGCATGGCTGATTCCAGCAAGGCTTCCGGCGTTGGCTCGCCGAATTTTTCCTGAATATCTTTTTCTAACGATCCACCGTTGATCCCGATACGAATCGGAATATTTTTATCACGAGCACAATCAACGACCGAACGAATACGGGACTCATTACCGATGTTGCCTGGGTTAATACGCAGGCAATCAACGCCATACTCAGCAACTTTTAGCGCAATGCGATAGTCGAAATGAATATCAGCGACCAGCGGCACAGAAACCTGCTGCTTAATAAGCTTGAATGCTTCAGCAGCATCCATGGTTGGAACTGATACACGTACAATATCAACGCCAACACGTTCGAGGGCGCGAATTTGTTTTACCGTTGCATCAACGTCCGTTGTTTTGGTATTTGTCATCGACTGCACGGCAATCGGTGCACCATCACCAATAGGCACATTGCCAACATAAATGCGGGTCGATTTTCTCCGCTTAATGGGCGACTCATTATGCATATTAACTCTCCATAAGTGCCGTACTATCAATGGGATAATGATTCTTCATAATCCAATATTTAACCAGCACTCAGGTAAACAAGATACTTATACTGCCAACGCTGCCAAAAATGAATCACCTAGACTAACCGTTGTTTGCAACGCCAGTTTTGGTGATCTCATCTATGCTCGCAGCGTACTGCGCTCACTATGAGTGATTGACTGGATCACTCAGCGTTCAGTGTCAAACGTGCGACCTGACTTGATTTAACAAAGCGACTCAGATCAACAGGTTTGCCTTGATACGTAATTTGCACGGCTGCTGGAGCACCGATTTTCAGCTTATATGGCGCTGTTCCAGCAAGATCCAAAGATGCACCGGATTTTTGCATACCGCTGAAAAGCGTCTTACCCGTTGAGTCTTTTACTTCTAACCAGCAATCCGCATTAAACTTCATTACCAGATTATTGGACACGACTGCAGCAGCATCCACTGTTGCACTCGCAGTAGGTAACGTTGCTGCGTTCGCATTGGTTGTCGTATCAATCGGAGCCTGACTTGGCGATACAACTGCGTTGTTCTGGCTCTGCTGAGTTTCTGCATTGGCCACAGGTGCCGTTGCCGTCGAACTCGCAGGAACGTTTGCCGTTTGACCGTCAGCTGCCGAGGAATCTGGCGGGGTACCGGCAGACTCCTGAGTATCCGTTGCAGCCGCAACATCATCAGACCCATTAGAGGGATCTGATGATTGTAATTGGCCATTTTTCGCCAACTGGGCAGAGGATTCATTCGCCATTGTCGCAATATCTTCTTGTTGGGCTTTATGATTTTGCCACCACCACGAACCGGTGAGACCAATAACCACAAATACCACAAGCCAGGTAAACATCATCAGCCAACCATCGCGCTTTTTACGTTTTTTACCCAGTGAGAAGCTTTGCATTGGCGCAACTTTTGCCGCCTTCAACGGTGCTTGCTTTTCTAACAGCGGCGTTAATTCGTCTTCCGGGATATGAACCAATTTTGCATAGGAACGTATGTACCCACGCAAAAATGTTGAGGCCAAATCAACCGGAGCCTTATCTTCTTCAATATCACGAACGGTTGAAACTTTCAGACACAGACGTTCTGCAACAGCCTGTTGTGACAGTTCTAACTTTTCGCGGCCTTGGCGCAGGCGTTCGCCTGTAGTCAATGGAGCTGTTTGATCTTGGGGGGCTTCAGTATTCATTCGCTAGGAACTGCTGGTACTGTTGAGATTGTGGAAAATTTCGCGCCAGTTGTTTGCCATAACGCTCTAAGTTCGTTTGGCGCCCATCTAACGCAGCGAAGCGGATTTGTAACCATAAACTATTAGCGCTAGCCGGTAGAATATGATTGTAAACATCCAACATTATTCGCGCATCTCCGCGCTTCCCTTGGTCAAATTCCCGGATAGCTTCCGCAATTAACGAAACTCCCTTATCCGGATCGCTCTTCAAAGCGCGGCTAAATAGCTTACGCGCTTCCTCAGTCTGTCCTGCTTTTAGAAAACAATAACCTGCATTTTCGAAGCTATCTGCAACCTGACCGTAATCAGGAAGATTTGCAGCTGAACTAAACTGTTGTTGTGCTGGTACATACTGCCCTAAACTACACAGAAACGCACCGTAATTATTCATCACGGTGCCATTCTGTGGCGCTAAATTCATCGCTTTCTGATAACTTTCCTGTGCGGCCTGATTATCTCCCACACGCTGCTGATAAAGCGCCATGCCAAGCTGAGTACGGTAATCATCCGGCGCAGCATCCCGTGCCTTTTCCAGATTTTGCTGAGCGGCTTTCAAGTCGCCCTGATTCAAGTATTCCAACCCGAGTTGCAACCGGCTCTGTGATACCGTCGCGGTCTGCTGGCTCTCAGGTTTAGAACTTGAGCAGCCTGCCAACAAACCGACCGTCAGCAGTCCTACTACCCATCTCATTTTTAGCTTCATTGCTTTACCCTATTATCCTTTTCCTTTGAATCTCAAAGGGTTTGACCAACAACGTTAGGGAAGTCACTAATATGAACGCACTCTGCGTCAGACCTCTCGAACCGTAATAGGTTCACCCGCCATTTTTTTCTTCATGGTCCGTTTTGTTCGGTCAATAACATCACCGGCCAGCTGTCCACACGCCGCATCAATGTCATCGCCGCGTGTCTTACGTACGATCACAGTAAAGCCATACTCCATCAAAACTTTAGAGAAGCGGTCTACTCGACTATTCGAGCTACGGCCATACGGCGCTCCCGGGAACGGGTTCCATGGGATTAGGTTGATTTTGCATGGCGTATCTTTTAAACATTCAGCTAACTGATGCGCGTGCTCCATCCCATCGTTGATATGATCCAGCATGACGTACTCAACCGTCACTCGCCCCTGATTTGCATTAGATTTCTCTAAATAGCGACGTACCGCACCGAGGAAAGTTTCGATGTTGTATTTACGGTTGATAGGTACGATTTCGTCTCGGATCTCATCTGTCGGCGCATGAAGAGAGATGGCCAACGCGACGTCAATCATATCGCCCAGTTTCTCTAAAGCAGGAACAACGCCTGAGGTCGATAAGGTAACGCGACGTTTGGAGAGACCAAATCCGAAATCATCAAGCATGATGTTCATTGCTGGCACGACGTTGTTCAAATTCAGCAACGGCTCACCCATGCCCATCATGACAACGTTAGTGATGGGGCGCTGTCCCGTGACTTTATGCGCACCGATAATCTTAGCAGCGCGCCATACCTGACCAATAATTTCTGATACTCGCAGGTTACGGTTAAACCCTTGCTGTGCGGTAGAGCAGAATTTACATTCCAGCGCACAACCGACCTGCGAAGATACGCATAAGGTTGCGCGATCGTCTTCCGGAATATAAACCGTTTCAACCCGCTGGTCGCCCACCTGAATTGCCCACTTAATGGTGCCATCAGTTGAGCGCTGCTCTTCGGCAACTTCTGGAGCACGAATTTCAGCAATTTCTTTGAGCTTATTACGCAACACCTTATTGATGTCGGTCATCTCATCAAAATTATCGCAACAGTAGTGATACATCCATTTCATCACCTGATCGGCGCGGAAAGGTTTCTCACCCAACTTAGCGAAGAATTCGCGCATTTGTTGGCGATCGAGATCGAGAAGGTTAATTTTTTCCGACGTATTGGCCGGGGCAGACTGCATAGCATCAGTCTGCGCAGCATTTATAGGTGCGCTAATTTCAGACAAGTTTGACTCGACGACAATAGATTCAGACGTAATATCTGAATGAGATGAATGGGCTTTGATCACTGGATCTTTTGACATACTAAACTCTGGCCTCGTTGTTACACTTTGCGGCGCGATAATTAAGGTGACTGACTAGACAAGCGTAACGCCTGTTGCGGGTAGATACAAACTCGGTTCGCATCGTATTCAGTCTTGTTAGGTACAACACATTAAAAACATTGTATTAATAATTACGCTGATAATGTGTTTAAAAAAACGGCCCTGAGGAATAACCACTCAGGGCGCGATATTGTACTCGGTCTATCGGCGGGATGCTATGCCGTTAAGCTTCACGAACAGAATCTCTTACCGATTTGCGCAGTCGATTAACGAGTGCGTGGGCAAACTTCATTGCTTGCAAAGAAATAGGCAATTTCACGCTCGGCTGATTCTAAAGAGTCAGAACCGTGTGCCGCATTTTCGGTCAGGCTATCTGCATAATCAGCGCGCAACGTACCCGCTAATGCATTTTCAGGGTTTGTTGCCCCCATGATTTCACGATTACGGCGAACGGCATCTTTACCTTCCAGCACCTGAACCATAATCGGGCCAGAAGTCATGAAATCAACCAGACCATCGAAGAATGGGCGGCCTTTGTGTTCAGCATAGAAACCTTCAGCCTGTTCACGGGTGAGATGAACCATTTTTGCTGCAACGATTTTCAGCCCTGCTGCTTCAAAACGAGAATAAATAGCGCCAATAACATTTTTAGCCACCGCATTGGGTTTTACGATGGAGAAGGTACGTTCTACTGTCATTTAAACCTCTGTCTAACTTCCAATGAAAGCCGTTAACTCCTTCGCGATTAGCGCGTTAACGCTAAGTACTACGGAGAGACTTATTTTGTGAGTTTACGACCACATCAAGGCAGATGGAATATTTTTAGAGTTCTAACCATTTGAATGAAAGGATTATTCTCTTATTTTCATACCTCGATAGCCAAACTCCGGCTATGAATCGCCGCCGATTATAGATGGGCGACTAATATTTGCCTATTGAAATGAGATGAAAATGTTAAGGAAATATTACTTTTTTGATTTAAAGCACAAAGCGGTATCATTCCACCTGAAAATCTACGCTGGCAATTTGTCCACCGCCATCCATTACTGTGAGCTGATAACGGCCAATTTTAGTGAATCGATAAAATAACGATGCCTCCTGCGAAACAAGTTCTCCGTTCAAAAACCACCAACGTTGTCCCTCTCCGCCCTGCGTAGTCAACCGCAAATCAATATCCGTTTTTCCTGGTGGACGTCGCAGAATTGAGCCATCACTTAATCCAATCAAGACGAGAGGAGCTGATAAGGTTTCTACCGGAGGAGGGCAAACCTTACTCGCTGCCGGAATACGGTTAGCTCGCTTTTCTGCCTCAGGTAACCAAGGCTCAAGCGGCAAGGGCCAGAGTGCTAGCAACTTTTCAACCGCACCATGACATTCTGGAGCAACTCGCTTACCCTCGTCATCTAGCCATTCATGCCGCCAAATCCCCTGACTGCTCTCCTGTTCTGGAGCAACTAACGTAGGTGGAGTGGTGCCATCCAGTACCCATGTCGAGCGCCTTTGACGACAATTTCCGTCTTGTTCATTTGATGGTTGTCCACTCGGCCAACAGATCATTGCTCGTGTAACCGTCGATGGGCGCGGATCTGTGGGCCAGCCATTACCCCGTAATGTCGGGTTATTCAGCAATAAATTATTCAGTTGGAATAGCAATGGCACCGCGGTGGCATAACCAAACTGGCCTGCTACTGGCGTACCATCAGGCCGTCCAACCCATACACCAATGGTATAACGCGCATTGACACCTATCGCCCACGCATCTCGATAGCCGAAGCTGGTGCCCGTTTTCCATGCAAGAGGCACTACTGCGCTAAGTGAATCATCGGGCTCTGGCCTGGCTTGTCCTGCTAACGTACGCCGAATAATCCATGCCGCTCCCGGCGACATTAATGGACGGTTATATATTTTCTGCCCAACGACATAGCGCAAGTCAGCACTTTCCCCCTGACGAGCCAAAGCACTGTAGGTGGAAACCAGCTGTTCTAAGCGCGCCCCCGCCCCACCTAAAATTAACGCAAGATTCGGTTCGGCGTGATCGGGAAAACTCAGTTCTAACCCTGCGTTGCGTAATTGAGCAGCAAAGCGTTTAGGGCCATAGGCCTCCAACAACTGTACGGCTGGCAAATTTAACGATCGAGTTAATGCTTCACTGGCACTTACCGCGCCGTGGAAACCCGTGTCAAAATTACCGGGTCGATAATCGCCAAATCGCCGCGGAACATCTTGTAATAGCGACTCGTTGTGGATCAACCCATCATCCAAGGCCAGTCCATATAAGAATGGCTTTAAGGTTGAGCCAGGAGAACGCCAAGCTCTCACCATATCCACATGTCCAAAGCGGCTATTGTCAGCAAAATCTAGCGATCCCAGATATGCCTTTACCTGCATATCAGTATGATCAACGATCAAAACGCCAACGGAAGTTTTAGCGGGAAGACGAGAGCCCCAACCTTTAGCCAGCGTTTCTAATTGTCGCTGTAACGAGGCATCTATCGTCGTATTGATGACCCCCTGCAGAGGATAGGTTTGAATCATCCGTCGAGCTAACAGCGGTGCACTCTGTGGCATCTGACGCGGCGCTAACCAAACAGGTTCCTGTTTAATATCATCAACTTGCTGCTGCGTCCATACTTGGTACTGAGCCAAACGATCGAGCACTTTATTCCGCGCAGCCTGTGCGCGAATAGGGTAACGATCGGGACGCAAACGGCTAGGAGCCTGAGGTAATACCGCAAGTAGTGCCGCCTCAGAGCGAGTGAGTTCATCAGGTGGTTTGCCCAAATAGGCCCAACTAGCAGCGCCAATTCCCTGCAGCGTGCCACCAAAAGGAGCGCGGTTTAAATAAAGCTCAAGGATTTGAGTTTTAGACAGGTGCCATTCAAGCTGAACCGTCCGCCAAACTTGGCGAACTTTGCCGCCAAACGTTCGGGAATGAGGATCGAGCAAACGCGCGACCTGCATGGATAACGTGCTGCCACCAGAAATAATCCTGCCATGACTAACGTCTTGCCATGCGGCACGGGCTAAAGCAAAAGGATTGATGCCGGGATGTTGGTAAAACCAGCGATCTTCATAAGTTAACAATGCTTGGAGATAATAAGGCGAAACCTGTTCAACATTCACAGGGTATCGCCAAACGCCTTGCCCATCAGCAAATCTCCATAGCGGAGATCCATCAGCTGCAACCACGATGCGAGCAACTTGTACATCTTTGATAGGTAGCGGCCACACTTTATCCGCTACCCAGAGTCCAGCAACAACCAACAGCGCAAGCAGTGCGATTATCCCGCACCACTTGCATAACCGTTTTAGTAATATCATCAACCGATTATCACTGCCCAATGGTGACTGATTCTGGTGTGCTTCCTACCGCGCGCCATTGTGGAATATACATAGACTCTACCTGAGGCGCGGGGAGTAAGTATTTCCCTGGAGTTACGGCTCTTGCAAGATACAGCAGCGTTGTATGCTGTTCTGGCTGAACGTCTATCGCGGCAATATAGCGATCGTCTCTAAACTCTTGGTGTTTAACCGCTGACTGGCGAGAGGCATCTAACAGGGAAACCACTTCGGCGGCAGCTTCATTCATGCTGGCGCTGGAATCATTAAGATTTTGGTTTTCCAGTTCCACCCCCGCCGGTAGCAAATCAACCACCAGCGCGTCTGGTACATGCTCAGATGACCAGATATCCAAGTGGACTAAGAACAATTGTCCACTTTTCAGTTGGTTTAAATCTACAGGTTTGCCGTCCAAGCCAATGAAGTCACGTTTGATATCCAAATTGTTACTCATCGGCTGCGGCGCTGACGATGGATACCCCACTACGTCAAAACGAGGATAAAGTGCTGACTCGCCTTGGTTATCTATCACTAACCCATTAGCTAGCCAAGACTCATCATAATCTTTCACCTGCATGCTTTCACCGCTGGCTAAATCCATCCCTTTGGCAGATGAAATAACCGTTTTCCATGGCCCCTCAGGTTGACCAATAGCATCTTTGCTTGCCATAAACACAGAATTCAGTTCCTGCGTAGACAAATATTTGATGGTTGTCAGCCGATCGGACAGTGAAAGTAAGCGCTGTTCCTGTGCTTTTGGCTCCACGTTAAACTCTTCCATCAGCGCGATAATCATCGCTTCATCGCGCACTGGGCTACCATAATCGTCTAACCAGTAATTGTTAGACTGACGCGACATTGCCAAGCCTTGTTTCAAAGCCTCTTCACTGCGCGGCACATCCCCCATGACCTTCAGAGCAATGCCTAATTGAACCAGCGGTAAACCCGATTCAGCCTGAGCTCGGCGCTCATACAACTCACGCAAGGCGCCTAACGGAGCCTGTTTTTGCTTGGCTAATACAAATCCCGCATAGGCTTGTACGGCAAAGCGAGTCGCGTCTGGACGAGCACTGGAACTCACATCAATTCGGTTACGATCCTGCAGGTAACGCAGTAATACGGCATCTGCCTGCTTTAATCCGTCGTCAGACACCGCAAATCCACGTTCACGCGCGCGATGCAAGAAGTCGGTTACATAAGCGGTCAGCCAATATTCCTCTGGGCCATCGCTACTCCATAACGCAAAGCTGCCGTTGTAGCGCTGCATTCCCAGTAATCGATTAATACCCGTTTCAATTTTTTGGCGGCGAACCTCATCGCTTGAAGTTTTAATGCCTAACTGCGCCAACTGCTGCTGGTTGGTATATAACGATGGATAGAGCCCACTGGTTGTTTGCTCCGCACAACCATACGGATAGGCGTACAGCTCACGAATATAGCGGGCTATATTCAGTGGTGGACGGCTTGTCAGTAATAACTTCGCTTCAGGAGCATCTAACCCAGAAAGCTGTGCTGCATCCACACTCCAGCTTTCTCCCGGCTGAATCACGCTCGCCAAATGGCGTGTTTCAGCGGGATACGCTGGGCGGACACCTATTTTCCAGCTGTGCTGATAGTCACTGATTTGTTCGCCAGGCAGTTGCATCCCAACAATTCGCACCGCAACGCGACCTTCACCAAAACCATTTTGCGCAGTCACTGGGATGGTTAGAGTTTTGCGTTCGCCATTTTCCAAAACGAGCGGCTGACTATTTTCACCGCTGAGGCTAATTAGGCCACTAGTGGTCAACGCAACCCCTAAGGTCTGCGGATGTCCTGATAAATTCGTCACATCAAGCGCGAGTTGGCTGCTATCACCGCCCGCTAAGAAACGTGGGGTTTGCAACTCCGCGATCACCGGCGCGGCTACCGTCATCTTGCGTTCTGCACTACCAAAATTCTGGCCATTCCACGCCTGCGCCATCAAGCGCAATTCACCGTTAAAATCAGGCACCGGCAGTTGAATGACGCCGTTGCCATTTTCATCTAAGGCCACTTTTTGCATCTGCTGAGCAACAATATTGACATCCGTTGGTGGTTTTTTACCACCGCGGGACATATCGCCATCACCACCAAAACGCAGCGTACCTAAACGACCCGATCCTTCAATCAACTGACCATAAATATCATATTGATCTGCACCATAGCGTTTACGGCCTAAGAAGGCGTCATAAGGGTCAGGCGTTTGAAAATCCGTGACATTAAGAATCCCAACGTCTACCGCAGAGAGCAACACCATGACATCTTTCTGTTTCTCTCCTTTGACGCTGGCAACGTTTACCTGAACGGGTACGGTTTGATTAGGCCGAATTTTATCTTGAGCGGTCAACGTCACATCTAATCTACGCGCCTCTTCATTCAGCGGTACATGCAATAAGCCTACTGCGCGCTTCGGCGTCACTTGTCGATCTTTCTCTCCAGGGCGAACCACCAGCGCACTAAGATATAAATCGTGACGGCGCCAAGCCTGATTTAAGGGGACGTCGACCGTGATGCCTTTTTCCGGCACGTCAATTTCCTGCCACCACAGAGGCCCTTCACTGGACTCCATCATCAGATAGCCTTTACCTGCGGTTGGCGCAGTAATCGTGACCTTAGCTTTTTCACCCGGTTGGTAGTTTGGTTTATCCAGTTTGAGCTTAACCTGATCGGGACGCACTGCTCCCGTACCATCGGTATTATCTTGCCAACGGTATCCAGCCCAGAAACGCACGCTGTTTATTAAACCATTATCGGGATCTTTGACCTCAATACGATAAGAGCCCCACTCTACGGGGAAGCTCACTTTTGCACTGCCTTCAGCAGCGATATTCAGCGTTTGCTCTCCCACTGCGAGATCTTTTTGATCGTACTGCGACTGCCAGCCAGATGACTCCGACCACTGCCAGTAGTAATCCCTACGTTCCTGAATGAGCGTGGCTTTTAATCCCTGCTTCGCCAAGCGCTTCCCTTGAGGATCTGTATAGATAACATCAAACGAGGCTTCGCTATTTTCATCTACCATTGGCTGGCTGCGATAGCTATTGGTTTGATAATCGTAGATTTCTTGCTTACCAAACAAAGGACGAATTGCTGACAACGTTTTAGCCGGCCACACATTCTGTTCACTGCGACGAGTGACAGGACGTCCACCTGACTCTAATAAACTTGCTTGAAAAATAAGACGCACCGGCGATTTAACATCACCCCACTGGCTTTCTGTTTTGATACTCGCTTTACCTTGTGCATCCAGCGTGGTATCGACTTCATCCAAAGTGCGTCTGAGGCTTTCCTCTGGCTCTAAACCAAAACGATAGCCCGGTAAATCGGCAACGGCTTCAGTGAGTGGACGCAAATAAAGCTGGCCTTGTAAGCGATTGGAGTCCGCCGGAGCACCATATAAATAGCGACCAGAGACATCAAACGTTACGCTCTGGTTCATCTCAAGCGGAGCCACACTTTGCGGTTTGACGTCTAATGCCATACGCTCTGGCATGAAGTCTTCAACATTGATGGCGTAATAACGCGGTTGGTTATCACCAAGGTTAAAGCGCAGCGACCATTTGCCGGTTGCCGCACCCTCCGGCAAGGCATAACGATACTGATACAGCCCATTTTCTGGCTTCCAGACAAAGCTGGATGCCACGCTGTCATCTGGACGTAAAACATCCACTTTAATCGGCTGTTCCGGCAGTGGCTGTCCATCAGCATCGCGCAGCAACGCGTTAACGATGACCGTTTCGCCTGGGCGATAGAGATCGCGGGGGCCAAAGGCAAATATCTGCTTGGTGAACCCCTTTGGACCGTCAATATCAAACTCGCTGAGATCTAACGCGGGTTGTGTTAAATCGATAATGCTGGTCTGCCCGTTTTGGGTCGCCAACAGTAATTTGGCTTTCGGTGATTTACCCAGCTGTGCATGACCCTGCGCATCCGTTTTACCTTCAGCCAGCACGCGCCCTTTCTCATCTAGCACCTGCAAAGCGACGTCTTTCATCGCTCCACCACCGGCGAGTGCTTGAGTAAATACATCCATGCGTTCATGGTAGCTATGTAACGAAACACCAATATCGCTCAGCGTGAGTAACGTGGCTGGATTGCTATAGGTGTAGCGACCTGCCTGCTGCATAACCGCAAGGTAAACACCGCTGTCTTGTAATGGCTTAATATCTGCAAGTGGCAGTTGAAGTTTTTCTCGCGTGTTACGCTGAGGGTTAAGATCAAAACGTCCGGTATAAACAAGATCGGCCATTTTTAGCAATTCGTCGGCACGCCAAGATTCAACAGACTGACCATAGCCCCACTCAGATAGAAACGCGGGTAGCGACGTCGATTTGATGCGATAGAAATTCACATCAACACTGTTCACGTTAAGCGCCATGACCGGTAAACCCGCTGCGACTTTACCTGGCAATAGCGAACCGCGGCTAGCAAACCCAACGCTTGGTTGAATATCCTTGGTGGCTATTTTCTGTTGGGCTTCTTTACCCAAAGTCGCGCCATTGAGAGCGGTCAATTCAGGATCAACTGTTAATAATAATTTGCGCTTTGGCTCTAAATGACGCAAACGCAGTTCACGTAAATTATCTGCCAGCTCCCACGCACCATCAATTTTGCCATTCTCTGTGTCGACCAAATGAACACGATCGGCAAATTTTTGTTTGGGATCTAGGGGAACGGAAAATGTCAGAACCAGCGCCGCAGCGCCATCCAATTGAAGTTCAGAGGCATCAAGTAAAGCGAGAGCCTTGCCCTTTGACTGTTTTGCCAGCTGCGCTAAATCGGCATCGCTTAATACTTTCTTTTGCGTAGTCGTCGCTGTTGCCGAATCCGATGGTACCGTGGTTTTCACATCGCTGTTGTCACATGCAGAAAGCACGGTGATAAGTGCGGCCACGAGTGCACTACGACGCAAAATACGTGCGGTACAGTGTTTATCTGGCAGGGATGATCCTTCGCGCATGACATTTTCCATTATTAGTCCGAATGACTCTATTATCTGCGACAAATAATGAAAGTGAAATGCCGAAAATTTAATTCAGAATATACTAGGCCTAAAATGAAAATAGAGAGCCTTGCGGCTCTCTCTCGAATTGTATTATTACGCAGTTCCACTGGCTGGAATGCTATTTCTAAGCCAGCTGCCCCAGCGGCGCTGATAAAACGGCTGAGTATGCGTTTTGAGATAGTGACTTACCGCATCGCCTTTCTCATCCGTCACCAGACAGAGATCAACGGGCTCCTCTTCTGGTGCCGTTTCGCTCGCTAAGCTTCCCGTTTCCTGAATTAAAAGTTCGATTTCAGCATCGGAGCCGTCAATTTCTAATCCAATCAAAAGATTTGGCTTTTCATCCACGGTTTGATCCTGAAATAGAGCCAAATAAGCATTACGTACAATTTTACGCTGGGTAAATAACGTCGTTAGCGCATCAACCATTGCAGACGGATACTCTTCCGGCTGGCCAAGTAAGATTTTGCTTCCACCGTCAATCACCTGCTCCATCGGCTGCGCCATGCCCCCTGTCTGAAGGAGCATTCCCACTTCCTGCGGATAAAAGGCTTTGCCATATTCACATTTTGGATTCAGAAACAGCTGCGCGCCTTTTGTCATCGCAAATAAATCGCGCACTGGCAGTGCCATAAACGGCTGTTCTTCATCCTCAACCGCCTGCTGTAGCATTTTCAGCGAGGAGAAAAAGGGAATCGTTGATAGACCATCCTGCATCTCCCAATGCTGAATATTCAGCTCAGTATTAGGCGCTATGATTAACTCACCTTTATCCTGTACACCGCTTTCAGCCAGAATATAAACCGTAGAATCTAGCAACGTGCGATAAAACAACGTGCGATAAGCAGGATCTTTCACCGCCTTTTCAAGGCTTTTTTCTAGCTGTTCTTCTGGCGTGTCATGGTGATGATCGTGATGATGAGAACTCATCGGGTACTCCAAAAATGATCGGTATATCAGCCACCTTCCAGCCTCCTCTTTTTCGGAGGAGGCGTAGAATGAGGTCTAAAGCTCGTCATTAAGCCTTTGCTTTTTCCAACAACAGATTCGCCAGCGCTCGTACGCCTAGACCCGTTGCACCCGCCGCCCACTGATCGACCGCGCTCTTGCGATAGGTAGCGGAACAGTCAATATGTAACCACCCTTGGCGATACTCTTTAACGAAATAAGACAAGAAGGCCGCTGCGGTACTTGCTCCAGCGCCATATGCAGCACCAGCAACGTTATTCAGCTCTGCGAAATTAGAGGGTAGTTGGCTACGGTGGAACTCAGCCAGCGGCAAACGCCAGAAGGCTTCGTTTTCCTGCTCTGCGCTTTGCAGTAAATCAGCAGCCAGTGCGTCATCAAAGCTGAACAATGCATGGTAGTCATTACCCAAGGCGGTTTTAGCCGCGCCGGTCAGGGTGGCACAATCGATGATCATCTCAGCATTCTGTTCTGATGCATCAATTAAACCGTCGGCCAAGACCAAGCGTCCTTCCGCATCGGTATTCATAATTTCAACGGTTTTACCGTTACGGTAAGTGATAATATCGCCCAGTTTAAAGGCGTTGCCGCTGACCAAGTTATCTGCACAGCAAAGGAACAGTTTTACACGCTGGTTTAAACCGCGTGAAACCGCCAACGCCAGTGCGCCGGTAACCGTAGCCGCGCCGCCCATATCCGACTTCATAGAGTCCATGAATGCACTTTGCTTCATGCTGTAGCCACCTGAGTCAAAGGTAATCCCTTTGCCTACCAAGCAAGCCAAAACCGGTGCATCAGGATTGCCGGTTGGGTTGTAGTCCAATGCAAGCAACACTGGTGAACGTTCAGAGCCGCGACCGACGGTATGCAGCCCCATGTAACCCTGTTCACGTAGATCTTCACCTTTGGTAATGCGATAGCTCACGTTATCGCACGCTACGCTGCACATTAGATCGACTGCGCGCTGTGCCAGTTGCGAAGGGCCAACGTCTTCCGCTGGCGCATTGATCGTGTCTCGTACCCAGTCAACGATCTTCAGGCGGCGATCCAATTCAGCACGATCGGATTCGCTCAGTTCTGGCCACTGCACCTGACGCGATCCTTTTGGACCACGGTAGCCTTGCCAGAATGCCCAGCATTTTTCCAGATCCCAGCCTTCACCGCTCAGATGTACCTGTTTGATTCCTTGGCCATCCAGCTTACGTGCCGCACGCTGGACGGCGACAAGTTCGCCGCTGCCGTTCAGATGGATCACCATACCTTCGGCATTAGAGCTCAACAGTGCTTTTTCCCCCCAGCGTGCATCCGCTGGCTGATGGGACAAACTAATCGGCATAAATTCGTTCGACATAAGTCTTCTCCTGATATCCCCGTCTTACGTCAAATACAGATGCGTTGACCGTAACTTGTATGATGCGGGGTATAGTTATTAATCGTTCGTTTTTCAGTGAAATTGTTCAGCGATTATTATTGCTCAGTACTTATACCAAAAATAATTCGAGTTGCATTGAGGCAGCCAGCGAGCGCATTCCAATGATGCGTACTCAACGAACATCACTCCCCCTGATGCGGCTTGAATTATGACGGGTACATTTACTACGGGTACATTTAGTAAAAAGGCCACCTTCTCAGGTAGCCCTATGCTGTTTACTCTGCTTCATCTAACCAGACTAGCAAGATCGCTTCCAGAATTTTTTCGTTCGATTTTGTAGGATCATCATCGAAATCTTCTAGATCGCAAATCCACTGGTGCATATCGGTGAAACGAACCGTTTTAGGATCAACATCTGGAAACGCGTCATACAGCGCTTCGCCAATCTCACGGCTGTCTTGCCACTTAAGTCCCATATCTTCTCCCTAATAAGCGTTATGAGTACTGCCCTGCCCACGTTAAAAGTGGCAAACACAATCGCTTATTTTAATGCTCACGCGCGTGGTTAACGGTGTAACGAGGGATCTCGACAACCAAATCCTGATCCGCTACTTTTGCCTGACAGCTCAGGCGACTTTCCGGTTCTAGGCCCCATGCTTTATCTAGCATGTCATCTTCCAGCTCGCTGCTTTCTTCCAGCGAGTCAAAACCTTCGCGGACGATACAGTGGCAGGTTGTGCAAGCGCATGATTTCTCGCAAGCATGTTCAATTTCGATTCCGTTACGCAGAGCAACGTCGAGAATCGTTTCGCCTTCCTGAGCTTCAAGAACTGCGCCATCTGGGCAGTGCTCCTGATTAGGAAGAAATACGATTTTTGGCATTTTTAAACCTCATCCACAGAATGACCAGCCAGCGCTCGGCGAACAGATGCATCCATCCGGCGCGCAGCAAATTCTTGCGTTTGTGCATCAAGCACTTTAATCGCAGCTTCAATATCTCCAGCAACATCACCCGCAGCGGCCTGCTCTAGGGCAGTAACGGCCTGCTTGATGTTACCCAGCTCTGACTCGCTGAGCAGTGCAGAATCTTCCGCCAGCGCACCGTTCAGGCTTTCCAACACACGAGCCGCTTCTACTTTTTGTTCCGCCAGCATACGCGCACTGATATCCCCCGTGGCATTTGCCATGGAGTCTTTAATCATGGTGATGATTTCATCATCGCTCAGGCCATATGATGGTTTTACCTGAATCGAAGATTGCACACCGGTGGATTTTTCCATCGCGGTGACGCTCAGTAGACCATCAGCATCGACTTGGAAAGTTACGCGAATATGCGCCCCGCCAGCAGGCATGGCAGGGATCCCCCGCAAAGTGAAACGTGCAAGAGAGCGGTTATCTTGGACCAGCTCCCTCTCACCCTGCACAACATGGATCATCATGGCGTTTTGACCATCTTTGAACGTCGTGAACTCCTGCGCGCGCGCTACCGGAATCGTGGTATTGCGCGGGATCACTTTCTCAACCAATCCGCCCATGGTTTCTAAGCCCAGAGACAGTGGGATAACGTCCAACAGCAGCATTTCCGAATCAGGTTTGTTACCCACCAGAATATCTGCCTGAATAGCGGCACCAATGGCCACGACGCGATCGGGGTCGATAGAGGTCAGCGGCGTACGGCCAAAGAAATCGCCCACCAGTTCACGAACTAAAGGAACACGAGTAGACCCCCCAACCATCACCACTTCAATGACTTCATCGGCGGTGACGCCAGCATCTTTCAACGCACGGCGACAGGAAAGCAAAGTCCGCTTAACCAAAGATCCAATCAGTTCGTCAAACTGCGCGCGAGTCACGCAGCCTTTCCAGCCCGCTACCTCAACGTCTACTTTTTCAGCATTGCTGAGCGCGATCTTGGCTTCAACAGCCACATCAAGGAACTGGCGCTGAATACGCGCATCGCTGCGATCGGCATAACCAGATTGCTCACGTAAAAAATCGGCCAGCAGATGGTCGAAATCATCACCGCCCAGAGCCGAATCGCCGCCGGTCGCTAAAACTTCGAAGACACCACGGCTTAAGCGCAGAATAGAAATATCGAAAGTGCCACCGCCCAGATCGTATACCGCAATTACACCTTCTTGGCCTGAATCTAAACCATAGGCAATCGCCGCCGCGGTAGGCTCATTCAGCAAGCGCAGTACATGCAAGCCAGCCAGACGCGCTGCGTCTTTCGTCCCTTGGCGCTGAGCATCATCAAAATAAGCAGGAACGGTAATCACCACACCATCCAGCTCACCTTCCAGAGTCTCTTTTGCACGCTCTGCCAGCGCTTTTAAAATTTCAGCTGACACTTGAATGGGGTTCACCGATCCGCCCGCCGTTATCATCATCGGTAAGCCATTTTCGCTGGCCTCGAACTGGTAAGGCATATGCGGATAGCGTGCTTGGACATCGGCTAAAGAGCGTCCCATCAGGCGCTTGGCAGAACTAATGGTATTAACCGGATCTTGAGCCGCCTGTTGGCGGGCGTCATAGCCAACGTTAATTTCGTCTTTAAGATAATGGACGACAGAAGGCAGCAAATGACGGCCCTGCGCATCGGCCAGAGTTTCTGCTTGGCCGCTGCGCACGGTCGCCACCAATGAATTGGTCGTACCTAAATCGATACCCGCCGCTAAACGGCGTTGATGCGGAGCAGCACTCAGCCCCGGCTCACTAATTTGCAATAAAGCCATCTTGAGCTTCCGTTAAACAAGATTTGTCAGAACAACGTCTGTTAGCAAACATCCATTGAATCAACACAATCAAAAATCGGTTATAGGCCCAGCAGTTTTTCTTCGAGTTGTTCCACTTGCTGCTGTAGCTTGTCGAGAAAACGTAGCTTACGTACAGTGTCCGCCGCTGATTCCCACTGCTGTTGATCCAGCTCGGTAAGCATCTGTGCACTGCGCGTTTTGGTCATTTTAGCGATCCGCGCTGAAAAGGCTATTAACGCTTCTTCAGGGTCGGCCTTATGCGCAATACCATCTAGCTCTTCACGCAATTCTAACTGTTCCATAAGGAACGATGTATCACGCATTGTGTGCTGTTCATTACTCAAATCAAATCCCTGCAAAGAGAGCATATACTCTGCGCGTTTAAGGGGATGTTTTAGAGTTTGATAGGCATCATTGATGGTTGCAGCTTGTTGAATAGCCTGCATACGCTCGCGTTCAGGTTTGGACGCGTAGCGATCGGGATGGAATTGACGCTGCAATTCCTGATAGCGTGAAGCAAGAAGGCTGCCGTCCACTGGGTAGCGAACCGGCAGCCCGAATAATGTGAAGTAATCCATGCCGTGCTCTGATGTTGGTCTGTGGATGAGGTGTCCAAAATACCTCATATACCCTAAATAATTCGAGTCGCAGGCGACGCACATGCAGCTTGAAGTATGACGGGTATACAAAAACGTTGCGATACGTCAGCAGACAGCAGTCCGGCCAATCAGACGTTAAAGCTTTCGCCGCAGCCGCACTCGCTGGTCATATTTGGGTTGTTGAACTTAAAGCCCTCGTTTAGGCCTTCTTTCACGAAGTCCAGCTCCGTACCATCAAGATACGCCAAGCTTTTACCATCAACGATCACTCTTACGCCTTTGTCTTCAAACACCACATCATCTTCATTGGGTGCATCAACAAATTCCAGTACATACGCCATTCCCGAACAGCCAGAAGTTCTCACTCCCAGACGTAAGCCATACCCTTTACCGCGGTTAGCCAAAAATGTCTGTACGCGCTGTGCGGCAGCGTCGCTCATGCTAATAGACATACAACAACCTCAATTCTTGTTAAGCGTTTCTCTGATAACGGCTACTGGCGATTCAGTCTTAAATCGCCAGCCCTGAAACTCACTGAAAAACGTCTACAAATTACTTAGCGGAATGCTTCGTTTTATAATCTGCAATAGCCGCTTTAATGGCGTCTTCAGCCAAAATCGAACAGTGAATTTTCACTGGTGGCAGAGCCAGCTCTTCGGCAATATCCGTATTTTTGATAGCCTGAGCCTGATCGAGAGACTTGCCTTTTACCCATTCGGTAACCAGTGAACTTGATGCGATTGCTGAACCACAGCCATAAGTCTTAAAGCGAGCATCTTCAATGATACCCTCATTGTTGACTTTAATCTGCAACTTCATCACGTCGCCACACGCAGGTGCGCCGACCATGCCGCTACCAATGGTTGGATCTTCGTTATCGAAAGAACCAACGTTGCGCGGATTTTCATAATGATCAATAACTTTGTCGCTGTAAGCCATAACGTTACTCCTTAAATTTGAATCCTGAGATTAATGAGCAGCCCACTCAATGGTGCTGATGTCTACACCCTGCTTGAACATATCCCACAGTGGAGACAGGTCGCGCAGACGGCCAATAGACTTGCGAACCAGAGCGATGGCGTAGTCGATCTCTTCTTCCGTGGTAAAGCGACCCAATGAGAAACGAATAGAGCTATGAGCTAACTCATCGTTCATTCCCAAAGCACGCAGCACGTATGACGGCTCCAAACTGGCAGAAGTACAGGCTGAACCAGAGGATACGGCAAGATCTTTCAATGCCATAATTAAGGATTCGCCTTCGACGTAATTAAAGCTTACGTTCAGGATATTCGGTGCACCGTGCTCTAAAGAACCATTTAGGTACACTTCTTCAAGATCTTTTAATCCATCCCACAGACGATCGCGCAGCGCGCGCAGACGTGGAACTTCGGTAGCCATTTCTTCTTTAGCGATACGGTAAGCTTCGCCCATACCGACGATCTGATGAACAGGCAAGGTACCTGAACGCATACCGCGCTCATGACCACCGCCGTGCATCTGTGCTTCAATACGAACGCGTGGTTTACGACGGACGTACAGTGCACCAATACCTTTCGGGCCATAAATTTTGTGGCCAGAGAAAGACATCAAATCGACTTTCAATTTGCTCAAATCGATAGGCAATTTGCCTACGCTTTGCGTCGCATCAACGTGGAAGATGATGCCACGGCTGCGGCACAGTTCACCGATAGCTTCGATGTCCTGAATCACGCCAATCTCGTTGTTTACATGCATGATAGAAACCACAATGGTATCTTCACGCATGGCTGCTTCTAGCTCTTTGAGATCGATAATACCGTTACGCTGCGGTGCCAGATAGGTCACTTCAAAGCCTTCACGTTCTAACTGACGGCAAGTGTCCAGCACAGCTTTATGTTCGGTTTTACTGGTGATGATGTGTTTGCCTTTCTTCTGATAGAAATTAGCAGCACCTTTAATCGCCAGGTTGTCAGATTCGGTTGCTCCGGAGGTAAAGACGATCTCACGCGGATCGGCACCGACCAGTTCAGCAATGTTGTTACGTGCGATATCGACCGCTTCTTCCGCCTGCCACCCAAAACGGTGGGAACGTGAAGCCGGGTTACCGAAAGTACCGTCCAAGGTTAAAAACTGCATCATCTTTTCAGCTACGCGCGGATCGGCTGGCGTAGTTGCTGAATAGTCTAGATAAATCGGTAATTTCATTCTCTTGCTCCGTACATCACTTCCAAATAATGCATTTAAAGAAAGTGTTATGACTCGTCGTCGCAGCTGCTTATGCGCGCAGATTCACGTTAATCGTGTCCTGACGACCGTTAGTATTGGCACCACGACGCGTATCGGAATTCTGGCGATCGGCAACATCTAGCACTTCTTGGTTATTCACCAGTTCAGCCAGAGTGATGTTATTCAGAAAACCGCTGATACGCTCACTCAAGTCACGCCACAGCGTATGCGTCAGACAACGGGTCCCACCCTGACAACCTTCTTTACCCTGACAACGCGTTGCATCAACAGATTCATCAACGGCAGTGATCACGGTACCTACGGCGATTTCAGCTGCGTCTTTACCCAGCAAATAACCACCGCCCGGTCCACGCACGCTGGAAACTAATCCATTCTTGCGCAGACGCGAAAATAATTGTTCCAAATAAGAGAGCGAGATGCCCTGACGTTCGGAAATATCTGCCAGCGGAACTGGCCCTTCCTGGGAGTGCAATGCCACATCAAGCATAGCTGTAACAGCGTAACGGCCTTTGGATGTCAGTCTCATGGCAAATAGTAACCTTTAAGAAAAAAGATGAAACACGCTTACTTATCGAACGCGTTAATTTTCTCATTCCTGAGTAAAACAGTCAACTA